>ERZ857965.243-NODE-243-length-85871-cov-3.814056_pt1 | contig 85871 bp, 73 predicted proteins | sample MGYA00519758_ERZ857965 | MGnify/ENA primary metagenome ERZ857965 (study PRJEB31778, sample SAMEA3449381) | human gut metagenome | biome: human gut; feature: human-associated habitat; material: faeces | place: United Kingdom | collected 2010/2012 ...
TTTTCAAGCTGTTTTACTCTCACGACCTCTCTTGAGGTCATAAATGAATTCGATATTACTTCGTACGGAGCTTTGCTTCTGTATATATAGTTGTAGAACTCCTCGTGATATCTGACCGCCGTTCCCTTTAGCATCTTTAAAAATCCCACCTGTATGCATTCTGCGCCTACAGGGTATATATTGTTAAATGACGTTCTGAGGGAGTTCATATCCTCAAAAGGAAGTCCCGTAATCAGATCCACATGAACATGAGCCGCCCCAAGCCTTGAAAGCTTTCGTATGTTTTTGAGGCAGGTTTCGATTTCGCTTCTTCTGTTTATGGCCCGCAGGGTAAGCGGATTTGTGGTCTGTATGCCTATCTCAAACTGGAACAGGTCGGTTCTAGCGCTGTCCACAAGCTGTATGAGGCGGTCGTCTATAAGGTCGCCGCAAAGCTCAAAATGGAAATTGGTCACGCCGTTATCCATAAGCACAAGATACTCCAGTATCTCGATGCACCTGTTTCTGTCCCAGTTAAAAGTCCTGTCTATAAACTTCACCTGCTTCACACGCTTGTGTATAAAGTATGACAGTTCGTCTTTTACTCTCTCTGCCGGCAGCGCCCTTACCGTCTTGTCTATAGATGAAATGCAGTAGCTACAGTTGTACGGGCAGCCTCTTGAGGATTCGTAATAAACGATTTTGTCCTCCTCTGCCGGAAGCACCTCGTACGGAAACGGCAGGCTGCTGAATTTAACAGGCGGCATAGGCGCATTTACAATTATCCGGCCTCCTGCTCTGTAGGCAAGGCCCTTAATGTCAGGAAACTTTGGGGTTCCCTTTGTCAGCGCCCTGCACAGCATGCTGAAAGCGTATTCGCCCTCGCCGAAAATAACGGCATCGACCGCAGGGTTTTCGGACATGAAGCTTTCGGTATCATAGCTTACCTCAGGTCCTCCGCATACAATCCTGATTTCAGGCTTTGCTTTTTTGAGATTTTCACACAGATATTTAATTTTCTCTATATTCCATATGTAGCATGAAAAGCATACTACATCATATTCATTTCTGACAAGCTCCGTATATATATAGTCGTCCTCATTGTTGATGGTAAACTCCTTTATCTCAAGTCCGGGGCAGTTGGGAAGCCCCGCCGCATAGAGATATTTGAGCGCCAGATTGGAATGAACATATTTGGAATTAAGCGTTGTAAGTAATATCTTCATATCATTAATCTACAGCAGTCTGAACCTTTCATCCTTTAACATACCGGTGTTTTTCATTGCGTTTTCAATCTGCGCTAGAAATCTGTCTCTGTCCTGAGGCAGATCGCCCTTGAGTGACAGATAGTTTGAGGCGTGATTGCTTCTGAATATACATGTTTTTTCAGGGTTTGCATTCTCCAGCATCAGATGCGTTTCGGCAAGCACCTCCTGCGGTGTAAGTAGCTTGAGTCTGCCGCTCTGTATATCGTCATACATAGGAGCCTGCGGATCTACAAGAAGTGTCAGAAGACTTACATATGAAGCGTTCATCTCCGTAATCATAGTGCCTGTCTGTATAGCGTGATCCTCCCAGCCGTCTTTGCCTGCAAGACCGCTTATGAATGTCACTGATGCCTTGATACCGACTTTTTCGATTCTCTTTACGGCATCAATCAGCTGCTGTCTTGTTTCGCCCTTGCGGCACATTTCAAGCACCTTGTCGCTTCCGGATTCTGCGCCTATATATACCATTGTAAGACCGTGCTCTCTGAGCTGTCTCAATTCGTCTTCTGTTTTTCTTAAAACGTCCGATGCTCTGCCGTATATAGTAACTCTTTCACATTCCGGGAAAGTTTCTTCTATATATGTCAGTATCGGCATCAGTTTGTCTGTCTTAAGGCACAGAGCGTTCGCATCCGCAAGGAATATCCTCGGCACGCTTCTGTATCTTTTTCTTGCCCATGCAAAATCTGCAATAATATCCTCTGTAGCTCTTGTCTGAAATCTTTTTTCCTTGAACATTTTGCAGAATGAGCATTTGTTATGAGTACATCCTATGGTAGCCTGAACTATCAGGCTGTACGCCTCACTTGGCGGTCTGTATACATCACCAACGTATTTTATCATTTAATTACATCCTTTCCGGACACTGAATTCCCAGTAGTCCCAGACCATTCTTTATAGTATTCTTAGCAGCCTGTGCAAGTGCAAGTTTTGCCGCCTGTTCTTCGATATTCTCAACTATGATATGCTCATCGTGATAGAATCTGTTAAAGCTCTGCGCAATATCAACTATATGTCTTGTAACAACAGACGGTTCATATTTGTCTGCAGCCTCAACGACAACCGCAGGGAATGCCTCTAAAAGCTTCACAAGCTCATATGCCGCATCGCTCCTGATATATGTTACATCTATATCGCCAGCCTGCGCTTTTGCAAGAGCGCCTGCGTCTGCTCTTCTCATAAGGCTTGCAGCTCTCGCATAGGTGTACTGTACATACGGTCCTGTTTCACCGTTAAAATCAAGCACCTTGTCCCATGAGAATACATAGTCTTTAATTCTGTTGTTTGATAATTCCTGAAATATAACGGCGCCGATACCCACCTGCTTTGCAGTTTCATCAATGTTGTCGGTTGCAACGCCTTTTTCCCTGATTATTTTTCTTGTTTCGTCAACAGCTCTGTTCAAAACATCTTCGAGGAATACAACTCTGCCGTGTCTTGTTGACATGGTTCCCTCTTCGAGGGATACAAGTCCGAACGGAATATGAACACAGTCCTTCGCCCATTCATAACCCATAAGCTCTAAAATCTTGATCCACTGCTGGAAGTGCAGATTCTGCTGTGATGCAACTATATACAGGTTTTTGTAGAAGTCGTAGGTTTCTTTTCTGTATACCGCAGCGGCAATATCTCTTGTTATATATAATGTGGAGCCGTCTGATTTTGTAATAAGGGCAGGCGACATACCGTATTCCTCAAGGTTTACAATCTGCGCACCCTGTGATTCCTCAAGCAGTCCCTTTGCCTTTAGCTCCTCTACAAATCTAGGCATCTTGTCTGAGTAAAAGCTTTCTCCGTTGTAGGAGTCGAATTCTATTCCCAGCATCTTGTATACTCTTGTGAATTCCTTTAGGGATTCATCTCTGAACCACTGCCAGAGCGCAACCTCCTCAGGCTCGCCCTTTTCGAGTTTTGCAAAGATTTCTCTTGCCTCATCGTCAAGCTCAGGATGAGTTTCAACTTCAACGTGGAATTTGGTGTAGTAGCTGAGAAGTGTCTTGATAGGCTCGTTTATGACATCTTCCTTGTTGCCCCAGTGTCTGTAGGCGCATATCATCTTGCCGAACTGTGTGCCGTAGTCTCCCAGATGGTTTATTCTGAAAGCATCATAGCCTAAAAAGTCATATATCTTGTATATGGAATTACCTATAACCGTACTTCTGATATGTCCTATATGAAACGGCTTTGCAATGTTAGGCGATGAATATTCCACTATTACCTTCCTGCCTGCGCCAATGTCCGATGAGCCAAAAGCATCGCCCTTTGCGATTACCTCTTTTACTACATCGTCAATGAATGCGTCTCTTGATATGAACATATTAACATACGCATTGACGCTTTCCACCTTTTCGAATATTTCGTCTGACGCAATCTGCTCCGCTATTGATTTTGCAATTAAAGGCGGCGCCTTTCTGAGCAGTTTTGCCAGCTTGAAGCACGGGAATGCATAATCTCCCATTTTGCTGTCAGCAGGAACCTCCACCATTTCTCTGATTTCGGAAGCCTCAAGTCCCTCTACACATGGTGCAATTATTTCAGCTATAAGCTGCCTGTAATCTTTCATCTGTTGTTTACCTCTCTATTTTAACTGTACTATTGTAACTCCGTCTCCGCCCTCATTGTAGGCACCCTTTCGGAAAGCTTTAACGTGCTTGTGGCGCTTCATCATCTGCTGAAGCCCTGTACGCAGAATACCCTCGCCTCTGCCGTGAATGACAGTGACCTCTTTTAAGCCTGCCATAAACGCATCATCAAGATATTTATCCACATTCATAACGGCATCATCAAGGTTCTGGCCTCTGACATTGATTGTCGTACTCATATTCATAGCCTTGGCCTGATACATACTGCTGTAGTTTCTCTGCTTAGGAGAAGGCTTTTGTTTTTTGACATCGTCTATAAGCATTATGTCTTTGATGTTGACGGTTGCCTTGAGTATTCCCATCTGTACCGTCATATTGCCCTTGTCGTCAGGCAGGCTCATAATTTCGCCGTTCTGATCAAGGGAAAGCACCTTGACTCTGTTTCCTATCTTCAGGTCGGATGCTTTTACAGGCTTGTTGTTTACCTGCTTTACTATTTTTTCACGATACCTGCCCTCAAGGTTTCTGACCTTTCGTCTGCCCTCGTCAAACACCTTGTTTCGCGCTGCGATACTGTCTATTCTGTTTAATTCCCTAAGCTCTTTCTGAACCTCTCTGGTGGTATCTCTTGCTTCTCTTACTATTTCTCTTGCTTCTTCTCTTGCCTTTGCAAGTATTTCTGATTTTTTCTGTTTTATCTCGGCCTCACGCTGCTCAAGCTCCTGCTTCTGCTTTTTCATTGCAATGTTCAGAGCTATAGCCTGATCGCGCTCCTCCTCCGCTCTCTTGCGGTCGTCCTCAAGGGCTGCTATTACATCTTCAAATTCTATGTCCCTGCCCTCAAGAAGCTCTCTTGCCTTGTCTATTATGCTCTCTGAAAGTCCCAGCTTGCGGGATATTTCAAAGGCGTTTGATTTGCCCGGTATTCCTATTGTAAGTCTGTAGGTCGGGCTCAGGGTTTCAACGTCAAATTCCATCGAGGCATTCTGAACACCTGCTGTGGATATGGCGTATTTTTTGAGCTCCGTATAGTGAGTCGTTGCAAATATAAGCGCGCCGTTTGCCCTAAGCTTTTCGAGGACTGCTATTGCAAGGGCGGCTCCCTCTGTGGGGTCTGTACCCGCGCCAAGCTCGTCAAGCAGCACAAGACAGCCGGGGCCTGCTCTGTCAACGATATTGACTATATTGTTCATATGCGATGAGAAAGTCGAAAGACTCTGCTCTATGCTCTGCTCATCTCCTATATCCGCAAATATGTCCTCAAACACAGGGATTATGCTCTCAGAGGAGGCCGGAATATGAAGTCCCGCTGCCGCCATCATCGAAAGAAGTCCCGCTGTTTTGAGAGTTACGGTTTTGCCTCCCGTATTAGGCCCTGTTATTATCAGCGTGCTGTAGTTCCTGCCCAGTGAAGCGTTGATAGGGACTGCTTTTTTCTGATCCAGCAGCGGATGTCTTGCCTGTTTAAGATCAAGTATACCCTCATCGCTTATGTGAGGCTCCTCGCCTCTGTAGGAAAGCGACAGCTTGCCCTTTGCAAATATATAGTCAAGCTCCACCAGCAGCTTCTGGTTGTTGTAAAGCCCGTGATAATTCTCTGCAACTCTGTCTGAAAGCTCCGCAAGTATTCTGTCGATTTCTTTTTTTTCGTCAAGAAAAAGCTGCTTGAGCTCATTGTTCATATTGACGATAACCTGCGGCTCTATGAACAGGGTTGCGCCTGTCGAGGACTGGTCGTGAACTATACCCGGGAATTTGGAGCGGTGCTCCTGCTTAACAGGTATTACATATCTGCCGTCCCTCATCGTAACGATGGAATCCTGCAGAAGTGTTTTGTTTTCGGCAGAGCCCAGCATATGATTCATCTTTGCCTTGATAGCCTCATTCTGCCTTACTATGCTTCTTCTGATGCTGCGAAGCTCAGGAGAGGCGTTGTCTGCCATTTCGTCCTCTGACAGAATACATCTTGTTATTTCATTTTCGAGATCTCTGTTTACTGAGATGACCTCTCTGATTGCAGTAAGCGCCGGAATTTCGGTCAGATCCTTTTCGAGAAATGCACTCATAGTCCTTGCTGTTCGCATATTATAGGATATTTGAAGCAGCTGCTGCATTGTCAGCGCTCCGCCTTTTCTTGCTCTCATAAGAGCCGGGGCTATATCGTAAAACGCGCTCATAGGCGGGTTGCCTTTAACTACAATAACCTTGACCGCCTCTGTGGTCTGCTGCAGCAGGTGTCTTATCTCATAGATATCGGTCAGAGGCTTAATCTCTGATATCACCTGCCTTGTCATCTCCGAAGCAGCTCCAGCCTTGAGCATCTCAATTATTTTGTTGTATTCCAGAATTTTTATGCTTTTGTTATTCATAGAGCCGCTTCCAAACCTCTTGCTATTGTCTATTTTTCAGTCTTGTCCAGTCTGCTTTTGAGCTGAACGTTTTCCATCTGAAGATCGAAGAAGCTGCTTTCAAGCTCCTTGTATCTTCTCTGTATTTCTCTAAGCTGTGAGTCATCTGACGCTTTTTTGCGCAGATCCTCTATTTCATTTCTGTACTGTATTACGTTTTTTTTGGCATCGTCCCACAGATCCACATACTTTTTGGCGTCGGCCTCAAGCTGTGCATTCAGTGTTCTGAGCTGCTCAAGCTCTTCTCTAATAGAAAATATCTCATCAGCTATGTTGACAGCGGAAAGCACTGCAAGTGACGTGGTGGAACCCAGATTTGAGTTTCTGCCTATGAACTGCATGCGCTCGTCTACATACTGCGCCGCCTTGATAATCTCATCCTGGCTTCTCTCACCTACTATAGTGTATTCCTGCCCGTATATTCTGATTTTAACCTTATTGTTTTCCATAACCGTACTCCCCGATTACATTTCACGAAGAACAGCTCCCAGAGTTTCTTCAAGAGCCTTAAGTATATTACCGTGAACAGGAGCAACGTCATCATCAGTAAGAGTCTTGCTTTCGTCCTGATATGTCAGTGTGAATGCAACGCTCTTCTTGCCGTCTGCAACCTGCTCGCCTCTGTATATGTCAAACAGCTTGACGTTTTTGAGTATTTCGGAAGCCGCAGCCTTTATAACCTTTTCGATGGTTCCAACTTCCATATTTTCGTCTACAAGAAGCGCGATATCTCTTGAGGTTGACGGATATTTAGGAAGCTGTTTATATGCCTTGTCTGTATCTGAAATTTCACATACTGTATCAAACAGCAGCTCGCATACATAGCATCTTGTCTTTATCTGATATTTTGCCGTAACCTCAGGGTGAACCTCACCCATAATACCAAGCTCAACCTCTTCATAATCTCCCATTGCAACAGGATCGCTGTTCTCGATTATATCCTTGAGCTTGTTGTATTCCTCTGTGCCTTCAACCTCTCCTGTCAGGATAAGTTTTTTGAGATCGTCAACCTCAGGCATTGCCTTTTTAGGAATTCTTGCAATTATTCTTGCGCATCTGCCCGGATGGTATACTCCGTATTCTGATTCTGCGACAAATTCAACATCTCTGATGCCCATTATCGAAAGCAACTCTACTATCATGCCCTTGAGCGCGTAGAAGTCGGCGTCTTTGCCGTACATACCAACGCACATCGAGTAGCTCTCTTCAGGAAGAGCTTTCTCGTCAAACAGGTCTGCCATAAATGTGTTGCCTATTTCAAATGCCTTTACGGCTTCTATGTTTCTTGTGTAGTTTCTTGAGAGAACCTCCAGCATATTAGGAGTAAGGATAGTTCTCATTACCGAGTTTTCCTCTCCCAGCGGATTGATAATTCTTACGAAGCATCTTTCCCATGAATCCTCGTCAATTCTGCAGTTGTCAACGCCCTTAGGGCTTACAAACGAGTATGTCTGGATTTCTGTTGCGCCCATTGCAACCATAGTGTCTCTCGCCAAATCTCTTAAAATTCTGTCGTCAGGCTTTACTGCCTCGCTGTTGCCTCTAGGAATTGTAACAGGAAGCTTGTCAAAGCCGTACATTCTGCCTACTTCCTCAACGATATCCTCTTCAATGTGGATATCCTGTCTTACTGTAGGAGCCGTAACGTACATATCATCGCCCTCGCCTGTAACTGTCATTTCCAGACTCTCAAGAGCGTTTACCATAAATTCTCTTGTAAGTTCAACACCCAGCACTTTGTTTATTCTTGAAACTCTTGCGTGAACAGGCTCTGCCTTGATTTCCTGCGGATAAACGTCAACGCTTCCTGCAACAGGTGTGCCTGCTCCTGTAAGCTCTATGAGTTTTACCACTCTGTCAGCAGCCTTAGCGCACAGGTTAGGGTCTATGCCCTTTTCAAATCTTGCCGATGCTTCTGTACGAAGTCCCAGCTTCTTTGAGGTTGTTCTGACACTGTCACCTGCAAAGTTTGCGGATTCAACCACGATTGTTGTCGTATTGTCCCTGATGTCTGAATCAAGTCCGCCCATAACGCCTGCTATTGCTGCAGGTTTTTCGGCATCACATATCATCAGCATGCCCTCTGAAAGAGTTCTCTCTGTTTCATCAAGGGTAGTGAATTTATCTCCCTCGTTTGCTGTTCTGATTACAACCTTGCCTCCTGCAAGAGTGTTGATATCAAATGCATGTATAGGCTGACCGTATTCAAGCATTACGAAGTTTGTAATGTCAACGATGTTATTGATAGGTCTCATGCCCGCTCTGATGAGTCGTTTCTGTATCCACCAAGGCGACTGCTTTATTACTACGTCTTTAACTATTCTTGCCGTATATCTTCTGCAAAGATCTGACTGAATATCAACTGCGATATAATCCGCTGCATTTCCCTCCTCGTGGTCGCACTCTGTTTCAGGGTATTCAAGCTCTGTGCCGAATACTGCCGCAGCCTCTCTTGCCATACCTATCATTGAAAGGCAGTCAGGTCTGTTAGGAGTTATTTCAAAGTCAACTACTGTGTCCTCAAGTCCAAGCGCCTCTGAAAGCTCTGCGCCGATTTCAAATTCGTCGTTTAAAAGCCATATTCCGTCCTTTGAGATATATGGCGCCACCTTGTCGTCAAGACCCAGCTCCTGTGGTCCGCAGAGCATACCGAAAGATTCAACGCCTCTGAGCTTGCCCTTGGTAATCTTGACTCCGCCCTCTGTCTTTGGCTGTCCGTGCAGAGGTCCCGGAATTCTGCTGTTGTGAAGCGCTACCGGAACTATTGCTCCCTCATATACATTAGTTGCGCCTGTAACTATCTGTACCGGCTCGTCTTTTCCCACATTGAGCTGACACACAACCAGCTTGTCCGCATCAGGGTGCTTTTCTATTTTTTCGATTCTGCCGACAACAACATTTGAAAGCCCGCCGCCAACGTGCTCGCAGGTTTCAAGGTTTGAACCGGACATAACCATATCATCACAGAATTTCTCATCTGAAACATTAACTTCTGTATAATCTTTTAACCATTCTAATGATACTAACATCTTCGCCTTACCTCCTATTTGAACTGATTGATGAATCTCATATCGTTTTCGTAAAGAAGTCTGATATCATCAATTCCATACTTAAGCATTGCTATTCTTTCAACACCCATACCAAAGGCAAAGCCTGTGTATTTTTCTGTGTCAACATTACCTACTTTGAGTACATTAGGGTGTACCATACCGCAGCCTAAAATCTCAATCCAGCCGCTTCCCTTGCACACTCTGCAGCCCTTGCCGCCGCACTTGAAGCATGATACGTCCATTTCAGCGCTCGGTTCAGTGAACGGGAAGTGGTGAGGTCTGAATTTTGTTTTTACAGATGATCCGAACATCTGCTTTGCAAAGCTGTCTAAAACTCCCTTGAGGTCTGCCATTGTAACGCCCTCGTCAACCAGAAGTCCCTCTACCTGATGGAACATCGGTGAGTGAGTTGCATCGGGAGTATCGCATCTGAAGCATCTGCCCGGTGATATAACTTTGATTGGAGGATCCTGAGCCATCAGAGTTCTTGCCTGTACAGGTGAAGTCTGTGTTCTAAGAAGTGTTTCCTCTGTGATATAGAAGGTGTCCGTCATATCTCTTGCAGGATGATCAGGCGCTGCATTGAGCGCATCGAAGTTGTTGAATACTGTTTCAACCTCCGGTCCCTCTGCAATTGAAAATCCCATAGACATAAATACTCTTGAAATTTCTTCTATTGTGATTGTGATAGGGTGCTTTGAGCCCAGTACTACAGGTTTTCCCGGCTCTGTAACGTCTATCTTCTCTGCTTCGAATTTAGCAGCCTGTGCCTTTGCTTTCACCTCATCAAGCTTGGATTTAAGCATTTTTTCGATGGCTGCTCTGGTTTCGTTTGCCGCCTGTCCGAAAGCTTTTCGTTCCTCCGGCGCCATATCTTTCATTGAACGAAGAATTTCGGTCATCTGACCTTTTTTGCCCAGAAGATTAACTCTGATTTCTTCTGCTTCCGATATTGAAGCGGCTTTTGCAAGTCTTTCTTTTGCTTCTTCTAAAATTGTAGTAAGCTTGTCACGCATTTTTATCTCTCCTGTCTTATTGATTCATATATTAGTATCCCTGCCGCAACGGCCGCATTGAGCGATTCAATATTGCCGCGCATGGGTATTTTTACTGTCCTGTCGCACAGGGCCGCCATTTCCTCCGAAATACCGTTGCCCTCGTTGCCTATTACAACTGCGGTGTTTCGCCTCATATCCACATCGTAATACATATCCTCTGTATCAAAGCCTGTGCCTATGATCTGCAACCCGGCGTCCTTTAAAAGTTTCACTCCATCACGAGCCCCCGCCGTATAATACGCGGGAATCCTAAAGACTGAGCCGGCCGCAGATCTTACGACCTTTGGCGAATATATATCGGCAGTGCCCTTTATCATCACAGCTCCCCTGTATCCTGCGGCATCGCAGGTTCTTAAGATCGTGCCTATATTGCCCGGATCCTGAAGTCTGTCTAAAACTATCACATTGCCGCCTGCTATATGCTCCATAAACTGCTGCTGTGTAAGCTGCGGTATTCTGACAGCAGCCATAATTCCCTGACTGCTCTCGGTCTGCGCAAGCCGGTTAAAAAGACCCGCCGGCATCACATAGCACTCAGATAGCCTGCCGCCAAACAGGTTTTCATAATAGGAAAGCCTGTCCTCGTTTACGGCGATAAACTCTATGTCCGCACTGTTTTTGAATGCTTCCTCTGTGAGGTTTTCGCCCTCTATGAGATAAAGCCCAAGCTTTTCTCTGTGCTTCCTGCTGTCAAGCTGCCGTATAATTCTGCATATTCTGTTGTCTGAAGATGTAATCTGCTTCATACTTTTAAAATGCATAAAAAGCCGGTCTTTAAAACCGGCTCTTATTTAAAACCTTTCTTTGTGTGCAGTTATTCCTTCCACTTTTTAAGGAATGGTGGAATTTCAAATCCGCCGCCTGTTTCAAGTGTATCATCTATAGTTATTTCTCTGGTTTCGATGCCTATATCCTCATCAGTGCCGGAAGCCTCTTCGGATTCAGTCTCCTCTGCTGCCTCCTGCTTAGGCGCTTCCGGTGCAGCCGGTCTGCCCTTGCCGTCCTCGTTAAAGCCTGTAGCTATAACTGTGATGATTATTTCATCCTGTATATCCTCTCTTACAGTTGCTCCGAAGATTATGATAGCGTCAGGATCTGCCGCCTTTGCAATCTGCTCCGCCGCTTCGTTTGCCTCAAGCATACCCAGGTCGTATCCGCCTGTGATGTTGAGAAGCACTGCCTTGGCGCCTTTAACGTCTGTTTCAAGAAGCGGGCTCTTGATTGCGCTCTCAATGGCTGTTGCAACTCTGTCATCGCCTGTGCCTCTGCCTATACCCATATGCGCAACGCCTCTGTTGCCCATTACTGTCTTAACGTCAGCAAAGTCAAGGTTGATAAGCGCAGCATCTGAAATCAGATCTGATATGCCCTGAACACCCTGTCTTAAAACGTCGTCTGCCATATTGAATGCGTCAACCATAGCGGTGTTCTTGTCCGCTATATCAAGAAGTCTGTCGTTTGGAACTATAACCAGTGAATCCACATAACCTTCAAGGAACTGAACTCCCAAATCTGCATGAGCTTTTCTCTTCTTGCCCTCAAATGTGAACGGCTTGGTAACAACGCCTACTGTCAGCGCGCCCAGATCGCGTCCCACCTTGGCTATGATAGGTGCGGCTCCAGTACCTGTGCCGCCGCCCATACCTGCGGTTACAAATATCATATCCGCTCCTGCAAGGAATTTCCTGATATCCTCTATGTTCTCCTCTGCGGCCTTCTGTCCTATTTCAGGATTTGCTCCCGCTCCAAGTCCCTTGGTGAGCTTCTCTCCTATCTGAAGTTTCGTCTGGGCCTTTGATTTGGCAAGAGCCTGCTTGTCCGTATTTATGGCTATAAATTCCACGCCGCCAAGCTCTGAATCTATCATTCTGTTAACAGCGTTGCAGCCTGCGCCGCCGACTCCGACAACCTTGATAACCGCCGCTGTGTTTTCTTCGCTTTCAAACTGTAAGATTGAATTTGTCATTCTGGTTTCCTCCCTAGGAATATTATCTTTAAAATTGTATCATATTTCCCGCATAAATGCACTATATTTACTGCGGTTTTTATGATTTTTACTTAATTTTTGGGCTGAATACGCAATATTGGTCGTCACCCACGCTTATCATACCGTTTTTTATGCCTCTTTCGTACAGGTCATACAGCACAGCCTCCAGCTTGCCGCTGGATATGCACTCGGAAATATTTGCCGCCGTACCTCTGACTATAAGGTGATTGTATATATATGCCCTCAGCACAGTATTGCTGACCTTAATCTTTTTGAAAGATACCGTACCTTTCATGGTTTCGGTAAGCATATCGAGGGTTCCGGTAAGCATACGGCTTTCTTTTACCTCAAGAGCCTCGCCCTCCTTGCCGTTTTTAACCGTAAGTCCCAGAACTCTTGTAACGTCCGGTCTTTCGGCTGTAACCTTGAGTATATATCCCGAACCGTCAACGATATAATAATTTTTTTCGGAATATACCGCTGCGGTTTCGGTTCTTTCTCTGATTGTAATCTCAAGGACATTTGGAAGCTTCCTCTTGACATCGGCTGTCGCTATGTAGGAATCATCGCACAGCAGCTTTTCCATATTGCCGGTTCCCGCCGAAAAGGTGTTGATTCCTGTCTGCGCCCCCGCCATTGATATTATCTGCTCATCGGTATAGTAATGATTGCCCTTGACCTGTATTTCATCAATGTTAAAATACGATGATCTTCCAAACAGCACCGCCAGCACTATAACCGCTATGATTATGAGTATCCAAAGGCCAAGTCGTTTTTTGCGCCGTTTCTTGCGGTTTCGCTTCTTGCGCCGTTTTTCTATGCTGCCGCTTACGGCAGCGCTGTATTCTTCTGCATCCTCCTGCGGCGGATTATCGTAGTACATATCTTCGTAATCATAATCCGTATCCGTTTCAAAGGACATTGTATCTCTTCTGCTTAAATCGTCCATATATCTCCGCCTAATGATCTGATGGTTTCATCAAATCCGCAGTAACCTCTCTGTATGTATTGTGTATTGTCTATGACACTTTCTCCGCAGGCGCAAATGGCTGCGGTCACAAGCGCCGCGCCGCCTCTAAGGTCGGGCGCTTTCATATGTGCGCCGCATAATTTGGGCACACCTTTAATTATAGCTTTTTTTTGAAAAACTTCAATATTTCCGCCTGTTTTTTTCAGTTCTTCTATGTATTTATATCTGTTTTCAAACAGAGTTTCCTCTATTTCACAGCCGCCGTTGCTTCTGCACATCATAGCCGCAAACTGCGGGTGCAGATCTGTAGGAAATCCCGGATACGGCTCTGTCCTTATCCTGATATCCCCTTTGAGCCCGTCATTCTTGCGAAGCAGTATGCCGTCCTCAAAATATCTGAATCTACAGCCTGCCGCTTCCATGGCCTCCGTAAAGCTCTGAAGATATTCAGAATTTATGCCCTCCGCAAAAAGCTCTCCGCCGGTTGCAGCAGCCATCGCCATATATGTACCGCACTCTATGCGGTCAGGCATAAGCCTTATATCCGCCGCATGCAGCCGCTTCACACCGTTTATATATATGGTGCCGGTCCCGTCTCCTTTAATCTCCGCCCCGCAGCCTCTGAGATATTCTGCAAGGCATACTATTTCAGGCTCTCTTGCGCAGTTTCGTATGCAGCTTGCGCCGTCTGCGCATACCGCGGCCATAACTGCGTTTTCGGTGGCGCCCACGCTCGGAAATCTCAAGGTAATATCCGCTCCTGAGAGTCTGTCTGCCCGGCATATTATTTTTTCTCCGGTTTCCTCTGCCTCCGCGCCGAAAGCTCTCATAACATCAATATGTATGTCAACAGGTCTTTTGCCTATGTGACAGCCTCCCGGAACAGGCACCGTAACGCTGCCTGTTTTTGAAAGCAGCGGCGCCATGAAAAACACCGAAGCTCTAAGTCTTGCTCCAAGCGTCTGCGGGATAACGCTTTGTGAAATTCCTCTACAGTCTGCCGTCACAGTGTCACTGTCTGACGCAGTCTTTGCTCCAAGTCCTTTGAGAATATCTCTCATTACGCGCACATCGCTTATGTCCGGGCAGTTATGTATACGGGTTTCACCCTCTGCCATTATGCCGGCCGCAAGTATGGGAAGAGCCGCATTTTTGGCGCCTCTCACCCTGTATTCCCCCTGCACCTTTGCTCCGCCTTTTATGTGATAGGACAAAATCAAACGCACCTCCATAACATATTTTATAATATGCCAAAGGTGCGTATTGGTTACTTGAATATCGTTTCGTATATTGTTTCCGCTGAATCGTTAAAAGCACACTTTTTAGCAGCCTGACCCATAGCCTTTACTTTTTCCGGGTCGTTTTTAAGCTCCATAAGTTTTGAAACCAGAAGCTCGTCTGTAAGGTCTTTTTCTTCTATGAGAAATGCTCCGCCCCTGTCTGCAACCGCCTTTGCATTGTGGTACTGGTGATTGCCCGTAACATTAGGCGATGGGATAAACACAGCGCATTTGCCGCATACGCATATCTCCGCTATGCTGAGTGCCCCTGCCCTTGAAACTACAACGTCTGCCGCCATCAGATGATTGTCCATATCGTCTATATATCTCATAATGTGAACATTATCCGCTATGCCGCAAAGCTCCTCCGCCTCGTGACATATTGCATCGTAATAAACATCTCCCGTACCGAAATACAGGCTTGTCTTATCCATACCGTTTACTTCTTTGAGTACGGAAAGCATCGCCTTGTTGATTCGGCCCGCGCCCCGGCTGCCGCCAAAGGAAAGTATCATAAATTCGTCCTCTGCTATGCCAAGCGCCTCTCTTGCCTGCTGTTTTGTTTTGGTGAAAAAGCTTTTTCTTACGGGGTTTCCCACAACAATATGCTTTTCGGGGTGTTTGAAATACTCTCCCGCCTTTTCGAAGCCCATAAACACCTTGTCTACATAAGGCTCCAGCATTTTGTTAGTCATTCCCGGAAACGCGTTCTGCTCGTGTATGTATGTTCTGATACCCATTTTTGCCGCAGTCTTGACAACAGGTCCGCATACATATCCGCCTGTGCCTATAACCACATCAGGCTTAAAGCTCTTTATTATTTTTTTGGCCTGAGAAAGACCTCTGACAAGATCCGCCGCGGTCTTGATGTTTTTGAGCATATTGCGTCTGTCAAAGCCGCTTACGGTTATAAATTCTATAGGGTAGCCGTTACCCGGAACCAGAGTTTTTTCCAGTCCTTTTTTGGTGCCCACAAACAGAATTTCCGCATCGGGCTGTTTTTCCTTAATCTTGTCTGCAATGGCGATGGCAGGATAGATATGTCCGCCTGTGCCTCCGCCTGTCATTATAACTTTCATAGATAAATCTCCTGATATATTTATTTGGCTGAATGATGCGATATATTCAGCATTATTCCCATCGCTCCCGTAAAAATAAGGAGCGCGTTTCCGCCGTAGCTTACAAAGGGAAGTATGATTCCCGTCGGTGGCATTGATGATGTCACTACCGCAATATTTAATATAACCTGTATCGCAAGCATCGAGGTAATCCCCGAAGCCAGAAGCATACTGAAACGGTCAGGCGCATTGATGCATATGTGAACGCATCTCCATATAAGCACCAGATATGCCGCCATAAGCAGCAGCACGCCTATAAACCCAAGTTCCTCGCCTATTATGGCGATTATGAAGTCGTTCTGAGGCTCCGGCAGATACAGGTTTTTCTGTATGCTCTTGCCCAGACCAAGCCCGAAAAGTCCTCCCGAACCCAGCGCCAGAAGCGACTGACAGACCTGATATCCGTCTCCCAGCGGATCTGCAAAAGGATCCGTAAAGCTTACTGCCCTGCTCAGTCTGTAGCCGTCCTTGTCTGTAAAAATCAGCAGGCAGCCTGCCACAACTCCCAAAACTCCGGCAGCGCCAAGGTATTTAAGCTCAAGTCCCGCCACAAACATTATAGCCACTATAATGCCTACTACGGTAATAGCTGTAGACATATTGGGCTGAAACATTATCAGACCTCCGAATATGCCGCACAGCGCCAGCAGAAACAGTACGGACTTGAGCTGATATATCTTCTCCGCGCTTGTGCTTAAGTACGAGGATACGAATATTATAGCCGCTATTTTGGCAATTTCACCGGGCATTATTGTTATAGGCCCGAGTTCTATCCATCTTGTCGCGCCGTTGGTGGTAGTTCCCACATGCGGGATAAAAAGCGCGATAAGCAGAATTATACTTGCAATCAGTATGGGAAATGCCCATTTTCTGTATGTCTTGTAGTTTATCCTTGAGAGCACAAACATAGCTATAAGTCCCGCAACAGCCCATATTCCGTCCCTTATCAGATAGGCGTAGGCGTTTCCGGTCTTTGAAAGCGCACTGTAATAGCTGGCGCTGAATACCATTATTACTCCGAATACGGTAAGCGCCAGTGTCAGAAGCACTATAATAAAATCTCCGGTTTTTCTTGCTCTTTTAATAGTTTCCATCAGCGTCCCAGTCTTTCCACAAGAATTTTAAAGTGATCTCCCCTCTGCTCAAAGTTGCTGTACATATCCCAGCTTGCGCATGCAGGTGAAAGCAGCACCGCATCTCCCGGCTGCGCCATTTCGAAGGCCAGATTTGTCGCCTCTTCAAGGTTTTTGACCATAGTGTATGAATTAAAGCCTGCGGCATCTGCCGCATTCTTTATATCTCCCGCATCCCTGCCGTATAGCATCATATGCTTTACCTTTCCTGAAAGCTCTGCAGCAAGAGGTGCGAAGTCCTGTTTTTTGGCATCTCCGCCTGCAAGAAGTATTATGTTCTTTTTGAGGGCTTTAAGCGCTGTAATTGTAGCGTCTGTATTGGTGCCTTTTGAGTCATTGTAGAATTTAACACCGTCAACCTCTCCGCAGTATTCTATTCTGTGCGCAACGCCGCCGAACTCACGCAGGGTTTTTGATATAACCTCAGGCTCTATGCCTGCAAAGTAGCTTACGGCTGCCGCTGCAAGAGCGTTTTCGAGGTTATGGTCTCCTATGATTTTGAGCTCCTCGGCCTTGCATATGTTTATGATTTCGCCTTTTTCGTTTTTTATAACTATATTGCCGTAGCTTACATATGCGCCGAAATCAAGTATCTCTCTGCGGCTGAAAGGAACAACGGTGGCTTTGCAGCCCTCTGCCAGCTTCCAGCACAGTTTGTCATCGTAATTTATAACAAGGTAGTCACCTGCCGTCTGGTTTTTGAACACATTGGCCTTGGCTTTGCCGTAGTTTTCCATTGTTTTGTGTCTGTTGAGGTGGTCTGGTGTCAGGTTTAAAATGGCTGACACTGCGGGCTTGAAATATTTAACGGTTTCAAGCTGGAAGCTGCTGGTTTCGGTAATAAGCCAGGAGTCCTCCTCCGCCTCAAGTGATTTGGAAATTACGGCAACGCCGATGTTGCCGACTACATATGTTTTTTTCTTTGCATTTTTGAATATCTCTCCCACAAGGGTTGTCGTTGTTGTCTTGCCGTTGGTGCCGGTTATGGCTATATAATTACCTCTGCCTACTCTGTAGGCAATTTCAAGCTCACCTATTACCTCTGCTCCGGCTGCTTCTGCTTTTTTTATGAAGTCAAGCTCGGGGGATACTCCGGGGCTTAATACAAGCATATCATAATCTTCGGGATTTTCAGGATTTCTGCCAAAGAATCCTTTGATGCCTCTGTCCTCCATGAATGCCAGAAGCTGCGGCTCCATATCCTCCTCAGGCTTTGAGTCCTGTACCCATACCTTAGCTCCCAGCTTTGAGAGCGCCTGCATTGCAGCCTTGCCGGATTTGCCCAGTCCTACCACAAGTGCTTTTCTGTCTTTGAAATTATCCTGATTCATAGCTAAATCTCCTCGCATAATTCTTTTATAATCCTACAATCACAAGTCCTGCCGCGCAGCATACAAACGTAAATGCCCAGAACATCATAACGACCGCTTTTTCGGACATGCCGCCAAGCTCAAAATGATGATGTATCGGTGACATTCTGAATACTCTTTTGCCTGTTGTCTTGAAGCTTACAACCTGTATTACAACGGAAAGAGCCTCTATAACATATACAAGTCCCGCTATAAGCAGCAGAAGCTCCATCTTCATAAGAATAGCCGCCGCTGTTATTGCGCCGCCCAGCGCAAGTGATCCTGTATCTCCCATAAACACCTTTGCCGGATTTCTGTTAAATACGAGAAATCCAAGGCACGCGCCTGTCACTGCTCCGCAGAATACCGCAGGAGAGCTCATACCGTACATACCTGCCACAAGGGCAAAGAAAAGCGATGCGAAAGCGGTGCAGCCCGATGCCAGACCGTCAAGTCCGTCTGTAAGGTTGACGCTGTTTGTCATTGCTACGACAGTAAATATTATGAAAGGTATATACCAGCCGCCGAAATCAACATATATGTCTGCAAAAGGTATATATACAAGTGTGCCGTCAGGTGTTGCAAATGCCGCCCAGCACGCTATGGCTGCCGCTATTGCAAACTGGAACACTATTTTCTGCCACGCCTTAAGACCCAGATTGTGTTTTTTGATGACCTTGATGAAGTCATCGAGAAATCCCACAAGCCCGAAGGCTGCCATAACGATAACCATTGCAGCCGTCTCTATATTGATGCCGCCTATGATAAATGCCGTAAGCGCCGCCGATATTATTATGGCAACACCGCCCATGCTGGGCGTACCCGCCTTTGCCTGATGAGATTTAGGTCCTTCCTCTCTGATGTTCTGTCCCATCTGTTTTTTTCTTAAAACAGGGATTTCAACTGATGTAAGCAAAACTGCTGCTGCAAATGCCACTGCAATGGCAATTATAATCTTTACCGTATACATAATTTCAACTACTCCATAATCCTCTTCACTATCAGATCCATTGCCATGCCTCGTGAACCCTTGACAAGGACAACGTCGCCTGACTTAATAATGTTTTTCATTTCTTTAAGAAATTCATTTTTTGTTTTGTAATATTTAACGTTTTCGGCGCTCATTGACTTCAATGCGCCGTCTTTAATATACTCCGCATCCTCTCCGATTGCAATAAGCATATCGACAGATTTGTCTGAAGCATACTCTCCTACCTCTGTATGATATCTCGGGCTTTCCTTTCCCTGCTCAAACATATCTCCGAGGATTGCCACCTTGCGAAGTCCCTTTGCCGACATAAGCACGTCTATGGCAGCTTTCATCGAAGCAGGGCTGGCATTGTAGGTATCGTCTATAACCTTGATGCCGTTTTTGCCCTTGACCGAAAGCCTCTTATCGGTAAATTCAAGACTTTGAAGACCCTTTGCGGCCTCCTCCACCGAAACTCCGGCCTCAAGCCCCGCCGCTATGGCAAGAGCCGCATTGACTGCATTGTGTCTGCCGGGAACAGGCAGGTGAATTCTTGTTGCTTTCTCTTTGTATTCCAGTGTGAACTCCACACCGTTTTCGGCGCTGTCGCTTATATTGTACACATAGACCTGACTGCCTCCCGCAGCGCCTACCTTAACAAGTCTGTACTCCGTATCGCAGAGGGCGCCGAGGAAATCATCATCGCCGTTTACTATGAGGACATTATCCTTGCCGAAGTAGGCTGTAATCTCCATTTTGGCTTTGAATATGTTTTCCCTGCTGCCAAGGTATTCAATGTGTGCCGTACCTATATTGGTTATTATCCCTATATCAGGCTTTGCAATACCTGCAAGAAATTCTATTTCACCGGGCCGATCCATGCCCATTTCCAGTATGCCGATTTTAGTGTCCGGATCAAAGTCCAGAATGCTAAGCGGAAGTCCTATATGGTTGTTGAAGTTGCCTTTGGTCTTGGCTGTCTTGAACTTGCCGCTACATACGGCTTTAACCATATCGCTGGTGCCGGTTTTGCCTACGCTTCCCGTAACACCGATAACCTTTATATCCATGGAAGCCCTGTAGTATGAGGCTATATCCTGAAGCGCCTTAACGGTATCATCTACCAGCACTGCGCCCATACCCGCAGGAATTTTGTCTGTATAGCTTCTGTCATCTATTAGAGCTGCGCTGCAGCCGTTTTCAAAAGCCGCAGCTATAAATCTGTGGCCGTCGGTATTCTCACCGCGTATTGCTGCAAACAGGTTGCCTGCCACCGCAGTCCTTGAGTCTATGGACGCCCCTGTTATATATTGTGTTTCATCGCCCTGCACCAGACTTCCGCCTGAGGCCTCTGTTATCTGTCTTAGATTTAGTTTGTTCATTAGTATTTTTCCTCTAAAAACTCCTTTAGTATTCTGACATCGTCAAAGGGCAGTTTTTTGTCCCCTATTATCTGATATTTCTCGTGGCCCTTGCCTGCCACAATTATAAGGGTGTTTTTTCTTGCCAGCACAGCTGCCTTTCGGATTGCTTTTTTCCTGTCGGGTATGACAGAATATGAAGCGCCTGTGCTGTATACCCCCTCTTCTATTCTCGCCGTTATATCCTCCGGGTCCTCGCCCCTGGGATTGTCGCTTGTAACTATTACATAATCGCTGTAGCGACCTGCAATTTCACCCATTTGAAAACGTTTGCCTGTATCCCGGTCCCCGCCGCAGCCGAACATACATATTATCTGTCCGTCTGTGAGATTTCTCGCTGTTTTGAGAAGTCTTTCGAGGGCGTCCGGCGTATGTGCAAAGTCAACTATGGCTCTGATATTATCTCTGTCCCATACAAGCTGCCATCTTCCAGGCACGCTTCTGAGGGTTTCAATGCCCGCTCTGATTTTGTCAAATTCTATGCCGTATTCATAGGCAAGCCCTATGGCAATAAGGGCATCATATGCAAACTGCACTCCCGGCATTGAAAGCCTTACATCACCCGCATATTCACCTTTTATATATATTTCAAGCACCTGCCCCGTTATATCTGCTTCTGCCGTTTTTCCGAAATAATCGCAATGTCTGTCTTTCATTGAAACGGAGGCCAGTTTGTCTTTTTTACCGTAGCTTTTCAGTATTTTTTGCCCCCAACTGTCATCTGCATTTACGGCTCCGCCTTTGAGATTTCTTTCAAAGAGCAGGCATTTGCATCTGAAATATTCCTCCATTGTTTTGTGGTAATCCAGATGATCCTGCGTCAGATTTGTAAATGCTCCGTAGGAAATCTCCGTGTCGTCAAGTCTGCCCTGCACAAGGCCGTGAGAGGAGGCCTCTATAACGCAGCAGTCCATATGCTTTGAGTCCATTTTGTCAAAGTATGTACGAAGCAGATCCTTTCCCGGAGTAGTGTTTACAGAACTGTATTCCTCCTCCCCTATCTGGTGGGTTATTGTGCCTATCAGCCCTGTTTTTCTGCCGCTGTAGCATAGTATATTTCTAAGCATATATGATGCTGTAGTTTTGCCATTAGTTCCCGTTATTGCGAAAACATCTGTCAAATTCTAGTCACTCCCGTAAATATACACTGTGCTGTTCTTTTCAACCTTGGTTCCGGCTTTAGGATACTGGTCCTTAACCTTGAAGTCCTTATCCTTGTTTCCCGACTGAACCTTGTATTTGAGGGAAGAACCGCCCAGAATGCCTATTGCATCACTTAAACTTTCACCTGTAATATCAGGCACCTCTGTCTGCTTTGCCTCGATTTCCTTTTTTTCTTCATCGGAATACTGAGGCTCTATTCCCATATATCTTACTACCTCTGAAATTATTTCCTGCGCGCCGGGCGCTGCGGTCTGGCTTCCGTATTTGATGCCCTTAGGGTTATCAACTATTACGAGTACCGCCACCTTTGGATCGTTCATTGGAGCCATCCCTATAAACGATGAGTAGGTTTCCTCGAGATAACCGCCCTTTACGGTATCCGGCTTGTTGGCCGTACCGGTCTTGCCGCCTACTCTGTAGCCCTCGACCTTAGCTGTGCCTGCGCCGCCGTCCGATACAACATACTCCATAATTTCACACATTTCATCTGCTGTTTTTTCGGACAGTATCTGTCTTACTATTTCCGGTTCATATTTTTCGACTGTATTGCCGTCTTTGTCTTTGAGTTCCTTGACTATGTGCGGCTTCATCATAACGCCGTCATTGCCTATTGCCGATATCGCTGTGATAAGCTGAATAGGAGTCACCGCAATACCCTGACCGTAGGACATTGTTGCAAGCCCTACAGGTCCTGCCGTATCCTTGCTCTGAAGTATTGCGCTTCCCTCGCCCGGATAGTCTATTCCTGTCTTTCCGGTTATTCCGAAAAGGTTCATATACTCGTAGTATTTCTCAATACCCGTGCGAAGCCCCAGCTGCATAAATACAGGGTTGCAGGAGTTTCCTACGGCTTCTTTGAGACTCTGCGTACCGTGAGGATTACCTCTTCTCCAGCAGTGCAGCGTTGTATCCGCAACCTTGTAGCTGCCTGTGCATACGAATGACTCGTTCATATTTGTAAGTCCCTCTTCAAGAGCTATCGAGGTTGTCAGAAGCTTGAAAGTTGAGCCCGGCTCATATGTGTCTGAAACCAGAGGGTTTCTCCACATTTTGTTCCAGTATTCAAGCTTCTCTTTGTCTGTCATTTTTTCGAGTTTTTTCTGTTCTGATTTTTTGGTCGGTGTTCTCGGGTCGTTAGGGTCGTAATCCGGGGTCACCGCCATAGACAGCACATCTCCGTTTTCGGGATCCATAACTATGCACATTACTCTGTCAGATGAGGTTTTTTTCTGAACCTTTGCGATTGCATTCTCCACATAGTTCTGTATTACCTGATCAACCGTGAGCACAAGGCTTAATCCGTCCTCCGGCTCATAGTATTTCTCAAGTCCGTAGGACAGGCCGTTGCCTGCAACGTCTGTGTTTTTAATCCACCTGCCCGAAACTCCTGTAAGATATTCGTTGTACTGAAGTTCTATTCCCGAAAGTCCCACATTATCGTCTGTAACGCTTCCTATCAGATGAGATGCAAAGGAGCCCAGCGGATAGTATCTCTTGGTGTCTTCTGATATTTCTATTCCAGGAAGTTCCTTTTCCCTAATCTTATCTGCGGTTTCCTTGTCAATACCCTTTGATATCTTGACAAGCGACTGCTCTTTTGTTACAAGTGTTCTCACTTCCTCCGCATCCATATCGAGTATGGTTGAAAGGGCTGAAACGCAGGTGTCGAGAGCTGCCTGCTTTTTTTCTTCGGTGCTTCCTGATTTGACGTTTGCAGGTCTTGCCCATACGGAATATGAGGATCCGCTTACTGCAAGCTCTGCTCCGTTTCTGTCATATATTGTTCCCCTTTTTGCTTCAACCGGTGTATCTCTGGTCTGCTGCTCCACCGCCTTTTCGGTCATGGCGTCAGCTTTGATAATCTGCCAGTAGCCTACACGAAAGCATAGTATAACCAGCAGCGCGCACACGATGCCGAAAGCTATTATTAATCTTTTTCTGTTTAATCCTGATACCTTTAACATAAATATTCAAAAAGCCGGATTACTTTATCTATATAATTAAGTTATCCAGCTTCTCCTTTCACTATGCAATTCTTTTATCGTTATATACTAGTATATTTACTGCAATCAATTATATGCCTCTTCCTTTACTGTAGCTGCGAAATCCTTTGGAGCTGTAATATCACTAACATAGACGATCTGGCTGGCAGAAGGATATTTCATTCCCAGCTTGCCGCTTGCCTTTTTTTCCAGAACAGTAACGCTGTTGGCCGTCTGGAGCTTGATATCTATATCTTCGATTTCTCTGGAAATCTCGTTGTTTTCCATGGTAAGTCTGTTTATCTGATATTGCAGTGTCGCCGCAAATGCCGACGATATTATAATTGCAATACACATAATGCCGAAAATAACTGTAAGCGCCAGCAGTCTTTTTTTGTCCTTGGCCGCAATACCACTGTCTGCAGGCTTTGTCTTCGGTTTATTAAGTTGTTCAGGTTTCATATCAAAGCCGTATTTTCTGTAGCTTTCTTCGTACTGATACCAGTTTTGTGCCTGCATTGTACTTTTTGTTCCTTCCTATAGTTTCTCTATTATTCTTAATTTGGCGCTGCGTGCTCTGTGATTATTTTCGAGCTCCTCCTCACCCGGAGTTATCGGTTTGCCAGTTATTTTTCTGACGTCTGCCACCTTGCCGCACACACATACCGGAAATTCCGGCGGGCAGGTGCACGGGTTCACTCTCCTGTTGAAGCATTCCTTGACTATCCTGTCCTCTAAGGAGTGGAAAGTTATTATACAGAGTCTGCCTCCCGGAGCAAGTACATCACAGAATTCCTCACAGGCTCTGCGAAGCTGCACCAGCTCATCGTTTACCTCTATTCTGATTGCCTGAAAGGTCCTCTTGGCAGGGTGCGGTCCGTCTCTTCTGGCTCTTGCCGGAATCGCCGCCTTGATTATCTCCACCAGTTCTGCTGTAGTTTCAACAGGCTTGTCCTTTCGGAATTTAACGATAAAATCGGCTATTCGCGATGCCCATTTCTCCTCGCCATACTTCCTGATTATATCTGTAAGCTCTGCGGCGCTGTATCTGTTGACAACATCATACGCCGTAAAGCTGTCCGACTGGTTCATACGCATATCAAGAGGCGCATCGTTCATATATGAGAAGCCTCTCTGCGCATTGTCAAGCTGAAACGAGGATACTCCCAGATCCAGCATTGCGCCGTCTACCTGCTCTATTTCAAGTTCATTCAGAACATCTTTGATATCCGAATAATTGCTCTGAACAAAATGTTTTCTGCACGGGTATTTTTCAAGCCTTTTGCCTGCCGCCTCAAGTGCGTCCCGGTCTCTGTCTATCCCTATAAACACAGCCTCCGGTGAAAGCCTTGAGCAAAGCTCCGAAGCATGTCCGCCTCCGCCCAGCGTGCCGTCTACATATATTCCGTTTTGTTTTATTGCAAGTCCGTCTATTGTTTCCTTTAAAAGGACTGATGTGTGTTTAAATTCCATATTCAACCATCTTCTGTGAAACTTCCGCAGGTGAAAGCTGAGTCATATTATCCTTGCTGTCCCACTCCTCTTTGCTCCAGACTTCAATTTTGTCCAGATTGCCTATAGTTACAAGCTCCTTGTCTATGTTCGCATATTCTCTGAGATCGGCAGGAAGTGTAATTCTGCCCTGCTTGTCTATCTCGCTTTCGACCGCATTTGCATAGAAATGACGGATGAAAGCTCTGGCGTTTGCATCAGACATAGGAAGCGCTGACAGCTTGTTCATAAATTTCTCCCACTCAGCCATAGGATAAATATACAGGCACCTGTCGATACCCATAGTCAGAACGCACTTGTAGCCCAGCTGTTCTCTAAACTTTGCCGGGACTATCATTCTCGACTTGGCATCTATTGAGTTCTGGAATTTGCCCATTAACATCGCAGTGCTGTCCTTTCGACTGAGTATATTACACCACTTTCATTTTATGATGTATTACCATCATACCCCACTTCGCCCCACTTTACAACCACTACACGCCACTTTTTGTGCTTTGCTCTCCCCTTTTTTTGCAAAAACAGGAGCCGTTTTGGCTGTTTTTGCAAAACGAAAACTACATATAGTGTTTTATTCTTTTTCTCATTCATATCGCCACAATATATTGTTTTTTTGATAATCTGAACCTTGTACAGACTGTTTTCATAATATGAATAAAACACAATATAGAAAGGTATTGATGAATGATGTTAAGTTCATACATTCCCGCAGACAGCGCCGGGTGCGGCTGCTGCGGAACAAATACAGACAGCAATTCTCCGGCTTTCAGAAATTCCAAATCAAATCTTGCATATATAGATAAAGTTTTTTCATACAAGGAAGGACATTCCTGCCCTATAAGCTACAGCTTAAACACTGCAACATCTGAAATCCCCGCGCAGCTCATAACGTCAAAGGAACCGCTGCCTCCTGTCGACCCCTGCGCGCAGAAATGCTGCTGCGACCCTCCCGCTCCTGACTGCATCCGGCAGTGCTGCTGCTGCGGCGGAACTTCCGACTGCCAGACGGGCACAGCTTCCGTTTTTACTGTAAAAAGAAGTTTTGCAGTAGTAAACAGCCTGACACCTGCTGCTGCCATCGCCCCTGCAGGCGTTACTCTCAACGGGCATGCAGTAAATGCCGTAAATACAGAGAACGGCATATATACAGTGGATATCTCAAATATCGAAAATCAGCTTTCGGACACAAAATGCCAATGCAGCGGACTCCCTTCAAAAGCGTTTTTTATGATAAACGGTATCACAGGCTGGAATTTGACAGGACAGTTAATTCTCGACGGTACAGTGAATACCGGCGGATCGGTATGTAATTTCAGAGCGACATTTAATATCACCGCTCCACTTGCAGTTACGGGCACGACAGCCTTTGCAATTTCCGACGCCGGCATACCTTGCAGTGTTCATGGAATTTCTCCTGCAATTCAGTTCACTCTCGGCGGCAGAATAAACATACTCAACCCTGAAATCACAATTACCGCTGCAGGAACCCAGCTCACCGCGCTTCTGATTCTTGAGCCTTCCATAAATCTGGAGGTTACAAGAAAAACACTTATGTGTATGACAGGCTGCGAGGCTGACATCCCATGTGACAATTCATTAACCTCAGCTCTCATACAGCAGGGTGGCTGCGCTGAAGAACCCGGCTGCATGTGCAGCGCCAAAGTGCCTGAACCGCCTGTCGCAGGCTGTGAAAAGCCATCAAACGAGTGCGAAAAACCGCAGGAAAACGAATGCGGATGCAGTATGTACCAGTTTAACGGCACCAACGGCTGCAGCTGCGGATACTAAAAAAAGTGCAGCAGGGAGCTTCGGCTTTCCTGCTGCTTTAATTTTTTCCGCAAAAAAGAGATGCTCAATTCAGAACATCTCTCTTGTTTTTCTGATTACAGTGTCAGGCACTTTTTAGGGCATTTTTCAACACATGCTCCGCATTTAACGCAGGCATCTGATACTTCCCAAACCTTGTCTGCTCTGTTTACTGTAAGAGCATCGCAAGGGCAGACCCTAGCGCAAAGTCCGCAGAATACACATACGTCCTTGTCACATTTAAGTCCGCCGTCTGCCGGTGCTGCTGCTCCTGCCGCAGGTGCCGCAGGTTTCTTTTCCTGTTTAGGAACTTCAACAACATCAACAGTTTTGGTTGTATCCGGTGTTGTATACGGTCTGTCCATATCAAGACATTTCTTAGGACATTCGTCAACGCAGCAGCCGCACTGGATACATCTCATTCTTTCAATAGTCCATGTGCCGGCAGCTCTGTCTACGGCAATAGCATTTGCCGGGCATTTACGTCCGCATATACCGCATAATATACAGGATTCTTTTTCGATAGTTACCTGACCTCTGGTTCTTTCCTGAAACTCGTTAGGAATTACAGGGTACATTTTAGTAGCGGGCTTCTTGAATAAGCTCTTCATTAACACTTTACCGATTTTAAAAGTTGCCATTCTCACCCACCTACCTTTCTGTACAGCTGATGCAAGGGTCTATAGTCAGTACCAGAATAGGCACGTCGGCTATATCGCATCCCTGCAGCATTTTAACTAAAGCCGGAATATTCATATTTGTAGGAGTTCTGACTCTCATTCTTTCCAGGAATTTGGTACCTGCTCCCTTAGCATAGTAATATGCTTCTCCTCTAGGCTGTTCAAGTCTTGCAACGAATTCACCGTCAACATTCTTGCCTTTAACAGGAACTCTTAATTCACCCTCAGGTATAAGCTCTACTGCTTTTTCGATGAGTTCGATTGACTGGAATACTTCACGTATTCTTACGATACATCTTGCATAGCAGTCGCCGCCTTCTTCGACAACAGGTTCAAAACCAAGTCTGTCGTAAACGCCTTCGCCTGCAAGTCTCATATCCTGAACGATTCCGGAGCCTCTTGCAACAGGACCTACAGCACCAAGCTCTATTGCCTGTTCCTTAGTGATAACACCTACGCCGCAAAGTCTGTTTTTAACTGAAACGTCTTCCATGAATACATCTGTAAGCTCTTTGATCTCGGCTTTGATACCGTTTAATGTATCAACGATCTCTTTGAGAGTCTCATCATCAATGTCTTTTTTGACACCGCCGGGAACGCATACTGAGAATATTACTCTGCCTCCTGTTGTTTTTTCGAGAAGGTCAAGTACTGATTCTCTGAGCTTCCAACAGTGCATGAACAGGCTGTCAAATGCAAATGCATCTGCCAGAAGTCCCAGCCACAGCAAATGGCTGTGCAGTCTGCTCATTTCGTGCCATATAGTTCTCAGGAATGATGCTCTTTCGGGAATTTCGATCCCCATAGCTCCTTCTACTGCCGCGCAATAGCCCCAGCCGTGACCGAAGCTGCATATTCCGCAAATTCTTTCAATTACATATACCATTTCGGTATATTCCTTTTTTTCCACCAGCTTTTCCAGACCTCTGTGAATAAATCCTATTGAAGGGATTGCTTCAATTACAGTTTCATCTTCAACTACAAGGTCAAGATGAACCGGTTCCGGTAATACGGGATGCTGTGGTCCGAAAGGAATAATAGTTCTTTTACCCATAATATCTACCTTCCTTTCTTAGCCTTCTGTGTTCCAAGGAGTTTTCTGTGCAACCCTGAAGAAATTGCCCTGATAGTCCAGTTCAAGATTCTTGAATGTGATACCGAACAGGTCGTGCATTTCGTTTTCGTAAATGAATGCACTCCAGATTTCTCCTGTTATGCTCTGCAGCTCCATATCTTCTGGAACCATAACTTTTAAATTAGTTAATGAATGGTCCTTATCAAATGAATAAAGAACCTCGATATGTCCGTCCTTGCACTTTGTTGCGCAGGCCTGACCTAATCTGTATCCATCAGCCTTCATACTTCTTACTTTTGCTAAAAGTTCGGAAGCTTCAACCGGTACAAATACACTTTTGATTTCACTCATTTATGCTTCCTCCTTTTCTTCTGTTACAGGCTCTTCAATTACAGGAGCTGCCGCAGGTGCGTTTTTCATAGCCTCTCTTTTTTCGGCTAAAACTCCAAGGCCTTTGACAACACCGTCAATTATAGCCTCAGGTCTTGCTGCACAGCCCGGAACATATACGTCAACAGGTATAACCTGGTCAACTCCGCCCTGTACATTGTAACATTCGGCAAATACGCCTGCCGAGCATGCGCAGATACCTACTGCAACTACAACCTTAGGCTCAGGCATCTGTTCATAAATCTGTTTAACAACATCCTTGTTCTGTTCGTTTACAGAACCTGTTACAAGGAATATATCCGCATGTTTAGGATTACCTGTATTGATAATACCAAATCTTTCTACGTCGTACATTGGTGTAAGACAAGCGAGAACTTCGATATCGCAGCCATTGCAGCTTGATCCATCGTAGTGGATAATCCAAGGTGATTTTGTTACATATGACATTCTCTTACACCTCCCCTATATGAAATACAGAAGGAACAGGTTGATAATTCCAAGTACAGCCGCTACTATCCACGCTGACTTGAAAGCTACCTGCCACTTCATTCTTGCAAAACTGTTTCCGATGAAAGTTTCAAAGAAGAAAGCAATTATTGCAACTACTATACCGATTATAACGCCTGCCACGCTTCCGTTCTGGAAGAACAGGAAGATAAATCCGAGCAGGAATATGTTTTCATACCAGTGCGCAACCTCAAGCATTGCAAGTGTTGTTCCTGAGAACTCAGTTTTAAGACCTGCAACCAGTTCCTGATGCGCATGGTGTGACATACTTAAATCAAACGGAGCTTTTCTGAATTTGATAGTCAGAATGTACATAAATCCGATGAATATTCCCAGCATAGGGAGTATTCCCATTGATTCTGAATTCATAATATCAGAAACCTTGAAGCTGCCTGTAAATACATAAAACGCAACTGCAGTTAAAAGCACCATAGGCTCATAAGCCATTGTCTGAAGCAGTTCTCTCTCAGCACCAAGCTGTGCATAAGGTGAGTTTGAGGAGTAAGCTGCTATGATCAGGAATGCGCTTGCTGTTGTAAGTGTAAACAGTACCAGCAGCAGATCTCCGCCTGCGAAGAAGAAGCATCCTGTAACTACTACAAACAGCAGGAAGCATGCAACGTAGAAGTCCTGTACCTTGTTAACTGTGATTTTCTCTTTTTCGAACAGTTTGAGTACATCATAAAACGGCTGTAATACCGGAGGGCCTACTCTGCCCTGCATTCTTGCGCTTATGATTCTGTCAAGACCTGCAAGAAATCCGCCTACAAAAGGTGCAAGTACGATATATGCCACGATAAATATTATCATCTTAACCATTATATTGCACCTCCTATCACATATCCTGCAAATATTACAAGAACGACTGCGATTGTAGCTGCCGCTGCAATACATCCGATCCAGTTCATTTTGTTTTCACCGAAGTATTTTTCCATATACCAGTTCTTTAATGACATAGCAGTCTGACCCTGGAATGAGTTTCTGAATGTCAGATTGTCTCCCTGGTTAACACCTGCAAGGTATATAGGAACGATCTTTTTCTTTGTGTTTCCGAAGAACAGTATTGTTATAAGGATTATAACCGCAAGCATAATGCACATAATCATCATATTGCCTGAGGATAACGCCGCCATATCAGCTCCGAGATAAGGAACTACCACTGCTGATGAAATTACAGGGAAGCCGAGGCATGTAACGAGTACAAGGATAACCAGAAGCGTATGTACGAATTTTTCTGATTTATGTACTGCGCCCTCTATGTTCTCAGTACCTGCAACAACTGCAGAGAGCTTGCCGAGCCATTTAACCCAGTAGAATACTGTTGTGGCACTTCCGAAGCATAATACTGCTACAAGGAATACGCTCATAAATACGTTTCCTGTTTCGATGAAGGCATCGAGTGCTGCCCATTTTGAAACAAGCATACCTAAAGGAGCAAGGAACATAGCTGAGATACCTATCATCATGCATGCTGCAAGTCTAGGCATTCTGTCGAACAGTCCGTCCATATCCTCGATGTTTCTTGATCCGATGTTGTGTTCTGCTGTACCAACGCACAGGAACAGAAGTGATTTAGTAACAGCGTGGAATATTATAAGCATGATGCCTGCCCATACAGCAGCAGCTGTACCTATGCCTCCGCATACAACTATAAGTCCTAAGTTCGCTATAGTTGAGTAAGCGAGAACTCTCTTTGCGTTGGACTGTGAAATTGCCGCAAAGGATGCAAGCAGGAATGTGATACCTCCTACTGCCATTACCATAATTCCGGCATAGTTAACCATACCGTATTCTGCATTTCCCCAGCCAAGACACGGAGCAAGCTTTAAGATAAGGAATACTCCTGCCTTAACCATTGTTGATGAGTGAAGCAGCGCTGATGTAGGCGTAGGTGCTACCATAGCGCCCAGCAGCCAGCTGTTGAACGGCATCTGAGCCGCCTTTGTGATACCTGCAAATGCAAGCAGTCCCACAGGGATCATTAATGCAGGGATTACTCCGTAGCCTGATTCACCGTAAAGGATAACGTCTGAAAGCTGCAGCGTTCTGATTGATTCATCCCAGCCGTAGCCTAAGATAATGATTGCAAGACAGAAGCCCAGTCCGCCAAGCAGGTTCATTATTAAAGCTCTGAATGAGTTTCTGATGGCTTCCTTTGTCTTTGTGAAGCCTATCAGGAAGAATGAACATAGTGATGTTATCTCCCAGAAGAAGTACATCCAGATTAAGTTATTTGAAGTTACAAGACCGAACATTGCAGCCAGGAACAGGAACAGCAGGAAGAAGAACCAAGGTCTTCTGTCTTTTGAGCCTGCAGGCTGGTGATGCTGGAAGTCTTTCATGTAACCCATTGCGTATACGCATATAAGAGTACCGATAATTCCAATGATTAAAATCATTATTAGTGAAAGTTCATCCACATAAGCATTGTGTTCAACCTCAATGCTGTGTCCGGTTGTCAGTTCAAACCAGACCATTAAAGGTGTCTGAATAAGGGCAAATACTGCAGCCAGGTACTTTTTGTACTTGAATGCAAGTACTGTAATGACAATTGCCACACCGCACTCTATTATCATCATGATGTAGTTTACAATCTCACTTGAGAAATCAAAGTAGGTTGTACCATCACCCAGATAAGTTGCGGCGCAGTAGATTGATACTGCAGCTATGATTACTGAAGCTGCAATAACAACTGTGTCTCTTGCCTTATCAGCTTTAACGATCAGAAGAACTAAGGCAACCAATAGTGGGAATAAAATTAGAAAAAATATTGTGCCCATTGAATCCTCCTATAACTTAACATTATTTCATAACTTACATTTTACATAAAATCATCTTTACAAACAACACCTTTTGTATAAAAAATTATGGTACTTTAGTTAGAAACTTTAGTATTTCCAACGTTTCACAGATTTTATGGCAAAAAAAACATAGCAAAAGGCGTTTTTCCACAAAATGTATGACAAGAAAAGTACCCTCCGGCAGCAAGTTTTGGAACATACGAGGCAATTAAAAATTCTGTATGTCCGAAAATACTTATTACGTCCGCTCCCGTATATTAAAATATATTCAGCGCCGGCGGCATTTAAGAACACAAATCATCAGATAATCCGCCCACGGATTTACCCTGCAAAAATCGAAAAAACAGGCGACTTCAGAAGCCGCCTGTATGATTATCATTTATTTTGCTTTTTTAGGCTCTACCTTCTTGTATACGAAGAAGAATACTATCATAAGTATTGCGCATACTGCTGTCAGTATGTAAAGTCCTGTCTGAATCGCTCCGAGAATTACATCTACATCAACATTTTCAAACATACCGTCGAAGTAGTCGCCTGATTCCCACGCATCTTCTGTTCCCCAGCCTTCATACCAAGGTTCGAAGAACAGTGCTATAATGTTCATAACTGTCATCATCATAAACAGGAAGGATATCTTCTTTGTATCTCCAACTGCAAGACCGGTCTTTTTGTTTGTAGGGAATCTTTCAGGATCCTTCTTGGTAAGTCCACCGTATTTTCTTCTCCAGATGAAGTAAAGTACAGGACCTGAAAGGATACCTACCATACCGCCCAGGTAGTAGTCTGAACCGTTGATGAAGTATGCAAGGAATGCCACGCAGATAGGAACTATGCATATCAGGCAAAGGAATCCGTATCCGCCAGGAATTCTGAATACATATTCTTCTGCAGGTATTCTCTTTCTCAGTATCATAGCTGAGATGTATACCATAGCATATGATGCTATCAGAAGCGCTACGTCAAGCACGATTACAAATCCAAACGGAAGCATGCACAGTATCAGGTTTACAATTGATACCGATAATACTGCCACATAAGGAACACCGTGCTTCTTGTCGCACTTAACAAGGATAGGAGGTGCAAGATGGTCGTCTGCAAGTGAGAAGAAACCTCTTGAACCTGACGCTATATATGTATTGTAAATCGAGCACTGTGCAAGAATTGCAACTACAACGAAGAATATTCCCATTGCAGGACCCCAGAAGTGTTCGCATACATCTGCATATCCTACGCAGTCACCTTCTGTACCCCAGTTTTCCCACTGGCCCAGTGAACCGAGTCCGCCGATTGTAGGCAGGATATATACTGCCATGATAAGCGGTACTGTTATGATTGTTCCCTTAGGAATCACCTGAGGGTTTGAAACCTCGCCCGCTATGGTTGACATTGATTCATAGCCCGAGTACATCCACATACCGATTGAGATACCGCCTGCGATGTAGAAGAACCAGTCGCCTATGCCCTCTGCAGGCTCTGCTGTAATCTGGAATGAGATTGTTGATGCTGTCTCTGCATCTCCGCCCCAGTTTAAGAAACCGCAAACTGCTACCATGCCGAACGCTACCATTACGAGTATTGAAAGAATTGTACTTACAATACCTACATCCTTAACTCCGCGGATATTAACTATTGTGAAGATAAGAATCATTGCAAACTTGATAAGGAATTCAACTACAGGGGATACGTCCCATGCAGATGCCGCATATCCTCCGGCAAGAATTACATATAAAGTGTTGTCGATATAGATGGAAATAGTTCTCCACCAGCCTGCCTGGAATCCCCAAAACTCACCCAGAGCTTCCTGGACCCATTTGTAATATCCGCCCTCCTGAGGTCTTACCGAACCGAGTTCAGAAGCCACAAGACCGAATGGAAGTCCCCATACAAACGGAAGTACGCATAACATAATGATTGTCAGTCCCGGACCGCATTCAGGTATCATTTCTTCGATACCGTAACAGCCTGCAGCTACCAGACAGAAAATCATGAATACTACTGTTGAAACCTTGATGTCATGCTTTTTCAAGCCGTGTTCATCAACGTCAACAACATGAGTTTTTACTTGTTCACTCACGCTACATTTCCTCCTTAAACATAAAATAACATAAATATAATCACACGTTTATTATACACTTTAATTCAAAAACCTCAATGATTTTCAGAAAATACAATCAAGTGAGCAAGAATATCGGCTTTTTCGGTCAAATTAATTATTATTTCATATTATCTTGTCGAATATATACATAAGCGCGCCGACTCCCGGCAGTCCCAGAACCGCCGAAACACCGATTGTAACTGCGTTCAGAGGCACTGCAAATGCTGTAAAATGAAGTGCCGCAAGCCCTGCAAGTCCCAGCGCCGACGAAGTTACAATCTTCAGCGAAGTCCTGCCGCAGTCAATTATAATTACTATAGCCGCGATAACAGAAAGTATCAGAAGTTGCTGATTTATTGCCATAATTTCTCTCCTTTTCATATACTGCCTGTATAAAATATTCCAGTAATGATTAAAATAGAATTAAATAATGTGATATGAGGTATGAATTTATGACTTCAAAGGAAAGGATAATCAGCACCGCAGGTATGCTAAAGAGCAGGCTTGTCGCTGCCAACAGAACATTTCTGAACAGCCGACTGCGTCCCGCAGATGAAAAAATGCTGCTGTTTGATTCAATAGAAAAAGCCTACTCAGATCTTGAGCAGGCTCAGTATGATTTTAATCAGTTAAGCGACTTTGCCGCTGTGGACTATGCTTCCTACAGCATACTTGCGGCAGAGGCAAAATACACATATCTTTTAAATCTTGCAAAGAAAAAGGGTATGCGCCTATAGCTCTCTTCTGCCCTCAAGGGCTTTGAGAAGCGTTATCTCATCGGCATATTCCAGATCTCCTCCTACCGGAATACCGTGAGCAATTCTTGAAACCTTGATGCCGGACGGTTTAATAAGTCTGGCAATATACATAGCTGTAGCCTCTCCCTCTATATTAGGGTTGGTGGCCAGCACAACTTCCTTGACATCATTTTGCTGAAGTCTGACTATAAGCGATTTGAGGTTGATGTCCTCAGGGCCTATGCCGTCCATAGGAGATATGGCTCCGTGAAGCACGTGATACAGACCGTTAAACTCTCTGATTCGCTCCATTGCAAACACATCTCTGGGACTTTCGACAACACAGATTATATCCTGCGCTCTCGACTGGTCAGAGCATATGCTGCATGGATCCTGGTCCGTAAGATTGCCGCAGACGGAGCAGTATTTCATCTGCTCTCTAGCATTAACTATGGCCTGCGAAAGGCTCATGGCCTGTTCCTCTTCCATGGACAGTATGTGAAACGCCAGCCTCTGCGCTGTTTTGCCGCCTATTCCCGGAAGCTTTGACAACTCGTTTATCAGCTTTGACAGCGGTTTTGCATAGGTTTTCATTACAGCAGTCCCGGAGGAAGTCCCAGGCTTCCTGTAAGCTTGTTCATTTCGGCTGCTGCGATTTCTTCCATCTGTCTTAAGGCTTCGTTAACCGCAGCCATTACAAGATCCTGAAGCATTTCTGCATCATCGGGATCTATTACATCAGGATTGATTTCGATATTTGTTATCTGCTTTGCTCCGCATACTGTAACAGTTACGGCTCCGCCGCCTGCGGTAGCTGTTGTTTCCATTTTATCTATTTCATCCTGCATTTCGGTCATTTTACGCTGCACGGCCTGCATCTGCGCCATCTGCGCCTGCATATTTCCTGCGCCGGGAGCCTTTGGTCTTTTGCCCGCTTTCATTCCTTTACCCATAGTAATCCTCCATTATTCTATTTCTATATTAAGCCCTAATTTATCTTCGGCTTCTCTTACAACACTGTTTATATCTGTTTCCTGTTTTCTGCCTCTGCTGCCTAAGGTGCAATCGAGGGTAAGCCTCTGTCCTGTCTGTTTTTCCATAAGCTCGACGAACATACTGCTGCTGTCCTGTATAAGTTTTCTGATGAACTCGCTGCCTGCGGCAACCGTAAACACTCCGTCTGATATGTCCGTCAGTCTGGACCCAGAACGAAGCAGATTGAAGCTTCCCTGTCTGCTGCTTGCCGCCTCAACAACAGCTCTCCATATCATATCGTAATCCGCAGGAGGCTGCGATGACTGCTGTACCAGCGCTTTAACAGAAGCAGCTTCCTCAGGCTCTGCAGGCGCTGTCTGCTGCACCGGTGCCGGCTGCGCCTTGACCGCAGGAGCTTCACTCCTCGCCGTCTGCTGATACATAATCTGAGGCTCCTCGTATACAGAGGCAAGCCTTACTATGCAAAGCTCCAGCAGCACTCTCGGCTGCGTTGACCACCTGGCATCGGCTATAGTCTTTGACAGCTCTATTATAGCTCTGTCTATCTCTGCAACCTCAAGGGTCTGGCTCTGCTCTTTAATCCTGTTTATATTTTCTGCCGACATATTGAGCATATCCTCGGGCGAGGATACGAATTTTGAAATCAGAAGCGCTCTGTAATGGGCCAGCCAGTCTTTCATAAACTGTCTGATTTCTTTGCCCTCCGACAAAACCTGCTCTAAAATCAGCAGTGCCTGTGCAATATTGTGAACCGCCACATTATGTGTAAGCTCTATAAATATCTCCTCAGATGAAGTGCCCAGAAAGTCAAGCACGTCCTCTCTGTCAAGGGTGTCCTTGCCTGCCGCAAGGCACTGGTCAAGTATGCTGAGTCCGTCCCTGACAGAACCGTCCGCATTGGCTGCAATAAGCCCTAAAGCTGCCTCGCTTACCTGTATTCCCTTGTCCTCGCATATGCTGCGCATGCCCTGTTTGAGCAGATTTTCGGAGACTCTGCGAAAGTCCAGTCTCATACATCTTGAAAGTATGGTCGCCGGAAGCTTCTGAGGCTCTGTAGTTGCCAGAATAAACATAACGTATTCCGGCGGCTCCTCAAGGGTTTTGAGAAGCGCATTGAAAGCACCCTGTGACAGCATATGAACCTCGTCTATAATATAGACTTTTTTGCGTCCTGCTGCCGGAGGGTACTTGACGCTCTCACGAAGCTCTCTGATATTCTCAACGCCGTTGTTTGATGCGGCGTCTATCTCTATTACATCTATAAAGGTGCCGTTTTTGATGGCTATGCAGTTGGCGCACTGACCGCAGGGGCGCTCTCCCTCAGACAGACAGTTTACGGCCTTGGCAAGTATTCTTGCGGTTGTGGTCTTGCCTGTGCCTCTGGTGCCGCACAGAAGATAGGCATGGCCTATCTCGTCCTTTGCTATCTGGTTCTGAAGTATTCGTACTATATGCTTCTGACCGAGTATCTCATCGAATACCTCGGGTCTGTATGCTCTGTACAGTGCCTGATACATAAGCCTTCCTTTCTAAAAAAATTGCCCTTTGAAAGCTCCGCAGTCAAGGAGAAGGCTTATCTGCGGCACATAAGAGCTTCCGCTTATTGCTGCTTCCTTCCGGACCTGACAAGGTTCGCAGAGTCTTATTGCGCAGGACCCAGACCAATCAGGCGGAGCTTTCAAAAGGCAATCTGAAATTTAATTACTCATCTATTATATGAGATTTGTACATTCAAGTCAAGGGCAAACATGGTAAAAGGGCCTGACGCCCTAACGGTTTGTTTCCGTTAATGCGACAGCCCCTATTTGTACTTACCTTATTTGATTGTTCTGATTGCCTTGAGGGAATAATCTGTGTAGTACTTTTGACCGTCGATGGTTACATATCCGCGTACTTTGTAGTAATACGTAGTACCTTCTTTGAGGTCTTTTGTATTAACATAATATCCTTCGCTCTTGTCTCCCTTTGTTGTATAGAACGGCTCCAGCCCGTAGCCCTTGTATCTCTTGACTGAGCGGTAAACTTCAATGCCGTCAAAGTCGATTTCGTTTCCGTTCTGATCATACCATGTAACGCGTACAGCTTTCTTTCCATTCTCCAAAGTTATGAGTTTCGAACGTGCTACAAGCTTGCTGCTGTCAAGTGCCGCGATGATCTCTTCCTTGCTCGGCTTTTCCTGTTTCTTTTCTGTCTTTACCTCAACCTTATCTCCTGTCCTGAGACCTGTGAGTTCGGTTACCTTACCCTTGGATACACCGTTTAAGATAACATCTGTCAGTTCATATCCTTCTGTCATCTTAATTGTCAGATTTGTCCCAAGAATGCTAAGACTTGTCTCAGCACCTTCGCCTGCGATAATAGTCGGCTTCTGTATAGAGGAGGAGTGGGAACCGCCGCCGGAGGAAGCCTTGTTGACTGTGAAGCTTACGTCAAATGACCCGAAGATTAAGTTTCCATCACTGACGGTTACTTTAGCCGTATAGGTACCTGCTGCAAGCCCTGTTTTAGGAGTTACAGTAAAGGTATCGCTTTCACCTACTGCAATACTTTCGATTTTAGTTTTGTTCAATTTGAAACTATCTTCGTTCGTGCCGGAAAGGTCAATTACTAACTCACCTGTTGCTGCGGTTCCGGTACTGGTTATTTTCACTTCCTTTGCGGCAAGATCACTGTAGCCAACTGTTGCTTCCGGGAAGGTATAAGTGCCAGTTGTATCCAATTCTATGCTACGCGGCAGAACTTTTGGATTAACTGTAAAGCTTACATTAAATGACTGAGAAACGATATTCTCACCGCTGACGGTTACAGTAGCTGTATGGTTTCCTGTTGAAAGACCCTCTCTCGGTGCTACGGTAAAGGTCGCGGTGCCATCTTGATTATCTTCTGTACGCTTAACAGCGATGCTGCTGATTGTTTCAGTGCTCAGCACAAAGTCTGCATCATGCGTGCCGGAGAGTGCAACCTTTAGCTCACCTGTTTCCGCATTTCCGGTATTGGTTACCGTCACTGTCTTTTTTAGTGTCTGTGCATCGTAGCCAACTGTTGCTTCCGAGAAGGTATATGTTCCTGTAGGATCTAATGAAATGCTGATATTTTGTACGAAGTCTGTAGCAATTTGACCCGCTTTGATTGTGAACGAGTCTGCAGAAATCTCTTTTGTCGAAAGCAGATAGCAACCTCCGCCTTGCCATGTGTCTCCGATAAAAGCTGCCTTGCCATTCGCCGCATCGTACGCAATGACTACGCCGTAAGCGATGTGATCGTTCCCATTTTTCAATTCATGGATAACTATTGCTTCTTCGTTCAAATTGCTATTTGTATATGCTTGGGAAACAGCATTCACAATCCCATCTAAGTAATTCTGCTTCGAATTATTCAATGTCTGATTCTTAACAAAGGAATATGTTCCTACCCTAGTGAGTTTCCAGTTTCCTTCATTACTGTTGGCTCTGCTTCCATCAGCACCAATCAACGGATTTCGGAACTGGCTTGTGGCGATTGAATCGCCGACGTTGGCAGGAAAATCAGGACTCCTCTGAACATCATATGCGTACTTAAATTTAACATCCTCCAACGCAGTCGGTGCAGCGGTCTTCGGCTCAATCTTTAGATATTTGTCGATAAGATTTGTAATATCACTCTTTTCTGTGCCCGGTTTGCTTTCGCCTGCATAGATCATATAGTTTGCGCGGTTATCAACGCTCAGCGTTCCGTCCACTGCTTTTGCCTCACCTTTTGCGGTAAGCTTTGCACCGTCTGAAATCTGGATAGTGCCGGCTTTCAGCGCAACATAGTCTGCACTATCACTCGAGCCTGTTCCATTATGAGTGGCTGTCACCTCTGTGCCTGCACCGGAGATAATAATTTTACCGTTTACATCACTCGCATGGATAGCCTGTGCGTCTCCGCCTGCATGGATTGCGGTCACCTTAGCTCTACCGTTAATGGTAATATTGCCGTCTGCATATATCGTAGTAGATACACCACTTTTATTTTCTGCTGTTAACGAGCCCGGACCTGTGATGGTAAGCGTCCCTGGTTTTACAAAAATCACATTGTCACCGTATTTTGGGCTTCCTAATGTGTTCTCCCCTACCAACTTTATGGTCAAATCCCTTGTTGCACTAATCCCTCCGCTTGTCAGGTTCAATCCGCTCAGTGTCAGTGTACCGTCAGTAGAATTAAATGTGGCATTGGCATCTTCCGGTGAATTATCCACTGTTCCTAACCCGCCTCCGCCACCATTATGGTAATACGGATTGTCAGCAGACAAAGTTTTGCCACCTATTGTCACACTGTTTTCTTCTGCCCACACTGTGCCTGTTGCCACAGGCATCATGGTCAGCACCATGCACAAGGACAGCAGGATACTGAATATTTTTTTCTTCATGTCGTTCTCCCTTCATTGTCAGAATTTAATTTTAATCGCCGTTCTGAAACTGATAGTAATTTTGTTTTGAACTTTTATGCTTTTAGTATACTTTTTTCGTCATGCCAAGTGGTGATTACGCCCCGAAATGTCGTTTTTGCGCCCTGAAATGTTGCTTACTTTACTATCTGCCTGTGCTATGCTAAAATTGTATAAGGAGGTACACATATGCTTAAGATTGCAGTATGCGACGACAACCGGGAGTTGCTTGAAAAAGTCGAAAAGGATTTGCTTGAATACGAGAATGCTCGCAACATGCCTATAATGGTTCATACCTATATCAGTGCTGTTGATCTTTTGGAGGAAGTCAAGAAGACAAATTATGACGTCCTGCTTCTCGACATTATCATGCCCAACTTCACAGGTATGCAGGCGGCACATGAGATAAGGCAGTTCAATGAAGAAATCAAAATCATCTTTCTCACCTCCTCCAAGGAATTTGCAATCGAAAGCTATGCTGTGGGTGCCTACTATTATCTACTGAAGCCTGTACATAGAGAAAAACTTTTTTCTGTCCTTGACAAGGTGGTTTCCGAAATCACAAGCAAACAGGAATCCTGCGTCATCTACACCCACATGGGAATTGTAAATATCCCCTTCGCAAAGATTGAGGGACTTGAGGTGTACAACAAGCATCTTGTATTTCACCTGAGCGACGGAGGCAGTAAGGAAACCAGAGGCTCTCTTACGGAATATGAAAATGTTTTTTTGGCAAGAAATGAATTTATAAAAATACATCGTTCCTATATCATCAACATGGACTATATCCAGTCCATTGAAGCCGGAGAAATTATCACCTACAGCGGCAAAAGTTTCCCTGTTTCCAGACTGCTGGTCAAGGATATCAAGGAGCGTTATATGAATTATATATTTACCGGAGAGGTCTGAAATGAATTTTGTTACAGTTATGACTTTGTTTAATTACGGTCTTGTTTTGATTTATGGCATTCTTCTGGCCGTTGATATTTCGGGAGGGGGTACGCTATATTCAAAAAAAGATAAACAGCTTACCGCCGCTGCGATTGCAATTCTTCTGCTTGTGCAGATTGCTGTATTCCTGTCTCTGGGAGCCTCGGCTGCCGATAAGCTGTATCCTTTAGTTACACATATACCCCTGATCTGCATTCTTGTATTTTTGATGAAAAGACCTTTGGGGATTTCCATTGTCTCCGTATTTACGGCATATCTTTGCTGTCAAATTCCAAATTGGTGCCGTATTTTAGTTTTGCAGATTTCAGGCTCAGCTCTGCTTTCTGAAATTTTGTATGCGATTGCTGTGTTTATTTCTTATGCACTGCTTCGTATATTCCTCGTAAAGCCTGCATATGAGACGATGAACTACTCACGGAGGGCGCTTATTTTCCTTGGCAGCCTGCCTATGTTCTATTATATTTTTGATTATGCTTCAACGGTATACACTCAGATTCTCTATTCAGGCAGTATTGTAGTCAACGAATTGGTTCCTACAGTTACTATTCTGTTTTATGTTGTTTTCGTACCATTGTACCATGGCGAGCTCAAAAAAAGATATTCCATGGAGCTTGAGAATTCAATCCTTAATATGGAGCTAAAGCAATCTGACACCGAGATTGTCGTACTTCAGAAATCGCTTGAAGACACAGCTACCTACCGGCACGATATGAGGCACCACTTTATGATTCTTGCAGAATATATCCAAAATGATGAAACAGCAAAAGCTTTGGATTACATCAAGATGGCACAAAAAGACATTGATTTGCTCACACCTAAAAAATATTGCAACAATAATTCCACAAATCTTATTCTGTCGCATTATTGTTCACTTGCACAAAGGTCCGGTATAAGGTTTGAGGTCACTGTAAAAATTCCTGAGGTCATCACACTTTCGGATACCGAGTTGTGCACTCTTTTATCAAACGGAATAGAAAACGCAATAAATGCAGCCTCCCGATGTGAGAACGGAAACAGATGGGTTGAAATTGATTGCAAAACCCACAAAACCAGTTTGCTTATTTCAATAAGGAATTCATATGTAGGAGATGTTAGAATAGAAGGCGGACTGCCTGTTTCTGACCAGCCTTTGCATGGATTTGGAGTAAAAAGCATCAGAAGTATTGTTGAACGGCACAACGGAATGTATTCCTTTGACACGAAGGACAGCTGCTTCACGATGCGCTTGATTTTGAATATATGAAGGCCGAATAATAGGGTAGAGTGAGATATTTATCTCACCCTCCCATTGCACCGTACGTACGGGTCTCGTATACGGCGCTACATTAATATAAAATCAGATATCAGCTCAGATAATACGCCAATGGGTCGACTAATCCCGGTCGACCTTTTGTTTTGTACCCCAGTATCTCCGGGTTTAGTATGAAGTTTACCACATACATGCCGCAGCGTCTGTACCAGCCAAGCCTGCTGTTTGCCACTTTGAAGATTTCCTCATCTGTGAAGCCACATTTCAGCGCCCTGTTCAGTTTCTGCAGGTTCAGATATATGCGTTTCGGCTTTTTCCACTGTTTGAGCATTACCACCCTTACCTTGTGTCTGAGCCATTGTCCATACTTATCTAAGAATGTCTTCTTACTTCCTATTCTGTAATAGTTAATCCACCCTCTGATAAGTCGGTTCAGCTGCTCGAATGTGGCTTTTATCGGTCTTGCCGCAGCTTTACGCCTGCACAGTATTTCTCGTGTTTTATCATAAAGCCTTCTCTTTCTGTCTTCTGCGGGTCTGCATTTCCAGCCTTCTCCGTCTTTCCAGAAAGTAAATCCCAGAAATATGCTCTTTGTGGGTCTGACCACCTTCGTTTTAGTTGCGCTGACTCTCAGCCTGAGTTTCCGTTCCAGCCACCCTGTAATGGATTTCATAACTCTGTCTGCCGCCATTTCACTTTTCACAAATATATTGCAGTCGTCTGCATATCTGACAAAGTGCAGTCCTCTTGCCTCAAGCTCCTTATCAAGTTTGTCAAGATAGACATTTGAAAGTATCGGGCTGAGCGGTCCTCCCTGCGGCATTCCTTCCTCATTCGGACTTTCGAGTCCGTTCTCCATTACTCCGGCTCTCAGAAACTGTCTGATTAGCCTTAGCGTCTTCGCATCATTTATGCGTTCTCTGAGTATTGAAATCAGTCGGTCATGGTTTACAGTGTCAAAATATTTCTCTATGTCAAGGTCTATTACCCACTCATATCCTTCATTCAGATATTCCAATGCCTTCTCTACCGCCTGCTGACAGCTTCTCCCCGGGCGGAAACCATAGCTGTTTTCCGAGAAGTACTTCTCATATCCCAGCGACAGTATCTGTGCTGCAGACTGCTGTAGCGCTCTGTCAGTCACAGTCGGTATCCCCAGTGGTCTTTTCCTTCCGTCTGCCTTTGGTATGTAGACTCTTTTAACAGGCCTCGGTCTGTATCTTCCCTCTCGTATCTGAGTTTTAATCTCTTCCCTGTGAAGGGCAAAGTATGCGTCAAGCTCGTCTACCGTCATTCCATCAACTCCGGCAGCACCTTTGTTTCGCTTTACCGCCTTTACAGCCTCATCAATATTTCTGTCCTGCAGTATCCATTCGATTAATTCCATCTGTTGCTCCTCCTTCTGTCTGTAAAGCTGCCGGAAACCATCTCCTCTACCTTCTGCTCCCACGGACATACGCTTCCGTTTGATGAGCATATCCTCGATTTCAGACTGTTCCGACCTTGCCTTCAGCGATTTGCAATATATTAACATTAGACCCTTTTCCCACTGGTGCCATGGGATACTGCGGTTTCAGCTGACTCCCGGATATGAGCTTTTTATCGAACGTGCATACTGCACGCTACCCGGGTCTCCCGGGGTAAGACACAGTTCTTTCGCCGCACAACCTCCGGATTTACTATCTTGGCTTTACATTTACCCTTAGGGCTTCGGTTTGTATAGCAACCTCACCCGCCATTTAGCCTCATATCCGGTTTCTGTTCGTAGGCTCATCGGCTTTGCTACACCACTTCCTCCCCCTTGGCATTGCTGCTTCCGGCTTGTGGTTCGCTACACTTGGCGGTAAATACCCGTGACGGGACTCTCACCCGCTAGAACTGTGCCATGCCCGCCACACTATTAAAGAAGCAGCCATAAGGCCGCCTCTTAAACTTTACTTTATTCAACTTTGACACTGCCTTTTCTGGCTGCCGTCACTGCTCTTTCCTTTGGCTGCTCCTCGCCATCATCGCGTCTTACAAGCTCGCCTACTGTGGTTGCAAGTCCCGCAATTCCCTGTATTTCAGACGGGATAATGATTTTGGTAGCCTTGCCGTTTGCAGCCTTTGCAAAGGTTTCAAGGCTCTTGAGCTTGATTACGGCATCATCTGCGCCTGCCGCCTTTATCATTGCAAGACCGTCTGCTGTCGCCTTGTTAATCATAAGGATTGCCTCTGACTGACCCTCAGCTTCTTTAATTGCAGTCTGTTTTTTGGCCTCTGCCTGCAGTATTGCCGCTTCTTTCTGACCCTCTGCAATCAGTACCGCGGATTTTTTCTCACCCTCTGCAATCAGGATTGCTTCTCTTCTTTCACGCTCGGCTCTCATCTGTTTTTCCATTGCAACCTGTATATCTCTAGGCGGCGTTATATTCTTGACTTCCACTCTGTTGATTTTGATGCCCCAAGGATCTGTAGCCTCATCAAGAACCAGTCTTATCTTGGTGTTGATGTGCTCTCTGCTGGTAAGGGATTCGTCAAGCTCCAGCTCGCCTATGATGTTACGAAGTGTTGTCGCCGTCAGATTTTCGATAGCGTCCATAGGGTGCTCTACTCCGTATGTGTAAAGCTTAGGGTCTGTAATCTGGAAATATACGACCGTGTCGATTTCCATGGTTACATTATCCTTGGTGATTACCGGCTGAGGCGGGAAATCAATTACCATTTCTTTGAGGGAAACTTTTTTGGATATCTTGTCTATAACAGGAACCTTGAAATGCAGTCCAACCTGCCATGTGGATTTATATGCTCCCAGTCTTTCGACAACATAGGCTCTCGCCTGCGGCACAATCCTTATATTTGAAACTATGAGCCATATAAGGAATGCTATTGCAATAACTATAATTAAAAACTTTGATACGCTGTACATATACATTCAGTTTCCTCCTTAAATTTTCTCTGCGGGTGCAACTATAAGTTTAACACCCTCTATTGCCTTAACTTCCACCAGACTGCCTCTGGAAACGGTTTCGTTTTCTATGCATACCGCAGACCACATCTGTCCGTTCAGCTTAACCTGTCCCACCTGCATCGGCAGAATATCCTCCTCCACCGTGGCTGTAAGCCCTATCAGCGCATCTGTATTTGTTTTTTCGGAGCCTGCATGGAGCTTCTCTACAAATATTCTTCTGGTAAACACCAGCAGACACACTGAAACCGCTAAAAATACAATAATCTGAACGGCCACCGGAATATCAAACAGGGCAAGTACAAATGCCGCCAGCGCGCCTATTGCAAACCATATGGTCGTAAGTCCCACGGTAGCCGCTTCTATTATGAAAAGCACTATCGCCGCTGCAAGCCATATTGCCGCCGCTCCGATATGAATTCCGAAAATCATCATATGTAAGCGTTCCTCCTTTCGATTTTCACACTTTAACTTCTAAAAGTATTCTATCATACTCTTTGATAGATTTCTATAGTTTTGTTAAATTTTTATCAGGTTTTTTCTGAATTTTTCGTATTTTATGGTGCAAGCCGGAAAACTTTCCGGCCTGACTGTACATTCATTATTTAACTGCCTTGTATAATTCGTCGCTTTCCGGCGGTGCTATCACTTCCGCTCCCTTATCCGTAATCATCATAACGCCGAAATCCGCAGGCTTTACCTCGCCTATGCACTTAATCATATCGATGCGGCTTTCAAGCTCCTGCTGTTTCTCCGGCGGCGCTATTATGAGCATGCATCCGCTGGATATGAGGCGCAGATAATCTATATCAAAGTGCGCACATATTTTTTGAGTTACCGGTTTTACCGGTATATCCGCTATGTTTATCTCTGCTCCAAGGCCTGCCACCTGACAAAGCTCCCAGACAGCGCCAAGCACGCCGCCCTCTGTTATATCGTGCATTGCCGATACACCTATGTCACCTGCAATTACGCCTTCCTTTACGACACTGACCATATCAAGCATTGCCTCGGCTTCATCAAGTTCCTCGGATGTAAGTATTGATTTCACCTCGTCCCTGCAGTCACAGGCTATGATGCCTGTTCCCTCAATACCGCAGTATTTGGTTATGAAGATTTTATCTCCTGTTTTTATCTCCTGCTTAATTTTGTTCTTCGGCTGTCTGCCTATGGCGGTGGATACTATTACAGGCTTATTGACCGCAGGAGTTATCTCCGTATGTCCTCCTATTATCTCAACCTCCATAAGTTCGGCTGCCGCCGCCGCCTGCTTCATTATGGTTTCTATATCCTCTTCAGTTGTACCCACCGGCAGCATTACAGCCAGCATTATTCCCACCGGCTGCACGCCGTTTGAGGCTATGTCGTTACAGGATATATGGATTGACAGTCTGCCTATATCGCTTACGGAAGCTGTGATGGGGTCTGTTGACATTACACAGATATATTCCCCGAAATCTATTTCCGCGCAGTCCTCTCCTATTCCCGGTCTTGTTATTATCTCATCTCTTTTGAATTTTATGTTGTCAAATATTATTCTTTTTAAAACTTCGCTGTCAAGTTTACCTGTTTTAAGCATTGTTTATCATCTCCAGAAATTCTTCTTCAGTTATAATCGGTATATTAAGTTCTTTGGCTTTTTTGTTTTTGGACGAGCCTGATGTGTTGTCGTTGTTTATGAGGTAGTCGGTTTTGCTGCTTACCGAGCCAGCTACCTTGCCGCCCCTATTCTCTATGAGCTCCTTGAGCTGCTGACGGTTTTCAAAATGATTGAGGCTCCCCGTTATAACAAAGGTTTTGCCCTCAAGGCTCTGCGGTATGTCAGCCTGCTGTTCCTGCTCAAAGGAAACTACCTGCTCCAGATCTGCTATTATCTCCAGATTATCTGCGGACTTGAAATATGACGTATAGTCTGCCGCCATTACATCACCTATGCCCTGTATCTCCACAAGCTGCTCAAAATCAAGAGCTTTCATACGCTCCCAGTCGCCTCCGCAGGCTCTGGCTATAACTTTGGCGTTTGCCGCCCCTATATTTGCTATTCCCAGCGCATAGAGAAGTCTTGCAGCTGTAGTATGCGAAGCCTCCTTTGCGGCATTTACTATATTGTTAAAGGATTTCTCACCGAAGCCCTCCATACTGCTGATTTCATTTTCAAATCTGTCAAGTCTGAAAAAATCACCATATTTTTTAATAAAACCGGCGTCTACGAATTTTTCAATCGTCGCCTCGCTCATTCCGTCTATATTCATAGCATCTCTAGATACAAAATGAGTAAAGGATTTAATGTGCTTCACCTGACATTTCGGATTGGGACATACGAGAGTTTCAACCCCTGTGTCATCTCTTATCTCCGTATGCGCCCCGCAGACCGGGCATATCTCAGGTATGCTCACCGATGCGCTTCTGGTATGGTTTTCGAGTATCTGAGGAATTATCATATTGGCCTTGTAAACCTCTATTTCATCACCCTCTCCCAGCTGAAGCTGCTTCATTATGCTCAGGTTGTGAACCGAGGCTCTTGAAACCGTCGTGCCCTCAAGCTGTACCGGCTCGAATATGGCAACGGGATTTATAAGGCCTGTGCGGGACGGGCTCCATTCCATCTCTTTGAGCCTTGTTACCGCTGTTTCATCTTTCCATTTGAACGCAATGGAGTCTCTCGGGAATTTGGCAGTCTCGCCGAGAGACCTGCCGTACTCTATATCATCATATATCAGCACAAGTCCGTCTGACGGTATATCATAATCTTCAATGTTATCTGCAAACCAGCCTACAGCTTCTTCTATGCTGCCTGCATCAACCGTCTTTCGCTGTACTGTATCAAAACCCGTTTCATCAAGCCAGTCAAGCTGCGCCTCCCTTGAGTTTCTGAAGTCGACGCCCTCTGCCTCAACCAGTGCAAAGGCATTGAAGCAGACCCCGCGCCTTGCGGTAATTTCGCTGTTAAGCTGTCTGACGCTGCCGCTGCACAGGTTTCGCGGATTTTTGTATTTTGATTCAACGTCTTCAATCATATGATTTATTTTTTCAAAGCTCGAATATGTGATAAATGCCTCACCTCTAAGCACCAGCCTGCCCTTAAAAGGTATCTCCACCGGAAGATTTTTAAAGGTTTTGGCGTTTGAGGTTACCACCTCGCCTATCTCGCCGTTTCCTCTGGTTACGGCCTTTGACAATTCTCCGTTTTCGTAGGTTAAGACTATTGTAAGTCCGTCTATTTTCCACGACAGAATTCCCCTCTGCTCTCCCAGAAATGCCCTGAGCTGCTCAACGTCCTTTGTCTTGTCTAAGGACAACATTCTCTTAGGGTGCGCTTCCTTTGGCAGATCGCTTAACACCTCGTATCCTACGTTTCTTGTAGGGCTGTCCGCAAAGATTATGCCGGTGTCTTTTTCAAGCTGCGTGAGCCTGTCGTAAAGCTCGTCATATTCTCTGTTGGACATAAGCTCTCCTGTGCCCTGCTCATATGCTTTTGAGGCTTCATTTAAAAGCTCTATAAGTTCACGAATTTTTTCTTTCACAGTATATATACCTCTATAATTTTTTAATCGGCGCTATATCCTTGGCAAGCTTTTTGAGCCCCACCGAGTCAAACATTATGCTTGCCACGTTGCCTTTAACCTCTATTACAAGGCCCTCTCCGAATTTGGCATGGCTGACTCTGTCGCCCTCGGAAAGATCAATTCCCCCGCTGCTCTTTGATGCCATATTCTGCTTGGCATATTTGAGTGAGTCAAATGGTTTTGCAGGAGCGGGACCGTCAAAGCCGTCGAGGCTTCCGCCGTTTCCGAAACGGTCACCCTGTTTTTTCTCATATACGGCATCACCGTCCATAAACTTTCTGTCTATTTCCCTGACAAACTGGGACTCTCTCGTAAAATCGGTACGGCCGTACATGGTTCTCATCTGGGCGCTTGTCATAAACAGTCTTTCCTTTGCTCTTGTCATGCCCACATAGCACAGGCGGCGTTCCTCTTCAATGCCCTCCGGCTTTTCGAAGGCTCTCCAGCCCGGAAACAGACCGTCCTCCATGCCCGGCATAAACACCACCGGAAATTCCAGTCCCTTGGCGGAATGAAGCGTCATAAGCACTACCGCGTCCTCTGTTTCATCGTGGTTGTCTATATCCGAAAGCAGCGCAAGTCTTTCCATAAATTCACTGAGGGAAATATTGCTTTCTTCGGCTTCCATATCATATATTACCGATTTAAATTCAAGTATGTTTTCTATTCTGCCCTCTGCCTCCACTGTATTTGCGGATTTAAGAGCATCGTAATAACCCGACGCTCTGAGAAGTCCGTCATATATATCCGAAACTCTCAGGTTGTCTTTTTCCGCCGAGTATTTCTGAATGCACTCCACAAGGTCTTTGACAAGCGGACGTGATTTTGCCGAAAGTCCCGCCACTATCTCCTCGTCGCAAAGCACCTCAAACAGACTCTGACCTCTAACCTCTGCAAGCGTTTGCAGCTTGGCAAGGGTTTTGGCTCCCATACCTCTCTTCGGCTCGTTTATTATTCTTGCAAGGGAAAGGCTGTCCGCAGGATTTGCAACAAGCCTCATATATGCAATCATATCCTTGATTTCCTTGCGGTCATAGTATCTGAGGCCGCCTAAAACTCTGTATGGAATATCTCTCTTTGACAGAGCTTCCTCAAAGGTACGCGACTGCGCATTTGTCCTGTAAAGCACTGCAAAATCACTGTACTTATAGTCCGGTGATTTCAGCATATCTATTTCTCTTGCTATGTATTCCGCCTCATCCCGCTCATCATCGGCTCTGTAATAGCTGACTTTGCTGCCGGCTTCGGCGCTTGTCCACAGCTTCTTATCCTTACGCATATTGTTTCTGATAACGGAATGGGCCGCATCCAGTATATTGCTGCATGAGCGGTAATTCTGCTCCAGCTTTACCTCCTTTGTACCCGGAAAATCCTTTTCAAAGTCAAGGATATTTGATATATCCGCACCTCGCCACTGATATATGCACTGGTCGTCATCTCCCACTACACACAGGTTATTGTGCTCCTGCGCAAGCAGTTTTATGAATTTATACTGTATTCTGTTGGTGTCCTGATATTCGTCCACCATTATATATCTGAATCTGTTCTGGTATTTTAAAAGCACCGCCTCATCTGTTTCAAATAGTCTGACTGTGTTTAAAAGCAAATCGTCAAAGTCCATTGCGTTGTTTTTTTTGAGGGTGCTCTGATAGGCCTTGAACACTTCATATACAGGCTTTGTCCTGAAGGTTTCACCCTCAAGGTTTATGTAGTCCTCTGCTGTCATGCCGCTGTTTTTGCATGAGCTGATTATGGACAGATAATATGCCGGAGGATATTTCTTGTCCTCCATATTCTTTTCTTTTATAATCGACTTGACTACAGCTTTCTGGTCTGCGGGATCATAAACCGCAAAATCTCTGCCGTAGCCTAATACCTCGCAGTTCATTCTGAGTATTCTCAGGCATGCGGAGTGAAATGTCATAATCCACATACCGCTTGTGCTGCCTATTAGCTGCTCTACTCTTTCTTTCATTTCACCTGCGGCCTTGTTTGTAAAGGTCACTGCAAGTATGTTGTAGGGGTTTACTCCCTCATCTAATATAAGGTGGGCTATTCTGCATGTCATTGTGCTGGTTTTGCCGCTTCCTGCTCCTGCAAGAATTAAAAGCGGACCGTCCTTATGGACAGCCGCCTCTCTTTGTTTATCATTCAGTTTATCAAGAATTCCCATCAATTAATTTCTCCTGCTATTTTCTTGAAAAAGTTTTTTCTGTCGAATAGGCTTTTTTACCCTCGATATTTGAATATGATGAAATTTTGACTTTGTATGCTCCTGTTACCTTTTTATTAAAGGTATAGCTTACAGCCTTCGGATTTGATATGTATTTGGTAGTAGTCTTTCCTTTATATACAAGTCTTACTCTGAAGCCGTCAGCGCTGCTCATTCTCTTCCATTTAACTGTTACCTTTTTAGTCTTTGAGGCCTTTGAAATCTTCGATACGGTCGGCTTTACAACTGAAGTTTTGTAGCTGTAGGATGATGTTACCTGCTGACCGTCGACCTCTGTAACGGAAGCCGCTTTGACTCTGTAGGATTTAGTGACTTTCTGGCTGAAAGTAAATTCCGAAACAGTCGCATCGGTTATCTTCTGCGTGTAGGTTTTGCCGCCTGTTACCAGCTTGAGTATATAGCCGTCGACGCCGTCTTTTTTGTTCCATTTAACTGTTACCAGTGAATTTTTTCTGCTGATTGATGAAACCGACGGTTTTGCCGCCTTTGCCTTGTTTATACGCTGCTGTTTTACTATTTCTACTGACTCTGATGAAAGAGTAATGCTGTCTCCTGCGGCTTTATCTGCTATGAGCTTCATTTCCTCTGCATTAAATCTGTATGTTCCCTCTGAGGTCTGTACCTCAAGCATTCCTGTCTGCATAATAGAGTTAAATACTGATTTTTTAACTGCAAGCGAGGTCTTGTCCGTGCTAAGCCTTATAATCTGCTGAACACTGCCGCCGCCTGTTGTGGCAAGCTCAAGCTCCGCCTCTTTGAGAAGCGCCTTTGCATCTGACAGTGCTTCTTCTGTAATATCGCCTTTGATTTCAACAATTGCTTCTGACGATGCAGCTTCGCCTTTAACTGCTGTGGTTTTTATAGTCAGTATGTTTTTTTCGTACTCAAACGAAGTTTCTGTTATATTCTTTACAGGCTCTCCGTTTTTGCCTGTAACTGTCCTTGTAATCTGCTGAACAGGATTTGACGCTGCGTCTGTTCCCGTTCTGGTAATTGTTTTGGTGGTGTTTCCTGAAGCCTCATCTGTTGCTATATCTGATTTCTCACCTTTAAATGTCACACCGTTTTTAACTTCATATGAGCTTCCGGAAGTTTCTGAAGCATACCCTCTTGCAACAAGCGTCGCCGGGTCTGTATTGAAGCTTCCGCCCCTTACAAAGCCTTTAGCGTTGTATGCTGCGCATGCTGAATATTTTTTAGAGTTGTATTTGCCGCCTGTGAATATTCCGCCGGATATATCCAGATTTTTGATACATCTGCTTCCGTCGGAGTTGTATGCCCAGAAAGCAATACCGTAAGTGCTGTTAAAGGTGCCACCTGAAATGTTCACATCTATATCGCCTGTATACTTGGCATCTCCTGTAACCGCAACGGCCGCTCCGTCCTCATTGTTAAGGTTTGAGTCCGGGCTTCCTCCCGAATACGGAACTCCCACAGCCTCTATCGTAAGCGCATCATCTGATATAGGGGAGATTTCAAGTCTGCCGGATTTGATTTCTATCCCCGCAGCGCCTGTAATACTGCCGCCTTTAATAGTCGTGGTTCCGCTCTGAGGCAGATACATTGCCGTAGCATCGGATGTAATTGTGCCTCCGTTTATCACTATGCTTACGCCGCCGTGTCCTTCCTCGGCATTGCCCATAATAGCAATATCGCTTCCCGCTGTTTTAACGCTGCCGCCGTTCATTACAAAGGTGGCTCCCTCATACTCCGTTATTACCGAACCGTCAAGTGTTCCGTCATTTAAAGTGAATTTGCTTTTGCGCGCGACTGCCGCCGAGGCATCACGACCCTGTATCTCACCGCCGTTTACCGTAACCTCTGATTTATCGTACAGATATACGCCGTATTTGCCGTAAATATATCCGCCGTAAAAATTGACTGTCGCACTGTCATCTCCGTATATGCCCGCATATTCAAAGCACGATATGTAGCCTCCGTATATGTTTGCAACAGAGCCTGTCTGTGTGTCTTTATCTCCGTTGACACGAAGTCCCGCCTGATATGTGCCCTGTATAATGCCGCCTGTGATGTTTACTGTTGCAGGCCATGCCATAACCGCTGTTTCGGCAAGTACGGAGCCTGCTGTTATGTTAACCTCTGAATTTCTCTTGGCATAGATACCGTAGGCGCTTGTTTTTTCGGGGCTGTATGTGTTCACTATGGAGCCTCCCGAAAATGTAAATTTTCCGCTGGATACGTATACCGCCACCTGATTGGCTGTCGCATATATCTTGCCGCCGCCTTTGGTGTCCGTAAATGTAATATCGCTGCTGTATACCTTTTCGCCGTCATAGCCTGTAAACACTCTGTTGCTGCCGCAGGTCAGAGTCTGTCCCGCAAGGTCCAGTGTCACAGGGACTTCTGTATAAAGATACAGATTTTCGGACAGAGCTATGCTTCTCTGCAATGTCACAACATCATCTGCGATTGCATCTTTGAATGCATCTGAAATGGTTCTGTAGTAATATACATTATCAGCAAAGGTGATGGCAGCGTCATATGATGAGCCCGGATTTTTCTCCGTAACACCGTTAAGATGTACTGTATCCGGATCTATTTCGGGTTTGCTGTCATCTCCTGCATTTATGTCTGAGCCGCCCTGCGGCTGATCGCCTGTTTCGTCTGCAAACACTCCCACAGGAAGCATTGCAAATATTACTGCAAGTGATAATAGTATTGCCAGTAGTTTTTTCACAAGCCGTACCTCTCATTCTTAAATAGATTATCTATATTATATATTCAATCCGTCATCATTTCAATATGATTAAATTTACAGGTTAAGCGCTTTGATATAGCTGCCGCTTATCCAGCCTGTTTTGTAAACGCCGGAAACCTTGTATTTAACCTTGTACCATGTCGTGCCGCTTACTGTTTTACTGCTGTAGAGCACAAGGGTTTTGTTCTTAGGCAATGTAGTTATTCTGCCGTATGAAGTGCCCGCGCCCTTTCTCATATTGATAGCTGCTGTTGTTGTTCCCTTTTTGGTGATTGTAAAGAAGTCTTTAATCATGTAACCTTTGCATGTCTTGCCACCACTGGTATATTTCACCTTATACCATATATTCCCCGAAGAATCTCTGGTGCTTGCAAGTATTGTTACGGTTTTACCCTTGGACATCATTGTAACCACAGAATATGAAGTGCCTGCATGACTTCTCATGTTTATGTAATTCTCTGTGGTTTTGCCGTATCTGTCATACTTAGGCTTTGCGGTCGCTGCAAATTTTGATGACGCGCTTCCTTTGCTGCCGTCTTTATATGCATATATCCTGTAGTAATATTCCCTGCCCTGTGTCAGCCCTGTATTTTTGTATTCGTTTTTGGCAGTGCTTCCGATTTTTTTGTATTTGCCTCCATAGGAATCTGCTCTGTATATATAGTAGCCGTCTGCATCTGATACACTGTTCCATTTCAAAGTGACAGAAGATGTTGTTCTGGATTTAAGCCTGACTCCCGTAGCCTTGTCTACCGATGGCTTCGGCTCCGGTTTCGGTTCAGGCTTTGGCTCCGGTTTTGGTTCAGGCTTTGGCTCAGGGTCTTCAGGTGCCTGTCCTCCGAAATACTTGCCGCTGTCATACCAGAAATTGCAGTCTACATTTCCTGATATGCCGCTTACCTTTCCTGAGCTTGTGTACTGCCAGCAAACGTAATCATATGTAAGTCCCGCTGATGTATTGTACTGCGCAAGCCACAGATCGCAGCCTGAGGATATTATCTTCTGCGGATACATATATCCGTTAAAGGTTGTAAGGTTTGCATATACCATAGGCTTGTAGCCCGCCGCTTTTACCTTGTCGCCAAATGCAGTGCACATATTGGTTATGGCCGTTTTGCAGGCTGTGTTCTTGTATTTAAGTGCGTTTACTCTGTAGCCTGATCCGAATTCAAAGTCGAATATAACGGGGAGAGTGATGTTGTACCCGCTTATCCTCGAAAGAATATAGTCGGCCTCCTCCTCTGCCTCCTTGACTGTTACCGCCTGCGAGAAAAAATACACTCCCACTTTGATGCCCGCATCAATTGCGCCCTGCAGGTTTTGCCTGTAATACTTATCCTCGTACAGGTTGCCCGAACCGTAGCCTCTTCCGGCAACCCTGATTATTGCAAAATCCACCCCGGCTGATTTAACCTTGTTCCAGTTTATTGTCTTCTGATGCTCCGATACGTCTATTCCGTTGTAGATATTCATACCGTCAAACACCGATGAATGTGTGTAAGTCCCCGATTTAAACGGGCTGTTTCCTGTCGCCGCAAAGGCCTGAAAAGGGAATAAAGAAGCTATTAATATGAATGTTATAGCTATGGAGCATACTTTTCTCAAAATCCGATACCTCATCTTTCATTTATTTTTGCTTTAATTATACCACACTTTAGCCGCATTTATGTTGTTTCTGTAACATTTTTTCTTGTTTTTTGTACTTAAAATTCCCGAAAGCACAAAATCCTCCGGGAATTCAAGTATTCAGTTTAAAAATTATTCGATTGTAAGGAAATCAGCAAAACCTGTGATTTCAAAAACATCCATAATGCTTTCGTTAACGTTGATAACCTTCATACCGCCTTTGCCGTTCATTATCTTCTGTGCTTTAAGAATAACACGAAGTCCTGCTGATGATATGTACTCAAGATCTGTAAAGTCAAATACGAGTTCATTAATCTGATCCAGTGACTCCTCAATGCATTTCTCAAGTTCAGGCGCTGTTGCTGTGTCAAGTCTGCCCTCAAGCTTTAAAACTGTCTGCTCTGCTATCTGTTTTTCTATGTTAAGACTCATACCGTATCTCCTTTTCAAATATAATGTGTCTCTATTATATCAGATAATATTGTTAATTAACACCGTAAAATTATATTTATTACTTTTGTCTGCAAAAGTTTTATCTGCCGGAGCCGAAGATCCTTGCCGCAGCGCATGTCGGACATTCATTGTCGCTTGAAAGATTGCCCATTGAAGGCTGAAAGGTTTTGCCGCAGGTACCGCATACACATGTCTTCACAGCTCCGTCCTCAGGCTTTGTGATGTACTTTGCAATTGCGCAGTCGTTGCAGAGGCTTTCTGTGCTGAAGTTGCCTCTTGTAAATGTATACGGTTTGAGGCAGTCCTCGCATACAAGCGTCTGACCTTCGACAACTCCGCCGCTTACTGCTTCAAGCTCACCGTCCTCAAGTCTGATTTTTTCTACCGGTGTTTCTTCTTTAATTACTGACAGTTTTCTTTTAAACAGTTTCATTTCTTTTCTCCTGCTTCATATATAGTGGGGCTGTTGAATGCTTCTACTTTGTTTTTGTCGCAAACATTTCTTTCACATAGTCGCTGATCTGAACCACTTCATACTTGGTATAATACTTGGTATATTTAATTTTGTATTCCCAGCTGCTTCCGTCATATCGTTTATCGACTATTTTTCCAAAGTGGAATACTGTATCCCACGGATGGAGTTTGAACATCACATTGTCTCTAATCTCCAGTTTTGACGGCGGCATATTTATTATCTGCACCGTTGCCTCCTGCCACACAGTCAAGTTTGTCATCTGCTATTTCGTTATTAACAGTGTCATATATTTTTTCTATATCATTTACTTTTTCGGATTTTTTCATTGAATCATCCTCCTGCTCTCTCGGGTTTGCTTGTGTTTCTATTTATTTATACAATAGAAATACTAAAAGGTATAGCAGTTTTAAAAAATTTATACCTGGAAACTAATCTCTGTAAGAGCATTATATAATAAAACAGATATGAATTGTCCTAAAAATATATAATTACAGCAGACAATTAATCACAAACTGCCTGCTGCATAGATTTCATATTAGATTAATCTTATTCAAACTCAATCGTTCCTGGCGGTTTGCCGGTACAGTCATACACAACTCGGTTAACACAGTCAACTTCATTGACAATACGAGTGGTAACACGATCAATCAGATCCCAAGGCAGATGCGCCGCCTCGGCAGTCATAAAATCGCTGGTCGTCACTGCACGAAGCGCAATGGCGTAGTCATAGGTTCTGAAGTCGCCCATAACACCTACAGAGCGAATGTTGGTAAGAGCCGCAAAATACTGTCCCAGAGCACCCGGCTGTCCGAACTGCGGAATCTGTCCCTCACTAACGGCGCGTGCAATTTCCTCACGATAAATGTAATCGGCATCCTGTACGATTTTTACCTTTTCGGCAGCAACTTCACCGATGATGCGTATTCCAAGTCCCGGTCCCGGGAACGGCTGACGGAATACCAGATAATCGGGAATCCCAAGTTCCAGACCGGCGCGGCGCACTTCGTCCTTGAACAGCATACGAAGCGGTTCGATAATTTCCTTAAAATCAACGTAATCCGGCAGTCCGCCCACATTGTGATGTGACTTGATAACTGCGGATTTACCCAGACCCGACTCGATTACGTCCGGATAGATGGTGCCCTGAACAAGGAAATCAACAGCGCCTATTTTCTTTGCTTCCTCTTCAAATACACGGATAAACTCCTCGCCTATGATTTTACGCTTTGCTTCCGGCTCGGTTACGCCGGCAAGCTTTGAATAAAAACGTTCCTGCGCATTCACGCGGATAAAGTTTAAATCATATGGACCGTTTGGACCGAATACTGCCTCAACCTCATCTCCTTCATTTTTACGGAGCAGTCCGTGGTCAACGAAAACGCAGGTAAGCTGCTTGCCAACAGCCTTTGACAGCAGTACAGCCGCAACTGAAGAGTCCACGCCTCCCGAAAGTGCACAGAGCACCTTGCCGTCACCGACCTTTTCACGTACTTCACGAATAGTCGTCTCAACAAAGCTGTCCATTTTCCAGTCGCCTTTACACCCGCAAACTTTGAAAACAAAATTCTGTAATATCTTAAATCCTTCTATGGAGTGCATAACCTCCGGGTGGAACTGTGTCGCATAGAAACCTGCCTCTGCATTTTCCATAGCGGCCACCGGGCAAACCGGTGTATGCGCCGTCACTTTGAAGCCCTCAGGAACTGTTTCAATATAGTCTGTGTGACTCATCCACATAATTGTATTGCCTACCGTTCCGCAGCCCGTTGTTTCCGGGCCGCCCACACCAAGCTCTGCAAGCAGACCGCTGCGGTCGTCAATGGTAACCTCGGTTCTGCCGTATTCACTTACCGGCGCAGTTGCAACTCTGCCGCCCAGCTGGTGAGCAAGAAGCTGTGCACCGTAGCAAATGCCCAGCATCGGAATTCCAAGCTTAAAAAGTTCAGGGCTGCACTGCGGCGAGTCATCGCCGTAAACACTATTGGGCCCTCCCGTCAGAATAATTCCCGACGGAGCCAGCGCCTTTAATTCTTCAATCGAAATTGTATAAGGATGGACTTCGCAGTATACATTGCATTCGCGAACCCTGCGGGCAATCAGCTGATTATACTGACCGCCGAAGTCCAAAACTATTATATTCTCTCTCATAACATCTACCTCAACTACCTGATTACATTGCCTTTGCAGCACCCAATGTCTGTGAACTGCCCCGACTCATATAAATCATTTCTTTACAAAAAATATTGTTAATTATTGTATACCAAATTCCCGATTTTTTCAAGGGGTTCAGCATATATATTGACGAACGCCGCTGAAAATCCGTGTTGTTCTTTGTGACACTTCGTGACAACCTTCGGCATCTATGTTAGAATGTTGTTTAATAAATATTTAAACCTTTTTTACAGTTGAGGGGGATAATCCAATTGGGTATACTTAAACGAAAAAAACTTATTGCTGCTGCCCTCACACTGGCAGCCATGCTTTTATTTACAACAGTGTCTTTTGCCGATGAGGTACCTGCAGGCACTGATAATTCGGTTAATGGAACAGAAACAGATACAGTCACCGTTATGCTGACAGGGGATTTAATGTGCCAGAGAATTCAGCAGCTCAGGGCATTTGACGGCACAAGCTATAATTTTAAGCCGACGTTCAAATATGTCAAAAACATTTTTGACAAGGCCGATATAGTTGTCGGCAATCTCGAAACACTTGTAAGCAAAAGCCTTCCTCTTTCAAAGGACATGTCGCGTCTTCAGAACAAACCGTATCTCAATGCGCCGGAGGAGTGGCTTGATGCTCTGGAATACGCGGGATTTGACGGGTTCATAATGGCAAACAACCATGCCTGCGACGGAGGCAAAACCGGAATTGTCGAAACTCTGGAGGAACTGGACAGCCGTAGCATTCCGCATACAGGACTTTTTGCTGACAAAAATTCAAAACGTTATTTTATCATTGAGGAAAACGGCATTAAAGTAGGAGTTATTTCATATGCCGCCTATTACAATTTAAAAGATAAATTTCTGACTGATGAGGAGCAGGACATTATGTTAAACAGACCGGTTCAGGATAAAATGAATTCTGATGTTCATGCTCTGCGCAAAGCAGGCGCGGAGTATATTATTGCATATAATCACTCCGGAACTGAGTACTCGCATCTCCCGGCACCAAGGCAGATGCGTTACGGCATAATGCTTGCACATGCAGGGGTCGACTACATCGTCGGTTCACATCCGCATGTTTTGCAGCCTTATGAACCCCTTCTCTATCGGGGCACCGTAACTCCGTACATATATTCAATGGGCAATTTCACTTCTTCAATGCTCGACCCTAAGACAAAAGAAACTATAATTTTATCGCTTACACTCGAAAGGAACGAGTCCGGCGAAGTTATGCTTGCAGATCAAACCTATTATCCGTGCTATATGCTGGATGAATACGAAAAAAAGCCTTTTGTGCTCATTCCCGAAGATAAAGACTGCAATGGCAATCTTTATGAAAATGCACCTAAGGCTCTTAAAAATCAGTTAAAAAAGAATTTTAAGCATATCCGACAAATCGTCGGAAAACTTGATTAAATTGCATAGTATACGCATTTGCTCAGCCTGCAATTTTGCGAACCGAGGACCATGGCCCCGCTATGGTTCTTTTGTTTCCGCGGGTATCCGTCGTTTCGACTAATGCCCTCACCTTAACGTAATAGGTTTTTTCTTTCTTGAGACCCTTTAAAGTCGTCTTTGAAAGATTCTCTTTTACCGTTTTGGTTTTTTTGTGTTTTGCGAAGTCTTTCTGCGTTGCATAAGCGACTTCATAGCTCGTTACACCGGACTGTTTTTTCCACATCAGTGTAACCTTAGATTTCTGTCGTTTAAATGCTTTGGTTTTCCAAGATGTTTTGTCCGGCTTTACTTCAAATACAACCTGCACTTCCGCGGGCTGGAAAAGCATTGTGCCCTCTGTAGAAACAGTGACACTTGCCCGACCCGGTTTCAGAATTTCAGTCTGACCGCTGCTCAAAACACGTACCACGTCAGAATCAGAAGAAACAAATAAAAATCCACTGCCGTCTCCGTCTGCCTCAGGCTGAAGCAGCGGTCCCTTACTTCCCACCGTCAAAGTATACTTTGTCTTTGCAATCGTAAGCTTCTGAGGTTTGCCTGTAACCGAAAAAAGCGCATAAGCCTCCCCTGTGTACTTATCTGTATCCTTTGCAGTAACTATTACTTTGTATTCTCCTATCTCACTTATAGTTTCTGTTTCTTCATAAATTTCTTCACTGAAGCTATGTATACGATAGTATTTCACCACATACTCATCAGGCTCTAAAACAAGGTCTTCCTGGGAACCGTCGTCTGCACTGTCAATCTTACCGCTGACGTAAAGAACCTCAGGCGTTACTTCTGAGCCGTCTGCCATAACCAGATAGCTGTCAAGAACAACCGTAAACTTATCTATACTGATTTTGTCATATTCCTGTACTTCTGCCGCACTTCCTTGCGTCTGTGCATATCCGCCTGTTGCCGATGTAAACAGCAGTACTATGAAAACTAGCAGCACTGTTACACGCGCCGGTATTTTTTTATCTTTCATTTTGTCCGTCAAATCATATTATTCCCACTCAATTGTTGATAAAGGCTTGTCTGAGATATCCCAAAGCACTCTGTTAACTCCGTCAACCTCAGCCATAATTCTGTCACGAATTGTAGCTAATACGCTAAACGGAATTTCAACAGCCTTGGCTGTTACGGCATCAACTGTATCTACGGCACGAATTACTACAGCCCAGCCCATATATCTCTTGCCGTCTTTAATTCCCGTTGATTTAAGATCAGGAATTGCAACGAAGTACTGCCAAGGCGCAGGATTGAGCTTGCCGATTTCTTCTCTTACGATAGCATCCGCTTCTCTTACGGCTTCAAGTCTGTCCCTTGTAATAGCTCCTGTGCATCTTACTCCAAGTCCCGGACCCGGGAACGGCTGTCTGTATACCATATTGTCAGGAAGTCCAAGCTGCTTACCTACAACTCTTACTTCGTCTTTGTATAAGAATTTTACAGGTTCAACCAGTTCAAACTGTAAGTCTTCAGGAAGACCGCCGACATTGTGGTGAGCCTTAACTCCGTCTGACTCCAAGATATCAGGGTAAATTGTGCCCTGTCCCAAGAATTCTATACCGTCAAGCTTTCTTGCCTCTTCTTCAAATACTCTGATGAACTCATCGCCTATGATTTTTCTCTTGCGTTCAGGGTCGTCAACACCTGCAAGCTTGTCTAAAAATCTGTCAACCGCATCAACATAAACAAGGTTTGCGCCAAGTTCGTTCTTGAATACCTGTATAACCTGTTCAGGCTCTCCCTTACGGAGCAGTCCGTGATTAACGTGTACGCATACAAGCTGATTGCCTATTGCTTTTATGAGGAGTGCTGCCACTACTGATGAGTCTACACCGCCTGACAGTGCAAGCAGTACCTTTTTATCTCCCACCTGTGCTTTGATTTCCGCTATCTGCTCATCTATAAATTTCTGAGCAAGATCAGGGGTTGTAATTCTTTCCAGTGTTTCCGGACGTAAGTTTTCTTTTGAGATTGCCATAAATCTATTCCTCCTATTATTTGATTACATTGTTTGAAGTATCCTTGAGAATTACATCGTGAGAGCCGCCCTCAACGATTGAGGTTGCCGATACTATTGTCAGCTTTGCCTTGTCCTGCAATTCTCTGATTGTAAGCGCGCCGCAGTTGCACATTGTGGATTTAACCTTTGTAAGTGACACGTTTACGTTATCGTGAAGTGAGCCTGCATACGGAACATATGAATCAACGCCCTCTTCAAATTTCATTCTCGCATCTCCGCCAAGGTCGTACCTCTGCCAGTTTCTCGCTCTGTTGGAGCCCTCGCCCCAGTATTCCTTGACATAGTTGCCGTTTATATTCAGCTTTGCTGTAGGCGACTCGTCAAATCTTGAGAAGTATCTGCCAAGCATCAGGAAGTCTGCTCCCATTGCAAGCGCAAGTGTCATATGGTAATCATATACTATACCTCCGTCTGAACAGATTGGTATATATATGCCTGTTTCCTCAAAGTATTCATTTCTGGCCTGCGCAACCTCTATTACCGCAGAAGCCTGTCCTCTGCCTATGCCTTTCTGCTCTCTTGTGATACATATGGAGCCTCCGCCAATACCGATTTTGACAAAGTCGGCGCCTGCCTCCGCCAGATATCTGAAGCCTTCGGCATCAACAACGTTGCCTGCTCCGACCTTAACTTCATCGCCGTATTTATCTCTGATATATTTAATAGTATCTGCCTGCCACTCCGAATATCCTTCGGAAGAGTCTATGCACAGGATATCAGCGCCCGCTTCTACAAGAGCCGGAACTCTCTGTTCATAGTCTCTGGTATTGATACCTGCGCCCACAACATATCTCTTGTGGTCGTCAAGGAGTTCATTAGGATTGTTTTTGTGAGAATCGTAATCCTTACGGAATACAAAATATGCAAGCCTCTGGTTTTTGTCTATGATAGGAAGAGCATTGAGTTTGTGATCCCACAGCATATCGTTTGCTTCCGAAAGAGTAATTCCCTCGTGTCCGTATACAAGCTCTGAAAACGGAGTCATAAAGGTTTCTATTTTATCATCCATGCTCATTCTGCTGATACGGTAATCTCTGCTTGTTACAATACCAAGTATTTTGCCGTCTGCAGTACCGTCATCGGTAATCGCTATGGTTGAATGTCCCATACGCTCCTTGAGCTCTAAAACATCTCTCAGAGTCTGGTCAGGTCTTAAATTGGAATCGCTTGTAACAAAGCCTGCCTTGTGGTTCTTGACTCTGCTTACCATTGCAGCCTGACTTTCAACCGACTGTGAGCCGAATATAAAGGAAACTCCGCCCTCCTTTGCAAGAGCTATAGCCATACCGTCGTCCGAAACGGCCTGCATTACAGCAGACGTCAGAGGTATATTCATACTCAGTGCCGGCTCTTCACCTTTTTTAAACTTGACAATAGGTGTCTTAAGGCTTACGTTTTCTACTCTGCATTCTTTTGATGAATATCCCGGAATAAGCAGGAATTCATTGAAGGTTCTTGATGGTTCATTTATATACTGCGCCATTTAATTCTCCTTTATAACTATATGTAAATGTAATAACTTTTTTAAAAAATATTATCTTTCATTATACAACATTCGTTTTTTCTGTTCAATATATAACCGGGGATTTGTTTTAAAAAGCCAGTAAAAATCGCACTGTCCTGCCGTCATTTCCTTACTTTTCACATTTGTAAGTGATAGAATATTTCTGTAATTTATCAGATTGGAGGTTTCAATATGCGTTTACACGAATCCGGTGAGATGTATCTTGAAACAATTTATGTGCTTTCTAAACAGATTGGAGATGTCAGATCTCTCGATGTTGCAGAATATATGAATTTTTCAAAGCCAAGTGTAAGCCGCGCTGTCAGACTTCTCAAAGAAGGCGAATTTATCACAGTTAACAAAGACGGATATATCACTCTTACCGATGCCGGCCGCGAAATCGCGGAGAAAATCTACGAACGCCACACTCTGCTTACAAATTTTCTCACAGGACTTGGAGTCGATGAGGAAACAGCAGCAGATGATGCATGCAAAATGGAGCATGACATCAGCGACACAGTATTTGAGGCAATCAAAAATCATGTAGCGGGCAGATAGTACAAAAAAGACTCAGGGACTTTCGCTTAAATGCGAAAGTCCCTTTAGTATGTCAAAGTTGTTTATTTCATTTCTGAAAGTTTCTTGTAGTCCTCGTATCTTTCCATTGCCTGTTTTTCTGTCAGTTCAAACAGCTTGTCGGCAACCTGAGGGAATTCCTTTGCAAGTGATGAATATCTTGTCTGTCCCATAATGAATTCCTTGAATTTGCCGTTTGGCTCTTTTGAATCGAGGATAAACGGATTTTCATCCTTTTCTTTGAGCATAGGGTTGTATCTGTAAAGCTGCCAGTAACCGCAGTCAACAGCATCCTTGATGTTTTCCTGTGATTTGCCCATACCCTTTGAAAGACCGTGGTTGATGCAAGGTGCGTAGCAGATTATCAGCGAAGGTCCGTCGTAGCTTTCTGCTTCTGTGATAGCCTTCATAAGCTGGTTCTTGTCTGCGCCCATTCCAACCTGTGCAACATATACATATCCGTATGACATTGCCTGCTTGCCCAGGTCTTTTTTGCGGATTCTCTTTCCGGAAGCCGCAAACTTGGCAATAGCTGCTGTAGGAGTCGACTTGGAAGCCTGACCTCCTGTATTTGAGTATACTTCTGTATCGAATACAAGAACGTTGATGTTTTCGCCTGAAGCAAGAACGTGGTCAAGTCCGCCGTAGCCGATATCGTAAGCCCAGCCGTCACCGCCAAGAGCCCATACAGATTTCTTTACAAGGTAATCCTTCTTCTCTGCAATACGCTGGCAAAGTCTGATTATTATATCGTCATTTGTATTAAGGTCTTCGATTTCTCTGAGTACAGCTTCGCTCTTTTCTCTTGATACTGAACCGTCATTCATATTGTCAAGCCATTCAACGACAGCTTCTCTGAGTGACTCGTCAACGTCAAGCTGGAGCAGCGCTCTCATGTCGTGTTCGATTTTTTCTCTCATCTGCTTCTGAGCCAGGAACAGTCCGTATCCAAATTCAGCATTGTCTTCAAACAGCGAGTTTGACCATGCAGGTCCTCTGCCGTTTTCGTCAGTGCAGTAAGGCATTGACGGTGCTGAAGCGCCCCATATTGATGAGCAGCCTGTTGCGTTTGCAATCATCATTCTGTCGCCAAACAGCTGAGTTATGAGCTTGATGTACGGAGTCTCTCCGCAGCCTGCACATGCGCCTGAGAATTCAATGTACGGTTTTGCAAACTGACTTCCCTTTACAGTATGGGTGTCAACAAGCTTATCCTTGCGAGGAATGCTCATTGCATACTTCCAGTCGTCAGCTTCCTGAAGTTCTTCTGCGTAAGGCTTCATTACAAGAGCCTTTTCCTTTGCAGGACATATGTCTGCGCAGTTGCCGCAGCCAAGACAGTCAAGAGCTGAAACCTGCATTCTGTAGTGATGTCCCTTGAGTTCCTTGCCGATTGCAGGGATTGTTCTGAATGACTGTGGAGCCTTTGCTTTTTCTTCGTCTGTAAGCAGTACAGGTCTGATTGCCGCATGCGGACATACAAATGAACACTGGTTACACTGAATACAGTTTTCTTCTTTCCATTCAGGAAGCATGATTGCAACACCGCGTTTTTCGTATGCGCTTGTGCCTGACGGGAATGTACCGTCTTCTCTGCCTGAGAATGCACTTACAGGAAGATCGTCACCCTCCTGATGGTTCATAGGGATAAGAATTTCTTCTATGAATTCAGGAAGCTCTTCGTATTTTTCCTTAGGGTTCTGAACATCAGCCCACTCTTCTGGAATTTCAACCTTATGGATAGCAGCAATGCCCTTGTCTACAGCAGCGCAGTTCATATCTACTATCTTTTGGCCTTTTTTCTTGTATGTCTTTTCGATACCTTCCTTGAGATACTTGATTGCGTCATCTAAAGGCATAACCTCTGAAAGCTTGAAGAATGCAGCCTGCATTATCATATTGATTCTTCCGCCCAGACCGATTTCCGATGCTATCTTCCAGCCGTCTATAATGTAGAAGTTTATGTCCTTTCTTGCTAAATCTCTCTTAACCTTTGCAGGCAGATGATTTTCGATTTCCTCAGGAGTCCACAGACAGTTGAGCAGGAATGTGCCGCCCTTCTTGAGGTCCTTGAGCATATCGTACTGTCTCAGGTATGCCTGATTGTGACAGGCAACAAAGTCAGCGTGATTTATAAGGTAGGTTGACTGTATAGGGTGTTCACCGAATCTCAGATGTGAGATTGTAACTCCGCCTGATTTCTTGGAGTCATATGAGAAATACCCCTGCGCATAAAGGTCAGTCTTGTCACCTATGATTTTGATTGCAGTCTTGTTTGCGCCTACTGTACCGTCTGAGCCAAGTCCCCAGAACTTGCACTTGATAGTTCCCTCAGGTTCTCTTGCGATACCTTCAGTGAACGGAAGTGAGTGACCTGTAACGTCATCTTCGATACCTACTGTGAAGTTGTTCTTAGGTCTCTTGTGATACAGATTGTCAAATATTGAATGTATCATTCCAGGAGTTGTGTCCTTGGAGCCAAGACCGTATCTGCCGCCGTATACCTCAGGAGCGTTTTTCTCTCCGTAAAGAGCTGTTCTTACGTCCTGATAAAGAGGTTCGCCCAGCGCGCCCGGTTCCTTTGTTCTGTCTAATACTGCAATTCTTTCAACAGTTCTAGGCAGTACATCAAGGAAATATTCCTTAACAAAAGGTCTGTAAAGTCTTACTTTGATAAGTCCTACTCTGTGACCCTCTGATATAAGCTTGTTCATTGTTTCTTCGATTGTTTCACATACAGAACCCATTGCAACGATTACGTTCTCTGCATCAGGTGCGCCGACATAATCGAAAGGCTTGTATTTTCTGCCTGTAAGCTCACCGATTTTGTTCATATATTCAACTACGATTTCAGGCACTGCATCATAGAACTTGTTTGAAGATTCTCTTGCCTGGAAAAAGATATCAGGATTCTGTGCTGTACCTCTGATTACAGGGTGAGCAGGGTTTAACGCTCTTGCTCTGAACTCTGCAACTGCGTCCCAGTCAACCATTTTTCTTAAGTCGTCGTAATCGAGAACCTCTATCTTCTGAATTTCGTGTGAAGTTCTGAAGCCGTCAAAGAAGTGTACGAAAGGTACTCTTGATTTGATTGAAGCAAGATGTGCGATACCGCCAAGGTCCATTACTTCCTGTACTGAGCTTGATGCCAGCATTGCAAATCCTGTCTGTCTGCACGCCATTACATCGGAGTGGTCTCCGAATATGCAGAGCGCGTGTGTTGATACTGTTCTTGCTGCAACATGTAAAACGCCCGGTAATAATTCACCTGCTATTTTGTACATATTAGGTATCATCAGAAGCAGCCCCTGTGATGATGTGAAAGTTGTAGTAAGCGCTCCTGCGGAAAGTGCTCCGTGCACTGTTCCCGCTGCACCTGCTTCAGACTGCATTTCAGCGATTTTAACAGTCTGTCCGAAAATGTTCTTCTTACCATATGCCGCCCATTCATCAACAGACTCAGCCATTGGAGAAGACGGTGTAATCGGGTAAATAGCAGCTACGTCTGTAAACGCATACGCAACGTGTGCCGCAGCTGTATTTCCGTCCATAGTTTTCATTCTGCGATTGGCCATAATAAATTAATCCTCCAGATAAATAATTGTTCAAATTGTTGTTAACAAATTCTTAACTTTTTTGTATTGATGTAATACAAAATATTGTATCAGTTATACTATGATATGTCAACATTGTACCTTACTTAATACAATATACAAAATTCACCGCAAAATAGCAAGCTTATTAATTTTAATACCGCTTTTTATCATTTTTCTACCTTTAAATTAACTATTTTGCTTTGAAAACAATTTAGTATGTAATTTCGGACGTATCAGTTACGAAACAAAAAAATATTTTTTATTTCTTTTCACTAGATATTTTTAATTTTTTTAATGCTTATGCACAATTTTCATTACATTTTTTCCCTTTTTACAATTCTTGACTAAACTTTATTTTAGGGTAAAATATACTTAACAATACATACATCAGGAGAAATTTATGAACCCATTTATAACATTTGAAAACAAAATATGCCTCGTCACCGGTGCGGGCAGTGAAAACGGCATAGGCTTTAATACAGCCCGAATACTCGGAGAGCTTGGCGCAAGGGTATATATGGTATCTACAACAGATCGTATATTCAAAAGAGAAGCAGAACTTAGACATCTTGGGATAGACTCGAAAGGCTGCGTTGCAGACCTTATGGACAGGGAGCAGGTAAAAACTCTTGTTTCAGACATTATCGCGGCAGACGGCAGAATAGATGTGCTTGTCAACAATGCCGGTATGGTGCAGACAGGAGTCGCAGAGGAGGATTTCACTTCATTTGCAGAGCTGTCATACGAAAGCTGGGATAACGACATTGCAAGAAACCTCAATATACCTTTTAACGTGACCCGTCAGGTGCTGCCTCATATGATAAAAAACCGCTACGGTCGCATCGTAAACACTTCATCTGTCACAGGTCCTGTCGTAAGCAATCCCTGCGAGGCTTCATACAGCGCCGCAAAATCCGCAGTAACCGGTATGAGCAGGTCAATTGCCATAGAAACCGCAAAGGATAACATATCGATAAACAATGTGCTTCCCGGCTGGATACAGACCTCTTCACAGACAGAAGCGGAATATCAGGGAGGACTAAATACCCCCGCAGGCAGAAGCGGCACCGCCGAGGAGGTTGCAAATATGATAGTGTTCCTCTGCTCAGACAAGGCCTCATATATCACAGGGCAGGATTTCATAGTTGACGGCGGCAACACCATACAGGAATACAAGGGCAGTTCCGAATACTACTATTAATATTACCCACACAAAATCATCTGTAAGATTAACTTTTGCAGATGATTTTTTCATCTTTGCATAACTCCGGTTTATAATTTTATTAAACTTTATTAAGCTTTTATTAACAGCCCGAATATATGATTTTTCTGTGATATAATGCATTTCACAGCGACTTAAAATTAATTCAAGGTTTAATAAGGGGTAATTGTTTATGGGAGAGATTATTAAAGAAAGAAATTACAGATATGATGCACTTAGGGGCATATGTATGTTCCTGATTGTGCTTCAGCACTTCACATTCAAAGGCGGTTATGAGTTTACCGACAATGCAGGCAATCTGATTTATGTCGGAATTGATATATTTGTTATGCAGGCTTTCTTTTTCCTTTCAGGAATGTTCAGTAAAAATCCGGGCAAAAACAGGGATAAGCTGTTTGGCTCACTGCTTTGGCCCGTTATAATCGTGGGGATTGTTTTCTGGCCTCTTGCTGCATATTACTACGGCTTTGACAAGGCTGCCGAGATGTTTCAGGCAGGAAGTCTTCCCTACGCTATGTGGTTTCTTGTAGTGCTGTTTGTCTATAAGTTTTTTCAGAAATTCTATGTTAAAATACCGCATCTGCCTGCTATAGCTCTTGGAATTTATATGCTGTCAGGTATATTTGAACCTCTAAGCAGCAGCGGCTTTGCAGTATCCAGAATGTGTACATTTTTCTTCCCGTTCGTGGCAGGCTACTATATGACAATAGAAAGAGTCGAGAAGCTAAGGCTGCGTTCCGTATGGCAGATTGTTCTGCTTGGCGCTGTTCTCTGCTCCATAACAGTCCTGGCTGTCTGCTTCTGTCCTGAAAATATTGCAGAGGCAATCAAGCTCAAGGCATCTTTCAGCGCTACCCATATGTCAATAGCAGAGGGTATTTTATTCAGAGCTGCTCTGCTTGCCGTAAGTTTCGGTTGGATACTGTTTCTTCTGAGCATACTGTCTGCAAAACAGGGCTTCTGGGCACACATAGGTATGAACACCATGCCGATTTACATATTCCATATGCTGTTTGTACTGGTATTTAAGGTAAAAGGCTTTACTTTCGGGTATTTTGACTTCAAAGGCTATGAATGGCTGTATCTCATATGCCTGCTTGTCATAAGCTTTGCTGTAACTGTACTGCTTTCAGGAAAGCCTGCGCAAAAGGCATACTCTCTGCTAATAGACAAGTCATATATGGCAGTAAACAAGCTCTCACCTGCAAAGGTCAGATAATCATCTTGCAAAGAACTCCTCCGCAACCTGCCTGCAGAGGAGTTCATATCATATTTGTTGCCCGCCTGTCAGTCTTTTAATTCTTTGGCATATCAGTTCTTTTATTTTTTCTTTATTTTCATTATTTATATGGTTTATCAGTAAGCGGCATAGTCAGACTGACCGCCACCGCATCTTCTCTGTCAAGATACTGTTTATCATACACAAACTCATAGCCTTCATCAGTTTCTGTAATTATTCCTGCATAATTGTCCTGAATAAATACATATCCCCTTCGGTATTCAAAAGCCACGGTCTAATCCTCCTTTCTGCCGGGAACCGCCTCCATGCCAAACATATACAAAGCCTGATTGACCTTGTCAAGCCTGACAGTCATTTTCCCCTGCTCCAGTTCTCTTACAAATCTGATGCCAAGACCTGCCCTTACAGCAAACTCCTCCTGGGTAAGACCCAGTTTTTTTCTTTCTCTTTTTATATATTGTCCAATCTTATTCATAACAGCATAATAACACCCTATCGGGTATAATGTCAATCTCTTACGCATTAATTATACCCGATAGGGTCTGTTTTTATTCTCAAGTATTAAATTATACCCGTTCGGGTTTCTAACAAATTCTCGGAAGCCCCTCGCCATAGAGCATATCGAGAGTTCTCCTGCCTCCAAGCCTTGTTATAACTTCTACTCCGGAGCCCTCTGCAACACTTCCTATTATCGCAGCATTCTTTCCGTGCTCCGTAGCCCTCATAAGCTCCAGCGCCCTGTCTGCCTGAGCCTGCGGCACAATTGCAATCATTTTGCCCTCGTTGCCCATATATACAGGATCAAGCCCCAGAATATCCGCAAAGCCTCTGACATCTTCATTTACAGGCAGGGCAGTTTCGTTTATCTCTATTCTGCACCCGGAGGTATCTGCGATTTCATTTATTATTGTGCCAAGACCTCCCCTTGTCACATCTCGCATAGTCTTTACTTCTATATCGTTATCAAACAATGCGTCTGTTATATCCCCCAAAAATCCGCAGTCGCTTGATATATTGTTTTCAATTCCCATTCTGGCGCTTAATATACAGCCATGGTGGTCGCCAAGGGTTCCCGACAGTATGACTGCATCTCCCGGTTTTGCGTTGGCAGCGCTTATATCTCTGCCCTCCGGTATAACGCCTATTCCCGATGTATTAATATAAAGGCCGCCGTTTCCCTCTACCACTTTGGTATCGCCTGCCACAATCTTGACTCCCGCAGCCTTTGCCTGATTTGCCATTGATATTACTATTCTTTCGAGAAGCTCAATATCAAGCCCCTCTTCAAGAATAAAGCCGCAGGTAAGATATTTAGGTTCTGCACCCATCATAAGCAGGTCGTTGCAGGTACCGCACACACACAGCTTGCCTATATCTCCGCCCTTAAATTCCAGAGGCGTCACTACAAAGGAGTCAGTCGAAAAGGCTATTTTACCGCTGACCTCAACCACCGCAGCATCCTCCATTTTTTCAAGCACATCATTATTAAAATATTTACCGAAAATCCTGCTCATAAGCTCGCTGCCGGTTTTGCCCCCGGCGCCGTGAGCCATTATTATTTTTTCCATATTATCTCCCGTTTCTGTACCATATGCCGCAGGCTCCCTCTGCCGAAACCATACAAGGTCCGTAAGGCTCCAGCGGATTGCAGCTTTTGCCAAACATCGGACACTCATCCGGATTTATCCTGCCTACTATAACATCTCCGCATCTGCACGCCTTTGGAAGTTCTATATCCTCATCAAGCCCGAAACTGCCGCCGTCATAGTTTCTGTATTCCTCTCTAAGATAAATCCCCGAATCCGCTATCGGTCCAAGGCCTCTCCATACGGCGCTTCCCGCTTCAAAATATTTATCAATAACCTCAAGAGCCTTGAGATTGCCCTCCGGCTTAACTGCATTGGTATAGTAATTTCTGACCTGACTTTCGCCTGCCTCTATCTGCCTTACTATATCATATATAACTGCAAGTATATGCTCACCCTCAAAGCCTGCAACCACAAAAGGCTTATGGTATCTGTCTGCAAGTCCTCTGTAGGCGTCGCTTCCGATTATTACGCTGACATGTCCGGGGCATATAAAGCCGTCTATATCCTGCTGGTTTTCGCATATCCATTCAAGAGCGGGAATTACCGTCTTGAGAGCCGTCACAAGCTTAATATTTTTTATGTCTCTCCTGTGCGCCTCTTCAAGCATCAGCGCATATGCAGGTGCTGTGGTTTCAAAGCCTACAGCCGCAACCACATAGGTTGTTTCAGGGTTCTTCTCGGCTTTTTCGACAGCTTCAAAAGGAGAATACATAACCTCCACATTGACGCCGTCGCCTTTGCTTTCTGCAAAGCTTCCGTTTCTGCCCGGAACCTTAATCATATCTCCGAACGTCAGCACAACGCAGTTATCTTTTTTTGCATATTCAAGGCATTTGTCTATATATGCGGCAGGTGTCACACACACAGGACAGCCCGGTCCTGATATAAGCTTGATTTTAGGTGAAATCAGCGACCTTATTCCGTTTTTGAATATGCTTGATGTATGAGTCCCGCACACCTCCATAAGCTTGAGGGGTCTGCCGTCATAGCTTTGCAGGTATTCAACAACCTTCTGTATTTCCATTGTTATGCCTCCAGCTCTGCAAACAGGTCTATAAGCTCCTGCGCTTTGTCTTTTTCCATAACCTCTATGGCGCAGCCTGCGTGAACCAGCACGTACTGCCCCACCTCAGGCTCTATTATTCCGGTATTGACATTTACGAGGTTGCCGTTAAAATCAACCTTTGCCATATTGCCGTCTATACTTTCAACTTTTCCCGGTATTGCTATACACATTATTCATTTACCTCCTCCGGAAGTTTACATACATCTACCCACTCTATGGCATTTGAATATCTGAAAAGCTCATCGCAGGTAAATTCAATTGCGCTGTTTGAGCTGCCGCATGCAGGAAATACAGTATCAAATCTTTTGAGGGACTCGTCTGTATAAACCTTTACATTCGGGTTTTCTATCGCAAAGGCGCATACGCCTCCGATTGCATGGCCTGTAAATTCAACCACTTCCTCTGCCGTAAGCATTTTTGCCTTGAGATGAAATTTGTCCTTAAACTTCCTGTTGTCTATTCTGGCATCTCCCGCAGCCTGTATCAGTATGCAGCCGCCGTCCTTGTCTTTAAAGGAAAGGGTTTTGCATATCCTTGCCCCCTCAACTCCGACTGCCTGCGCCGCAAGGTCTACGGTTGCGCTTGATACATCGAATTCAAGTATTTTGTCCTCTAATCCAAACTGCCTGAAGTATTCTCTTACCTTGTCAATTGCCATTTCTTCTCTCCTCCAAAATCTTCATTCCTATATAGCTCTGTCCTAAAGCTATACCCCCGTCGTTAGGGCTTACCGATATATTGCAGTAAACCTCAAAGCCGTTATCTCTAAGCAGCTCCAGACATTTTTCGGTAAGTATTCTGTTCTGAAAAACACCGCCCGAAAGAGCCGCTTTATTTATTCCTGTTTCGTTTCTGACGTTTATGCACTGCTCAAGCACGCTCCGCGCCGCCTGCATATGAAAATCATATGCCAGCTTTTCGGCCTCTGTTTCACATCTGGCTGCAGCGTCCTCAAGCATTATCGCGCACTGCCCCTCATAGTCGTTGTACTCCTTAATTCCAAGCAATGCCGAAACCGCATCAAAAAGTCTGCCCATGCTGGAGCTGGTTATGTTGTTTATCCTATGGGAAAGCGCTCCGTATACCAGCGCTTTATTCTTCTCTGCAAGCTCGCTCTGATGCCCTGCAGCGTATTCCATAATCTTATCAAGCCTTATTTCAAACTCATCGGCCTCTGTATCCCGCTTCTCGTTTTCATAGGTATACTGATAGCACAGGGCTGATTTCCACGCTTCCTTCATGGAACCGTCGCCGCCTATCATACGGATATATTTGAGGTGCCTGCTGCGTTTAAAGCTGCTGCCCTCACATATGAGAATTTCTCCGCCCCATACATTGCCGTCTGCGCCGTAGCCTGTACCGTCAAAGCTTACTCCTATCACAGCTCCCTCGATATTATGCTCTGCCATAACCGAGGCTATGTGAGCGTGGTGATGCTGGACTTTAACTGTTTCTATTCCAAGCTTCTGCGCAAAGAGAGACGGCGCATAGGCCGGGTGCATATCGCATACCGCCACATCCGGCTTTATTCTGAAAAGTTCCTCCATTCTGCTTACATTATCCTGATATATTTCTCTGTTTTCAAGGCTGTCCATATCACCGAAATACTGGCTCATATATACAAACTGCCCCTTGGTAAGCGCAAATGAATTTTTGAGCTGTCCGCCTGCCGCAAATATCATATCGCCTTTGTCACAGTCAGCTTCAACAAACAGAGGTACAGGCGCATAGCCTTTGGATCTTCTTATCATCTGGGGATTGCCGTCTATAACTCTTACCACTGAGTCATCTGCTCTCACCCGTATGTCTCTTTCATTGTATATCATTGCGGCAATCTGCGGCCGGTCTTTCATAAGCCGCATCATCTGCCCGTCGTCTTTAATCATAGGCATATCCGACACATTGGCGCTGGTGGCTATAAGGGGGCCGCCGAAAGCTTCAAGTATCAGATGCTGCGCTCCCATAGACGGCAGGAAAGAGCCGACAAATCTGCTCTTTAAAAGCTCATCTTTGCTTTTGGCATATGCGGGAGCCTCTATCTGCTCCGCCGGTTTTCTCTCCAGCAGAATTATAGGTTTTGCAGAGGACTCAAGAAGTCTCTCCTCCACCTCGTTTACATATGAGATTTTTTTGATTTCATCTATGTCCCTAAACATAACTGCAAAGGGTTTCTGCTCTCTTGCTTTGATTTCCCTTAAGGCTGCAACGGCATCGGGGTTAAAGGGATCTGCCATCAGATTGTAGCCGCCTGTGCCCTTGAAAGCTATGACCCTGCCTGCTGCAAGAAGCTCTGCCGCTTCCGATACTGCCCGCTCTCTGTCGCATATATCTCCGTTTTGCCGCCTGCACAAAAGTACAGGTCCGCAGCTATGGCAGGATATAGTCTGTGCGTGATATCTGCGGTCTGCAAGGCTGGTGTATTCTCCCTCGCAAAACCCGCACATAGGCCAGTCAATCATCGCCGTATTATCTCTGTCATAGGGTATTCTGTCAATTATAGTATATCTGGGTCCGCACACCATGCAGGATATGAACGGGTGTCTGTATCTGGGATTGTCCTTTGTCTTAAGCTCCGCAAGGCAGCTGGGACAGATTGAGAGATCCGCAGGTATCATTGCAACCTCATCATCGCCCTCTCCGCTGTGAAGTATGGTGAAGCTGTCAAATGCCGTATAGTCCTGCTCATATCTTGCAATATGGACTATCTCGGCAGGCTCCGGCTTCTCATCGCATATAGCCTGTATGAATTCATCTATGCGTTTCTTTGTGTCTGTAACCTTTATCTCTACAAGACCTCCGATATTAAGCACCTCGCCTTTCATCGAAAGTCTGTCTGCGATTTTGGCTACAAAGGGTCTGAAGCCAACGCCCTGGACAATTCCCCATAATTTAATTTTTTCGGTGATAACATCCTTGTTCATACTATTTGTGTTCGTGATTGTGATGATGGTCGTGTTCATGGTCGTGGTGATGCTCTCTGGTTTCAAGAGCAAGCGCCTTTGATTTTATCCACTCTGCCACTTCATCAAAGCCCTCTCCTGTTTTGCCCGATACTTTGAATACAGGCACGTCTTTGTTTAATGCTCTGACGCCTTTCATAAAGAACTCCTCGTCAAAGTCAAGGTAGGGAATTAAGTCCACCTTGTTGAGAATTATAACGTCTGCTTTTTCAAATGCCAGAGGATATTTGTAAGGCTTGTCGCTGCCCTCTGTCACTGTGGATATGAGCATTTTGATGTGCTCGCCTATTGAAAATTCGGCAGGGCATACCAGATTGCCTATGTTTTCGATAAACAGTGCCGCTCTCTGCTCGCTGTGGTCAAAGTGCATATGGTCTATCATATGATCTATCATAGGCGCATCAAGATGACACGCGCCGAATGTGTTTATCTGATGTGTGTCAATGCCAAGTCCTTTGAGTGTCTGTGTGTCAAGGTCTGACTCGATATCTCCCTCTATTACATACGGCTTGATGCCGTCAAGTCTTGAGATTATGTTTCTGAGGGTAGTTGTCTTGCCGACTCCCGGCGCTCCCATTTCGTTTATTACAAGGACTCCGTGGGCAGACATATGCTCATTGACATGCTCTGCAATATGGTCGTTTTCGTCCATTATGTTTTCCATTACATTTATTTTCCTTATATCGTGCATTATTCCACCTCGATTGATTCAATATAAAATTCTTTGCCTATTTCGGTCGGCTCTCCGTCAGTGCCGCAGGAAGGACAGGCAAAGGACATGGGAGCTCTTTCAAAAAGAGCGCCGCAGGAAGGGCATTTCAGCTTGGGTTTAATCCGCTTCATATTTATCTCCGCGCCCTCGCAGACGGTTCCCTCCGCTATAAGGTCGAAGTACATATGAATGGACTCGGGCACAAGTCCCGAATAGTCGCCTACAACAAGATTGACGCTTATCACTCTTGAGGCTCCTGCTTCTTTGCAGTTTTTCTCTGCTATTTTAACTATCTGTTCTGTAATCGGATATTCGTGCATAGTAAACCGCCTTTTTTAATCTAACATCTAATTATATCGCCTTTCTCTGTCTGTTTCAAGGAGCAGGTGATATTTTGTTTCAAAGATAGCAAAGGGAGTACCGTACAGGCACTCCTCAATCACAAATTAAAAGTATTCTGTTCTGTCTCCTCTATAATTTCTCTATTGCTTCTGCAGACAGTCCTGTATATCTGATGATTTTATCTACAGGCTCATTCTCAGATTTCATGGCCTTGGCCATTTCAATTTCACGCTCTGCTCTGCCGGAAGCCTCACCCTGTGCAATTCCTGCTTCAAGTCCCTGTTCAATACCCTGTTCAATTCCCTGTTCAATTCCCTGTTCAAGGCCTTCCTTACGTCCTTCCTCAAGGCCCTGTTCTCTTGCCGCTGAAAGACCTGAACCGTATCTCCATAAAAACTTCTGTCTTGCCAGCATTTTCTCATAGGCTATCTCATCTGCCGTCAGTTCTCTGAACATATTCTCTGCCAAAATGATTGCCTCCTCTCCGCTATCTATAAGCTGTGATATTAAGTCCTCACTGCCCGGGTCGTTTGCATATCTGAAATACAATGCCACTCTCTCAAGCGCTGTCATTTCGGAGACAGCCTTGGATTTGTCCACCTTGTCTATCTCTATGACATGAAATCTCATTCTGTCGGAAAGTTCGCTTCTCCCAGTCTCATCTCTTATGCTGAATTCTGTATGGTATGATTCTGTATCTCCCAGAAAATTCTCTCCTGCAAATGACACCATTGTTACTCTTTTCATTTTATCATACAATTCACCTTTATCCAACGATTTATCGCATAATTTTGTTATGTACAGCACACATCTGTTCCGGAAGTACCGGTCAGGCTGTTTCTCCATCTCCACATCAAACAGATCGCCTGAATCTGTTTCAAGTCTGATATCAAATTCGACCTGCTTACCATCTTCTCTTTTACGATAATCAATGGGATTAAGAATCCTGATATCCTTAACAGGCATTTCCTCTCCTGTTACAGTATTCAGTAATGCTATCAGCGCTTTTTTTGACTCCTCCGTACCCTGACCATATATAATATGAAATACCATATCATCAGTAAAGCTGAATTCCTTTCTTCTTGTTGTCATAAACTGTTCTGTAATATATGCTCTTATATCCTCTGCTGCTTTACTCATTATCCTGTCCTCTCTAATTCCTTGATAAATGTATTTATGTAATAATATAACTGTGTATCTCGCAGCTATATATTACCAGTAAGAGCATAACATGTCAATAAATATTTACTATTTTTGGTGTATTGTATTTCTTTTTTACTTTTTAGGTTAATTTTAAGTATATAGATGTGTTTTTTACACACCCTTCATATGAGTTGCTTCTTTTGTCCGGATATCTTAATCCATAATACTGCATGTTATATAATCAACCTGAATAATGTACCTTGTTCAGACAGTTATTACTCCATACATTCTCTAGATTCTCTATTCCCTCTGCATCAAAAACAAAAATAAGGAAGCTGCTTCCCTGTCTGTATGACAGCGCAACCTCCTTTGTTTGTGATTTTACTGTGATATAGTTACTTAATCAAGGGAACTACAGCTTCTCTATCTCCTCTGCAGGCAAACCTGATACTTTCACTATTGTCGCTGTATCAATCCCCTCTGATTTCATAGCCTTCGCCATCTCAAGTGCTTTGGAAACCTCACCTTGAGCAATACCTTCAATCCTGCCCTGTTTTATACCTTGTTCCATAGCTTCCTCTCTAGCCTGATGCATCTCAGTGGCGCGGGTATGCTCCGCCAGCTCTCTTGACCTTTTCTCAACCCAAGCCCTCTCATCAAGGGTAACATCTCTGAATATATTCTCTGCCATATCTATAACTCCCTCTCCGTATTCAAGGAGTTCACTGGTATACCCTGCCTTATCCTCATCTGCAGCATATTTAAGATATGCCGCAACAAGCTCCAGAGGACTAAGCTCTGCTACAGGCTTTGTTTCATCTACAAAGCCCAGCTGCACGCAGTGAAATTCCAGCCTGTCCGTCATAGGCACTCCGGCTTCTCTCTCCCTGATGTCAAACACACAATGCAGTTTGCCGGCAGCCTTGTAGGGCTTGCCGTCTGCTATTGTTACAACTATGCTTTTCTCCATCTTACCATAGTCTTCACCGCGCTTCAATGATTTTTCCAGCAGCGCATTGGCATAGCGAAGCGCTCTGTTGGAGTACTCCTTGAATTTACCTGACTGCGCTTCGATATCAAGTATGAGGCCGTTCTGGGTTTCCGCCATGATGTCCATTATAGATCCCTTGCTCTCATCACTTTGACCTATGATTATAGGGTTAAGTATTCTGATACGGGTTATAGGATCATCTTTTCTGTCAAGTATTGTATTGAGAAGCAATATCAGAGCTTTCTTTGATCTGTCATTATCCTGCCCGAATACTGCCTTAAACACATATATCAGTCGCTTCATATCCAGCTAACCTTCGCACATCGTGCTACGCTGTCCGTTTTGGATTAAATTTCTTTCAGAAATTTGCCAAAAAGGCAAGCTGGTGAAGCGGTTGCCGAAGGAGTTCCCATCAATCTGCTTCGCATATTGGGGCAACACCATTCTCATCAGTAAAACTAAAGTATTTTCTTCTTGTTGTTGTAAACTGTTCTGCAATATATGCTTTTATATCCTTTGCTATACTCATTATCCTGTTCTCTCTAATTCCTTGATAAATGTATTTATGTAACAATATGGTTATATATTTCACAGCTATATATTACCAGCAGGAGCATACTATGTCAATAATTATTTGCTATTTTTTAGTATATTATATTTGATTTTTCCATTTTATGTGAAAACAAATTCTGTTCTCTACCTTTTTCACATCTTTTCTCACCACCCAAAAAACAGACAACCCACCATGTGAATTGTCTGTCCTGTACCTTTATTCAGTTGTTTTAATATGATTATGACACAACTCTGTTAAATCTCCTGAGCAATGTACATTATTCAGGTGAATTATTTAATCCATACTCTCATCGCATATTTACACTGATTAAGGCTGCTCTGTGCAACGAGGTTGCCGTCTGCATCATATACCATCACTTTTACCTTGTAATAGTATTTGGTTCCTTTATCACCGAAATTATTGATATATGAATTTATATCAGCATCTTTCTCAAGTCTTGTATCATATCCTGCTGATTTCTTTACTGACCTGTAGTATTTAAACTTAACTGTATAGCCGTTCTTCTCCAGTTCATTTAAATCCACCGGATTATCGTTAATATCCGTAATCTTTGTTACCCTGATACGAACATTTCCGTTTGAGAGTCTTTCTGATCTTGCTACAAGTTTAAGTTCCTTAACAAGGTTCTTAACAGCCTGAGGTTCGAGTTTTTCAGGTATTTTTTCGGTTTTAATCTCTACCTTGTCCCCGGTTTTAAGTCCTGTGAGTTCTGTTACTTTGCCTTTTGAAATGCCGTTAACAAGGACATCTACCAGTTCATAGCCTTCTTCTACAGTAATAGTAACCTTGGTTCCGTTTAATGTAAGGTCTCCTTGGCTTCCTTCTTCTGCTATTATCTCAGGCTTCTGAGTCGGCTTGTAGTGTCCGCCTGAGGACTGTTTCCTGGTAATTGTCAGTGTTCCTCCTTTAAATGCTATTCCTTTATAGTTATTACCTTCAGGAGCTTCAAGCCCTGAAATGCAAATCTGATATTTACCCTCTTTGCTCATGTCAGGTTTATCAAGCTGGTTTTCGCTGATACTTCCGTCTTCATTTATGAGTTTGTATTTATATACTGCTTCACCGCCAAGGGCATCTGTTTCAAATAATCCTTCTGCGGTATAGCTGTTTGCAGGAACAGCATCTCCGACATATGCCGTCTTATTATCTGCTGTTACCTTGATTTCATCTGCTGTCGCAATTTCCCAACTAATTGTTACCGGATCTTTTGCGTTATCAGCCCATGCATAACCCTTATTAAGAGTTGCTGTTGCGGTATAATTTCCGGCATTTGTAGCTTTATCTCCTGATAAAGTATAATAAGAGCTTTCTCCAACTCCTGTCTGCTCTGTTCCGTTATATTTAAGACCTGTATTGGCAACTGGTATTGCGACAATGTTTTCAGCAGGTACTCCTGCTGTTGCATCTGCAAGTGTAATCTCAGCATTACCCGACGGAGTTCCGTAAACAGTTATCTGCGTTGAGCTGTCACGACGTACCATAATTCCCTTTTGAGTAGCTACAGTATACTCCTCAGGGAAGTGATATCCCGGATTTGCAGTGTATACTACAGGAGTCATACCTGTGTTAATATTATTTTGTGTTGCCTCTCCTGAATCTTCTGTTTTAGTCATATGATTGCCCGGCGTTACTGTAACATTATATGCATTATCACTTATAATAGCATCAAGAGTCTTCTCATCATAAGTATTACGAGCTCTACCATCTGCCGGAGCATACTTCACTACTCCATCCTGAACGCTGATTGCACACACTATATGATCCGGATAATACTTGCCATAATATAATGTCCATATGTAGATATAATAGTAACCGTCTTTGTTAAGCGGAATATCAGTATTATCTAAAGTAAATGTTCTCGTATTTCCACTGCTGCGTATGCCGTCCAGTCCTGAATTTTTAATAAATCCGAAGGTTCCGTACTCTTTATCATGTTCCTTAGCATCATCAAAGCTTCCAAACATCTCCCCATACGTTCCCCAATCGGAAAAATCTCCAAGATCGCTGTCGTCCATTCCGCCATTGAGCCGTTTTTCCATCAGCACCAGTTCCGCAGAAGTAGGTGCTGCTCCGCTCCATTTAAAGCTTGCCTCAATTGACTTTACAGCGCCGTTGTCATAATAAGTAGCATTGTTTACAGTTACATCATAGGGGCCAGCTCCACTCTCAGCAAACACCCCCCCACCTGCCATTGGTATCATTGTAAATACCATACATATAGACAGGACTATACTGAATAATTTTCTTCTCATGTACTTCATCTCCTTTTTGATATATTACTACATTATTCAAGTAGTTTCGCTATCCAACACCTCTATTCTACATCGAACATTGATGTTCAATGCAAGTACATTTTTAAAATTTCTATAATTTTTTTTCAATCGAGTAGGGGCTAACAGGTAGCCCCTCTCACACCACCGTACGTGCCGTTCGGCATACGGCGGTTCAATTCAAATAATAATCCAAACAGCTTAGAAGTCCTCGCCTTGCGAGGATTTCTTTGCTAATGTGATGTAGTCCTGTTGTCTTTGCAACCGCTTGATAGTGGTCGCAAAATCCAGCGGACTGCTTCGCCATCCACATAGGTGCGCCCAGTTTCCTAAGTCCCCATATGCGTTTTTCTCTTGTCTTCCACTGCTTCCATATCACAATCCTCATCCTTGTCCGTAGGTGTTCGTCTATTCTCGTTAAGGCTTTTTTCATATTACCCATTCTAAAATAGTTTATCCATCCACGAATTACCTGGTTTAGACGCATGATTCTGTAGTCCATTGTTACCGACCAGCCTCGATTTGTCAGCTGTTTCAGTTTTCTTTTGAACTTCTCGATTGAATCTTTATGCGGCCTTGCCTTCCACAGTCCGTCATTGTTATCCTTCCAGAATCCGAACCCAAGATACTTGAGTTTAGTTGGTTTTGTAACCTTTGATTTAGTCGCATTCACCTTTAACCCAAGTTTCTTTTCTATCCACTTCGTTACTGTTGCCATTACTCTATTGGCAGCTGCACTGCTTCCTACTGCAATTACACAGTCATCCGCATACCTTACGAAGTGAAGTCCTCTTGCTTCGAGTTCCTTATCCAGTTCATTAAGCATTATGTTGCTTAATAGTGGTGATAGATTTCCACCCTGTGGTGTTCCCTTGGTTGTTGCTTCATATTTCCTCTTTATCATTACTCCTGCATTAAGGTATTTCCTAATGAGTGATTCTGTATCTGGGTCATTTATGAGATTGTGCACCAAGGTCATAAGTTTGTCTTGTGGTACATTGTCGAAGAATTTCTCTAGGTCGATATCAACTATGTAGGTATATCCATCATTGAAGTACTCAAGCAATTTAATAATTGCCTGCTCGGCTCTACGGTTTGGTCTGAATCCATAGCTGTACTCACTGAAGTGTGGTTCTGCTATCGGAGTTAGCACCTGTACTATAGCCTGTTCAATAACTCTATCTACTACTGTTGGGATTCCAAGGTTACGTACTCCGCCATTCGGCTTTGGTATTTCTACTCGTCTTACTGGTTTAGGTTTGTACTTTCTTCTTCGAATCTTATCTCTGATATCTACCCAGTTCTCTTTGAGATATTGGTCTATTTCATCGACAGATATTCCATCGATTCCACCGGCACCTTTATTTGCCTTTACCTTATCTAATGCGGCAAACATATTATCTCTGCTGAGTATCTTCTCTAGTAGTGCAGACATTTGGATTGTCTCCTTTCTTCGTTATGCTTCGCATCCTCTATCTCCTACCTCCTTTGGGAGTTTCACTCCGTTACGTCTTCGCTACTACCTTCCTCGTCGGATATGGATGCGTACTTTTGCGAGTCCATTTGACTCTTGAATTGTTCAGCCCTTCGCTCCGTTTCCATTACAGAAACTTCATCACTACTATGGCTTCGGCTGACTTCTCACAGTTCGTTGTTACTACAGTTTGTTCTGCCTGTGAGACCTCCCGGGATAAGTCATCAGTCTTTCCTCGTCTACCTGCCTAATTTACCAGTATGAGTTACGATTGCCTTTTGGACTTTGCGACTTGTGGCCCGCTTATCCGTCATACTGGCCTTGGTATTAGGTTTCTGTTCGTCAGGCTACGATTTCGCTATCCCTTCTTCTCGCCTGTACCTCGCGGTACAAACCTTGGGAGTCGCTATGAGGTTCGTCGGCAACTACGCCCTGCGTGGACTTTCACCACAGACTGACGGCATGCCCGTCATACCACAAAAAACAGTTGCCGTCAAATCAGCAACTGTTTCATTTTGCAAAGGCTGTTTAGTAATTGTCGTTGTTTATCTCAAGAACACCGCTGAGCAGCAGTTCGTCGGCCATTGCTCTGGTACCGATTACCCACAGCAGATCTCCTGTTTCTATTATCGTGTCCACATCGGGATTTATAATCGGCAGATTGTCTCTTTCGATTCCGATTATGAAGCCCTTGTAGTCTTTTTTGAAATTACAGGTTCTGATAGGCTTCCTGTTGAAAGACGAATCCTTATTGGCAGGAACAGGACAGCATACAATCTGGTTCTCGGCGCTTACACCGTCAAATACCTGACCGTAAATGTACTCTTTGAGTGTTACGGTTTCTTCACCTATCATATTCATGCCGTTTGACCTTTCGAGCACAATCATAAATGCGGCAATATCATCTTCTGTACCAAGTATATGAAGTATATCGCCTTTTTTGATGCGCGCATCGCCGTCAGGCATATTTATGTGAGAGCCGTTTCTGAGTATCTTTATAACCAGTATGCCCAGATACTTGTTTCCCGCAAGCTCCTTTACTGTTTTTTTCTTAGGCTCGCTTGTTATCTCTATCTCGCATATATGTATAACCTCATCAAGCCAGATATGATTGCTCTTGTATTTGCGCTCCTGCTGCAGCTTGGCAAGCTGCTTTTCCGACAGGTTTGATATGAACTGCATCTCCATTTTAATTGCGGCGCTACTCATAAAGTCTGATTTAACCGCTATACCCACTATCACAGCGCCTATAACTATATTTATAACTATAGGTATGTTCCAGAAGTCGCGTATCAGCATCATTATTACAAACATAACAAAAACAATTCTGATACCGTACAGTGCGGCAAGCGGCAGTCTGTTTGTGCTGCTTCTGAGCCACAGCTTTGTGAAGTAAATGCTTCGCTTTGAGCACATTATGCTTGTAAGTATAAGTATGCAGGCAAGCAGCAGTATTACAGCTACGATATCACCCGCTTTAACACCCATTACGCCTTCAAAGAAAGGCACGATGAACTTGATGCCCGCAAAGTAGGTAACCAGTATGCCGCCTCCGCATATAAGCGTTCTGATGACATATTTGGTAAGATACTGCTTCCATTCCGATTCCTGCTCTGTTGAGGTCTTGCGGTCGGAGGTGTATCTTCTGATAAATTTGCGCGCCTTATCAGGCAGCTTGTCGTCTACAAAATCATATACTTTTTCTGAATTCTTTATGAATATCGGTGTTGTAAATGTAGTTATAACCGATACGCATACAACTATAGGGTACAGGAAGTCGCTTGTTACTCCGAGAGTGGTACCAAGAGTTGCAATTATAAATGAGAACTCACCTATCTGCACCATGCTGAAGCCGCCTCTGATGGCAGTATTTAGGGAATTTCCCGATATTAGTATGCCAAGGGTTGAGAACGTCATCTGTCCGATAATTGTCACTACAGTTATAAGCAGTATCTGCCATATATATTCAACCAGCATATCCGGTACAATCATCATACCTACGGATATGAAGAACACTGCCCCGAACATATCCT
>ERZ857965.245-NODE-245-length-85612-cov-13.076265_pt1 | contig 85612 bp, 80 predicted proteins | sample MGYA00519758_ERZ857965 | MGnify/ENA primary metagenome ERZ857965 (study PRJEB31778, sample SAMEA3449381) | human gut metagenome | biome: human gut; feature: human-associated habitat; material: faeces | place: United Kingdom | collected 2010/2012 ...
TTAGTATTTAATTGTGCGGGGTTTCCCTGTTCAGGTTCTTCCTGCTTTGGAGTTCCCAGGACTGGACTATCCAAAACTGGATTTTCCTGTTTAGGTTTTCCCTGTCCCGGCTGGGGCGGCTTAGGCTGCTCTAAAATGGTGTACTGAATATCCGTAAGCTGCCCTTTGGCGTTTCGGATACGCTCTCGTATCACATAGCCGTGTTCCTCCAGCTCATTGACGGTTGAGCAAATGCTGTCCACACCGTCCTTGCATATCTTCGCAAGCCCTTTGGTGGTGTAGTCCCAGTCCTCCGGGAGGGAGAGCATGAGGGAGAGAAGCCCCTTTGCTTTGAGGGAGAGTTTCGTGTTCCGCAGATGGTGGTTTGCCATCACGGTATAGTCACGGGTTTTCTCTATGCGGAAAACTGCCATAATCGGACACCTCCTTTCCGTTTTCTAAAAAGGTCGTTTTTCTTATGATTTTTCCTCTGTGCCGTTTCCGTTAGGGCAAGGGGATAAATTCCTCTGTCCGTTATGGTCGGGAGGCATACAGAGAGGAAAAGGGATGATTTTCGCCCCAAAAGAGGGTACTTTTCAGAGGTCACGGTCTTTTGTGTCATAGCGGAGGTTTCCCGCAGTCACTTTGGCGTGGTTTCTGATCTTGATAAATCCCCTGTCCTGGTTCTCCCTGGCTTTCTGGTATCCCTGCTCGGTGAGGAACAGCCGCATACGCTCACCTTTGTATCCCATAGGGGACTCATGGGAGAGAACATCGAAGACGATCATGTGGCGGGTGTCAGGGTCAAAACGCTCCAGAGCCATAATGTCATGGCCGGCCAGTTTCTCCGCCCCGGACTTCTGCCTTGCCTCTGCAAGCATTTCCCCGATGGTTCGGGCTTTCCCCGGCAGGCGGTAATTCTTCTGAACATCATTTACCAGAGCCATACACTCCTTGTCAGAGAGCAGACGCAGTTTTGACAAAAGGCTTTCTGCGGTCTGCCGGATTTCCGGGTTTGGGGCATATCGCTTATTCATGGCGATCTCGTTCAGAATGGCTGCCTGGCAGGTGCTTTCTACTTGGTAAACCATTCTCTTTTCATTTTCAGTTAAATTCATGGGATAGGCTCCTTTCTGAAAAATGGGTATAAAAAAACGCCATAGGAAGTTGAGAGCCTATGGCGTTGAGGGACTGTATTCTGTTATATTTCAAGGTTTGACATAAGGCATACTATGCAGTAATATAGACCTATAAGTAGTTGATAATCGTTGGTGGGGAACCAAAGCGATAGACCTTGCCTTGCTAAGAGTTTGCTAATTGGACGGTTTAATCTTAGCAAATTTAAGGTGTTATGGAGTATCACGATATAACAAGCTAATCGTTGAAAAACCTTGATTTTACAAGGGTTATACGGTATCAGAAGTTATGTTAGGCTACCGTGTATGAGGTGGTAAGCCATACTCCTAAGCGGTAGGTCGGGTGTTCAAATCACCTCGGGAACGCCAATAATTTAGATGCTCTTTTTGATAAACTTTTAGCAAACACGTTCAAGGTCTCTTTTCAGACGTTCAATTATTCTTTTTTCTAATCTAGAGATATACGACTGAGAAATACCCAAAAAGTCGGCAACTTCCTTTTGAGTGTGCTCTTGATTCCCAGAAAGACCGAATCTTAGCTCCATAATGTTACGCTCTCTGCTGGACAATTTTGACACAGCATTAAGTAAGACCTGACATTCTGCTTCTTGCTCGATTCTTTTATTTACAATATCCTGTTCACTACCCAAAATGTCAGATAAAAGTAATTCATTTCCGTCCCAATCTATATTTAACGGTTCATCAATAGAAATTTCATTTTTCACCTGAGAAACTTTCCTAAGATACATTAAAATTTCATTTTCTATACATCTTGAAGCATAAGTTGCAAGTTTTATATTTTTGTCAGGACAAAATGTGTTAACTGCTTTAATAAGACCAATAGTGCCAATAGAAACTAAATCTTCTACATTTGCACTAGTAGCATCGAACTTTTTTGCAATATAAACCACCAATCTTAAATTATGAGTTATTAAAGGTTCTCTTGCTCCAATTACACCATTTCTTATATCATTCATAATTTTGGCTTCTTGGGCTTTTGTCAAAGGTGGTGGCAAAGTTTCAGAACCATTTATATAGTGTATTTCTTTGATTAAATTTAGTTTTTTTAAAAAATTGAATATATAAAACTTAACCTTACCCCAAATATAATAACCTCTCATATTTAAAGCTCCTTTTACTCTATAAGTTCATAATTAATTAGCGCTTGAAACTCTTCATTAAATATTTTTTCACCACAAACAGCTATGTAAGCTTCTTTTTTTATGTTTTGATTTTTTGATAAAATTTTTATGTAAGTAGGTTTAAATGCAGGTAAAATCCCTGTTCCAGAAATAGTTTTATATGGAATCAACCTAAAATTTTTAAACTTTTGCGTGTTGTATAAAAAGTCTTTATCTGAATCGCTTTTATTTAATGCACAAAAATATTCTTTTATTGGTTGTGGCACCATATTTTCAATAAATTTATATTGCGCAACTATCACTGGCAACCCAGAAAATGGCTCTCTAAGAGTATTTCCCGTATCAACTTTTGCTTTTAATGTCAGCGTTTTTTCATTAAATTTTACTAATATATCGTAGTCTAAATTCAAATGGTTTTGACAGCCAGTAATTTTGTTCATTAAACGTATTGCTAAATAAGCCAAAAATGTTGCTACAACCAAAAATAACGGTGATAAATTTAGGTATATCATGTTGTTATTTACAAAAATGGCATTTGGCATAACAAAATACCACAGGCAGAAAATAATTCCACCAAAAAGAAAATTTATACCATAAAACGTTATGATAATTTTAAAAAATAGCCATCTATTCACCCACTTAAATGCTAAAACAACTATCGAGGCAGACATAAACAACTTAATAACCAACGAAAAAATACCATTCATCGGCGGCAATAAAATTATTAATGAATACATCGCTCCAACAAATGCACTTAATATCAATCTTTTTTTTATCGTTTTCAAGTTTAAAATTTTGGCTACAGACAAAAGTAAAAAATAATTTATAAAAAGGTTTACTGATATAAGAACGTCAACATATATGGTTTGTTTCATATCGACCTCCTTATTGAATAATTTTTGATTACTCTTATTATCGTTTAGTTTGCAAAATTTTTTTGTCACAATACGGCGGTATCTCTTTTTCTAAAAAATAAAAAAGGTACCACAAATCGGCACCTTTAGCAATTGCAACTACGTCTTTTTAAATATATTCATTTCTATTGCAAATTTTTAAATTCTCAATCACTTTTTTTATCTTATTTGCATCCGTTTTACTACAAATAAGCATTGCATCTGCAGCATCCACCACAATCAAATCCTCCACACCAACTAATGCAATTAGCTTATTTGTGCCTTGAATGATGCTATTTTTAGTGTCTATGGTTATAATATTTCCACTGATTACATTATTAAAATCGTCTGTTTTATTTATACGTTCAATTGCAAGCCACGAGCCAACATCGTCCCAGCCGAAAGTTCCCGGAATTACAAAGATATTATCCGCTTTTTCTAATATACCGTAATCAATCGAAATCGACTCAAGTTCATTAAATTTTTCTTGTAAAGTTTCTTTATAAATATCAGTTCCCACAGCTTTAATAATTGATTGGAGGCCATTATAAATATCAGGCAAATTTGCTTTAAAATTCTCCATTATAGAAGAAACTTTCCAAATAAACATCCCACTATTCCACAAGTACGTTCCGCAAGAAAGATACTCTTTCGCTTTTTCTAATTTAGGTTTTTCAACAAATTTTTCTACTTTAAACGCTGCACTTTCGCCAAATATTTCTCTTTTGTTGTTAAATTTAATATATCCATAACCTGTTTCCGGGTGTGTCGGTGTTATTCCAATTGTAACCAAATTAGTATTATTTTCTGCCACCTCACAGGCATCTTTTAGCGAATATAAAAACATTTCTTTATTTTTTATCAGATGGTCAGACGGTAACACTATCATTATTGCATCATTATATTTACTTTTGATATGCCCAGCTGCCAAAGCAATACATGGTGCAGTGTTTCTTGAAACCGGTTCACACAAAATATTCTCTTCTGGAATATTGGGCAACTGTTCTCGCACTAAATCTATATATTCTTTATTTGTTGAAATAAAGACATCATTTATGTCAACCAAAGGCAAAATTCGCTTCACCGTATGCTGAATCATTGTAATACCATCATCTGTTAAAGATAAAAACTGTTTTGGTAAATTTCGTCGACTTTTAGGCCAAAAACGCTCTCCTCTGCCACCTGCCATAACTAACGCTGTTTTTTTCACAATAAATTACACTCCTTTTCTCGCTCAATTATAAAATTGGCAACCAAATTATATAAAACCACAAAAACCGGTACTCCCAAAATCATTCCCGCTATGCCAAACATTCCTCCACCAAGTATTACACTAAACATTATAAATATTGCAGAAATTCCGATCGAACTTCCTAAAATTTTCGGTCCAATGATATTTCCATCAATTTGCTGAAGAATAAGTATAAATATAACAAACCAGAGCGCTTTTATTGGATTAATTACTAACAAAATAATTATGCACGGAATTGCTCCAAGGAATGGTCCAAAAAATGGGATTATATTCGTAACGCCAACAACCACGCTTATAAGCAGTGAATAAGGTATATTTAAAATTGTTACTCCAATAAAACACAGTACACCGATAATAAAAGAATCAATAATTTTGCCTATTATAAACTTTCCAAAAACGTTATGAGACATGTTCAAAACATTTACTGTATTTTTGTAGACTCTAGGATTCACACAAACTTTTAAAACCCTGCGTAATTTAAGCAATAAGTCGGTTTTATTAAACATAAAATAGAATGAAATAATAATTCCGATTACCCAATTGTAAGTAACCATTGCAAAATTTTTCATAAAATCAAAAACTTTAATTATAAAAGTCTCATTGCTTAAAATTTTTATAACTTTTTCTGTCAGATTATCAACTAAAGTAAAATTTTTAATATGTAAAATCAGAGCAACTTCCTGAACAAAATTTTTAAAAGAAGTTACATAGTTCCCAGAATTTGCAATTAGTTGATTAATACTTATAATAATTTGAGGCACTACTATAATCGAAATAAACCCGCATATTCCAAAAACAATCATATATGCTGAAAATGTCGACAAAAATTTTATAATTTTCTCATTCTTAAAATAACTTTTATAAATGTTATTTTCAAAAAAATGAGCCGGCCAATTTACAATATAAGCAATTGCAAATCCGTATATAAATGGCATTAAAAGAGTAAAAACCTTACACATTCCGCTCCAAAAAATGAAAATATTTTTTAATAAAAAGAATATCACAATTGTGTACGTGATAAGAAAAATTTTATTTTTTAAACTTTTGTCCATTTTACCTCTCCCAAATTACAAAATCAATAGTTCATTACTTGCCGATGTCAAATTTTCATATCCATTTTCTGTAACAAGAATCATATCTTCTATTCTTACACCAAATTCACCTTTTAAATATATTCCCGGTTCAACTGTTACAACCATTCCTGGCTTTAAAGTAGCTTCTGAACGGGCCGACAGAAATGGCATTTCGTGAATTTCAAGGCCAACTCCATGACCTAATGCATGGCCAAAACAGCCTTCGTAACCATTATCATAGATAAAATTTCTGGCAACATCGTCAATTTCTTTACAAAACGTGTTCGGTTTAATTGACTGTATTGCTTTATTTTGGGCTTGTAAAACGGTTTCATAAACCAACTTTTTCTTTTCAGAAATCTCTCCAAGAGCAAATGTCCTTGTCATGTCACTGTGATACCCATTGTACACCGCTCCCATGTCTATCGTGATAAAATCACCGTTTTCAATTTGTTTATTTGAAGGCTCTGCATGAGGAACTGCGCTATTTTCTCCACTTGCAACAATTAAATCAAAAGAAATATCATCTGCACCTTCTTTTTTTGTTAAAAACTCTAAATTAAATGCAATTTCCCTTTCCGTTATACCCAATTTTATCATCGGTAAAAGTTTGCTCAAGGCTCTTTCTGATATTTCTTGCGCAATTTTGATGCTTTTTATTTCATCGTTTGTTTTCACGGCTCTGAGTGAGTGTATAATGTCGTCTAAAGTTTTTGTTTTTATAAAATTTACATTTATTTCCTCTGCCCACTTTTCAAATTTTAGCACTTCAGCTAAGGTTATTCCTTCATTCTCCAGCAATATATTTTTTACTTCATGGCGATTTATTATGTTCAAAATTTCACTTTTTAAGTCTGCAGCTAAGACAATTTTCATATTTTTTACTTGGTTGAGCGCTGCTTCATAATATCTAAAATCGACAATAAAATAGCCTTCATCACGTGTTACAAAAATCACACCAGCACTAGATTTAAACCCAGAAAAGTACCTTCTGTTAACCTCCGACACAATTAATGCCGCATCAATTTTTTTACCATCATCATAAAGTGGAAGTTTTTTTATTAAATTCACTAATCTTTTTGCCATTTTCTTTGCTCCTTATATCAAACCAATTATCGCATCAAGTGCCAAAAAGTAGACACTTTTCCCAAATCCTACAATTTGACCCACGCAAACCTCTGCTATTACAGATTTTTTTCGATACTTTTCTCTGGCATAAATATTAGACATATGAACCTCAATGCACGGGACATCCACACTAGCAATTGCATCTCTAAGTGCAAGACTGTAGTGTGTTAATGCACCAGCGTTCAGGATAATCGCATCAAAATTATTGTTTGCTTCGTGTATTTTGTCAATCAAAGCCCCTTCCCAATTTGACTGAAATATCTCACATAAAAGGCCTTTTAACGCAGCCTTTGACCTAATCTGTTTTTCAATATTGGCAGAAGTTTCTTTGCCATAAATATCTGTTTCACGATAACCTATCATATTTAAATTTGGCCCCAACAGCACTAATACCTTTTTCATATTAAACGCTCCTGATTTCGTCTTTCTTTTTACACTTAAATTTTGAAACAAACCTAAAAGGAACCTCAAAAACCCTTTTTAATTTTATAGAAAATGGCTCATTTTTATCTTTTGGTTCAACCAAGACACACTTCATTTTAGCTAAATTCGCACCCAAAATGTCTGTAAAAATTTGATCTCCAACAACTAAAATATTTTTTTCATCCACTTTTAAAATCTTTTTTGCTAAAATAAACCCGGACTTCAATGGTTTATTTGCATTTGCTATGTAATACTTTATTTTTAAATCCTCTGCAAATAATTTCACTCTTTTTTCTTTATTATTTGAAATTATTGCGACTTTAATCCCTAAAACTCTTAAGTCGTTGATCCAATCACGTACTCCATCATATGAAACAATTGCACCATGTGGTGACAAAGTATTATCAATGTCCAACAAAACAGCTTTTACCGCATATCGCTGTAAAAGTCCAATATTAATGTCTGTTACATTTTGAAAATAAAAATTTGGTAAAAAAGAAAGCAAAAACTCACTCCTTAATTCAATAAAAGCGGGCAAAAAGCCCGCTTTATAGTAATTATCTATTAATATTTACGTTTTCTAGCTGCTTCAGACTTTTTCCTGCGCTTAACTGAAGGTTTAACGTAAGCCTCTCTTTTACGGACTTCAGCGATAACACCAGCTCTGGTACATTGTTTTTTAAACCTTTTTATTGCACTGTCTAAAGACTCATTATCTTTAACTTTAATTTCAGCCATCTATATCCCTCCCATCCGCCAGCCGGCAGAGGTAATGTATTCTTAAATTACAAAACTTATTATATAACAGTTGATGGCGAAATGTCAATACACAAGTTAAAAAACAGATTATTTTACAACAAAATTTACTAATTTGCCTTTAACATAAATTTCTTTAACGACTGAAACACCTTTAAGAGCTGCAGAAATTTTCGGTTCATTTTTAGCTGCAGATATCACTTCTGACTCTGAAAGCCCTTCAGAAATTTGCAATTTTGCGCGAAGTTTACCATTTATCTGTACCACAATTTCAGCTGAAGAATCTTTACATTTAGCTTCATCAAATTCAGGCCAAGTTGAAACACTCGCAAAACCGTCGCCTAAGTTCAATTTTTGCCAAATTTCCTCCGTAACATGCGGTGCAAATGGATTCAATAACTTTGTAAATATTCTCAGCTCGTCTATCGTTATTGACCCAACGTTATAAATTTCGTTCATTAGCGACATCAAGCAAGCAATCGCAGTGTTAAATTTCATTTCTTCAATATCCAAAGTAACTTTTTTAATGGCCTTGTTAAGAGAATTTTCAATTGATTTTCTGATGCCTACTTCGCTTGACAAAATATTTTGAAAATTCCAATACCTTTCGATAAAACGTCTGCAACCTTTTATTCCATTAGTGCTCCATGGTGCAGATTTTTCGAAATCTCCGATAAACATCTCATAAAGCCTCATAGTGTCTGCGCCAAACTCGTTTACAATTTCGTCCGGATTAACTACATTACCTTTAGATTTACTCATTTTCTCATTATTTTCGCCCATTATTAAGCCGTGACTTGTTCGTTTTAAATAAGGCTCTTTTGTGGAGACAACGCCAATATCATATAAAAATTTATACCAAAATCTACTGTACAAAAGATGTAAAGTAGTATGTTCCATGCCGCCGTTGTACCAATCAACCGGCTCCCAATAGTTTAAATTTTCTTTACTTGCCAGTTCATTTTTGTTATGAGGATCTGCGTATCTCAAGAAATACCAGGATGAACCCGCCCATTGAGGCATCGTGTCGGTTTCTCTTTTGGCTTTTGCTCCACATTTGGGGCAAATTGTATTTACAAAGCTTTCGATGTTGGAAAGCGGAGATTCTCCAGTAGTTGTCGGCTCATAAGATTCTACACTTGGCAGTTTTAATGGCAATTCTGACTCCGGTACAGGCACATAGCCACATTTTTCGCAATGGACAATTGGAATAGGCTCTCCCCAATATCTTTGCCTAGAGAACACCCAGTCACGCAATTTATAATTTACTTTTGCCTCTCCTATACCATTTTCTTTTAACCAATTCAACATTTTTTCTTTGGCTTTTGGTACAGTTAAGCCATTCAAAAATCCAGAATTAACCATAGTGCCGGTTTGACAATCCGTAAACGCTTCTTTTGTAATATCTCCACCCTTAACCACTTCAACGATGGGTAGCGAAAACTTTTTAGCAAATTCATAATCTCGTTCATCGTGCGCCGGAACGGCCATTATTGCGCCCGTTCCGTACGAAACTAAAACGTAGTCTGAGATAAATATCGGAATTTCAGTATTATTAACAGGATTTATTGCAAAAATTCCGTCTATTTTTACTCCCGTTTTGTCTTTTACAAGCTGTGTACGCTCAAATTCAGACTTCTTGGCGGCATTTTCCTGATATTTTCTTATATCCTCTAAATTTTCAATTTTATCTTTAATTTTCTCAATAATCGGGTGCTCAGGCGAAATAACCATATATGTAGCGCCGAAAATCGTATCTGGGCGTGTGGTATAAATAGTTATTTTTTCACCTAAAGTTGTATCAAAATTAATCAGTGCACCTTCAGACCGACCAATCCAATTTTTTTGCTGAGCCTTAACACGCTCCGGATACTCCACCAAGTCAAGATCGTTAATTAAACGTTCTGCATACTCAGTAATTTTTAACATCCACTGCGACTTAACTTTTTGAACAACCTCACTACCACACCGCTCACAAACTCCACCAACAACCTCTTCATTGGCTAAAACGCATTTGCATGATGTACAAAAATTAACCGCCATTTCTTTTTTATACGCTAAGCCATGTTTAAATAGTTGCAAAAATATCCATTGTGTCCATTTATAATATTCTGGGTCTGTGGTATCAATTTCGCGACTCCAGTCAAATGAAATTCCCAGTGATTTTAATTGCCGTTTAAAATTAGCAATATTTTTCTTCGTAATTATTTCCGGGTGTATATGATTTTTTATAGCAAAATTTTCTGCCGGAAGTCCAAATGCATCCCATCCAATGGGAAAAAGCACATTAAATCCCTGCATTCTCCTTTTTCTTGCAATAATATCAACCGCAGTATAACTTCTTGGATGCCCAACATGCAAGCCATTTCCGGAAGGATAAGGAAATTCGACTAGTGCAAAAAATTTTTCTTTGCTTTTATTATCATTATCCGCATGAAAAACTTCAGAGTTTTCCCAAATTTCCTGCCACTTTTTTTCTATTTCAGCATGATTATATTTCACTTTACTCACAACTTTCTCATAAAAATTATTTTTGAGTAGATTCTCCATAGATATTGTAGTATTTTCTCGACTGCTCTAAAAATACATGGACAATAACATCCGTATAATCAAGCAAAATCCAATTATTTGCACGATGGCCTTCAATATGATGAGGCAAAATTCCGATTTCTTTTAGTTTCGACTCAACCTCGTCAGCAAGCGCATTCACGTGAGTTGTGCTAGTTCCCGTCGCAATCACGATATAATCCGCCAAAACGTTGTCTACATTAGCTTTGATGAGTTTTATATCTAAACCTTTTTTATTTTCAAGAAATTCTTCACATTTTTGGGCCAATTCAAGTGAAGTCATAAAAACACCTCTTTAATTAAAATTCTTCACAGTGTCGTTATACGCTGCTAGCGTGTTTGGGGCTATTGTCATTTCTTTCTCCATTAGCAATTCAATAGAAAATCTAGCCGTTAAGCACACAGCTTTGTCGAGGCTCTCCTCGGCAATTTTTTTCACTTTTACCGATTCAGCAGAAGTCCTATCATCTGAAATCATATCAGCAACGAACACTATTTTTTCCAACAAAGACATTTCTGCTCTTCCTGTTGTGTGAAATTTTACTGCATTTAATATTTCTTCATCATCTATATTTAATTTAGTCTTCAAATAAGCCGCTCCTGAAAATGCATGCCAAAGCTTTTTATTGTCAAACTCCAACGCAGATAGTTTCATTTTGGCATCAGAAATTAATTGCAATTGCTCTGTCTCATCAGTTTGTTTGGTTATGTCGTGCAAAAGTCCTGCGATTTCAGCTTTTTTTACATCTGCACCATATTTTTTAGCAAGATATATTGCCTTTTTTGAAACATTAACGCTGTGGTTATATCTTTTTTCAGTTAAATTTTTCTTTAAAACTTCATTATACATGTCCAACATAAAAGCACTCCAAAATAAAATTGTAGCTATATTTTATCATAACAATCGTTGCTTTACAACATAAACAGCCTATTATAAATTACGTAAAATATTATTTTTTATTTACTTTTTAGGTAAAGTTATTTTCGGTTCCTTGTTATTTTTTCTGTACAAAACAAATTTTGTTCCGATAATTTGCACAATATCCGCCTGAGTTTTTTCTGCCAAGATTGCCGCAATTTCTCGTACACCATCTTCTGCAGTCTCCAAAACTTTTCCTTTAAAAATTTCTCGTGCAGTCAATGCGTCATCAGCCTGCTTTATAACTTCTGTACTTACTCCGCTTTTTCCTACAATCAAAATCGTCTCCATTGAGTTTGCCATAGAACGTAAATATGCCCGTTGTTTGCTCGTTATCATCAAAAGTCTCCTTTAAGTTTTTACAAATTTTTCACTAAATTTAATTTTGGCGTTCAAATAAAGCTGCCGCAAAACTCTTTGCATCAAAAGGCTGCAAGTCGTCTATTTGTTCACCAACGCCGATAAATTTAATCGGTATACCCAACTCTTCTTTGACTGCCAAAACCACCCCGCCGCGCGCAGTTCCATCTAATTTTGTCAAAACTAAACCGGTAATTCCTGCCGCATTTTTAAATTCTCGCGCCTGATTAATCGCATTTTGTCCAGTCGTTGCATCAAGAACCAACAAAAATTCTGTGTCAGCATTTGGCAGTTCTCTAGAAATTACTCTGCTTATTTTAGACAGTTCATCCATAAGATGTTTTTTATTGTGAAGGCGCCCCGCTGTATCACAGATTATCACATCACAATCTCTCGCTTTTGCTGCAGAAATTGTATCAAAAACCACTGCTGCAGGGTCAGAACCTTCATTTTGTTTTATGATATCCACACCGGCTCGCTCTGCCCAAATTTCAAGCTGATCAATTGCCGCCGCACGAAACGTATCAGCAGCACCTAGTATTACCTTCTTGTTTTCACTTTTTAGCTGTGATGCTAATTTCCCAATTGTGGTAGTTTTTCCAACACCATTTACGCCTATAACTAAAATAATCGATGGTTTTGTTGATAAATTCAATGCTTCTCCACCAGACAGCATCTCGGCTACGGTTTCCTCCAAAAGTCCATAAATCAAGTTTGGCTCCGTTACGCCTTCTTTTTTTACTTTTTCTCTGAGTTTTTCGCAAATTTTCTGTGATGTTGCCATTCCAACATCACCCATAATCAATAATTCCTCAAGCTCTTCAAAAAGCTCTTCATCGATCTTCGTAAAAGATTTTATCATAGAATCAATTTGACCTACGATGTTATTTTTAGTTTTTTTGAGTCCCTCTTTAAATTTAGCAAAAAGCCCCATATTATCATCCCCTTAACTTAAAAACTTTTTCTCAATTTCAGTTGCCCTAAGTTCCAGCAACTTAGAAACGCCTTCATTTTGCATCGTTACACCATAAAGAACGTCCGCTTCTTCCATCGTCCCGCGACGATGGCTTATTACAATAAATTGGGTATTTTTATTCATTTTACGCAAATAAGCCGCAAATCTATCAACGTTGACATCATCAAGTGCTGCCTCTATTTCGTCTAAGACACAAAACGGTGCTGGATTGACTTTCATAATTGCAAAATAAAGTGCTATCGCAATAAGTGCGTGCTCTCCACCTGATAAAGCTTCCAAATGCGTTACAATTTTTCCTGGAGGCTGAACATAAATTTCTATTCCAGAATTTAATGCATCTGTGGTATCAGTTAACGCTAAATTAGCCTTTCCTCCTCCAAATAATTCTTTAAAAACCATACCAAAGTTTTCATTTATCTGCGCAAATTTATCTAAAAATAAGGTCTTCATTTGTCTTGTCAAATCATTTATCAAGCGATAAAGTTCCTTTTTAGATTTTTCAACGTCATTTATTTGAGTTTGCATAAACTGATATCGCTCTGAAACTTGATTATATTCCTCTATTGCAGCCACGTTTACCACACCCAATTTTTTTATTTTTAGCCGCAATTCATTAAGTTTTTTTATGACTTGTGAAGTATTTTCGATAGCTTTAAAGTTTGCAATTGCTTCCCGCCGAGTTAATTCATATTCATCCCAAAGTTTGGCAATAATGGTGTCATATTCTTTTTGAACATTTGCTTTTTTATCTTCAAGTCTAGCAATCTCCAATGCAATCTTTTCTTTTTCATTTAAGGTCGAACGTTCTAAATTTCTCAGTTCCGTTATATTTTTTTCAAACTCAATTTTTTCTGAGTTCAACTTCATAATATTACAATTTAACTGCTCTGAAAGAATTTTTAAATTTTCGATTTCATCATTTACATTGATAATTCTAAATTCTATCTCAGAATTTTTCAAGTTAATATCATCAATTTCCTTTTGCAGTTTTGTTTTTTGAACTTCAGCCAATTTCTTGTTTTCTAACGTGGAGTCAACTTCAAAAATCGATCTTTCGATTTCCCCTGTAACCTCAACATTCTTCAAACGCAAATCATTAATTTTTGTATTTATTTCTTCACGCTGCGCTACAAATTCAGATCTACTTTCTTCTACCAACAAAAGCGATTTTTCAGATATTTCTATTTTTTGACCAACAGTATTAAACTCTTCCTTAGAATTATTGGCAACCGCAGTCAATTTCTTTATTTTTTCAAAAATCTCTGCTTTTTCTTTATAAAAATTTTCACATATAGAAATAAGTGAATCTCTTTCTAATACTTTTTGCTGATATTTTTGTGCTACATCATTTAAATTAAATTTAATTTTTTGTGCATTTTGGATTGACATTTCAAAATCCTTTTTTAATTCTAACAAATTGTTGCTCATCTCATCGTAAGAATTTTTTGAAATTTTCACATCCAAATTCAGCCTATCATATTCTTTTCGTAAAAAATTTATCTGTTCTGTCCGATTTAGAAGGCTAACATTTTTCCCTGCAGAACCGCCTGTCAACGCACCTCCAAAGTTTATAACTTGTCCATCCAATGTAACAATTTTAAATTTATAAGAAAATTTTTTAGCGATTAAAGCTGCATTGTCAAGGTTGTCCACCACAACAATTCTTCCAAGCAAAAAGTTAAGGATGTTTCGATAAACCTTTTCACTATCGCATAAAGAGCTAGCAATTCCAATAAAGCCTTGGCAAAGATTTAACGCTTTTTCTTGCAATTCATAGCCTTGTATATTTGAAATTGGCAAAAAAGTTGCTCTTCCGACACCTTTATTTTTTAAAAGAAATATCGCTTTCTTCGCCGAATCTTCCGTGTCCACAACTACATTTTGCACGGCTGCACCTAAAGCTGTTTCAATTGCAACAGAAAATTTACTTGGCACATTAATTAGCCTTGATATTGGCCCGTGAATTCCAGACAGTGTATTGTTTTTAGCTTCTTTCATTAAAAATTTCACACTATAAGCAAAACCATCCAAATTTCTTTCGAGTTCCTCAAGTATATGAATTTTTTTTAACTGAGCATCTGCATCTAAAGTTAATTTATCTGTAGTTTGCTTTAATTTTTCGCAATTTTCTTCAAAAATTTTTATATTAGTCTTAGCGCTTTTTAATTCTAAATCAGAATTTTCAGATTGAACTTTTAATTCATTTAAAGAATTTTTTTCTGTCATTAATTTTTCACTTATAGAATTAATTTTTTGTTCATACGAATTTATGCTTTGTTCAAGAACAACTTTTCTTTGTGATAAGTTTTCGATATTTGAATCTGCTGTTATAAGCTTTACTTGAAATTCAGATGCTAAATTTTTAAGCTTGCACAACTCTTCAGATAACTCTTCAGACTTTTTTGTTGACTCATTTACTTTTTCCGTTAAACTCCGGAAAACTTCTTCATTTTTTCTAAGCTCTAAATTATTCTGTGCTAATAGCTCTTTTAAAGAATTTATTTTTTCATTTTTTTCTGATGCAGAACTTTCTAAAGTTAAAAAGCTTTCTTCTAAATTCGAAATTTCTTTTGACAATCGCTCAATGCTTTCCTTATTATGTAAAATGTCATTTTGCAAAACAGAAATTTGTCCTCTTTTAGTTATAGCGTTTTCTTCACAATCTGAAATTTTTTTACGAATTTCATCAACGCTAACCGTGCGATTTAATATGTTTCTCGACAAATCATCAAGTTTAGCATTAAAATCTTCAAGATTTTTTTCAACTTCACTGTATTGATTTCGAGAAACCGCGATTTTACTATCATAATTTTGTAAAATTTCATTCGAACTATTTAAAGTAAAAAGCCACGTACCAATTTCAACAGCTTTCTTTTCATTAGCCAAGTCAACATAAATTTTAGCCTTATCAGCCTGTTCTTTTAATGGACTTATACGCTCCTCCAGCTCTTTAAATATATCATAAAGCCGCAAGAGGTTTTCTTCTGTTTGCTCCAGCCTTCTTTGTGCTTGAGCTTTTCTGTATCTATATTTAGAAATTCCCGCAGCTTCTTCAAAAATTTCACGACGCTCTTCATTTTTTGATGCAACTATACTGTCGATTTTACCTTGACTTATCATAGAATAACCATCTCTACCAAGACCAGTATCCATAAAAAGCTCATGGATGTCTTTAAGACGGACTTCGTTTTTATTTATCAAATATTCACTTTCACCAGAACGATAAAATCTTCGTGTAATCGCGACTTCATCCTCGTCTACAGACAATTTTCTATCGGCATTTGATATCGTAAGCGTAACACTTGCAAAGCCTTTTGCTTTACGTTCCGTGGTGCCATTAAATATTACGTCTTCCATTTTTGAACATCGAATCGTTTTAACAGCTTGCTCTCCCAAAACCCAACGAATCGCATCGCTAATATTGCTTTTTCCACTACCATTTGGACCTACAACCGCTGTTATTCCTTTATTAAAATTAAGCACTGTTTTTTCTGGAAAAGTCTTAAACCCTTGTAGTTCAAGAGATTTTAATAACACATTCTCACCTGCAATTTTTAATTAATACCAAAAATCCTCAATATCCCATTAAAGACAAAGCTTCTTGGGCCGCCTGCTGTTCAGCCTCTTTTTTGCTTTTGCCGTTTCCTTTGCCAATAACATTGTTATTCAAACAAACCTCCACCCAAAATCGTTTATCATGGTCTGGACCAGTTTGATTAGTTAACACATATTTTATAATTTCTTCATGGTTTTGCTGGACTATCTCCTGCAACTGAGTTTTGTAATCTTTGAATGTGTTCAATTTTGGATTCCTTATGTCTGGAATCACAAATTTCAAGATAAAATTTTTAGCATTGTCAAGGCCACCATCCAAATAAATCGCAGCTATAATAGCCTCAAAAGCATCGGCCAAAATAGACGGCCTTTTTGCTCCATCACTATTGGATTCACCGTGACTTAACTTTAAAAAGTCACCAACATTCAGGCTTTTTGAAAATTTACACAAGCTTTTTTCACAAACTAAAGAAGCTCTAAGCTTCGTCAAGTCGCCTTCCGGAAAATCTGGGCAGTGAGAAAATATATAATCGGAAACAACTATACTGAGCACTGCGTCTCCCAAAAATTCCAGCCGCTCATTACTGTCAATTTTGAGCTTAGATTCATTGGCGTAAGAGGAATGTGTAAGCGCCGTTTTTAAGTAATTCAGATTATTAAATTTATAGCCGATATTTTTTTCCAGCAGTCTTATATCCGATTCTTTCATATTTTCCTCCATAATTAATAATTATTTTTCTTGCAAAACTTCAACTTTTTCTAAATTTTCCATCTCTATCGCAGATTTAATTTCGTTTACAACGTTTCCATTCACATAGTCAATTGTTAAACGAATCGCATTTTTAAACGTCCTTGCATTAGAACTTCCATGTGCTTTGAAAACCGGTTTGGCAATTCCCATAATAGGTGCACCACCAAATTCATTATAGTCAATTTGCTTTTTTAAGGCTCTCATTTCTGGCAAAACCATCGCGCCTGCAATTTTAGTTTTTAAATTAGTATTAAACACATTTTTTATTTTTCCCATCAAAGTAAGCGCAACACCTTCAAAAAGCTTAAGCATTACATTTCCGGTAAATCCGTCCGTAACAACAACATCTGCCGCGTCAAAAGGAACTTCTCTTGCTTCGACGTTACCGACAAAATTTAAATTGCTTTCTTTAAGCCTATTATACGCTTCATGCTGAAATTCTCCGCCTTTGTGCTCCTCAATTCCAACATTGACAAGGCCCACTCTTGGATTTTTAACTCCCATAACTTTGTTCATGTAAATTGAACCCATAACACCAAATTGCTTAAGCATTTCTGGCCGACATTCAACATTCGCACCGCAATCAATAAGCATAAAACATCCATTATCTTTAGGTACGACAGGTGCAAAAGCGCAACGTTTTATACCTTTTATGCGTTTTACAATAAACGTTGCTCCCATGACAAGTGCACCGCTGTTTCCAGCAGAAACAAATGCATCTCCCTCGCCTTGAGCCAAAAGTTTTAGTCCTTGAGCCATTGTACAATTATTTTTCGATTTTATAATTTCCGAAGGGTCATCTTCGTTAGTTATAACATCCTCTACATCAATAATTTCCATATGATACAAAAGTATACCATTTTCTGTTGCAATTTTCTCAATTTTCCTTTTTGAGCCGACAAGCAAAATATTAACGCCATACTCAGCAACAGCCTCTGCGCAACCTTTTAATATCTCTAAAGGGGCGTTATCTCCGCCAAAAGCATCAACTATTATTTTCATAAATATCACAACTTTCTTTTAAAATTTTAATAGATCTATTAGCTAAAGCCTCATATCGGGCTTTTTTGTCTTTTATATGCGAATCCAATGACGGTAAAATTCCAAAATTTGCGCCCATTGGCTGAAATTCATTTTGACTTCCAGCATTAACATAATTACTTAAAGCACCAATCATAGTTTCCCTGGGCAAAACTAAAGGCTTCTCATTTTTTAGGCGTTTAACTGCATTAATTCCAGCTATAATCCCCGAAGCAGCAGATTCCATATATCCTTCAACTCCAGTAATTTGGCCAGCAAAAAATATTTTAGAATTTGGTCTAAAGCTAAAGTCTGAATTCAAAACTTCTGGTGAATTTATAAAAGTATTTCGGTGCATCACTCCATAGCGCATAAAATCAGCATTTTTGAGCGCCGGAATCATCGAAAAAACTCTTTTCTGTTCCAAAAATTTAAGATTTGTCTGAAAGCCAACCATATTATAAAGCGTTCCGTCCGTATTTTCCTTTCTTAACTGCAAAACTGCCCAAGGTCTGTTTCCAGTCTTAGGGTCACGCAAACCAACAGGTTTCATCGGCCCAAATCGCAAAGTGTCCAACCCACGCTGAGCCATAATTTCAACCGGCATACAGCCTTCATAAACTTTTGGATTTTGCACATCTGCATCATGAATTTCAGCCCGCTGCGCGTAAATTAGTTCATGATAAAACGCTTCGTATTCATCCTTATTAAGCGGACAATTTATGTAAGCGTCATCGTCACCTTTATTATATCGCGAAGCAAAAAAAGCATGGTTCATATCGATACTTTCTGCGGTTATAATTGGTGCCGCGGCGTCAAAAAAGCTCAACGAACCACCACATAATTTTGAAATTTCATCAGCTAAATTTTCGCTGGTCAGTGGTCCTGTAGCCACAATAGTAACTTCTTTTTGCGGAAGCTTAGCAACTTCAGTTTCTACAATTTTTATCAAAGGGTTTGACCGAATTTTTTGCGTAACTAATTCCGAAAATTTTTCTCTATCAACAGCTAAAGCACCGCCTGCTGGAACTTTGCAAATATCGGCACATTCCATCAAAAGTGATCTTAAAATTCGCATTTCTGCTTTCAAAAGTCCCGCTGCACTAGAAATTCGCTCAGCCTTTAAAGAATTTGAACAAACGAGTTCAGCAAAATTTTTATTTCTATGCGCGGGTGTAAATTTGCGAGGTTTCATCTCAAAAAGACTTACCTCCACACCTCTTGTCGCAATTTGCCAAGCGGCTTCGCAACCTGCTAAGCCCGCTCCAATCACATTTATACTCATTTTTCCTCATTTTTCTCATAACCACAATTTTCGGTCATGCAATAAATTTTTTTCTTTTTGCCACTTTTTTCAAATAAATTTTTGCCACAGTTCGGACATTTTTCTTCAATAGGTTTGTCATTCGAGATAAAATCACATTTTGGATAATTGCCACAACCGTAAAATGTTCGGCCTCTTTTAGTTTTTCTAGCAACGATATCGCCACCACATTTGGGGCAAGGAATTCCTAAACTTACATCGATACCTTTTATATTTTTGCATTCCGGGTATCCTGGACAAGCCAAAAATTTTCCATATCTTCCTGTCTTTATAACCATTTTTCGGCCACATTTTTCACAAACAACATCTGATTCTTCCGGTTCTACCGAAGACTCTGGTTCACCATCTTTATCCACATTCCGAATTATATTTTTACAGTCTGGGTACCCAGAGCACGCAATAAATTTCCCATATCGGCTCCTCTTAATTACCATAGGTTTGCCGCATTTGTCACAAATTAAATCAGTCTCGTCTTCTTTAAGATGAATTTTTACATTTTTCATATCTTCTTTAGCTTTTTTTAAATCTTCATTAAAATCATCATAAAAGTCTGACAAAATATGTGTCCACTCTTCTTTGCCAGATTCAACCGTGTCGAGGTCATCTTCCATTTTTGCAGTAAATTTAACATCTACAATATCCGAAAACCGTTCTTTCATTAGTTGCGTCACAACTTCGCCAAGTTCAGTTGGTATCAAAGTCTTACTCTCACGTCTAACATACTCTCTACCGGTTATAGTCGAAATTGTCGCTGCATAAGTTGATGGCCGTCCTATTCCATTTTCCTCCAAAGCTTTAATCAAAGAGGCCTCTGTGTAGCGTGCTGGTGGTTGAGTGAAATGCTGAGAATCCAGCAATTCTTTTAAATTTAAAGCTGTGCCTTTTTCAAGATTAGGAAGCTCTTTGGCTTTTTCTTCCTCCTCGTCCTTCCCTTCTTGATAAAGCACGGTAAATCCATCGAAAGAAACCGTAAAGCCCGAAGACTTAAAAAGATAATCATTCGCAGCGATTTCGATTCTAGTGGTATTCAATAGGCAATCTGCCATTTGGCTGGCAATAAATCTTTCCCAAATTAACTTATAAAGCTTAAATTGATCAGAAGTCAACGAACCTTTCACGCTTGCAGGAGATAAATTTGGCATTGTAGGCCTAATTGCCTCGTGTCCGTCTTGGGCATTTGCTTTAGTTTTAAAAACTCTTTTCTTTGCTGGCAAATATTTCTCGCCCCAAGTCGCCTTAATATAATCAGTAGCAGAATTGATAGCATCATCAGAAATGCGCAAAGAGTCGGTTCTCATGTATGTTATAAGACCGACTGCACCTTGGCCTTCAACGTCAACACCTTCATATAATTCCTGTGCTATTTTCATTGTGCGTTTCGCTTGAAATCCCAATTTGCGTGAAGCGTCTTGCTGTAAAGTAGATGTAATAAACGGTGGTGCTGGAGTTCTCTTTTTTGTGCCTTTTTTTACATTTTCAACGGTATAAGCAGCATTATCCAGCTCTTTTAAAATTTGTTTTGCCTGCGCTTCATTTTTTATATCAATTTTTCCGTTTTTATCGGCATACAGAGACGCAAAGAATACTTTCCGAGAGCCCTTTGCTGTAAGTTTTGCATCTATAGTCCAATATTCCACAGGAATAAATAAACGTATTTCGTTTTCTCTGTCAACAATTATTCTCAGCGCAACACTTTGAACTCTTCCTGCAGACAAGCCTTTTCTAATTTTGCCAGACAAAAAAGGACTTAATTTATAGCCCACGATTCTGTCCAAAATTCTTCTGGCTTGTTGTGCATTTACCAAATCAATATCAATCGCTCTAGGCTCCGCCATACCTTTTGTCACACCGGATTTTGTTATCTCATTAAAAGTAACACGATTTTTTTCTTTAGGGTCCAAATCTAAAATATAGGCCAAGTGCCAAGAAATTGCTTCACCTTCTCGGTCAGGGTCGGTTGCCAAAAAAACTTTTTTATTCTTCTTTGCCAGCTTAATCAGCTCGTTAACCAAATCTTCTTTGCCTTTAATTATTTCATAATTTGGCTTAAAATTATGTCGAATATCAACATTTAATTTGTTTGCCGGCAAGTCGCGAACATGCCCCATTGACGCTATAACTTCATACCCAGGTCCAAGATACTTCTTAATAGTTTTAGCTTTAGCCGGAGACTCAACAATTAATAAATTTGACATAAAACATCACCTCGATTTTAATTTAATATTTTATGGCTTGCTATATCTTTTGCCTGCATGAGTTATAATTAATCCATACAATTCGAGTTCCGTGATAGCTTGCAAAACCTCAGATGTGCTTAATTCTGAAAGCTCAGAAAGATTATTTACATAAGTTGGTTCATCTGTTAATTTTTCAAAAATGATCTTTGCTCGTCCCGATAAACTGCTTGGCAACTCTTTCTTTTCATTATTATTTGTTATATTTTCTATGTTTTTCGACTCTTTTGCCTCATTATCATCAGCTTCAAAGTTCTTTTTCACTTGCAAATACGGATACAAATGCACATAATCTTCCAATATATCTTCAACTCGAGTAACAGGCTTTGCACAAATTTTAATCAACTTGTTGGTTCCATCAGAAACTCTGCTGTTTATGTTCCCAGGAATTGCAAATAAATCTCTATTTTGCTCCAGTGCCAAGTTTGCTGTAATAAGCGAACCGCTTTTTTCTCCAGCCTCAATTACCAAAACACCGTCCGACATACCGGAAATTATCCGATTTCTCATTGGAAAGGTCCAAGAAGAACAACGGTAATCTGGTGGATATTCCGATACAAGTGCGCCATTTTTAGCAACATTGTCACGTAAATTTTTGTTTGACATTAAATAATTAAAATTAATTCCACAGCCCAAAACAGCAATAGTTTTGCCACCGGCCTGCAAAGCTCCCTTTTGTGATAAACAATCAATTCCAATTGCACCACCACTTATAACAACCACGTCAGCTTTTGCCAGTTTGTATCCCATTTCGAAAGAAATTTTATTGCCATAAGCTGACGAATTTCTGGTTCCAACAATAGATATGCACAATTTATCATCTAAATCCGGTAACTCACCTTTGACGTATAAAACTGCTGGTGGATTACTAATATTTTTTAATTTTCGTGGATACTTTGAATTTTCAATCGTAATTATTTCATATCCAAGTTCTACACATCTCTTAACTATTTTATAAGCTTTATCTATATTGATTTTTTTTAACTTTTCAATATTTTTCGCACTTAAAAAGCTGTTAAACCTCCAAGAACTGATTTTATCATCAACAAAATTTTTCGCATTTTTATAATAATCCAAAATATCATTGACTTTATGATTCCCAAAACCTAGCGCATCCACAATAGAAATCCAGTAAACAGCATTAAAGTCCATTTTACATTACTCCCCTGAACCACGCATCATTTCCCACATCAAAATTCCCGCAGCCATAGCAGCGTTAAGTGACTCTGCTCTTCCGAGCATCGGAATTGTCACTTTATCATTACAAAGGTTGATAATCTCTTTAGATAGCCCATTGCCCTCGTTTCCAATAGCTATTCCAATTGAAACTTCTTTATTTAATCGAGCCTTTGTAATTAATTTCGCAGATTTATCTGGTACCGCAGCATATATTTTCACATCATTGTTTTGCAAAAATTTTATATTCCCACTAACATCGTCAGAAAAAATTACGTTTACTCGAAACACAGCCCCCATGCTTCCACGCAAAGTCTTTGAATTATAAATATCACAACAGTCTTTTGACATTATCACAAAATTTATTCCCAAGGCCTCCGCTGTTCTCAAGATTGTTCCTAAGTTTGTAGGGTCCTGAATATTCTCTAGTATAATAAATTTTCCCATATTCATTATTGTATTCAAGCTAAAATGTTTGTCAAGTTTTTGGCATACACACACGATTCCCTGTGGAGTTTTTGTGTCCGAAATGTTTTTCAAAACTTCTTCCGAGACTTTATGCGCATTTTGGGCGGAGTTTATAATACATTTTAGCTTATCATAAGATTTTGCAACAGCATTCTCTGTATAAAACACTTCATTTATTAACACATCGCTCAAGAAGGCATCATAACATAAACGAAAGCCTTCAATGGCAAAACATTTTTCTTTTTTTCGAAAATTTCCATTGCAAATAAGATTTTTTACATATTTAATTTTTGCATTATCTTTACTTAAAATATCAAAACTCAAAAAATTCACCACACGATACATTTAAAAACTAAAAAACATATTCAAAAAATACATTTTTCACTTTTTAAATATAAAAGTATGCGCTTAAGGCACACCCCAAGCGCATCCAATAATTTATTAAAGTGCAGACTTTGCTTGATTTACTAATTCTTGAAAAGCTTTTTCATCAGCAACTGCTATTTCAGATAACATCTTTCTGTTTAAATTGATGTTAGCCTTTTTTAAGCCATTAATAAATGCCGAATAAGTAATGCCATTCATACGGCAAGCAGCATTAATACGAGTAATCCACAAGCGACGAAAATCACGTTTTTTCTGTCTGCGGCCAATATAAGCATAGTTGCCAGACTTCATAACAGCTTCTTTAGCCATTTTAAAATGCTTACTTTTAGCGCCCCAATATCCTTTAGCTAACTTTAAAATCTTTTTTCTTCTCTTGCGAGTAGCTAATGCACCCTTTACACGAGCCATTTTTATTACCTCCGGTTACAATAATTCTAAAAAATTTATTTATAAGGAATTAATTTTCTTACAGCAACTACGTTTGTTTTATCTGCAACAGTAGTTTTGCGCAAACCTCTTTTACGTTTAGTAGTTTTCTTATTTAAAATGTGAGATTTATTAGCGTGAGCTCTAATAACTTTGCCATTTTTAGACAACTTAAAACGTTTTTTAGCTCCGCTGTGAGTTTTCAACTTAGGCATATTCAAATTTCCTCCTTAAAAAATGATGTTACTTGCTAGGTTTTGGTGCAAGGAACATTAACATATTACGACCATCAAGTTTAGCCGGTTTTTCTACATTTGCAAATTCCGAACATTGTTCAGCGAATTTATTCATAGTGTCGAACCCGAGTTCAGGATGCCCCATTTCGCGACCTCTAAAGCGAATTGACACTTTAACTTTATTACCATCGCCAATAAATCTAGAAGCATGTTTAAGTTTTGTATTAAAATCGTGCGTATCGATATTCAAAGAGAGTCTAATTTCTTTTAAATCCATAATGCGCTGATTTTTTTTAGCCTCTTTTTCACGTTTGGCCTGCTCAAAACGATATTTACCGTAGTCCATAATTTTGCATACAACAGGATTAGCCTGAGGAGCAATTTTAACTAAATCGAGATTTTTTTCAGAAGCAAGGTCTAAAGCTTTACCAATAGAAACAACACCCAATTGCGTACCATCCGAATCGATAAGTCTTAATTCTTTATCACGAATCTCTTCGTTAATTTGAAGTTCCTTATTGCTAATATTAAATGCACCTCCACACAAAATGATAAAAGTATAAAGCGCAAGTAGAAAAACTTCCACCTGCGCATCAATATCAAGTAAACATAATATTGACCCATGAAAGCGATGCTCCATAGGTGAAAGTACAACCACTTTACTTTATTCTATAGGATTAATATAACAAATTTTTAATCAAAAGTCAATCATATTTTTCAAAAAAATTTCGTTATTTTTCTTTTTCGGAAATTTAAGGGTAAATTTATGTGGTATAATATTTTAAACTAAAGAAAATAACAAGGAATGATAATTTTGAAAAAAGGTAATTTTATAAAAAAATTAGGAGCGGCATTATTAATTACAACCATGGCGCTCTCACTGAACTTTACTATAGCAGATGCGCAATCTTTTTCAGAAACTTTATCATATTACTCTTCTCCACAATTAAAAAACAAATATCAGTTCATAAATGGGCCTTGTTGGGCATTTGCTAACATTGCAACTTTAGAAACTTTTCTTAGCAAAAAGGGTATATTAAAAGAAAGTTTATCTGAAAAACATCTTCTATCTTATGCTAATCAAAGCCAAAATAATCCTGGGTTTCACTATACAATAACTCATGGTGGAAATGGTATGATTGCAAATGGATATTTTTCTGCTGGACTAGGACCTGTTTTTGAGAAAGAATGTTCTTACGATATCTGTAATTCTCAATTCGACTCAAAATTAGCCGCTGTCAAATCTAAATATTGGATAAAAGGCATTAAAAATATAGGCATTGATTCTCATTCTATAAAAAAAGCTATAGCTACATACGGCGCTGCTACCATAATTTATCACGTAAAAGAAAATCTTTATCACGCTGTTTCTGCAATAGGCTGGGATAACTCAACACAAAGTTGGCTTATAAAAGACAGTGCAAAGTATCCTAATAATTACACAAGTTTACCATACTCTACACAAATTTTAGAAAGTTATTGTATTACCGATGCCGAATCATTTCCATCTAATATTAAAATTTATCAACACGATAATTTCGGTGTAACCGGGGCTTGTAAAGCTAATTCAAAACTTACGGTGGCTAATGTATTTGATTTTAGCGGCAATGAAACTCTTGACCAAGTTACAATATGTAGTCCATCAAGCAATTCTAAAATTAATGTGTTTTTAGCTCCAGTCTCAAACAATGGCATTCCTACTAGCTATCGAGCTTATTGGAAAAACTTATATTCTGGAACAGTTCCACATAATGGTTACTTTACACTAAATCTAAAAAACAAAGTTCATTTGGATAAAAATAAATATGCTATAATCGTTCAGCTTGAAAAAACAAATAATTCCTGTTCGCCCGGTATAGGCTATCAAGCAACCTGCGAAGGTTTAACTTTGCCTTCTTACCACCCTGGAAAAAGTTTTATTTTATGCGGGCAAAGTTTCTCCGAAGCAAAAAACATATTAAATTTAGAAAACATGTCCGGTTTTTCTATTAAAGCCATCACTAAAAAATAAAAGTTTTTAAAGATAAAAAAAACTGCCCATGATCTTGTTCATGAGCAGTTTTTATTACAATTTAAAACAGCAAACGCAAAATCTTTTGTTTTAAATCGTTACATCAGCCAACTTAAGTTTTTACTCAAGTTAACTAATAATATTTTAACTCGTTTTTATAAATTTATTTATAAAATTTTCTTCCACTTAATAGTAAAATTCTTTGTGTTTTAAAAGTAAAATTCCTATTAAATAGCAACTTAACAGTAATAATGAGAAATTATACCTTGACACAAGCAATATGTAAAAACCTACTACCGCTATCGGCAAAAGTACCATAAACGATATTAAAACAGTGAAATTTGTTGCAGTCTTGATGCTTAACCGCCTGCATAATAGGTTGAAAAAAATTTGTCCTCCATCAAGCGATTCTATTGGCAAAATATTAAACACTGCAATAAAAATATTTTCATAAATCGGCTTAACAAGCCAACTGCAGCCTCCAAATTTATATATGCAATAAAGGACCAAGCAAAAAATTATATTAGACAACGGACCCGCAGCCAAAATAAATAAGTCATCATTGTAATTTCGCTTTACTCGGCTTCTATCAATTATATTTATATCAAATGCTCTAAAGCTGATTTTTTGAGGCCTGCAATTTTTAATCATCATCGCTGAAATATGTCCCAGTTCATGAATCAGTGCTGCAAAAACTCCATAAACTATGGTCCCATTGTTGTCAACAAGTAAAAGCAAAGTGAGCAAAGTCAAAAAAGGAAAACTAACTGTAAGTGTACATCCTAAAATATTAAATTGTATATCAAACGAAGATATTTTCAAAAAACGGCTCCGGGTCGTATTTTTTCCCATTTATAATAAGCTCAACATGAAGATGTGTACCGGTTGAGTAATAACCTGTATTTCCCATTAAAGCTATATTTTGCCCTCGCCTTACGTTATCTCCAACACAAACTTTCAATTCCTTGCAGTGCGCATACAAAGTCTTTATATTGTTACCATGGTTCAAAATTAAAATATTCCCAAACGACGGACTATTTTCAGCCTTTTCAACAACTCCTGGCATAACAGCATAAATTGGTGTGCCTTCTTCTGCACATATGTCCAGACCGTAATGAATTTTTTCCTTCCCAGAAATCGGGTCTGTTCTTTTGCCAAATTTAGAGGTTATTATTCCATTTTCAATAGGGCTTGAGATAGGAATTGACAATTCAATAGGAACCAATTCAACATTATTTTCAGAATTAATACACGATGTTGTGACAATTTTTTCTTTATTTTGCAAATCTATAAATGGCATTTTAATGCCAAGTGTTTCTTCAGTTTCTTTGAGGTTCGTCCCAGCAATAAGTGAATTATTTATATTTTCAAAATACCAATTGCGCACCAAATTAAAGCATTCTCCTCCTATAAATTTGAACACAAACATAACCGTCAAAACCACAACACTTACTGTCAGTTGAATAGCCAAAAGCAACGGTGTTCCTTCGTATTTGGAACGTTTTTTTTCATAAATATCTTCATTGTTTTCAAAATTTTCTAATGGATAATCTTCGATCTGAGTAACTTCATTCATACAATCAGCCTAAAAATTAAAAATACTGGCTTTTACCTCCCTTTCATATCTTTACTAAATTAATATGAACGAAAGGAATGATGCATTACTCAAATTTTAAAACTTAGCTTATAAAACAAGTTTACAAGGTTTAAATACTTTTTATACAGCTAAAAATCATAAAAAAGTGCAAAATGCTTCCCAACAAAACAAATAAATGCCAAACTGAGTGAATATACTTTTGTTTTTTTCCGATAACATATAAAACTGCGCCAACAGTATAAGCCGCTCCACCAAAAAATAATAAATTAAGCTGTGAAGTTGTAATATTGTCAATCAAAGGTTTTAGTGCAAAAATAACCACCCAACCCATTGCTATGTAACAAATCATAGAAAATTTTGAAAACTTTTTTATGTCAATTGAGTTAAAAACAATGCCAACAATTGCTGCAACCCACACTACAAAAAACAAGGTCCATCCCACAACACTATTAAGTATCAAAAGACATATCGGTGTATAAGTTCCAGCTATAAGCAAAAAAATGGAGCAATGGTCCAACACTCGAAAAACTTTTTTTGCTTTGCTTGGCAAAAGCGCATGGTATAGCGTTGAAATAATGTATAAAACAAAAAGTGACACCGAATAAATCGTTACGCAAATTATCGATCTTATTTCAAAATTCGAATTTATAATAAGTAAAACGATTGCTACAATTGAAAGTACTGCACCGATTCCGTGAGATATTGCGTTCATTAATTCTTCCGATATAGAATATTCTGGCAAATTAAATTCTTTTAACTTTTTTAATCGAAGCTTAGCTTTTTCAGATAAAATTTCTTTTTTCGTCATAAATTCGGTGACCTCCCGTTTTTGTTACTATTATTAAAATTAATTTTTGTTAGCTTTTTTCATTCTTTGTTCTTTGTTTAGTATAATTTTTCTAAGTCTAATATTTTTCGGAGTAACCTCAACCAACTCATCGTCGGTAATAAATTCCAAAGATTGTTCCAAACTCAAAACAGTATGCGGGGTCAATTTTAAAGCATCATCAGAACCTGACGCTCTAGTATTGGTAATGTGTTTCTTTTTACAAACATTTACAACAAGGTCTTCAGCTTTTGGATTTGCTCCAACAATCATTCCCTCATAAACAGGGATACCAGGACCAATGAATAATCGGCCTCTTTCTTGTGCCGCAAACAAACCGTATGTAGTCGTTTCTCCGGTTTCGTGCGCAATCAAAGATCCTTGATTACGTTGTAAAACATCCCCTTTATAAGGTTCATAGCCATCAAAAACATGATTCATAATGCCGTTTCCATTCGTGTCGGTTAAAAACTCTGAACGATAACCCATTAAACAACGGGCAGGAATTTTAAACTCCAAGTGCGTCGTTCCATTTCCTCTTGTAGACATGTTCAGTAATTCTGCTTTTCTTGCGCCAATTTTCTCCATAACCGCACCAACATAATTGTCCGGTACTTCAATCATTAAAAGTTCAATAGGTTCATTTAAAACACCATCAATATGCTTCATGATTACCTTTGGTCTTGAAACTTGAAATTCAAAATTTTGACGTCGCATAGTTTCTATCAAAATCGATAAATGCAACTCTCCACGTCCAGAAACTTTAAATGTATCAGCGGAATCCGTTTCCTCAACTTTCATCGCAACATTAGTTTCTACTTCTTTAAAAAGCCTATCACGAATATTTCTCGATGTAACAAATTTGCCTTCTTGTCCCGCAAAGGGGCTGTTATTTACCATAAACAGCATCGAAACTGTTGGTTCATCAATTTTTATAAAAGGAAGTGGTTCAACGCAATCTGTAGCACAAACAGTCTCACCTATATTTAAATCGTCTATTCCAGAAACCGAAATTATATCGCCCAGAGATGCTGTATCAGTCTCAACACGTTTTAACCCTTCAAACTGATAAAGCTTTGCAATTTTAACATTCTTAGTCGAGCCGTCACATCTGCATAAAACGGCATTTTGTCCAGCTTTAACACTTCCTCGTTCAACTCTTCCGATTCCAATTCTACCTACATATTCGTCATAATCTATATTTGAAAACAAAATTTGAAGCGGTGCATTTGCATCACCTTTAGGTGCTGGCACTTCTTTTACTATTTTTTCAAACAGAGGATTCATATTTTCGCCTTTTTCATTTGGGTCAAGCGTTGCATAGCCCTCTTTAGCAGAGGCATAAATCACAGGAAAATCCAGCTGCTCTTCATCCGCACCCAACTCAATAAATAAATCTAAAACTTCGTCAACAACTTCTTTTGGTCTTGCCCCAGGCCTGTCGATTTTGTTAAGCACTACAATTGGCTTTTTGCCAAGGCCCAATGCCTTTTTCAAAACGAATCTTGTTTGTGGCATACATCCTTCAAAGGCATCAACCAAAAGCAAAACGCCGTCCACCATAGTAAGAATTCGTTCAACTTCTCCACCAAAGTCAGCATGTCCAGGAGTATCAACTATGTTTATTTTTATATCATTGTACATTACCGCCGTGTTTTTTGAAAGTATCGTAATTCCTCTTTCACGTTCAAGGTCATTTGAATCCATGACTCTTTCTTCAACTGTTTCATTTTTTCTAAAAACACCACTTTGTCGTAACAATTTATCAACAAGAGTAGTTTTTCCATGGTCAACGTGTGCAATAATCGCGATATTTCTTAAATTATCTCTTGAATTCATAATAAATAACAACCTCTTTTTTATTTTTCATTTTTTACATTTGTTGAAAAAGTTTCTCTGAGTGATCCAAACACTTTTTTATTGTTTAGAATATATTTAGTAAAAAAATTTTTTTCTTTTTTAGATTTTTTTTCATCAAAAAACAGCAAAGTTTCAATACACAAAGATACACATATACTTAAAAGCTCAAAATCTTTTCGCAAAATATCCAATTCATAATAATGATTTAAATTATACTTATGCAGCATAATCACAGACTTACTTTCGCCCAGCAATGAAAAATCTTTTTTTAAAATATCCCCAGCAATTACAATTGGATAACCATTAATAAAAGCAGATATATTATCTTCATCGACTTTTAAGATAAGCTTTAAATTCTTGTCCCCAGCCGAAATATTATATGTTTTATTAAAAGAAAATCCATGTTGTCTTATCTTAGAAACACGCTTTCCATCTGCATTATGCAAGTCTAACTTCATTCCCAAAACGCTGTGTTCTATCGACACCGTGTACTTTTTTTCACCCACGTCGTTATAAACTATAAGTCCTGGCCTTTGCTGTACATACGCACTTTTAATATATAACTTCATAAAGTAAATCCTCACAACATTAATTTTTCTTATCCGGAACTATCTTGTATGCCAACTTAATCAATGCATCGGTAAATGGCAGTAAAATAATTGTTGAAACCACATTAAATAAAATGTGCAATGATGAAATTTGAAACATAATATTCTGCGAAAAAATTTTTTCTATCAGCTGCAAAAAAGGAGTAAACAAAGTTAGTCCAATAAACATTACTGCGCCTATTATATTAAACAAAAAATGTATTGCAACTGTACGTTTTGCTACTTTTCCTGTACCAAATGCTGCAAATAAAGCTGTAATACAAGTGCCGACATTTTGCCCGTAAATAATAAAAGCTGCATTTTTTAAAGAAATCGTTCCCGCTAAACCTAATGCCTCCAACATTCCAATAGAAACTGACGAGCTTTGCACAACTGCAGTAAATGTTACGCCAAACAACACACCAATTATGGGATTATTAAATGATATCAAGAACTCTTTTACAATTGGCAAATTTGACAGTGGTTTAGCTGCGCTACTCATCATGTTCATACCTAAAAATAAAATTCCAAAACCGGTTAAAATACTTCCCAACGTTTTCAAAAATTTATTTTTAAAAAATACAAAAACTACTCCCCCAAAAATAAATAAAGGCGCCAAACTTAATAAATTTATTGCAATAATAAGAGACGTAACTGTTGTTCCAATATTCGCACCCATAATAACAGCCGCAGCTTGATTCAGTGCCATCAAACCTGCCTCAACCATTCCAACAACAATAACCGTCACTGCAGAAGAACTTTGAACTATAACCGTGATAATAACTCCAATAAAAGCTGCCATATACTTGTTTTTAGTGAATTTATCAATAGTATCTTTAATGAATGAGTCAGAAACTTTCTCCAAGCTTTGAGTCATTTCTCTTATTCCAAGCAAAAATAATCCCAAACCACCCAACATATTAAATAAATTTTCTAAAACTGAATTCACGAGCACGTTAACCTCCGAACAAAAATTGATTAAACTTATTATTTCTAATAAACTTCATAATTATTATTTTTCTTTAAACGAAGGTTAATTTTGAAAAATTTTTAATTTTCGAATGATTTTAAGTTTGAATACTTTAAATAAGCATTAATAAATCCATCAATGTCGCCGTCCATAACAGCATTAACATTACCCATTTCGAAATTAGTCCGGTGGTCTTTTACTAAAGTATATGGCATAAAAATGTAAGAACGTATCTGCGAGCCCCAAGCTATATCTTTTTGAACACCTTTGATATCTTCAATTTTTTCCAGATGTTCTCGTTCTTTAATCTCAACAAGCTTTGATTTTAACATTTTAAGTGCAACTTCTCTATTTTGGTGCTGACTTCTTTCATTTTGGCAAGCCACGATAATTCCGGTTGGTATATGAGTTAACCTCACCGCCGATGACGTTTTGTTAACATGCTGCCCTCCTGCACCACTGGCTCTAAAAACGTCCATTTTTATGTCGTCCGGAGATATCTCCACATCAAAGTCGTCATCAATCTCTGGCATAACTTCAATAGACGCAAAAGAAGTATGTCGCCTTCCGGAAGCATCAAAAGGAGAAATCCTTACTAATCTATGAACACCAGCCTCTGATTTTAAATAGCCATAAGCATTTACACCTTCGACCAAAATAGAAACGCTTTTAAGCCCCGCCTCTTCTCCATCAAGGTAGTCCAGTGTTTTTACTTTAAAATCATGACGCTCACCCCATCTACAGTACATTCTATATAGCATTTCCACCCAATCTTGTGCCTCTGTACCACCGGCTCCTGCATGAAATGTAAGAATAGCGTTTTTAGAATCGTACTCTCCATTTAACAAAGTTTCTAATCGCTGAGCTTCTATTTCGGACTGAATTAAGTTAATATTAGTTTGAATTTCTTCCAACAAAGACTCATCTTGTTCTTCATGTGCCAAATCAATTAAAATTTTTGTGTCATCATAAAGAGATAATAATTTTAAATATTTTTGCTGCTTGTTCTTCAAAAAGCTTATTTTTTGTAAAATTTTATGCGAATTGTCCATGTCACTCCAAAACTCAGGGGCAGAAGATTTTTTCTCTAGCAATTCTAGCTCTTCATTTATCTTTGAAAGGCCAATCGCTTCGGCCAGATCCTTTAACGGCATTGACATATTATTAAGAGCTAATTTTAGCTCCTCAAATTGCAACATATTATCCCTCCATATTGCTTCACACAGGTTAATTATAGCTTAAATTTCCATAAATGTAAAGGATAAGGATGGCCAATTCAAATCATCCTAACAAAAAATTGGAGTTGAAATTTGAAAAATAATTATGTAAAATTTATCTTAAGATTTATTATAAATAACAGGAGAAAAAAATGAAAAATTATAGAAAATTCGGGGAATGTCCCGTATGTAACGTCGAATGTAAAATAGATGAAGATATTGTGGTTTGCCCCGAATGTGGTGCACCCTATCACCGCGAATGCTATAATTCGGTGGGACAGTGTGTATACAAAGAAAAACATTCACAAGGTTTTTCTTATACAAATTCAAAAGTTGATATCAACGCAGAAAAATCAGTAAATAGCTCTGAAATTAACATTGAAACTTCAAAAAATGAATATAAAAAATGCCCGCGTTGCTTTAATAAAAACACTATAGATGCCCCTTTTTGCCATAAGTGTGGGTATTCTTTTTCTGAAAACAATACTCCTCCTAAACCAACCTTTAATGGCATTCCTATTCCGCCACCTTTTGACCCGCTTCTGGGCTTGAACAAAGATGAAACCATAAATGATATTAAAATTTCTGATCTGGCACAGTATGTAAAAGGAAATTTACTGTATTATATCCCAGTTTTCAAAAATATCTTTGAAAAAAATAAAAGTAAGTTTAATTTTAGTGCATTTCTATTTTCTGGTGCATGGTTTTTATATCGAAAATTATACAAAATCGGTATCGCGTTAACCTCTACGGTATTTTTGCTTTCAATATTTTCAACTTTTATCGAATTCACTTACGCTAACGACATTTTAGTCTCACTTTTTCGTTCAATAGGTATATCTGCCGGCGCAGAACTAACTTTAGACAAATACAACTTGCTTTTAACCCAATTTTATGCTTTACCTTTATCACAAAAATTCGTAGTTTTTTTACCTACAATAATACAAATAATAAATTTTGTTATAATGCTAACCTCAGGGTTTGTTGCTAATAAAATTTACTATAAAAATTGCTGTTCAAAAATAAAAAAAATAAAAGTCATTTGCAAAGATGATAAAAAATTATATGACCAAAAAATAAATAAATTTGGCGGAGTAAATTTTAAGATTATACCTTTTATCTTAATCTGCTATGTAATAATCGAATATTTACCTAGATTTTTAATATAAAGATTACAATTTGGAGTTGATTTTTTGAGTATACTTGTTACTGGTGGAACAGGCTACATTGGCAGTCACACGTGCGTCGAGTTGATTAATGCCGGACATGATGTAATTGTTTTGGATAATTTTTACAACAGCAACGTTTGTGTCGCTGACAAAATAAAAAAGATTACCAATAAAGCTATAAAAATATATCCGGGAGATATTCGTGATTTCAAGCTTTTAGAAAAAATATTTTCCGAAAATCAAATAGAATTTGTCATTCACTTTGCCGGATTAAAATCTGTAAGCGAATCGTGCGAAAAACCTTTGCTTTACTTTGACAATAATGTCAATGGAACGATAAATCTTTGTAATATTATGCAAAAATTCGCCGTAAAAAATTTAATATTCAGCTCATCAGCCACAGTGTATGGAAACTCTTCAAACGCTCCATACAAAGAAGCTATGCCGACAGGACAAGTCTGCAATCCTTATGGCCGTACAAAATATTTCATCGAAGAAATTTTAAAAGACATCTATGCATCTGACAAAAGCTGTAATATAACTATTTTAAGATACTTTAATCCAATTGGTGCCCACGAAAGTGCCCTTTTAGGCGAAAATCCTCTCGGTATACCAAATAATCTTATGCCTTATATCGCTCAAGTTGCTGCCAATAAACTTCCACTTTTAACCGTATTCGGCGATGATTACAATACCCCAGATGGCACCTGTATCAGAGATTATATTCACGTAGTTGACTTAGCTAATGGTCACCTAAAAGCTTTAGAAAAAATGCAAAGTGCTACGGGCAGGTTTGATATTTTTAACCTAGGAACAGGCAAAGGCTACAGTGTTTTAGAATTAATAAATACCTTCGAAAAAGTATCCGGTAAAAAAGTTAACTATAAAATAGGCCCAAGGCGTACAGGAGATTTGCCTGTAGTTTATGCAGATACTCAAAAAGCTGAAAAAGAACTCGGCTTTAAAGCTAAATTTGATATCGAAAAAATGTGTTTAGACTCATGGAATTGGCAAAAACAGAATTAAGCTTCATTTCATAATATTTTAGCTTATTGCAGATTCTATTACCGATTTTAATTTATCCAATCCCTCTCCTTTTACTGCTGAAAATACAATAAACTCGACATTTTCAAATGGAAAATTAACTTTTAAATTTGCTAAATACTCTTCTCGTTGAGTTTTATTCAGTTTATCACTCTTTGTTAATACGATAACAAAATTAAAACCTTTTTCTATTAAAAATTTCAGCATATTAATGTCATCTACTGTTGGTTTATGTCGCATGTCAACAATCTGAACCACTAAAGAAATATTTCTGCCACTATTAAAATATCCCTCAACTAGCTCAGACCACCTTGCCTTTTCTTGTGCAGAAACTTTTGCGTAACCATAGCCAGGTAAATCAACTAGTTTTAAATTTTCATTTACTGCATAAAAATTTATCGTACCGGTTTTGCCCGGCTTGGAACTTACTCTCGCCAATGATTTCCTGTTTATTAATTTATTTATCAGTGACGATTTTCCTACATTCGAGCGCCCTGAAAATACTATTTCTTTACAAATCGAATTCCTTAGTTGATTTTTCTTTCCAAAAGACGCTTCAAAGATTGTGTTATTAAAATTCATAAAAACCTCTTTTACTCAATTAAAATAATTTTTCCGTTATATAAAATGACTGCAACATAAAGTTACAGTCAAATTTTTTTGCTTATCAAGAAACAAAACTTTTACCTTTATTTGATTTATTTTTTACCATAATATTAAACGGAACACGATTTTCATTTCTAATAATTTTCGCTTTTTCATTGTCAGTAACAGTTTTTTCAGTTATTATGACTTTTTCAACTGTATGGTCACCGGGAACTTCGTACATTAATTCTGATAAAATGTCTTCCATAATCGCGCGCAAACCTCTTGCACCGGTGTTTCTATCAAGAGCTTTTTGTGCCACAGCCTCTAATGCTTTATCTTCAAAATCAAGCTCAACCTTGTCAAGTAAAAATAGCTTTCTATACTGTTTCAACACTGAATTTTTAGGCTCTTTTAATATTCTTATTAAAGATTCTTTATCAAGTCCATTAAGAGATGTAATTACTGGTAATCTACCAATTAGTTCCGGAATTAATCCATATTTTACTAAATCGTGCGGCAAAACATCTTTCATCCAACTTGTCGAATCCAACTCTTTTTTAGTTTTCACGTCGGCACCAAAGCCCATACTTGATGAACCCATTCTTTTTTCAACAATTTTTTCAAGCCCATCAAAAGCTCCTCCACAAATAAACAGAATATTCGTTGTGTCAATATGAATAAATTCTTGCTGAGGGTGCTTTCTGCCTCCCTGCGGAGGAACATTTGAAACCGTACCCTCAAGAATTTTCAGCAAGGCTTGTTGAACACCTTCTCCGCTAACATCTCGAGTAATTGAAGGATTTTCTGATTTTCTTGCAATTTTATCGAGTTCATCAATATAAATTATTCCTCGCTCTGCCCTCTCAATATCGAAATCAGCTGCCTGAATAAGTCTTAAAAGAATATTTTCAACGTCTTCACCAACATACCCCGCTTCGGTCAGAGTTGTCGCATCTGCAATTGCAAAAGGAACATTTAGTGCCTTGGCAAGTGTTTGTGCCAAAAGAGTTTTTCCTACACCTGTTGGACCAAGCAATAAAACATTACTTTTCTTCAGCTCAACTTCATCATTTTTATCATCGGCTCCAAAATATATCCTTTTATAATGATTATAAACAGCTACAGAAAGCGCGATTTTTGCCGTTTCTTGACCAATAACATATTCGTCCAATATAGCTTTTATCTCTTTTGGCCTAGGAAGTTTAATTTCTTCTTGAGTATTTTTACCATTTTTTAATGAATCCGTACCTTTTTTTAAAAACTCGTCTTCCAGTATAGACATACACAAAGAAACACATTCATCACAAATGTAAACACCAGGTCCAGCAATAAGTTTGGTGGCTTGCTCTTGAGGCTTATTGCAGAATGAACAACAAACTTTTTTCTCTCTGCTTTCATCCTTGTTAGACATAATATCACCAATTCCTATCTTTTATAAATAACCTGATCAACAATGCCGTAATCCTTAGCTTGAGCCGCTGTCATAAAATTATCACGCTCGGTATCTCTTGCAATAACCTCCAGTGGCTGACCAGTTTTTTCTGATAATATTTCATTTAATCGTTTCTTAGTTTGAATAATATGGTCAGCATGAATCATAATGTCTGTTGCCTGACCTTTTGCGCCACCACTTGGTTGATGAATCATAATATCGCTATTAGGCAATGCAAAACGCTTTCCTTTTGTGCCAGCTGCCAACAAAAATGCTCCCATACTAGCTGCTAATCCCATACAAATTGTAGAAACGTCGCACTTTATATACTGCATAGTGTCATAAATTGACAATCCATCTGTAACTGAGCCCCCAGGGCTGTTAATATATAAACTGATATCCTTTGATGGGTCTTGCCCCTCTAAGTATAACAACTGCGCAACAATTAAACTTGCCGTTGTATTGTTAACTTCTTCCGTAAGCATTATTATTCTATCATTCAATAAGCGTGAATATATGTCATAAGAGCGCTCACCTCGACTGGTTTGCTCCACAACATATGGTATTGATATCATTTTTGTATCATTAAAATATTTATTCAAATGAACCCCTCCATTAAATAAACAAGCATTTAAGATGATTAACAGTATTTATTAAATTTATTCATAATTTGCAAACTATTTGCTAACACAATTTTCACGCAGAAAATCCACAGCTTTTTCAGCAGCAATATCTGCTAATAAGTCTTTTTCTTTTACAATTTCTTTAATTTTTTCTATATCAACTTTGTATTGTTCAGCAAAAGATTTGTATTTTTCTTCAAGTTCTTCTGGCGTAGCAGAAATATTTTCAAGTTCAGCAATTTTATCAAGGGCCAAACGTAATTTAACCTGACGTTCAGCTTGTGGTCTAAATTGAGATTTAAATGCACTATTATCTAAACCAGTATATTTCATATAGGAATCCAAGGTTAATCCCTGAGATTGTAATTTATATGCAAAATCTCGCATAATGTCCTCAACTTTGTTTTCAAACATAGCTTCTGGAATTTCTGCCTTTAAAAGTTCTATAACTTTGTCAATCATTTGGTCATCGGCATCCATATCAGATTCTCTTTGTTTTAAGTCTAGAAGTTGTTTTTTTACGGATTCTCTATATTCAGCCAAAGTATCAAATTCACTGACATCTTTTGCAAATTCATCATCAAGCTCAGGTAATTCACGGTTTTTAATTTCATGAAGTTTAATTTTAAAAACTGCAGGCTTGCCTGCTAAAGATGCTTCTTGATATGACTCTGGGAAGGTAACATTAACTTCAAATTCTTCTCCTTGATTATGTCCAATCATCTGGTCTTCAAAACCAGGAATGAACTGACCGCTACCAAGTTTTAAGCTGTAATTTTCAGCTTCACCGCCTTCAAAAGCTTTTCCATCAACAAAGCCTTTAAAGTCAAAAACAGCAATGTCACTTTCCTGAGTGCTTCTACCTTCAACGGTAACCAAACGAGAATTTCTTTCTCGGACCCTGTCAATCTCTTTATTTATATCATCTTCGGTAACTTCAACAGGTTTATGTTCTACTTCGATACCTTTATAGTTTTCAATTTCAACTTCTGGTTTAACCGTAACAACAGCCTTAAAGTCAAAACCATCTTTGCCGATTTTTACAACATCAAAATCTATTTTGTCATTTATAACATCCAAGCCAGCCTCGTCAATAGCATCTTGCAAAGCACTCGGATAAATACCATTAACCGCATCTTCATAAAAAACATTTTCGCCGTAATATTTTTCAATAAAAGCTCTTGGAGCCTTACCTTTTCTAAAGCCTGGAACAGAAATTTTTTTAACATTCTTTTTGAAAGCCTTATTTACAGCTTTTTCAAAATCCTCTGCAGCAATTTCAATTTCCAATTCATAACGATTCGTTTCAACTTTATTTGATGATTTTAAACTCATTTTTATCCTCCTGAAAAATGCAAATATCTTTATAATTATAACACAAAAAAAATAATTTTTCTACAAATTTATAAAATAAATTATTAAAAGACTAAAACCGGCACAAAACCCACCTGGTCACTGGATATCATGTGAAAGTCTATTCCGTTGTGAAAACCAGTAATGGCTTTTTTACCAATTTGCTTGCCATGAATATGCCCATAATAACATTTTTTTATTTTGTACTCTCGCAAAACATTCATTATTTCGGTACACTCATATCCAGAAAACACTGGTGGGTAATGCAAAAACACGATAACTTCACGGTCAAGTTTTCTGGCCTGCTCAATTGACATTGTAAGCCGGCCTACTTCACGGTTTAAAATTTTTACATCCTCCTGAGTACTGCAGTCATATGACCATCCTCTTGTACCACAAACTGCAAAATTTTCCACTACCTCTGCTGAGTTAAATAATATTGAAATAGACTTAAAATTATTCTCTTTCAAATATGCCTCTATTTTCTTTCGAGTCGTCCACCAATAGTCATGATTTCCTTTTAAAAAAATTTTCCTGCCAGGTAACGATTCAATAAATGAAAAATCTTTAAAAGTTTGCTCTAACCGCATTGCCCAAGAAATGTCTCCAGCAATTACAACTGTGTCCTCACTTTTTACCGTACTTCTCCAATTTTTGTCAAGTCGCTCAATGTAATTATCCCAACCGCCAAAAATATCCATTGGTTTATCTGTTCCAAGCGATAAATGTAAATCTGCTATCGCATAAAGCGACATCGCGTGCCCTCCAATCAGCCTAACTTTTCAAAAAAGTTAAAAGCATTATTAAAAAATATATCTTCAACTAAATTTTCACTGTAATTATGCCTTAAAAACAATTCATACAGACTCTCCATAGACTCAATTCCAGAAATTCCATCTGGCATATCTGTTCCATCAAAATCCGTCCCGATGCAAACGGCCTTTTCCCCGCCATGCGACAAAAAATAATCCGCGTGCTTTATTATATCATAAGCCGACGCCTTGCTACTATCATTTTTTAAAAAATCTCTTGCAAAATTAAGCCCAACCAAACCTCCCCTCGATTTAATAATATCAAACTGTTCATTTGTAAGATTTCTTCTGTGTTGACAAACGCTTCGAGAATTAGAATGGCTCGCAACAAATGGAGCTGTAACAGCATTCGCGACATCGAAAAATAAATTATCGCTTGCATGAGATATATCAATCGCAATCGAAAGTTCAGTCATACGTTTTACAACATTTTTGCCAAACTCAGTGAGTCCGTTCGGTTCAACTGCTAGCGAACCACCTCCAACTTCGCAATGGTCATTCCACGTCAAAGTCATCATTTTAACACCACATTCATTTAAATAGTCCAAATTAGCAAGGTCTCCAGCTAAAACTGCCCCGCCTTCTACTGTTAAAATTGCTGCACATTTGTTTTTTTCTGTTGTATTTTTTATCTCGTCTGCGGTTTTGCACTGACATATCATATCAGAATTTCTGTTTATTTCTTCGTCAAACTTTTTTTTGGCACGTTTAAAAAGTGCAACTGCGTTGGCTTTTCTGCATTCATCAGGAATCCAAACCGCAAAACACTGTGCCCAACTTTTATACTGATTTCCCCTTAATACAGACAAATGATAATCGTTATTAATTATGCTTCCATTTTCCTCCAACGCGCGATACAATGTGTCGCAGTGTAAATCAAAAAGTTTCAAAAAAATCAACTCCATCAAAAGCATTTTCTATATGATTAATCTCTTTTATTTTACAAATTTTTTTATCAAACAAGATTGCAATCACATCAAATCTCGGCTGTAGTGTCACATTATTTTCTATTAAATATATCATCGCAGTTTTTATAATTTTTTTCTGTTTAAATTTGTCGACCGCTTCAAAAGCTGAAAGTTTTGTACTGGTATTTCTTGTCTTTACTTCAATAAACACAATATATTTTTCTTTTTTAGCAATTATATCAATTTCGCCAAATTTACTGTGGTAATTTCGAATAATAATTTTGTAGCCTTTATTTTCAATATAAGAAATCGCTAAATTTTCGCCCTTTTTGCCTATATCTGTACTTTTAAGCATAATTATTTATTCACCTAAAATTTTCTTTAAAAAGCTTTTTCTATGTATTTCACATGGGCCATACTTCTTTATTAAATCAATATGCATTTTTGTCCCATAACCCTTGTGTTTTTCAAAGTTGTACTCGGGGTACTTTTTGCTTAAATTTTTCATAAGTCTGTCACGTTCAACTTTAGCCAAAATCGAGGCTGCAGCGATCGATGCCGATAAGGAATCGCCTTTTACAATCGTCTGCGTTGAAATTTCCAACTCAGGACTTTTATTACCATCTACCAAAACAATGTCCGGCTTCAAATTCAGCTTCGCCACAGCTCTTTTCATTGCTAAAAAAGTCGCATTCAATATGTTAATTTCGTCGATTTCGTGCTCTGTTGCAAATGCGACAGCGTACGTTAACGCCAGATTTTTTATCTTATCGTATAAAATCTCTCTTTTTTTTTCGCTTAACTTTTTAGAATCGTTAAGGCCATCGATCATCAAATTCTGAGGCAAAATTACTGCAGCTGCAAAAACAGGACCAGCCAAAGGACCCCTTCCAGCCTCGTCTACCCCACAAACTACATGATATCCGTTATTTCTCGCTTCGTTTTCGTAAAAAAGCCAATCTTTTTCCATAATAATAAGTCCTCAAATTTAATCCAGTGTTATTCGTCCTAATTTTGTGCTTCTAAACTCATCTAAAAGCATTATCGAAGCTCTTTCAGTATCAATTTCTCCTCCAGAAACAAGCATTCCACGTTTTTTGCCGATAATTTTTAAAATTTCTTCTCCAGACTTTTCATTCAAATCCAAATTTTCAAGCTTGTACCGCTGCACTAAGTTTGTACGGTAATTTTCATTCAAAAGCTCCAAAAGCCTAATCGCAAGCTGTTCGACGTCCATAATTTGGTCTTTAATCGCACCTGTAAAAGCCAACTTTTCTCCTACCGTCATATCGTCAAATTTGGGCCACAAGACTCCAGGAGTATCCAGCAACTCTACATTTTTAGAAATTGTAAACCACTGATTGCCTCGTGTAACTCCTGGTCTGTCCTCAACTTTAGCTTTTTTGCCACCAGAAAGCCTATTTATAAATGAAGATTTTCCAACGTTAGGCACGCCAACAACCATAACCTTTAAACTTTTGTTAATGCCTTTAACTTTTGCTTGTTCAATTTTTTCTTTAAGAATACTTTTTATTGTCGGAACAAACAAATTTATGCCTTTTCCCGATTTGCTATCAACAGAAATCGCAAAAATATTTTGTTTTTTATAAAAGTCTATCCACTCGCAAGTCTTATTATGGTCGGCCATGTCAGATTTATTTAAAATAATTATTCTTGGCTTTCTTTGGAGCAGCTCATCTAAATCCGGATTCCTGCTGCTTTGCGGAACTCTGGCATCAACTATTTCAGCCGCTATATCCATAAGCTTTAAACTTTCGACGATTTTTCTTTTTGTCTTAGTCATATGGCCAGGAAACCATTGAATTGACTGTATTTCACTCATAAAAAATTTCCTCCTTTAATCAAAATCCAATACACAAGCAAAAAACAACTTCAAGATAAATAATACCACAAAAAAAGAGACTTTATAAGTCTCTTTTTTATAAAACTAATGTTTTACTTAGAAAAGTCTGATTCTGTCAAGCGGCCAATTAATTGCAAATGCTCGTCCATAAATTTTATTATGGCTTACAAGTCCAATAACTGAATACCGGCTGTCCGCAGAATGATTTCTATTATCTCCCAAAACTATAACATGACCTTCTGGCACAGTAATTAAGACATTATTAGGAATTGCTCCATCTCCCCGAGAAACCGTTGGTTCGTAAATATAATCTTCATTTAGAACCTGCCCATTAACATAAACCTCATGATTATCATAATCAATTTTAAAAGTATCCCCAGGTGTTGCAATTACACGCTTTACGATATTTTTATTCAGCCTTTCATTTGAGTCAATCGTAACAATGTCGCCTTTTTGAGGGGTATACATAAATTTATTTATTAACAATTTGTCACCATCATGCAAAGTTGGCAGCATTGATTCTCCAGAAACAGTAAAAAACATTATAAAAATCGTTATAAAAAAACAAACAGAAAACGCAAAAAAGAGTGAACTTCCCCACTCAAAAGTTTCTTTAACCGACCTAGAAACGTTTTCATTGTCCATAGAGCCTTTAATAATTAACCCATTTGACTTGCTTTCCATAAAAATACCTCCATATTTTTCATAAAACATGAATTTTGCAAAACAAATACAGATAAAAAAAGGGACATAAGCCCCTTAATTTAACGAATTTTTTCTTTAACTTTAGCAGCTTTACCAAGTCTATTTCGCAAATAATAAAGCTTGCTTCTACGGACTTTACCATATCTGATAACTTGAACATTTTTAACATTTGGCGAGTGAAGCGGAAAAATTCTTTCCACACCAACACCATAAGAGACTCTTCTCACAGTAAATGTTTCGGCCACACCGCTACCCTTGCGAGCAATAACAGTACCCTCGAACATTTGAATTCTTTCTCTATCTCCCTCTTTAATATTCACGCTCACCCTAACAGTATCGCCGATATTAAACTCAGGTAATTCTGTTTTAATAGAACCTTGTGAAATAATTTTTAAAGCGTCCATATTTATCCTCCAAAGTGTAAAACAGTCTTGCAAACTGCAGCGGACTGCCTGTTTAAATATATAGCGTAAAGCTACAATTTAAATCCCGCCAGTAAGTAAACTTACTTGCGGCAATTAAATATGGGAGTATTATAACACACAAAAATAGATTTTGCAACAATTTTTTTTTGGATAGCCTTAATTGTTTTCATTGACTTAGCCTTTATTCAAAATTTAAATTTAAAAATGAGAAATCCAATAACACATAAACTAATGTTATTGGATTACACTACATGTACAGACTATATTGCACAGCACTTGGCGCTTTTTGAACTATTTTCCCAGCTGTTCCAAAATCATATTGGCACAAACATAAACATTTCCGCCGCCCATAGTTAAGATTAAATCTCCTGGTTTAGCAATTTTTTGAATGCAGTCGGTAATTTCTTCAAAAGTTCGTAAACAAATGCAGTTTTCTAATTTTTCAGCCAAGTCTTCAGAATAAATATTAAATGTGTTAACCTCTCGAACGGCTAAAATTTCGGATAAAACCGTAATATCTGCTATAGATAAAGCCTTAGCAAATTCGTTAAGAAATGTTGCAGTGCGAGAATAAGTGTGCGGCTGAAATACAGCAATTACACGATTAAATCCCATTCGGGAAGCGGCAGTTAAAACTGAAGTTATCTCTGTTGGGTGATGTGCAAAGTCATCCGCAACAGTAATACCGTTTGGTCTGCCCAAAATTTCAAACCGACGATGTACACCGGTAAATTCATGCAAAGCTTTTGCAATGTCGTCAGGTTTAACTTTTAAATAATGAGCTATAGCTGCAGCCGCAACTGCATTGTGGATGTTATATTTTCCAGGAACGGATAATTTTATATCGACAATTTTTTCGCCGTTCTTCATTAAAGTAAAACTTGGAAAGGCAACATTTTTCTCGGAGATATTTTCCGCATAGTAGTCGTTGCACTTAGATTCTCCAAAAGTTATAACGGGAACGCTTGCATTTTTAGTTGCGAGGACAGAATTTTTGTCGTCACCGTTTATAACCATGAGTTCGGTGGCCTTTAAAGCAAATTTATTAAATGATTTTATAACATTTTCGAGGGTTCCAAAGTAATCAAGATGATCAGCTTCGATATTTGTAACTACCGCGATAGAAGGTGTAATTTGTAAAAAAGAATCTACATATTCACAGGCCTCACAAATAATTGTATCTGAATTTCCACAACGACTGTTTCCATTTATAAAAGGCAGTTTTCCTCCGATTATAGCACTAGGGTCTTTTTGCGCCATGGTTAAAATTTGAGTAATCATGGCTGTTGTGGTAGTTTTTCCGTGCGTACCGGAAATTGCGATAGTATTCCTATATTTAGCGCATAAAAGTCCGAGCATAACTGAGCGCTCGATGCATGGAATACCTTTGTGGGTAGCGGCGATTCTTTCCACATTATCTTCTTTTATGGCCGCAGAATACACAACAAGTTCCGCATTTTCTATATTTTTAGCATCATGCTGAGTGTAAACTTTAATTCCGCGGTCGATAATTCTCTGCAAAGTATCGGAGATATAATTGTCGGAACCAGAAATATGGTAGCCGTTATGAAGCAAAATTCCGACCATAGGACACATTCCGGAACCGCCGATCCCAATAAAATGTATATTTTTAACATTATCTAAAAGATTTTGAATGTTATTCAATTTAAGGGCACCTCTTATCAAAATATTATTATATAATAATTATTATATTGCGAAAATGCTTATAAATAAATAGTTTTTTAATGTTTTATTTATAAAAAGTCAATTTGTAGCAATGAAAGCCTGCCATTCATATTATGTCATGAATGTTGGAGGGAATAAAAATATGATTTATATAAATACTTTCGCAATAATCGGAGGAGACAATAGGCAGATAGAAATGGCAAAAAGCATTTTATCAGACGGCTATAATATTTGTACAGTTGGCTTTGAAAATGCGGAATTATTAAATAAAACGATTAAAAAAACGAGCTTAGATGATGCAATAAAAAACAGTAAATATATAATCTTGCCGTTACCGGCAACAATAAAAAATAATTATTTAAATGCTCCATATTCAAAAGAAAAAATAAAAATAGATGACACATTTGCGCAAAAAATGCATGGGAAAAAAGTATTTTGTGGAATCGCCAAAAAATTAATTTTAACAAGCGAAATTTGGAAGGATATAGACTTATGTGACTATTCAAAAAGAGAAGAGTTTGCGGTAAACAATGCCGTTCCTACAGCTGAAGGTGCATTGGAAATAGCACTGCATGAATTTAATGGCACGATAAACGGCTCAAAATGTTTGATTGCAGGCTTTGGAAGAATAGGAAAAGTTTTGAGTAAAATGTTAAATGCAATAGGTGCAAAAGTGACTGTAAGTGCTAGAAAACCAGAAGATTTAGCCTGGATAAATCTTCTGGGGTATGAATCAATATTAACAAGTGAATTAGCTGCAAGGGACAATTTTGACATTATTTTCAATACAATACCAGAATTAATTTTTGACGCTCAAGCATTAGCAAAAACGGCGCAACAGTCAATCATAATTGATTTGGCTTCGCTTCCAGGTGGAGTCGATTTTGAAGCAGCAGAGAGATTGAAAATTAACGCAATAAGAGCCTTGGCGCTGCCAGGAAAAGTTGCACCAAAAGCATCAGGAGAAATTATAAAAAACACAATATATAATATGATTGAGGAGGGATGATTTATGGGAGAAATGGAAATCAAAGTAGGTTTTGCAATGAGTGGTTCATTTTGTACCTTTTCAAAAGCAATTCCTCAAATGAAACTGTTGGTTGATTCAGGGTACGAAGTTTTGCCAATTATGTCTGAAACAGCGTATTCAACGGATACAAGATTCGGAAAAGCGGAGGATATTCATAAAGAAATTGAAAATATATGTGGAAAAAAAATAATGCATACTATAGAAAAAGTTGAACCAATTGGTCCAAAAAAAATGACAGATATCATGATTATTGCACCTTGCACGGGAAATACTTTAAGTAAACTTGCAAATTCCACAATAGACACAGCAGTAACAATGGCAGCAAAGTCACATTTAAGAGGTCAAAAACCACTTTTGATTGCACTTTCGACAAATGATGGATTATCTGGCTCAGCAGAAAATATGGGAATTTTGCTTAACAGAAAAAACATATATTTTGTGCCAATGTCTCAAGATGACCCAATAAAAAAGCCCAATTCGTTAGTGGCGCATTTTGACCTTATAATCCCATCAATAGGATCGGCAATTATGGGATATCAAATACAACCAATCTTTCGATGATTAACGTTATAGGATGTTGATTACATCGCTTTTTTTGATTTTATATGATATAATTTTTTATAATGCAATAAAAAAGGACTGATACGATGAAAATATTAGCAATAGGCGATGTAGTGGGGAGTATAGGTTGTGAATTTTTAAGAGAACAACTTCCAAAAATAAAAAAATTATACGAAATAGACTTGGTTATTGCAAATGGAGAAAACTCTGCTGATGGCAATGGAATAACTCCGTTTTCAGCAAATTATCTATTTAAAAGCGGCGTGGATGTTATAACTACAGGGAATCATACGTTTCGAAGAAGAGAAATTTACCCTAAGTTCGAAGAAGAGCCTCATTTAATAAGGCCAGCAAATTTCCCATCAATTGACACTCCAGGCAGTGGAATCTGTACTCTGGATATGCTAAAAAATAAAGTTATTATTATTAATCTTATGGGCACAATATTTATGGAAAGCATCGACTGCCCGTTTAAAACGATTGATGGGATATTTAAAAAAATTGACAAAAATGCGATAATTATTGTAGATTTTCATGCGGAAGCCACATCAGAAAAAAGAACATTAGGGTATTATTTAGATGGGAAAGTTTCTGCTTTTTTCGGCACACACACCCATGTGCCAACCGCAGACGAATGTATCTTTCCGAAAGGAACCGGTTACATTACGGATGTAGGCATGACTGGTGTAATAAACTCAGCGTTGGGAGTAAAATTTGAACTGGTGATAAAAAAATTAAAAACGAAAATGCCAGTTAGATTTGAAAACGCTACTGGAAAGTGCAAGTTGGATTGTATAATTTTTGACATCAATGAAAACACTAAAAAAACACAGCATATAAAAAGATTAACAGTTAATGGCTAGTTTCGCACTGAAAAATAAATAAATTTTGCAAAATAAAACAGTAATTATAATAAAAATTTTAGCAAATAATAAAAAATAAAAAGAAGTTTAAATAAAAACTTTACGAAAACACAAAATATTATAATTTTTATTTAAAAACCTATTGCAAAATATCAAAATTGCATATATTATAATAAATGCAGACGTAATATATAACTAAAAATGGAGGATTGAATATGGAAATTCTAAAAGTTTCGTCAAAGTCGGCTCCAAATTCTGTTGCGGGCGCTATTGCAGGCGTCATACGCGAGCATAGTTCAGTTGAGATTCAAGCAGTTGGAGCAAGTGCAGTAAATCAAGCAATAAAAGCTATCGCAATTGCAAGAGGATATTTGGCACCTACCGGTGTTGAATTGATTTGTATACCAGCGTTTGTAAATGTTACTATTGATGGCGAAGACCGCACAGCGGTTAAACTTATAGTTGAAACAAAATAATTTTTGACTAAAAAATTGCCCGCACTATACTTGCGCGGGTTGCTTATTTATCAACTCGGAGCTCAGAAACCTTGAGTTCCGAGTTTTTATTTACAGTATGGAATACGGCACTGCATTCAATTGAATTGTCCTTATAAATTTGATTTGCATTGCACATAATATTTACTAGGTGATATTATGTATAAACGGATTTTAATATTTTTCTCTATGCTTATGATTTCTTTAGGGTTTGCTGTATTAAACACATATAAAATTTCGAGAGGAGAAATACTTTGCGATGCAGCCGCCAGGCAAAGTTCTTATAAATTGAAGGTAGCTGCCATGAAGGGCAACATATATGATTGTAAAAAAAAGCCACTTGTTGGTGTAGACAGTGAAACATTTATTTCTGTAACGCCTGAAATTAATACACTTAACGTTTTGTCTCAAATTTTATCTGAAGATGAAAAAAATTTTGCATTTGAAGAGATTAAATCTGGTAAGCCGTTTGTAATGAAACTGTCAGACGAAAGACAGTTGATAGCCAAAGGCGTCAATACTTTCAAGGTGCCAAAAAGATATTCGAAAGACCAATTAGCACCGCACATAATAGGCTATTTGGACAATGATATGCAGGGAGTATGCGGAATTGAAAAATCCTTTAATGATTTTTTAAACAGTGCTAAAGGAAGTATTTTTGTAAAATACAAGGTTGATGCGCTTAATAGGCGTATACCCGGAGAAAGCAGTGTCGTTGATAATACAATGTATAAGCATAGCAAGGGTGTCGTCCTCACTATTGATGAAAAGCTGCAAAAAATAGCAGAACTTGCAGCGCAAAAATATATAAAAAAAGGCGCAGTTGTTATAACAGAAGTTCCAAACTGTGAAATTCGCGCTTGTGTAAGTATGCCGACTTTTTCGCCAACAAATGTTGTTGAAGTATTAAATGATGACAATGCACCGCTTTTAAATAGAGCATTGTTGCCGTACAATATAGGTTCTGTATTTAAATTGGTAACAGCTGCCGCAATTTTAAATGAAAATAAAAATCCAGATGAAATGTATAATTGCATAGGAAATTGTAAAGTTGATGGCCATGAATTCCATTGCTTTGACAATAAAGGTCACGGTTTAGTAAATTTAGAAAAAGCTGTTGCACTTTCGTGTAATACGTACTTTATAGAAAAGGCCTTGGCTATTGGCGGAGAAAAAATACTTGATTTAGCAAAAAAGTTAGGTTTTTCAAAAGAGTTTGAATTAGCTCCGGGAATTATCTCTAAAGCTGGAGTCTTACCAACTTTAGAAAATTTATCCAATAACAGAGTGATCGCCAATTTCTCTTTTGGTCAAGGAAAACTTTTAGTAACTCCAGTACAAGTTGCGGTACTGATAAATACTATCGCTTCAGGAGGGCTTTATTGTGAGCCTAAGTTGGTTGAGGGACTCGTAAACGAAAATTTGAATTATATTCAAAAAACGGCAAAACCGAACTTGACACGAGTTTTGTCTAAAGAATGTGCGCAAAATTTAATTCAATATATGAAAGCCTCCGTTGAATACGGCACTAGTATACGAGGCAAACCGGATGAAGGCATGGCTGCAGCGAAAACAGGAACGGCTCAGACTGGAATAAAGGCAACCGATCATTCGGTGATTCAAGCCTGGTATGCAGGAATTTTTCCTGCAGATAAACCTAAATATTCAATAATAGTTTTTGCTGAAGATGCAAAAGGTGGAGGAGAAAGCTGTGGCCCTGTATTTAAAAAAATTGCACAAGAGATTTTTTATAATGTTTTGAAAAATCGTGAAGTAGATTATTAAATTTTTATTATCTGGTTTGTAAACTCAAAACCACACATTTGAACTTTTGGCAGCATAAGATTATATAAATCAAACGCTCTCGCTTCAGTTTCTAAAAAAGTCATCGCAGCATGATTATTTTCAAGTTTTTTTATCTCAGAAATTTTTGTTACTATGGGCAACGTAGATTTATTTTTTGCAATTTTTAAAATTTCCTTTCCTTTTTCATTAAAGCCAAGAACTTTTATATATTGTGGTAAAAAGTTAAAAATTTCTTTGTTTATGTCTAAAAAAGCTGACAATAAAATTCGCTGAATACGGGCCTGTGTGTATCGTTTGCTTTTTATTTGAGCAAAAACTTCTTTTACAGAGGTCGAGTTTTGAACAGATTTATAAATCTTGTTTTCCATACCTTCTGTTACATCCGCAATTTGTAAAAAATCTGCAGGTCTCATGCATCTAAGTTTTGCTAAAAAAGCTCGCTCACAGTTTAAAATTCGAGCTGGTGCAAAGCCTTTCTTCACTTCTCTATTTAAAATTTCATAAGCACTTTTGGGCATAAAATTACTGATTTTTTCATTATTAATGAGCATTTTGCGCAAAAGAGTAGAATTCGCAAAATTTCCCACGTTATAATTACTGCTGTGCAAACAACTTTTGCGTAAAACCGGCATAAGCGCTACTTTAGAATCTAATCGGTTTAAACTTTTTATATATTCCACTGCTAAAATGTTATTCGAAGTGGAAAGTAGTTTTGCCAAATCTTCGCCAAAGAGTATTTTTATAGCTTTGCATCGTGCATTCGCAAACGAAATTCCCTGCTTTAAAAATTGTTTCGTGAGGTTTATGACTTCATAAGAACTGGAAATTTGTGCAGCTTCTTTTAAAATATTTATGTCATCATTTTCACAGCCAAAACTTAAAAAATTGATACAATTAAGAGAATTAACAAGAAAAACTGCGCCTAACGCAAACTTTTCTGCATTTGCAATTGAATATGGTATAGGAAGTTCGATAATTAAGTCACAACCATTTTTTAAAGCGATTTCAGTTTTCGTATACTTAGAAATGATTGATGGAGTTCCACGTTGAGTGAAATTTCCACTCATAATAGCCACAACGTGTGTTGCTTTATTTTTGTAAATTTGCTCAATTTGATATTTATGTCCATTGTGAAAAGGGTTGTATTCACAAATTATTGCCGTTATATTCATAAAAACATCTCCGAGAAATTTGTTTTTGTTCAATATTCTTGACTTTTTCCCAATTATATTATATAATCATGAAAAAATTTTATCAAACGCAAAATGGAGGGTGTACATGAAAATACTTGTTGTAAATGCCGGAAGCTCTTCACTAAAATGCCAACTTATAGACATGTCTTATGAAATTGTTTTAGCTAAAGGAATTTGTGAAAAAATTGGACTAGAAAACGGAACTATTGTTTACGAAAATCATAAAGGCTATAAAAAAACTTTCTCAGAAAACTTTAAAAGTCACGAAGATGCGTTTATCTTTTTAAAAGATTTAATTCTGGATAAAGAAATCGGTGTTATAAACAATTTAAACGAAATAAATGCAATTGGCCATAGAGTTGTGCAGGGAGGAGCTGATTTTAATAAGCCGACTTTAATAGACGAAAAGCTGATTAATGCTATAAAAAGACTAATTCCTATAGCTCCACTTCATAACGGTGCAAACTTGCATGGAATATTAGTCTGTCGAGCACTTTTTGGTGAAAACTTCCCCCAAGTTGCAGTTTTTGATACAGCTTTTCACTCAACTTTGCCTGCCAAAGCATATATTTATCCGTTGCCTTATGAATTTTATGAAAAATACGGTGTTAGGAAATACGGATATCATGGAATTTCTCACTACTATGTCAGCAGAGAATGTGCGAAACTCTTGGATGAAGATATAAAAAACACCAAAATTATAACTTGCCACTTAGGTAATGGGGCGTCAATTGCTGCGATAAAAGGTGGCGAATCTATTGACACAACTATGGGATTTACTCCTGCAGATGGCTTTATAATGGGAACTCGCAGTGGTTCCTTAGATCCTGGAATTGTGACATTTATTTCTGAAAAAGAAAATTTATCTATGAATGAATTAAATGAAATTGTTAATAAAAAATCTGGACTATTGGGAGTCTCTGGTGTTTCAAATGACGCTAGAGAAATTTTAGCAGCAGCAAATCAAGGCAACAAGAGAGCTTTATTAGCACAAGAAATCCTTTGTTATCAAGTTATGAAAATTGTTGCATCGTACATTGCTGTTTTAGGAGGCTGTGATGCTATAGTTTTTACTGGAGGAATCGGAGAAAATAGATTTGAACACAGAAAAACCATTTGCAATTTACTTTCATTTATGGGTGCAAAAATCGATAGCAAATTAAATAAAAAGGCTATAAACGGTGAAAGAGCTCAAATCTCTGCAAAAGATTCTTCAATAAAAATTTTTGTAATTCCAACGAATGAGGAAATTGTCATTGCCAGAGAAACTTTTCTTAAAATGCAAAAATTTAATCAATAATATAAGCAGCTTTATGTGAAAATTACCTACATAAAGCTGCTTTGACTTTTAATAGTATTCGCACTATATTTTTAGAAATCTTTTTAATTCCGGAAATCTCCGCCGTTTGCGCTTTGCACCAACATTATGTTTAACTAAGATGGTGTCTTCCCCAATTATTTCAATATCATCCCATTTTATTATGATATCATCTTCTCTGCCTAAAAGCCCACACCAGCGCAGTCTTCCATATATTACAATTGCAAGAAGTTTAGCGTCCTTTGTATCTATTTCCACATCGCTGACGCACCCAAGTCGCACACCAGTTTTTACATTTATTACTTCTTTATTTCTCATATCAACAACTCTGCACCTCATAAAAACCTCCTAACCAAAGCCAATTGACTTTAATTTTACCTAAATATATAATTAGATTATAAAATCAAAATGAGGAGAAAGACACGATGGAAAATGATATAATCAGATATAATCCGGAACCTAATACTGGTCTTTCTGACAAGCAAATCTTGGACAGAAAAAATACTGGCCTTGTCAATAAAGATGTATCTATTCCCACAAAGACAATTCCTCGTATAATAAAGGATAATTTATTTACCTTATTTAATTTAATAAATTTTTTCTTGGCCGCTGCTATTATTTATGTCGGCTCCTTTAAAAATTTGCTGTTTATGGGGGTTGTTATATCAAACCTCATTATAAGTACATATCAAGAAATTCGTGCTAAGAAAACCGTAGATAAACTTTCGATACTTTCATCAAAAAAAGTAAATGCAATAAGAAATGGCACCTTGCAGCAAGTAAATATTGATGAGCTTGTTTTGGATGACGTTATCGAATTAGTGCAGGGCAATCAGGTTCCAGCTGATTGTAAAATTATATGTGGAAAATGTGATGTTAATGAATCTTTGCTTACAGGAGAATCTAATTCTATTTCGAAAAATGAGGGAAACTTGTTATTATCAGGAAGTTATCTTGTAAGTGGCAGATGTAAGGCTAAAATTGAGCATATTGGAAAATATAATTATGCCTCAAAAATTTCTAGTGGTGCTAAATATGTAAAAAAAGCAAATTCTCAGATAATGTCGGCATTTAACAAAATCATCTTAATCTTATCTGTGTTAATAATTCCGATAGGAATATTTTTATTTATGCATCAGCTAAAGCAAAATACTTTTGAAAATGCAGTTGTAAGCACGACAGCAGCTCTAATAGGAATGATTCCAGAAGGACTTATGTTGTTAGTGAGTACAGTTTTGGCGGTGAGCGTAGTAAGGCTCTCGAGGCATAAAGTTTTGGTTCAGGAGCTTTATTGCATAGAGACATTGGCAAGAGTTGACACTTTGTGCATAGATAAAACCGGAACTATCACTCAAGGAACCATGCGAGTTGAAGAGATTATTCCATATAAAAATGCTGATAAATCTGACGTTTATAAAGGTTTATCGATTATAGTAAACAACACCGAAGATACAAATCCAACATACTACGCGATTAAAAATTTTGTAGATGAAAATAAAATCAGCTACAACAAAGCTGCGCAAATTGTTCCGTTTTCGTCAGAAAAAAAATGGTCAGGAGCCTACGTTAATGACCTTGGAAGTTATATAATGGGTGCTGCAGAGTTTGTTTTAGGCGAAAAAATTAAACTTATAGAAAAAGAGTTACAGCAATACAATAAAGAAAACAGAGTTCTTGTTTTAGCACACTCAAAAGATAAATTTACAGATAAAAATTTACCGAAAAGTCTTGATTTGCTGGGATTTATTTTGATAAAAGATGTAATTAGAGAAACTGCAGCGGATACTTTAAGATATTTTTACGACCAGGGCGTTGACATTAAAATAATTTCAGGAGACAATATGCAAACTGTTTCTAATATAGCCAAGCGCGTTGGGGTTAAAAATTATGATAAATGCGTCGATGCAAAAACTTTAAAAACAAAGAAAGATATCCAAAATGCGGTAAAAAATTATTCTATTTTCGGAAGAGTTTCTCCAATGCAAAAAAAAGAAATAATTTGTGCGCTGAAGGAACAAGGGCACGCTGTAGCGATGACAGGCGATGGTGTAAATGATGTTTTGGCGCTAAAAGAAGCTGATTGCAGTGTAGTGATGGCAAACGGCAGCGATGCGGCAAGAAATGTTTCACAATTGGTGCTGTTAAATTCAGACTTTTCGTCAATGCCAAAAGTAGTTCTTGAAGGTCGGCGTTCGATAAATAATATTCAGCGCTCGGCATCATTATTTTTGGTAAAAACAATATACTCTACTTTGCTTGCGATATTATTCTTATTTTTCAATACTCCATACCCATTTATGCCCATTCAAATGACATTAACAAGTGTTTTCACAATAGGAATTCCATCATTCGTACTTGCTCTGGAACCAAACAAAAACCGAATAAGTGGAAATTTATTTTTTAACATAATAAGCAAGTCTCTTCCATGTGCACTGACTATAGTTGCATCGATTTTATCTATCATGGCACTGTCTGGAGTTTTAGGATTTAACTATACTGAAATTTCAACTTTATGCGTTATTTTGACTGGCTTTAATGGGCTTTCACTGTTGTTTAGCTTATGCAAACCTTTTAATAAGGTTAGAAAAGCGCTGTTTTCTTTAATGACAGGTACATTTGTAATTTGTTTAATATTTTTCACAAATTTATTTTCGTTATCAAATTTAAGTTTGAAACTAGTAATTGTAAGCGTTGTGCTTTGTTTTTTTGCAACATTCGTGCTCAGACTAATGTCGAAACTGATATTAAAATTTTTGTCGATATAATTGGCAAAAAATAAAAATTCGAACAAAATTTCGAAAATATAAAAAAATTATTGGCTAAAAAAGGGTAATAATGAAATAAATACCCGAGAAAACTTTCAACAATAAGGTGATATACAAAAACAGATGCAGATACGAAAATAAAAAATACAATTGCACTTTGATAAGCCAGGTTTCCTATGCCTCACAAAAGCGAACTGCAGAAAAGCAGGTAAGTTTGTTTTATAAATTTCGCTCATCTACCTAAGGTAAGCCACTTGACTAGACCACTATGTATTTACTTATTATAAAAATCACTTCACTGATTTTTTACGATTAATTACTGTAACACTGACTCACATATGCATTAAACTGCAAAAAGTCTACTCACATACAAAGCTAAACAAAATCTCTTATAATACTTTTTGTTAACTGCTTTTCTTTAACAATTTCGCACACAACTTTTTTATCAATTTTTTTTAATTATTTCTGATGCAGACTTATAAATACTATTCTCTGGAACAAAGCCTCTAACTGAACTAAGTGGATAAATATTACTATTTCTTCCAATAATAGTGCCTGGATTCAAAACTGTGTTACAACCGATTTCTGTGTAATCACCTATAACTGCTCCAAACTTTTTTAGCCCGGTATCGATTTTTTCTCCGTTATAAGCTACTTTAACTATACTTTTGTCTGATTTCACATTTGAAGTAATGCTACCAGCTCCCATATGTGATTTATATCCCAAGATTGAGTCTCCTATATAATTATAATGAGGTGCTTGAACTCCATCGAACAAAATCGAATTTTTTATTTCTGTAGAATTTCCTACTACAGCGTTTTTTCCAACTATAGCGTTGCCTCTAATATATGCACAATGCCTGATTTCAGCATATTCATCTACAATCAATGGGCCATTCAGGCATGCCGTCTTACTTACTTTCGCATTTTGGGCAATCCATATATCTTCCTTAACTTTTTCATATCTTTCTTCTGAAAGAATTTTTGTTAATTCTATTATAAATGATGAAATTTGTGGGATTATACTCCAAACTTCTTCATTGCTTATAAATAAGTCTTTTGCGATTGTGTTTTCTAAACTTAAAAATTTTATTGTCTTTGTTTGCATTATTATTTTCTCCCTAGCTTACTTAATAAGTTTAATTATAACAGTTGACATTTTAAAACTCAAGTTATATAATTTTTATGTAATTAATTTTTTATATTATAAATTCCTCTCAAAGATTTGTTTTGGACGTTTAGCTCAGCTGGTAGAGCATTCGCTTGACGTGCGAAGGGTCAGCGGTTCGAGTCCGTTAACGTCCACCACAATTGCATTTTTATCAATATCTAAAAACGACTTCTTTAACTTTGTTTTTATATGCATTTCTTCATAATTTAATATTCGCAACATTTAAGATTCATCAAAAATAAATTTTATTTACACCCATATGTCCGGGTGTGGCGCAGATTGGTAGCGCGCTTGAATGGGGTTCAAGAGGCCGCTGGTTCGATTCCAGTCACTCGGACCATAATAGTACGTATCTTTTGATACAACGAGAAATCCCAGTATACTGGGATTTCTTTGTTTTTAGGGTTGTTTTTATTGTTGTATTTTTAAAAAATACAGCCACATTTTGCTACCTTTCCTCTAGGGGTGTGCAGGTGTGTGCATTTTTTTGAAAAAATTTTCACAGGTGTGTGCATACTTTCACACGGTTAAATTAATCAAAATTATAGAATCGGCTTATAGTACGGTAGAAATCTGTACTGTAAGCTGATTTTTACTTTTATTTTGAAATTAACTTGACTTCTGGTGCGACAAGAGTTTAGATATGAATCACGGAATTTTGAAAAGATTTAAAGTTTAGTATGCGCGCGGTATAACTGAGATTTTAAGATTCTGAATAAAAATTAAAGAGGTTTGTTAATGAACATTTTAAAAAGTGAAGAAGATATCTATGGAAAACATTCGCAGGAAGAATTGCATAAAGCAACAAAAGATTTTTTCATAGTTTCAAGAAGCATAAAAAATAAGCTGGAGGATAAATCGTATAAATTAGACCAGTATTTAAGTGCAATAATGAAGGTAGCAAATTGTAAGCTGAATACTGATGCGGCAGAAGATGGACGCCAATTTTTTAGTGGTTTTAGAAGATTATGCCTGGGTATATTGAACTATGACTCGAGCGTTACAAGTCATGAGTTTTACCAGACAGCAAAAGAGTATATAGCAGAACACCGATTTTCATATAAAGAGCGCCATACTTTATTAAATATTTATTGTGCGTTGCTCACGCCGCAATTTACAGATTATGCAGTAAATAAATTTTCTGAGGAAATTGAAAGTAGGGCCAATATAGAGGTTGATACAGTACTTATGTCAAAAAATTACGAATTGATAGCTAAATTTGTTGGGGAGGAAGATATGAAAGTTTTAAACATGGCAATTAAAGGCAGATTTATCATATCGTCAATAATGAATTCATTTTTGCAATCGATTACTAATGAATATTTACATTGTCTATTGCACCGAGACCCGGAGACCTCAAAACAAGTGTATCAATTGATATTGATGGAAAATTTATATTTGATGAAATAATTGATACGCAGGAAAACTAGATAAATAGCACAAGAGTCCAGTTATACTGGACCCCGCGTTACATATCAAAATTTAACTGAAATAAAACTTCAATCTTACATCAAAACAGTCGATGAATATTCGATTTTTATGCCGTTGTCTTTTGTTCTGGAAAGCTTTGCTTTGTTTCCATTGCCATCTTCTATTGAAAGCTTTTCAATTTTATGTTCATCAAAAAAATTCACAACACTACTTTCTACAAAGCCAGCCCATTTTTGCGGGCTGACTTTCTTTTTCTCAGAAATGCCTTCGTCCATAATTTTCTGTAATTCGTTTATTGATTCTTTCATATTAAAACCTCTTTTTTGTTATAAATTAGATTTCCTCGATTTTCACACTGTGCTTTTTAAGTTTTTCATCATAAGAAATCCCAACAGCCAATTTTTGTCCAGTGTAATCTCTGAGAGCAGTGGCGTATCTTTTTTCTCTGATTTGTTTTAAGGCTTCCTCTGGTGAGGCATTCTTTTTCAACTCGAGTATAAACGCAGGTTTACTTTTATCATTTGGGTAGAAAATAAAATCTGCTTTTCCTGCGCCGGCTTCCATTTCTCTTACAATCGTATACTTAGTTCTCGCACTTAAGTATACAAGCGTAATTACACAAGCAAGTGAGTTTTCATCATTGTATTTTATTACCGGTATATTTATATCATGAGCTTCTTGAATTAGCTGTTCCATCGTTTTGGTATCTTTTCTAAGGGTTGCTTCAAGCATTTGATTCGACTTTAAGACTAATTTTGAAATTGCTCCCATTTGATGATTTTTTAGTGAATAATCGAATTTCATTCTGAGTTCTTTGTTTGGAATAGTTAAAGTTTCGTCGTGATAACTCAAGAATCCATAAACCGTCATCGCAGAAAGTATCTCATCACGAGTGTTTAAGTTTATCTGCTCGGCACTGTAGCCTTCTAAATGAATATTTACAGGAATCCCTGAAACCATCTGGACTATATCATTTTGAATTTCTTCAATATTGTTTTCAATGTAGTAACTTATTTCATCCATCGGTCCGGTATTTGTCCAATAGCTTTGGCAAACACCTTGTCTTAGCGCAGTTGTCACCGAACGAGGATTATATATTTGCAAATTATTACAGGTGTAGTAACCGTTGTACCATTCTTTTAGATTATCCATAGAAACTTTATTTTGTTTTTTGCATAAACTTTCCACTTCTTCATTTGTAAATCCGAAGTGCTCATCATACGTATGGTCATTCATTATATTGAATTCTAAAAACATATTAAGTGCAGAACCAGCAGAATATTTTGCTATCGGTAGCACCCCTGTCATATATGCAAGTTCTACGTATGGCCTATCTTTTAATAAATCTTCTAAAAATCTTAAAAACTCTTTTCTATCATCCTCAGCAAATAAGTTATTATTAAATATATAATCCCATTCATCTATTATAAACACAAAACCTTCGCTTGTTTGATTATATAAGTCTTCAAAAATCTTACCTAATTTATCATTCTCATCAAATTCTATATTGAACTTCTCTTTTAAATCTTCTATCAGCTGTTTTTTAAAACCGTTTATATATTCAACGTAGTTTGTATAATCAGAGGTTGGCTTGCTAAAAGTTATATACACAACATTGTGTTTGTTTAGATGCTTTAAATAAGATTCACTTTTACTAACTTCAAGTTTATCAAATAATTCCTTAAAATCAGCATTTTTAGAATAATATGAAGCGAGCATCATGGCATTTAATGTCTTTCCAAAGCGCCGAGGACGTGTTATGCACACATATTGGGATGCGGTTCCCACCAATTCATTCATTTTTTCTATAAGCTCTGATTTATCTACAAAATATTTTTCTTTTGTAGTTTTAGAAAACTGATTAACTTCATTTATATTATTAAGAAAATATGCCACATCGAAATCTCCTTTTGAATTATTGAATTTATTATAGCATATTTTTTCAATTTTATAAAGTTATTAAATAAGCTGATTTACTATCATAGCGGTAATCGTAAGAATTTATTTTTTCAATCAAACCGGTTTTATCAACAAAGGACTTATTTTCTTTGACGCAAGTTCTTTATTTTTAAAATCGTTATTAAAAAAATATGCTATAACAAAAATCAATGTTTTATCTGGCAGGCTTATTGTACATACATTTATGAACTTATAAAGTTTTGAAAAATTGTTGAAAAATTAAAAAATAAATATGTAAAAATATTGTAGTAAAACAAAAAATTTATGATGATGCTATTGCTATCTGTAAACTGTAAAAAATTGGTTTATAATAATTAATGGGTAAATTTACCTGTAAAAGTTTTCTTGAAGGAGGGCATAAAATATGTCTAACCAAAAATTCAAAAAAGCAACAACAACTGCGTTAGTGGCGTCGCTGTTAATTAACATTGCTGCCCCAGCTAATGCAGCTGAAGTTGCGCGTATTAACCAAAACCGCGTGAATGTATTTCATGCACAACCTGTATTGGAAGAAACTATCGGTCAGGTTACTTCTATCAAGGATATTGAATCAAAAGTTTCAAAAGTACTTAATTCGAGTCCAAATCAAGTACGTCCTATTATCAAAAACTATGAAATGGAAAAATCTAAAAATAGTTTAGATTTAAAATTAATGGAAACTGTGGCAACGTGGGACTGTGGTGCAGAAGGAAGCAGTGTAACAGCTAGTTTAGACTCTTCTGGCGTTTTAACAATAGCTGGAAGTGGAGATATGGCTACGTATTCAGCAATAAGCGGTAATTTGCCAGAATGGCTTGGCAAAGACTATAAGGATATAGTAGATACAGTTATAATAGAGGATGGCGTAACATCTATAGGTAGTTGTGCGTTTTATGAATCTACCCTTTTAGCTGCAGTAAGTATTCCTGCATCAGTAAAGACAATTGGTGATTCTGCATTTTTTAGATGTGGAAACTTGAATGATGTTAATATCCCAGAAGGTGTAACTTCTATAGAAAATGATGCTTTTAGAGCAACTGGTCTACAAGAAATAAGCATACCAAACAGTACTAAATCAATTGGACACTTTGCTTTTTCTTCGTGCGAAGAGTTACGTTGTGTCGTAATTGGAAGCGGTTTGACGAGACTTGGAACAAAAGCTTTTGCAAATTGTAGGAAGTTATATTCGATCGGCTTCAAAGGGACTACCGAACCTAATTATGGAATTTCTCCTTTTGTTAATATTCATAAAAAGGTAGATAATGTTTATGTACCTGAAGGTTACAGTTTAAACAAATTTTGTGACCTAAAAATCAGTAAAAAAAGTAAAATTACCGATATTGAAACTTGCAGAGAAAGGTGGCTTGATAAGTTCAATTCATTTTCGGATGAAATGAAACCTAAAATTGAAACTGCCAGTAAATCAATTGAGAAAGCCAATACAGCGGTAACTGAACTAAAAAAAACGGTAGATAAAGTTGAAAATAAAGGAGATACCCTCGGAGGTGTTGGCACCGCATTGGGTAGTTTGGGCTCTATCCTGAGCGTAGTTTTGATTATTTTAAGATGTCTAGGGAAATAAAAGTTAATTAATGAAGAAGCAACAAGTTTTATAACTTGTTGCTTTTTATATATTTAAAGAATTCTAATCTATTAAAACATTTAAAACATTTGGATTAATTATTAAGTATTCACTTCCAAGGTTACCAGTTTCGTCAATGACTGCTTTTGTTTCTTTCTCATACAGAGCATCATATTCTAATAGCTTTGTTAACAAGCCAGAGTTATGAAATAATAAATCTTCCTTTGTTTTGAAAACATTAAGATCTTTTCGCTTTTCATAAGTAAAGGTTTCATCTCTAAAAGTAACTGCGTCTTTAAAGTGACTTGGATGCAACTTAAAAATTAAATTTTTAACCTCTCTTAAATAAGAGTTATCTAAAATTTTAGTGGAATCATCCAAATACATTTTTAAGACTTCTCCATGAGGGACTAATTTATATGCCATTTCTTCATATAGTTTATTATCATATTCATATTGTTCAAGTACTTTATAGTCATCAAGATTTTGCGACCATATCCAAATGTCAGCGTGACTATATTCTGGAGTAGTATAAATTCCACTACCGTGCTCATTTTTTAAATTTGCAGAGAAAAATATTTTACCAGATTTAAAATCATTAGCATATTCTCTTTGAGAGACACCTCTATATAAAATTATCTTATTTTTTGATTTTTCTTCAAATTCCTTTTTTGTCAACCGCTTTTGCGGACTTGAACAATTTTTAAGAAAGTTAATGCACTCTTCATCAAATTTTTCTATAGGGCAATTTTTATATTTCTTTAAAAAAGTCTGCATCTTAGCATAAAGTTTATTTGCAAGTTCTACTTTTTCTTTATACTCTTCATTTCTAATTGCAAAACTTATTACTCTTAAATTGTTTTTTTTATCGATAATAAAATTATCTTGCTTTTTGTAAAACGGATTACAGTTGTCTAAAACCGTTTTATTTAGGTCAATATTTGCACCACACTCACTAAAAGTATCTGGGTATATTTTTTCAATATTTTCATGTATGTAAAACCCATTTAAAGAAATACAATGCTTAAATAGACCTTTCTCTAAAATTTTTAAATTTTTAGGAACATTAACTTTCTTTAACGACACACAGCTGAAAAAAGCTTCCTCTCCAATAAAATTTACACTATCAGGGATTGTTATAGAATTTAAATTGGCACAAAAACAAAAGCATTCTGCTCCAATTTTTTTTAGTTGCTTTGGCAATTTTATATTTTGAAGTTCAAGGCAACAAATAAAAGCTCTTTCATCAATTTCGCTTATTGAGTCGGGGAGAATAACAGTTTTCCAATTTTTGTAAAAAGGTTTTCCAAATGCTCTTTTTTCAATTTTTGTAACAGCGTAACCATTTACCTTTTCTGGAATTACGATTTTTTTAGCAGTTAAATTTTGAACATCGGCCACCGAAGCAGTTTTATCTGCACAGTTAAGCTTATAAACAATATCATTTTCAATATAATTGTCACAACAAACTTCTGATAAAGCATAAATTTTGCTGTTAAAACAAATAAAAGTGTTTACAAAAATAATACTAAAAATCGATAGAACAGTAATAATAGATGCAATTCTTTTCATAAAGATACTCCTAAATTTATCAAAAGACTTATTTATCAAGTTAATATTTCTATTATTTTTTCATATAACCTACCATCAGAAACGTCTTTATATGTAAAAATTTCTTCGTTAAAATGTTCTTTTAAATATTTAATATTATCCCAATATTTTTCTTTATCTACACAGTACGTTTTTATTGAATCTAAAGACTTTAAAGTAGAACTTTCAAAAGTCTTCTGAGCGACTACAAATAAAATCTTTTTGATTCCGTATACTATTGCTTTTTTTATGTTTAACTCAAGTTGTTCTAAATCAATAAAAGCAGGAACGCACAAAATTAAGATATCAACAGCTGCAGCATGGAAGTAAGCTTCAGGTAATTTCCCGAAACTAAACTTATTAAAATTATTTATAAACATTCCACCACCGACATTTACAATCCATGCATCAAATTTTTTGTTATTTTCAGTACAACACATATAGTTATTTATTGAGCAAACTACGTCTGGAAATGTTACTTTTGGAGGGTATTCAAAAACATCAAATCCATATAAAGCACCTTCTGGATTATAAGTTACAGATTTTATATCTACTCCAACATCGATAAAATTTTGAACTAAACTTTTTTGAATATAAAATTTATTTAAATCCCACGAAAAACCTGAAATTAAAATTAAAGGTTTCTCTAAAACTGAAATATTTTTTTTATTGAAACTTTCATGATTATACAATAATGGTAAGTAAGAAAGTTCTTTTTCAAGACTATTGAATTTACCAACAAGTAATATTTCATACTGTTTAAATTTATTCCATAGATTCGCAGATAACACCATTTCATGCCAACTCGAATTGATAACCAATATTATGTTAAAATCATCAACTTCTTCACCACTGTCAAAAGAATAAAAGGCTTTTTTATCATTATCATAAAAAGCTACGATATTAGGTAATTTTAATTTTTTAGCTATATCATTTCCATTTAACTGTGGTAATAAGGCAACAGCAACTTTTTTGTTTTTTATCTTTTTATATAGTTCCATTTCATTATATTTCAATTCATCTATGTAGTCAATTTCTGAGCTTAAACTCAAACCATATAATTTTTTTAGTATAATAAATTTATCTAAAAGTGGGTTACCATCAAGAATTTTAGCAAACTTTCCAGAAAAATATGCACTAGCCATACTCGTCGATGGAAAACCATAATTAGTTATTTCTTCACAATTATTATCCATTTTAATTGATAAAGTTGAATCATCTACTTTTTCTATTTCACTTTTTTGATTTTGGTTTACTTGAATCCCTATAACATTTTTTAATATAGATGGATAGGAAACTTCATCGGTGTGAGAAAAAGCAGATATAACTGCAATATTATTGTCAACAGCTTTTTTACAAATTTCAAAAAGAGCTTGAGTATACTTTGTAAAGCCAAGACTAACGTTTATTATATCTGCTCGAAGTTCGATGGCTTTTTGTATTCCGAGTAAGATGTTTTCAATCTTTAGTTCATTTTTATGATTTGTAATGTTTATATCGAGAATATCAAACTCAACATTTTGTTTTAATATTTCTTTAAAACAGTCATTACCATGTTCTTTAATAGGTGGTTTATATAATTCCTCTATGGTGTCATCATTAAGTGAAAAATGTGATACGTTACAAATGCTATCTTCTGCCGTTTTTTTACATATTCCGACATCAATAATTGCAATTTTTATGTTCATATAAATTACTCCTTTTCAATTATTCGACAGACAAATTTTCTAAATAACTTGTAAATTTTTTATTCGGTTTAATATTTTCTAAATATTTAATTAAATCTTTTTCTATTCTAGTCCGAGATTTTTCACAAAATTTATCTGATATTTCAAATATATCCTTAAAACACAAGTTACAAAACTTGGCAGCCCAACAAATTTTGCACTTTTGTGTTTTTTCTATTGTTTTATTAATAAGTCTTTTAACTTTATTAATATCAACTCCCGAATAAACATCACCTATCTGAAATATCTCTTCATCTTCATTAACTTTTTCGCAAACAACTATTTTTCCATCTACTGTTATAAAATTTCTTCTCATGCCTGGTACACAAAACCCTCCGGGTAAAAAATCTAAGTTTTCACCTGGGTTATTTAAAGCAATATGGTATTTTTGCATATTTTTTAATGTAGATTTATTGAAAATCGAATGTTCTTTTATGGGATGTGAGTTTTTTAAATCTATATTTTTTCTACTGTTAATTAGATTTAAAAAATATTCAGTTAATTGGGCCTCAATTAAAAAATTTTCTGACTTACATAGACCCTCCAAAAAATCAAATTGTTCCGTAGTTCCTGTGGTTGGTGTTATTACACTATTAAAAATAACATTTTTCTTGAAATATTGGGGGCTATATTTATACAGTTTGATTATATTATTAAAAATGACTTCAAAGGTTGGTTTCCCATCAAGGCTTACTCTATACTTATCCTGAACATTTTGAGGACCATCTAAACTTAAATTTAGGTGAAAATTATTTTTAACAAGAAATTTTATTATTTTATCTTGTTCTAAGAGGACTCCATTAGTAGTTATTTGAAAATAAGGAATACGAAAAGGATATTTTTCTTTACAATATTCAACACATCTTTCTATAAGATTGAACTTCAATAGAGGCTCCCCACCGTAAAAATCTACAAATATATATTTGCTATCTTTCGAACAATTCATCAACATATCAATGGCTCTTAACGCTATTGACTCATCCATTTCTTTTAGTTCGCATGGCATTTTCAAATATTTAGGCATATAAGCACAGTATTGACATCTTAAGTTACATTGTTCTGTTAACGCTAACGTTATACCAGTCATTTGATTATTTATCATATCCGAAAGTTCTGTATCACAATAAGGATATTTAATAGTAAACTTTTTGAATCGATTACAATCTCTTGTCTCTTTAAGTTCTTCTTTTTTGTCAATTTTAGACAAATTTAATAAGGTGTTGGAAATTGAGTCGTACAGATATTTTTTCCCTTTCGTTTCAATAATTTTAGTTAAATTTGAAAAATGCATTTTTATCCACTCCATTTACATTATACTTTTTACATATTTTACAAAGTTGGTCGACATTTCATCTTTTAAAAGTTGATTAAAAATTTACTATAATAACGAATTAGACTGTTATTTAAAGGAAATTACCTTGATATCCATGTGTAGCAGCTTTCCCAAATTGTCCTTGGCATCCGCAATGGCATTGAAGTGTCTTTACAGAATTGCTTTTTTTATTAGCGTTAATTTTTTTAAGTAGTACTTTTTTCTTTTCCATAAACATCAGTACCTCCCTTCTTATTTTACTTTTATTGTCGACCAACTTTGTAGAATATGTAAAATTAAGTTTATTACATTTGTTTACTTACCATAATACCTGCTCAAAATAATAAAAATTTTGTTAAGAAAAAACTAAGAGACTCTGTTAAGCAGACAAATAGGTTTATTTATACTAAAACATTTTCTTGGCTCATACTCTGTGTGTAATTCATAAAAAACAGTAATATGTAATCGTTATTTTAACACAGAAAGTATCGTAAACATAGAAAAGCTATTATCTGGCTATTGCCAAAATGATGTTCACTGCTGTTTAAATGTTTTAAGGAAAAAAAGCTAAGTTTAATGATATAAAATTTTGACTTTTACATTTTTGTGTAGATTATTTGTACTATTTTTAAGCAAAAAAATTGGGCTAATATAACCACTGATAGCAGTAATCTCTATAAGTATTAATCTTTTTACAGGGCTATGCTAACGTAGCCTTTCCCAATAGCAGCACGAGGCTCACACCCACAGTTACATTTAAGGTTTTTTACGTAAGTGTTCTTCGCATTATTATTAATTTTTTTCAAAATTTTTTTATTTTCATCACTTGTTTATCTCCTTCCTTAAAACGCTAAATAAGCTACACAAAAACGTGAATATTAAAAAATTTTGATTTAGTAAAAGTTTTATTTTATTTATATTTGTCTGCTTGAAGGTTAAACATTTGTTTATATTTTTTACTTACTTGCATTAACTCCGTATGGCTCCCATTTGCAATGATTTTGCCTTTATCAAACAAAATAATTTTATCAGCTAATCGAGCACTGTACATTCTGTGAGAAACTATTATTAAAATTTTATCTTTACTAGCCTCAGCGAAAATTTTAAAAATTTCATCCTCTGCTTTTGGATCAAGCGATGCAGTCGGCTCATCCAGAACTAATATAAATGCATCAGAGTATAGTGCTCTTGAAATAGCTAATTTTTGCCATTGGCCTCCTGATGGTTCTATTCCATCAACATAAAAATCTTTTCCAAGATTGGTATAGTATTGCTTTTTGTATGTCTTTATAAAGTCGTCGGAATGAGTTTTTTGAGCGGTTAGTTTTACTTTTTCTAAATCATCAATATTCTCTACACTGCCTAATCCAATGCAATTTTTTACATTTAACGAATAGTTTATATAATTTTGTAAAGCCACCCCAAAAAGTTTTCTGTAACTTTCTATATTGTATTTTTCTATGTTAATGCCATTCAAAAGAATTTCGCCTTTTTGTGGTGTATATATCCTCAATAATAAATTTATAAATGTAGACTTACCACTTCCATTCTCACCAACCAAACAAAAAGTTTTCCTAAAATTGATTTTTATATTCACATCCTTTAATGCAAAACTTTCATTGCCAGGGTATTTAAAAGACACATTTTTGAATTCAATAGTAAAGTCATTTTGTGGAATTAATAATTTGGTATTTTTGATAGATGAGTTTTGTTCTTCTGGCAATTCCAAAAATTCAAATAAATGTTCCAAAAAAAGCATACTCCTGTTATTAGAAGCAAGGAGTGCAATTAGACTTAAAATAGAAGTTTCAAGAGAAATAATTGATGGAGCATAAAAAACAAAATCAGAAATATTCATAATTCCAGTACTAGTGGCTTTTAATAAATAAAATTCTGAAAAAGCGACAGTTACAAAAGCAAACAACACACACAAAGTTAAATAAAAAATTTCTTTTTTTGCGTATTGGTAATTTCCATTTAAAAATTTGTTAAAAAGGCTTTTTCTTTTTAATTTAAAATAGTTAAATAAGTCAAATAGCCTAACTTCTTTTGCATATTTTGTTTCAGTCATCAAGGAAAAATAATACCATGTTTGTCGATTATTCATTGTACTATTTTTTAAAAATTCATGATATGACTTGTTCAATTTTATTTTTAAATAAAATGAAGGAAAAGCAAAGACAAGTAATGCAACCGTGAGCCATATATTGAATTTTATAAAAATTAAAAAATAGCCTAAAATACTAAAAAAAGATGAAAAGATATTAAATAATGCTTCAAATATGTTTAATGGTTCATATGTTGATTTTTCTAAAGTGTTTTCATATAGATCTAGAAAAAGGGGATTATCTATTTTATTTTGGCTAATTTTTTGAAATTTTTCAGCAACTAAATTTTCTATATTATGTGTCAATTTTAAACCGGTGATGTTACATATAGTACTTTTTACATTTGCGATGTAAAAATTTAAAGCAGCAATTGACAATAGCAAAATCATTAAAAAAATACTTTTATCATAAGTAAAATTATTACCATCTAAAATCTTTACTATTTGAGAGATTATCCATGTTGTTAATAGCGGCGCTAAACCACTAAATATCATAGATAAAAATGATATAATTAATGTACTTAGCCCAGACTTGTAAATTTCTAGAAATACGAAAAAAATTTTTCTGCTAAATTTTTTCATTAGCCTATGTTTCCTCCTTTTCACAATATTAAATGACAATATTAAGCTTTAATTTATATACCCTAAACACTAAAAATAGCTTATCACTGTATTTCGGAGAAAAATGTCGAATAAGGTAATATTTAAATAATTTTTATAAATTTGTATGAATTAATATTTTTATTGATTATATTGTCGGACTTTTTTTCGATAAACATTTTAAAAGTTAAGGTTTAAAATACAATGGATGGACCCTTACTAAATTTTAGTAAAAAATATGGTTCATCTTGTAGATAAAAGGATGTTTATGCATCTAATTAGCTGTAAGAAAAATAAAACAGAATATTCAAAGACTTTTAAGTCGTAGTGATAAAACGCTGCGACTTTTTTGTTGTGGCAAATCAAAAATTTAATAAACCCTTATAAAGCCTGTAAACAGATGAGTTAATTCATTTGTTTGTGGGCTTTTTGATTTTGTTGACGCAGATATTTTGTTGATGAACCAGGAAAGTTGTGATTGTATGGAGATCTTTTATCGATCAAGAGCGTCACCGTCTAATCTGTGTTTTTAAAGTTTTAAAAATATGGAGGACGTCAAAGATGGTAATAAAGTACAAATTTTTAACTGGAGAAAAAATTGAAATCGAAGTGTCAAACAGATTTGGTGAAACTATGTTGCAAATCGACAATGAGATAAAAAATAGCAATCGAAGAGAGACAAGGCGACATCAGAGTTTAAATGAATTAAACGATAAAGCTGATTTGATAACAGGTGAAAGTATCGATATCGGAAAAGATATTTTGCAAAAGTTTGAAATAGACAAGTTGTATAATGCAATGTCTAAACTTAAACCGTCTGAGCAGGAGCTAATACATAAACTTTATTTGGACAAGCAGCCAATGATGCAGGCTGAATATGCAAAAATTAATAAGACTAGCGTTGGAAGCATCAAAATGCAGGTACAACGCGTAAAAGCTAAATTAAAAAAGTTACTTTAATTCCCATTTCCACTTGCGTTATAGCAGGTGGGAAATTTTTTTATAAAAAAATCGTTACCTTTTGCTTCTGCCGTGGCTTATATATAGAGATATTTTTAAGAAAGTAAAAAGTCAGGTCTCGGAATTGAGGTGAAATATTATGTGTAAGCATCAATTAAAAATCACAGTAAGAAGGGAGGATGAACAACCGATAAGCATTGCGGAATTTAAAAAGCTGCCGCTTCTTGAAAGAATGCGCAGTAGGTGGTTTGGAAATGCTCAAAAATTAATGGTCATAATTCCGCAGGACAGTGTTCAAAAAATTGAAATCAAGGAGTTTTAATTTTGGTAATTAGCAATTTAAAGATGCCGATAAAAACCATACCGTATCGTCATCAAGAAGAAGCATTTAAATTTGTTTGTGAGTGTTTTGGACTTACAAAGTCAGGAGATGAATTAATTGAGCAAAATGGTCAAAGCGAAGTGCACGCTCTGCGGGAAAATATTTCTAAAAAAAAGAATTGGAAGTCCATAAACATAACTTTTGTAGTCTTGATCATTTCAGGATTTGGAATTCCAGAAGAATATCAGAGTACAACAAAAAAATAAATCCAATGAATAAACCCGGAGGAGTTTTAAGTGCAAGAATAAAGTCTGGCAATAACCAGCGTGGCAGAGGACTCGGAAAAACATATATTAAATTTTTAGGCAGACATCTTCACAGGGTAGTTGCTGAAAAAATGATAGGTAGAGATCTAAAGCCCGGAGAGGTAGTTCACCATCTGGACGGCAATATAAGAAACAATTGTCCTAAAAATTTAATGGTACTGAAATCACAATCAGAACATGCAAAAATACATTTTTCAAAAGAAATCGGAGGTGGTGCCAATGAACATTTCTAGAGGTAAATCAGCTGCATTACTTATGGAAATGGGCTAGATAGGTACAGGGAAAACAATAGTTTCAATTGCAGTTGCAGGAGCATTGGCTAAAGAATCAAAAATCAGAAAGCTGCTTATAGTTTGCCCTTTGTCTATCTGCGGAGTATGGGAAGAAGAATTTTCGAAGTTTGCAGATTTTGATTATGAGCTATCGATTTTAAAAGGCAATACTGCTAAGAAAACTGAGCTGTTGCAAAAAATGCAAGGACACAGCCTTCAGGTTGCGGTTGTAAATTATGAGTCTGTCTGGAGGATTGAACCTCAAATTAAAAGCTGGAAACCTGACATGATTATTTGCGATGAATCTCATAAGATAAAGACCCATAATACCGTAACTTCAAAGTCCCTGCATAGTTTAGGTGAAAAAGCAAGTTACAGGTTGATCCTAACGGGGACATTGATAACAAACAAAGCGATTGATGTTTTTTCGCAGTATAAATTTCTAGAGCCTCAGATATTTGGTAAAAGCTTTTATACATTTAGAAACCGTTACTTCGACATGGTTGGCTATGGAAATCATGTTCCAGTTCTTAAGAAGTCAATGGAACCTGAACTTAAGGAGAAAATTCACAGTATTGCGTTCAGAGCAACAAAATCAGAATGTTTGGATTTACCTGAAACAACCGATATGGTGCGATATATAGAACTTGAACCTAATGCGATGAATGTTTATAGACATCTTGTTAGAGACAGCTTTGCAGAGCTTTCCAGAGGCGAAGTAACAGCGACAAATATCCTTACTAAAATACTGCGCCTTTCCCAACTTACAGGCGGATTCTTAGGTGATGACGAAGGCAAAAAAGTGCATCAAGTAAGCAAAGCCAAACTTGCGGCACTTGAAGACATCGTAGATGAAATGACGTCAAGCGGTAAAAAACTTGTGGTGATAGCCCGTTTTATTCCTGAGATTGAGGCAATAACAGACTTACTTTCAAAGAAAAAACTTAAATTTTCAGTTATTACCGGCAACGTAAAAAATCGCAGCGAGCAAATAGAGCAGTTTCAAAACGATTCAGACTTACTAGTATTTGTGGGTCAGATTGCGACTGCTGGGCTTGGTATAACGCTTACTGCAGCATCAACGATGGTATTTTACTCAATGGATTATTCAATGAGTAATTTTGAGCAGACAAAGGCTCGAATCCATCGAGCTGGACAGCAAAAAAACTGCACTTATATCTATCTGATTGCAAAAGGAACAGTAGATGAAAAAGTCTTAATTACGCTTCAGAACAAGGCAAATTTAGCAAAAAGCTTAATTGATGAATATAGACGTGGATTAAATCCATACGAGATCGGAGGTATTTAAAAGTGGATAACAATGTAATGTTTGAACTGGCAGATAGGCTTAAAAATTTGCGTGACAAGAAAAAAGAGATTGAGACATCTCTTAAAAGTGTTAATGACATGATTTTTGAAGTAGAGTCGGCTCTAGCTGAACTAATGACGTTGAGCGAAACTCAGAATTTTACGCGAAGCGGAACAATGTTTTCTTTAACAACAAGCACGAAAGCATCGGCAAAAGCTGGCAGAAAAGACGAGCTTTATGCATTGCTCAAAGATGCAGGATACGGTGATTTAGTTGTTGAGACAGTAAATCCAAGTTCTCTGTCAGCATTTGTAAAAGAGCAAATTTCAGAGAACAACGATTCCCTGCCGCAGTGGCTTGAAGGGTTAGTCAGTGTATTTGAAAAAACATCAGTTTCAATAAGAAAAAATAAAAAATAGGAGTGTTTATATATGACAAATAATGAATTAACAATAAAAAATCAAGGTTTTATGTGCCTTGCAGACTTTAACATCAGCGAAGGATTTTCTGAAGAATTAGCTGGCCTAGATAGTGGCTTTGAACGAATAAAAATTCCTGCTGGCGGAGGAACAATGTTCGAAGTGCCTGGGAATAATCCGAATGAACCTGATGCAGTAAAAGAATTTTCTGCGGTAATTTTGTACCACCACCCGATGTACACGTTTTATCGAGAAAAATACACAGGTAACAGTAATCCACCAGACTGTTTGAGTTTTGATGGAGTAAATGGGCATGGCGAGCCGGGTGGCTTTTGTCAGAGCTGTCCGAACAATAGGTTTGGTAGCGGCGATAACGGCAGCAAAGCCTGTAAAAATAAGCATCAAATGTATTTACTCAGGGAAAATGAAATATTTCCGACTATTTTGTTTTTACCAACAAGTTCCAATAAGGACTTTTCAAGATACATAAGAAGAGTGCTTGTTGCTGGAAAAAAATCAGATTCTGTTGTGACTAAATTTTCACTCAAAAAAGCGGTTAACAAAGGCGGTATAGCGTTTTCTCAAGTTCAATTTGCGGTTGAGAGGACACTTTCTGATAAAGAAACTCAATTGATAAAAAAACTTTCTGAACAAATTAAACTTTATGCTCAAAACAGCCAAAATGCAGCAAAAGTTGATGAAAATACAGGCGAAGTTACAGCTTTGAGTGATTAGGAGGAAGTTTGATGGAATATAAATTGGCTTTGAATAAAGAAGAAATTGCAAAGTATATTGAAAATTCTAAAATTTTAGCTTTGGACATAGAAACATCGCCATTGCCTCAGTATCGAAATGACGAAAAAAGTGCGCTAGATGCACATAAATCAACCATTACTGGAATGAGTTTTTCGGCTTCAAAAGGCAGCGGTATTTATGTACCGTTCCATCACAAAGTCGGCTTGAATGCTGACTTTGTGGACACCTGGGGATGGATTAAACAAAATATTTTGATGAATGAGAATCTGACTGTGGTAATTCATAATGCGGCATTTGAGACAATGTTTTTCTATGCTCTGGGCTGTATTCCACAGTGTAAAATTTATGACACGCTGGCTGCAGCTCAAATGACGTTAAAAACAGACACAGAGTTTAGAAAACTTAATGACTGCGGTCTTAAAAATCTTGTTCAGAAACTTATTAAGGATAAACTTCCTACATTTGAAGATGTCACAAATGGTATGTTCTTTGACGAACTAAATTCTGAGGATTTTGAAACAATTCGCTACGCCTGTGCAGATTCAGACTACGCTTTGCAGCTTTATCATCTTTTTAATAAATGGTTTGCTGAAAACATGCCAAAGCACCGGTTTATCGTAGAGCAAATTGAATCCCCTACTGCGGTGTACGTTGGGCTTATGAAGTATAACGGGGTACCATTAGACCTTGATTTGATGCATAAAAAAGGCATAGAAGCAGGCTCGCAAATAGATCAACTTAAAGAGGATATTGCAATTATGACTGATGGAGTTGATGTTGGCGCAAATGCAAGTACCAAAGCTTTTAAAGATTATTTGTATAAAACGCTTGGCTTGCCGGTACTGAAAACAACAGAAAAATTCAGTGAAGCTGTTGACGATGAAGCATTAATTTTATTGTCCGAGTGGTGTGATCAAAATCGGCCTGAGCTGGTGTCAATATTTCAGATGATTACAGAATACCGCAAGTGGAATAAGCTAAAGTCGACGTACATTGACGGCTATTTAAAATTCTTAAACACAGCAACAAACCGCATACACCCCGATTTAATGCCGTTGGCCACGGAGACAGGGAGGTTTGCAAGTCGTAACGCGAATCTTCAAAATTGTTTTGATGATAAAACTGAAATTCTTACAAAAAGAGGATTTGTTTTATTTTCTGAATTAAGAAATGACGATGAAGTAGCTCAATGGGAAAATGGAGAGATAGAATTTGTAAAGCCTATGGAAATAATATCTCAAAATTATGAAGGAGAGCTAATACAAATAACAAATCAGCATATAAACCTTTGTATGACGCCTGAACATAGATGTTTATTGAAAAGCAGGAAGAGTAATAAGTGGACAGTGGTTAGTGCTAAAGACTATCTTATGGATGCAAGGCAACTTCATGCTGGTCAATACCATTTTGGGAAAAAGAAAATGAACATTCATCAAATTATAATTTTGTGTGCAACTCAAGCAGACGGAAATTATAGAGATGGTGGTATAGAGTTTTCTTTTTCAAAAGAAAGAAAGTATTACAGATTAAAATATGCCTTGGATGTTACAAAAACAAAGTATGGCGAAGGGTTTAGAAAAAGCGGCCAATATCGAATACGGATAATGAAAGGTCCTTTAGTTGAATGGATAAAAAGTCTTTTAGGAGACAAGAAGTGTTTTGGGAAATGGCTATTAAATTATGATAGAAACACTGTAAAAACAATTCTTGACGAAATTCAACATTGGGACGGTTGTTTTACACGGAGCAATTTTTATAGTAGCTCAGTAAAGGAAAATGTAGATTGGATGCAGATACTTTATGTTTTGACAGGAACGAGAGCACATTTAAGAGAATATTGGAACAAAAATTCGAATTCCGCGATTAATTATCAGCTTGATATTACAGACAGCCTATTCAGCCAAACAGCAAATGCTAAGAAGGAGGTTTTTGCATATAAAGGAAAAGTTTATTGCGTATCTGTACCAAGCGAATTTATTGTGGTAAGGCGGTTTGGACAAGTTTGCATTACGGGAAATTGTCCCCGTAAGGATAACGACCCAATCGGTATTAGGAAGTTTATTGCAGCTCCGAAAGGCAAAATGCTGATATCACTTGATTTTTCTCAGATAGAACTGCGTGTCGGTGCGTTTTATTGCAGAGATGAAAAAATGCTTGAAACATACAGAAATAACGGCGATATTCATGCTCAAACCACCTCAGTTATATTCAATATCCCGTTCTCAGAGGCTATTGACAAAGGTAATAGTCATTATAAAGAAAGACGCACGATTGCCAAAAACTGCAATTTTGGAGTGTTTTATGGGTTGTTTCCAAAAGGTCTGCAGAGAACATTGAAGTTTAAGGCTGGACTTAGTAAATCGATAGATGAGTGCTATGAAATAATCAGTAACTTGAAAGCCGGGTACAAAGGGCTTGAAATCTGGCAGAGAAAAGTAAAAAGGCAGGCTGCGGAGGATGGCTATACAGAGACTTATCTGGGGCGACGCAGATATTTGCCTAGCATTACATCTGCTGATTGGGCTAAAAAGAGCTTTGCACAAAGATGTGCGCTCAATACACCAATACAAGGTACAGCTGCAGACATTTTAAAATTAGCTATGGGACGAATTATTAAAGGACTATCGGAGCGTTTGTGGCTAAAACCGTTGTTACAAGTTCACGATGAACTAATCTTTGAAGTACCGGAAGATAAAGTTAACGAATCTGTTGAATTTGTTAAAAGTTGTATGGAGCAACAGCCATTTGAAGACTTTGATGTACCGATAATAGCAGAGGCTGAGGTTGGCAAAACATTTGGAACATTACATGAAATTTAGGAGGATTAAAACTTATGGATACAAAAGAATTTTTTGCTGAAATTTATAAAGGGTGTGATGAAGGCTACATAACGCTTACGCTATTGCCTGAACGCAGGACTTTGTGGTTTAAATTGAGTGAGCTTGAAAAGTTAGAGCAGGCAGTCAAGAAATATAGTAACAAAACTAATATTTATTTTGGTGTGGGACTGCGAAAAAAGATTTTGCCTAATAATCTTCGTGGCAGGAATAGTGATATTTTGGTTGTCACGACTTTGTATGCTGATATCGATATAAAGAGCAAAGCTCATGCTGAAACAGCATTACCAAGTTCTGTTAACGAGGCAATGGAATTTTTAAATTCACTCCCGTTAAAGCCTAGTATTATCGTAAATTCAGGGAATGGTCTTCATGCATATTGGCTCTTAGATAACCCCTTTAAAATTCAAAGCAAAAATGATAAAGACTATATTTCTTCAATTTTTAGAGGTTGGAGCAAAATTCTTAGTGCGAAAGCCATTGACCGTGGTTGGAAGCTTGATAATGTATCGGATTTAGCTAGAGTTTTACGTGTGCCTGGAAGCATTAACCATAAGCTTGAAAATAGGGCAATTTGCGAAGTTTTAAATTTAAATAAGATGAAATATCATTTAACTGATTTTGAGCCTTATTTGGTGCATTCTGAGTCAAAGGGTGCAAAATCATATTTAGAAAACTCTCAAACTGGTGAGACAAATAGAATAATTGAAAAATGTGACTTTATTAAATATTGCAAGGAAAATGCTGAAAATCTCTCTGAGCCTTATTGGCACGCAATGATTACCAATCTTGCTCCGACAAAAGATGGTGTCAAAGCGATTCATGAGCTAAGTAAACCATATCCAAAATACGATAAAAGTGAGACCGACAGGAAAATTAAACATGCAGTCAAGGAAAATAAACCACATACCTGCAAATATATTCAAGAACATCTTGGATTTGAATGCAGTAAAAAGTGCAATGTAAAAGCTCCAATTGTACATGGAACACCGAGCAAAGAACAAAGTTTTATGGATTTGCTTGATAGTGGAGAAGTATCATCTGATAAAATTTTTTCAAAGGGAAATATGAAACTTTGTGCTTGGGCAAAATTCAGTATGCCAGCTGAGTACGCAAGACTTAAGACTAAGCTTAAAGGTAAAGTTAACCTACGAGATTTTGAAAAAGCAGTTCGCTTTGAAAGTAAGAAAAACAGCATTAATTGCAATGACGAAAAAACGATTCATCTTGGCCTTAAAGGTATAAAATTAAATGGAGCAGTTATACCACAGGGATGGAATGTGTCAATGAATCAAGGAATTCAAAAAGTATCTGTTTGCAAGGACTCAAACATAGTTACTTCTGTTTGTAAAAGTCCGGTAGTTATAACAAAAAGACTTGAAAATTTCGATGACGGCAGTGAAAAAGTAGAACTTAGTTTTTTTAGAGACGGACGTTGGAAAAAGCTCATTGCTTCAAGGTCAAGTGTGTTTAATAGAAACTCTATAATAAAATACGCAGATTCCGGCCTTCCAATATCATCGAGCAGCGCAGCAGAATTAGTCGCGTATTTGAGCGATTATGAAAATGCAAATATAGATAAAATTCCACTTGTACGTTCAATTGCAAGAGTTGGATGGCTGGATAATCGATCATTTTTTCCTTACTGCACGCAAAAAGAAATCATTTTTGAGTCAGAATCCAGTGAGGTCAACGGAATTATAGATGCAACTATTCCACACGGCAGCATGGATATATGGAAGAAATATGCTGTTGTTGCCCGTAAAAATCCATTTGCCAGATTTATTTTAAGTGCTTCGTTTGCATCTCCTCTTTTGAAATTGCTAGATAGCAGAGTGTTTTTTATCCATATTTGGCATGACTCACAAAGCGGCAAAACTGCAGTGATGAAGTTTGCAGTAAGTGTGTGGGGTGACGCATCAAAACTTATGGGTAGTTTTAATGCCACGAGTGTTGGCCTGGAGCGCATGGCAGGAATTTTAAAACATTTACCCTTTGCGATTGATGAATTACAGGTTTTAAATGACCGAAGGCTGTCTTTAGAAAAGATTATTTATAGTTTAGGCAATGGATATGGACGTGTTCGTGGCAACAAAAACGGTGGAATGCAAAATATTCCTACTTGGCAGAATATTATGATTACATCCGGAGAACAGCCGATAAGCAATGAATCAAGCAATGATGGAGCGATAACCAGAGTTTTAGAGCTATATGGAAGGCCCGTTGATGATGTTGGTTTTGCACATGATTTGCATATTGTGAGCAAGGAGCACTACGGTTTAGCCGGTGAACAGTTTATAAAGTACGTTATCAAAAATGTTGGTGAACGTTGTTCAAAGCCGCTTTATGAGCAGATTTCTAAGGAAATAGCCCAAAAATGCAATTTTGAAGCACCAAAAGCTCAGATAGACAATGTTTCATTGGTGTGTTTAGGAGATTATTATTCGTCAATTGCGATATTTAACACGGAAAAAAACAGAGCGTGGAACGAAGCAGTAAATCTAGGAACGAAGATACTCCAGAACTGCAAGGAACTCCAAAAATCAGATACAATCGACAGAGCATGGGACTTTGTAACAGACTGGATAACTAGTAACAAAAATCGATTTTCACCGGACAGTACACCCTGTTATGGGAAAATCGAGCAAAACAAAGTGTACATTATTCCAAGTATTTTACGCCAAGCTCTTTCAGATAATGGGTTCGATTATTCAAAAGTTACACGTGGTTTTAAAGAGCGAAATTTTATCGAAACGAAAATCGATAATAAAGGGCATACCAAAATGCAAGTATCAAAATGGATAAACGGTATCAATCAAAAATGTTTTTGTATTGATAGGGTTATAAAAGGTGAAAACTAAAACGCTGAAAACCGCATAAAACAGCCGTTTTTTAAAATATAACCTCACAACCTCATTTTTTCGCACACACACCATTATATTAAGGAGTTTATATATTAATTTGAATTAAATATTGAATTAAATAAACTCCTATAAATATATATATTTATTTTTATAAGGTTATAAAGGTTATATTTATAAAAACTATGGCTTACTATTTGGTTTGATCGACATAACCTTTTTTCAAAAAGTGAGGACAGATGAGGGTTATAGGGGGGTAAAATGAATTTATGAAGGAAAAAACCATAACAGATCAGATTTTAAAATATTTAAAAGCACAGCCATACTGCTTTGCATTTAAGGAGCACGGCGGTATGTACAGTACTGCTGGGATTCCGGATATCGTCTGTTGTTACCATGGAAAATTTCTAGCATTTGAAGTTAAAACCGAAAAAGGCAGACTTTCAAAGCTGCAAGAAATAACGATAGATAAAATCCAGAACGCTGGTGGTATAGCAGTTAAAGTTACGAGCCTTGAAGAAGTAAAAGACATCTTGAAAGGGGTGATGCCGGAACAAAACTAAAGCAAAGTACATAGTACAAAGAACAAAAGTCAAAGCACAAAGTTCAAATTACAAAGCTCAAAGGATTTATATTTTAAAATTTGTAATTTGGAGGTTGACTTTTATGGTCAAGAAAAATAAGAAAAATCATATAAAGTGCATATCTTGCCTGTTTACTAGGCCGGACAAGACTATGAGCGATAGAAAATGGACGGCTTACGAATGTGGCAATCCCGAGAGTGTGTATTATAAAGCTCTTGTGAATGTCGATCCATATGGCAACAAAATGAAACGAATAACGTGGATCGGCTGCAAATACGGGAAAAGGAGATATGCAAAATGACAACAAAAGAATATCTTTCTCAGGTGTACCTAATAGACCACCGGATCAACAGGGAGTTGGAGGAAATTAAAAGTTTATATGATTTGGCAACTAAAGCTACGTCAATACTTAACGATCCCCTTGTTTCCTGTTCTAAAAATAATCAGCAAATGGAAAGCATAATATTAAAAATTGTAGATTTAGAAAATAAAATAAATAACGATTTAGATAAACTCATAGATTTAAAGGCTGAAATAACCTCAAAAATAAAGCGAATTGAAAAACCAGAATACCAAATACTTTTAGAGCTACGGTATTTACAATTCAAAAAATGGGAACAAATCGCAGTAGAAATGGCATATAGCATACAACATATTTTTAGAATGCACGCTAAGGCTTTAAAATTTATAAAAATTTCTTAAGCATGAGAGTAAATGTTAGTTGCAAGAGAGTATGAAAGTATGATACTGTTATAATTAGAAAAATATAAAACATGAGCCTTCACGTTAAGTGAGGGCTTCTGTTGTGTAGGAGTGATTTAATTGCCGAAGAGACCAAAAAGCCCATGCCGATGGAACGGCTGCTCTGCCCTGACGGATGAGAGATACTGCGAAGAGCATAAAAAGTTAGCAGAGAAGCATTACAACAAGTATAAGCGTGACCCAAGCACTTACAAGCGCTACGGCAACCGCTGGCGGAGAATCAGACAGCTTTACATCAAAGAACATCCTGTTTGTGAGCTGTGCGAGAAGCATGGTAAGATTACTCCAGTTCGGGAAATACACCACATCATTCCTCTTTCTCAAGGTGGCACACATCATGAAGACAATTTGATGAGCCTTTGCAAGAGCTGCCACTCAAGGATTACAGCAACTGAAGGAGGCAGATGGGGATAATAAAAAGAAAAATTTTCACTTTAGAGTATGAAATTTTAGAATAGAAATCATATGCGGTTTATCAATCCAATATGTGCGTAATCCGCACATAAAAAATGTAGAAAAAGAACGAAATGGGGGTATAAAAATCTCTGCGAAAGATGTCGAACCCAACGGGGCTGGGGTGTCACGCACAAAAAGTTCGATTCAAACCTCCTATTAAAAAAGGGGTGAAAAATTATGGCAAAAGACGGAACAAACAGAGGAGGCAGACGAACACGAGCAGGCAGCAAGCCAAATGCGTTAGTAGATAAAATAGCCGCAGGAAAATCGGCGAATGTACTTAATATCTCAGAGTTCGAGATTGATGAACAGTTTGATTTAAATGACTTTTCAGAGATGTCAGAGCTACAAGGTGAAAACATACCAAAACCGAGTGAATATTTAAATGCACAGCAGAAAAACGGAAAACCTCTGGGCGCAGATAAAATTTTCAGGGAAACGTGGATATGGCTGAAAGAGCGAAGGTGTGAGAAATTCGTAAACCCACGGCTGGTCGAGGCTTACTCACAGGCGTTTGCAAGGTTTATTCAGTGCGAGGAAGCCATAAGTACATTCGGGTTTTTAGGGAAACATCCAACAACAGGAAATGCTATAGCTAACCCATTTGTGCAGATGAGCATTTCGTTTCAGAAGCAGGCAAACCTTCTTTGGTACGAGATTTTTGATATAGTTAAACAGAACTGTTCTACTGAGTTTGTAGATACACCTCTAAATGATGATATGGAATTGTTGCTTACTGCAAGAAAGGCGCGTGGTCGCGCATAGCAATTCGCACGCTGAAATTGAAGCAAAATAATAGTTTTTTATGCCTGCGATTTAGTTATATGCACAGTATGATGTATGCAATCGCCCGCCGAGGAGGAGAAAAGAACAATGGATATAACATGGCTTTTAACGGCAGTCTCGTTAATCGGGACTGTTTTTAATATTAGAAAAAACATAGTTTGTTTCTACATATGGCTGGTTGGAGACGTTTGCTGGTTCATTCTGGATTACACAAATGGAGTGTATGGTCGAGCAATGCTTGACTTTGTACAGATCTTACTGGCATTTTGCGGAATCATAGAATGGCGAAAGGAGACGCGATTTTAAATGAAAATAGAAAAAATGAACATTTCAAAACTCAATCCAGCTGAGTACAATCCAAGAAAAAATTTGCAGCCAGGCGATGCTGAGTACGAAAAATTAAAGCGTTCCATGGAGCAGTTTGGCTATGTAGAGCCCGTTGTTTGGAATAAAACAACAGGAAGAGTTATAGGAGGACATCAAAGGTTAAAGGTTCTTGTCGATTTGGGACTAAAAGAAGTTGATTGTGTTGTAGTTGAGATGGATGAAGAACAAGAAAAAGCCCTAAATATCGCACTGAATAAAATCAACGGCGAGTGGGATACCGATAAACTAGCAATGCTCATTTCAGACTTGCAGGGGTCGGATTTTGATGTATCGCTGACGGGCTTTGAAGAAGCCGAGATTGCCGACTTATTTGAAAAAACAGGAGAAAAAGAAGTCCGAGATGATGACTTTGACTTGACCGCCGCGCTGGAAAAAGCCTCATTTGTGGAACGCGGAGATATCTGGATAGTCGGCAGACACAGATTAATGTGTGCAGATGCAACAAGCGCTGAAGATGTAGCTGCATTAATGGACGGAAAACGTGCAAACTTAGTTGTAACAGACCCGCCTTATAATTGCTCATATGAAGGTGGCACAGGAATGAAAATTATAAATGATAGCTGGAATAACTCAAAAAAATTTTATCAGTTTCTTTTGGATGCGTTTAAAAATGCATATGACAACTTATCAGACGGTTCCGCTTTTTATTGTTTTCATTCTGATGCTGAGAAAGTAAATTTTTTTAATGCTACAGTAGATGCAGGATTTCATTATTCAACGACATGCATATGGGTGAAAAATGCTCTCGTAATTGGTAGAATGGATTATCAAATGCGGCACGAACCCATTATTTATGCATTCAAAAATACAGCTAAACACAAATTTTATGGGGATAGAAAACAGACAACCGTTTGGGAATTTAATAGACCTTCAAAATCACAACTTCATCCGACAACAAAGCCGTTATCTTTAATAGCATATCCGATAAAAATGTCTTCACAGGAAAATGGGATCGTTCTAGACTTGTTTGGAGGAAGTGGATCGACTCTTGTAGCGTGTGAACAGATGAATAGAGTTTGTCATACGATGGAGCTTGACGAAAAATATGCATCTGTAATTTTGAGACGAGCTGTCGAAAATGGAATATCACCCAACGATATTTATGTTCTACGAGGCAAGGCGCAAATTCCTTATGCTGAACTTGTGAAAGAGATTTATCTTAAAGCTTAATGCAAAACAATTTATTTGTGATATTGATTTAGCAAGGAAGGGTGGGTTGTGCGAAATTCATGAGGAAACTGAAAAACTACAAGCCAACAAAATTTATGGCAAAAGGTTCTCATTATGATAAAAAAATGGCAGATTACGCGGTTCAGTTTATTGAATGTCTGTGCCACACAAAAGGTACGTGGGCAGGAAAGCAATTTGAACTACTTGAGTGGCAGGAACAAATTATACGAGACGTTTTTGGGATTTTAAAGCCTAATGGGTATCGCCAGTTTAACACAGCTTATGTCGAAATTCCCAAAAAAATGGGGAAGAGTGAACTTGCCGCGGCAGTAGCGTTACTTCTTTGCTGTGGAGACGGAGAAGAACGAGCTGAAGTTTATGGCTGTGCTGCTGATAGGCAGCAAGCATCGATAGTTTTTGAAGTTGCAGCTGACATGGTAAGAATGTGTCCGGCCTTAGCAAAAAGAATAAAACTCTTAACTTCGCAAAAACGTATTATTTATAAGCCGACCAACAGTTTTTATCAGGTATTATCAGCAGAAGCGTATTCGAAGCATGGATTTAATATTCATGGAGTGATCTTTGATGAATTACATACGCAGCCAAATAGAAAACTTTTCGATGTTATGACAAAAGGTTCAGGTGACGCAAGAACACAGCCGCTATACTTTTTAATAACAACAGCTGGAAACGATACACACAGCATTTGTTATGAAACGCATCAAAAAGCCAAAGACATCCTTGAGGGCAGAAAAATTGACCCGACATTTTATCCTGTGATTTACGGAGCAGAAGAGTCGGATGATTGGACAGATCCTGAGGTTTGGAAAAAAGTAAATCCATCGCTTGGGATAACAGTAGGGATTGATAAAGTTAAAGCAGCGTGTGAATCAGCAAAACAAAATCCGGGCGAAGAGAATAGTTTTAGGCAGCTTCGGCTGAATCAATGGGTAAAACAGGCAGTAAGGTGGATGCCGATGGATAAATGGAACGCATGTAGCTTTAATGTGAATGAAGAAGAGCTGCGTGGCAGAGTCTGCTATGGTGGTTTAGATTTATCCTCAACAACGGATATTACTGCGTTCGTTCTTGTATTTCCTCCTGAAGGTGAAGACGATAAGTATCACATTCTCCCCTATTTTTGGCTACCGGAAGACAATCTTACCCTCAGAGTAAATCGTGACCATGTACCTTACGATGTATGGCAGAGGCAAGGACATCTAAAAACTACCGAGGGCAATGTAGTCCACTATGGCTATATTGAAGAATTCATCGAAGAGCTTGGAAAGAAGTACAACATACGAGAAATAGCATTTGACCGCTGGGGCGCAGTACAGATGGTTCAAAATCTTGAAGGCATGGGGTTTACAGTTGTTCCATTTGGGCAGGGATTTAAAGATATGAGCCCTCCAACTAAGGAACTTATGAAACTCACTTTAGAGCAGAAGATTGCGCATGGTGGACATCCGGTACTGAGTTGGATGATGGACAACATATTTATTCGTACTGACCCAGCAGGGAATATCAAGCCCGATAAAGAAAAATCCACAGAGAAAATAGATGGAGTTGTTGCAACAATAATGGCGTTAGACCGAGCTATTCGGAATCTGGGTGAAAACTATAATTCTGTCTACGAGGAGAGAGGTTTACTCATTCTTTAATCGAGTAAGGCGGCAAAATAAAATATTAATTTGTTTTTAATGTCAACAGAAATGTTGGCATTTTGTTATTTAAAAAATTTTTTTTGGAGGTTTTATTTATGAACAACTTAAAAGTATTTAAAAATCAAGAGTTTGGTGAAGTCAGGACAGTCACAATAAATGATGTGCCATATTTTGTGGGGAAAGATGTTGCTGAAATTCTCGGGTACCAAAACGGTAGTCGAGATATAAATAGGCACGTCGATACTGAAGACAGGCAAAAAACCATGGTATTTGATGGCAATCAAGATAAAGAAACAATAGTTATCAACGAGAGTGGTCTCTATAGTTTGATTTTATCAAGCAAACTGCCAAGTGCAAAAAAATTTAAACGTTGGGTGACGAGCGAGGTTTTACC
>ERZ857965.246-NODE-246-length-85597-cov-9.335110_pt1 | contig 85597 bp, 73 predicted proteins | sample MGYA00519758_ERZ857965 | MGnify/ENA primary metagenome ERZ857965 (study PRJEB31778, sample SAMEA3449381) | human gut metagenome | biome: human gut; feature: human-associated habitat; material: faeces | place: United Kingdom | collected 2010/2012 ...
AAGTTAACCAAATAGGTACAATAACTGAAACTTTAGATGCTATAGAAATGGCTAAAAGAGCTGGATATACTGCAGTAATATCTCACAGATCTGGTGAAACAGAAGATACTACTATAGCTGACTTAGCAGTAGCTGTAAACGCTGGTCAAATAAAAACTGGTGCTCCATCAAGAACTGATAGAGTTGCTAAATACAACCAATTATTAAGAATAGAAGAAACAGTTGGTGCTCAAGCTAGATACTGTGGATTAAAATCTTTCTACAACTTAAGCAAATAATAAATAATAACTAACTTAAACAAATAATTAATTATATAGTAAGCAAAATATATTTTATGAATAATATAGAATACCCAAGTGGAAATTTACCACTTGGGTATTCTTTTTTTGTGCAAAGTAATAGAGATAACTTTAAACTCATAAATATTAATAATACATAAAATATGGAGGAGATTGTATTTATGAAAAAAGAGATAATACAATTTTTTAAAAGTAAAACAAATGTAATAGCCATGCTCATATTTCCGATCATGCTTATTTTTGTAATGGGAAAATCACTAGATGGACTTATGAGTATGGATAAAAATATTTTTAGTGGGAAAATTATATATTTCAATATAGAAGATTCAAGTGGAAATAAAAATTTACAACCATTTTATGACTTCTCTGTACAATTTCAAAAAGATACCGAGGCAGAATTTGTAGAAAATACAAATCCTGAAGAAGCGATAAAACTTGTAAATAAAAATGAAGCAATTTGTTTTATAAATGTCTGTAAAGATGATATAAAATATTTTAGAAATGAAAATGGAGAAAGTACTGAAAGCAAAGTGTTTAGAAATTTATATACACAATATATGAAAAAATATATATTTATACACTCCACATCAAAATTCGAACCACAGAAAGTACCACAAATTTTAAATACACAAAATAATACCCGAGTTAAATCAGAAGGAATATCATATGATGAAGTAAATTCATTTACTTATTATACTTTTGTAGAACTGACGCTGATTATATTATACATATCGACAATAACGTTAACTTCAATATATAAGGAAAATACATTACATAAAATGACAAGATTAAAAAGATCAAGTATTAAAAAAATAAATATAATAATATCGAAAATAGCTCTTGGGATATTCATCGGAATTATGCAAATTATAATTATATATATAACTTCTACCAGATTATTTGGAGTAAATTGGGGGCAAAATGTAATTTACATTTTTATGGTATTAATTTCATTTATAATATTTAGCTCCGTATTGGGAATATCTATATCTATGATTTTTTCGGAGGAAAAAACAGCCTACACATTTATAAATATGCTTATAATAGTTATGGGATTTTTAGGCGGTTCATATGTTCCGCTTTGTCTAGTAAAATCAGCGAGAATAACTAGTTTTCTATGCGAATTAGTGCCAAATTATTGGGTTAATACAGCTATTTTAGGATTAAAATACAATGTGGATACCTCTTATTACATAAGTGCGATAAATATATCCTTAGGAAGTGCTGTTTTAATGATTATTCTAAGTAGGATAATCTCAAAAATAAAAGAAGGTGGAAGTTTTGATTAGATTAATACTAAATACGACAAAACTCTTGATAAGGAAAAAGAGCTACATAATAAGCGGAGTAATTATTCCAGTATTTATAATAATTTTCTTTAGCTTTGAATTTGGTGGCCAATATAAATATAAAATCGGGATAGTAGATAAAGACAACTCATATTCATCAAATCAAATTATAGAAAGTATAGATGAGCTTGAGGATATACAAAGTGTAAAAATAAAGGAGAAGGATTATAAACTTTTATTAATAACACAACAAATCGAAGTAGCAGTAATAATTGATAAAAATTTTGAAGAAAATTTATTAAATTTTAAACCACAAGAAATAAATATAAAATCTATAAAACATAATGATGTAGAAACTTCTATAAGGCAGCTTATAAAATTGAAATGTGAAGACTTATGCATAGTAGCATCATTGAGCAATAAAGATATAGATGAATTTAAAAATATAAATTTAGATTACAACAGTCAAATTACAAATCTCAGCTTAAACAAAGTAAAAGAAGACATACCTAAAATACAAAATACCCTAGGCCTTATTATTTTTACAATATTTATAGTTGCTGGAAATATAGCGAATTTCTTAATAGAAGATGAAGAAAATAAAACTAAAATAATGATTTTAAGCTCAGGAATTAGTAAGTGGAAATATTACTCATCGATGATTTTGATTTTTTATATAATGATATCATGCACAAGTCTTATATATTATTTGGTGGGAAAAATTTTATATATAGATTTTGGAATGGAAAATACCCTCAATTTTCTTTTCGTTCTATTAGTTTTTAATTTAATAGCCATAAGTTTGAATTTATGTATAGTATCATTTGTAAGAAGCAAGTATACATCGAGAATAATAAATATATTGATAGTAGTGCCATGTTGTATGCTTAGCGGAGTATTTTGGGATTTTGATGTAATGGAAGAAAGCCTCCAGAAAATAGGGAACTATATACCAACTAGATGGGTATATGTATGCATAGAAAACCTCCAAAATGGAAATGATTTAAATGGAATAAAAATTTACCTAGGATTGATGATTTTATTTTCAATAATTTTATTTGCAATAAGTTTTACCATATTAAAATTTAAAAGTGAGCTATAGATAAAAATTCCCTATAAATTGTAAAAATACTATAATTTTAAATCCCACTTTCTTGTAATAAAAGTGCTAATATGGTAAACTTAAAGTTGGATAAATTCAAGAGATAATAGGAGGGTACTCATGCTTAATAATATTTTAATGGGTGTACAAATAGTACTATCAGTACTTTTACTATTAGTTATAATGCCTCAAGAAGGAAAAGGGAACTTCTCTTCTGATTTCAGTGGAGCAGGAGATGATTTTGAAGCACAAGCTTACTTTAAACCAAAAGGAAAACAAGCATTCCTTTTAAAATCAACTAGAATATTCTCAGTATTATTCTTCATAAATGCATTAGCATTAGTAGTAATAAACAAATAGTAAATTAGATGACTGGCCATCATTTAATAAAATTTAAAGATTGAATTTAGTTTTTAAATAAAAGAAGTCTTCTGGATAATCTGGAAGACTTCTTTTTCTTTATGTTTATGTAATTTATTTTATTAAAATAAAATGATTATTAAAATAAAAATATATTATTGTCATAGCTAGAAATATATATTAAATAAGTGCCATGCTTTTTAATATATAAATCCATATAAACATTGTTACTATGCAGAAGAACGATGTAAACACGATAATTTGGGCAGCTAAATCGCTATCGCCATCCATTTGTTTTGCCATTTGGAATGTTGAAACACCTGTTGGAGCACCATAGATTATAGTTAGTGTAAGTAGTGCAATTCCTCTAATTCCAAGAAATACACTAAGTGGAATCATAATTAAAGGAACTACGATTAACTTTGTAATAACTATAAATATGGTTTCGTGTAGGTACTTTTTTACATCAGAAAATGCAAATGATGCACCAAGAAGAATTAAACCAAGTGGAGTTGCCATTTTTGACACATCTTCAACAGTTTCCATTATACAAGTCGGAAGTTTTATCCCAACAAGAAGGAAGACAATACCTACAAAAGCACCGATTATAAGAGGGTTTGTAACAACGCCTTTAAGTATTTTTTTGATGTTGATTTGAGAGCCTCTAAATATCTCAAGTGATATAACAGCTAGCATGTTGAAAAGAGGAACTATAACTGCAATCAACATTGCTGTAGTACCGACATTTCCGTCGCCATAAATTGAAGTGGCAACTGGAATACCGAAAATCACAAAGTTACTACGAAATACACCTTGAATCATAACACCACGTTTTCTGTTTTCCTTTTCGATTTTAGGTATAAATAATAGAAGGATCAAAAATAATATAACAACGCCTGATACAGCGAATAAAATTAATTTGCCGTCGAATACTGTCTCCAAATCTGTTGTATAAACGTTATAAAAAAGAAGCACAGGTAAAAATACTTTAAATACTACTTTGTTCATAACATCTAGTGTATGTTGGTCAAATATTTTTATATATTTTAGAAAGTAACCAAGAACCATCATTAAAAACAAAGGAGCAACGACATTAAAAGATAAGATTAAATTTTCCATTAGATTTCTCCCCTTAATATTAAATTATAAAAGGCCAAGTCAAATGACTTAGCCTATATTAAAAACTGAAAAACTCCAATTATTTATTTGCTTTTAATACTGCACCCTTGTCACCTGATGTAACCATAGTAGCGTATCTTGCTAAGTAACCAGTAGTTACTTTTGGTTCTCTTGGAGTCCAAGCAGCTTTTCTTCTTGCTAATTCTTCGTCTGATACGACAAAGTCTAAAGTTTTTTCTTTTATATTTATTTTTATTAAATCTCCTTCTTCAACAAGAGCTATTGGTCCACCAACAGCAGCTTCTGGAGAAACGTGTCCGATTGATGCTCCTCTAGATGCACCAGAGAAACGACCGTCAGTTATAAGAGCAACACTAGAACCTAATCCCATACCAGCTATTGCAGAAGTTGGGTTAAGCATTTCTCTCATACCTGGTCCACCTTTTGGTCCTTCATATCTTATTACAACAACATCACCAGCAACGATTTTTCCACCTTTTATAGCAGCTATTGCATCTTCTTCACAATCAAATACTCTTGCTGGACCTTCGTGTACTAACATTTCAGGAACAACAGCAGATTGTTTAACTATACCAGAATCAGGAGCTAAGTTTCCTTTAAGTACAGCTATACCACCAGTTTCTGAATATGGATTATCTATTGGTCTTATTGTTTCAGGATCTTTATTTGCACAGTTAGATATATTTTCTCCTACAGTTTTTCCTGTAACGGTCATTATATCTAAGTTAAGTAGATTCTTTTTGCTTAATTCATTCATTACCGCGTAAACTCCGCCAGCTTCATTTAGGTCTTCCATGTATGTGTAACCTGCTGGAGCTAAGTGGCAAAGATTTGGAGTTCTTGAACTTATTTCATTAGCTATATCTACGTTTAGTTCTACACCAGCTTCGTTAGCTATTGCTGGTAAATGTAACATTGAGTTAGTTGAGCAACCTAATGCCATATCTACTGTTAATGCATTTTGGAATGCTTTTTCAGTCATTATATCTCTTGGTTTTATGTCTTTTTCAACTAATTCCATAACTTTCATACCTGCATGTTTAGCAAGTTTTATTCTTTCTGAATATACTGCTGGAATAGTTCCGTTTCCTTGAAGTCCCATTCCTAAAGCTTCAGTCAAGCAGTTCATACTATTTGCAGTATACATACCAGAACATGAACCGCAAGTTGGACAAACTTTGTTTTCAAATTCTAAAACATCATTTTCATCCATAGTTCCTGCAGCATAAGAACCTACTGCTTCGAACATGCTTGATAAACTTCTTTTTTCGCCTTTAACACGACCAGCAAGCATTGGGCCACCACTTACGAAAACAGTCGGTATATTAACTCTAGCAGCTGCCATTAATAAACCAGGAACGTTTTTGTCACAGTTAGGAACCATAACTAATCCGTCAAATTGATGAGCCATAGCCATACATTCAGTTGAGTCAGCTATTAAGTCTCTTGTAACTAGTGAGTATTTCATTCCGATATGTCCCATTGCTATACCATCACAAACTGCTATTGCTGGGAATACTACAGGAGTTCCTCCTGCCATTGCTACTCCAAGTTTAACTGCTTCTACTATTTTGTCTAAGTTCATATGACCTGGAACTATTTCGTTGTATGAACTTACTATACCTATTAAAGGTTTTCTCATTTCTTCTTCAGTATGTCCTAAAGCATTAAATAATGAACGATGAGGTGCTTGTTGCATCCCTTTTCTTACTGCATCACTTCTCATTTCTATTATCCCCCTGTTATTTAAAAATATTCATTTAATGTTAAATTTTTTCAATTATTTATCTTATTAAGTTTAAAAAGCTTTGAAACGTAAATCTATTTTAAATTCTAAATTATATATAAAATTTAAAAATTCAGACTTTTTAAATTAAAACTCTTGATATTGACCATATTATGAGGTATTATTTTCCTATAAATGGTATAACATCATACTAATACATTTAACATATGATGTCAATAATATAATTGAATAAAATTTCAAAAAATTAAGATATATAAATTAAGCTATATTAGGTAAAACATGATTAATTAACAATAAAGATAATTTATTTAATATAGATGAAAGAAGGGGAACAGTATGGAATATAAAAAATCACAATCTCTATCAGAGCAGGTGGCTGATGAAATTTTAGATATGATAGTTGTGAAAAAACAATTTAAAATAGGAGATAAACTTCCGAATGAAACAGAATTATCAGCGCTTTTAAATGTCAGCAGAACGACTTTGAGAGAGGCTATAAAGATGCTGGTTTTACAAGATATAGTTGAAATTAAAAGAGGTAAAGGAACTTTTGTAAAAAGTGATGAGGTCGATAATTTTACACTTGGAAATTTAAAATCAAATACATCAGACTTGGCAGATTTATTGGAAATGAGGCTGATAATTGAGCCGATGGGAGCATACTATGCGACAAAAAGAGCGAGTGATAATGAAATAGAAAAAATAATAGAATACGGCGAAATAATAGAACAAAAAATCCTAAATAACGAAGACAGAACAGATGCTGAACAACAGTTTCACAATGCGATTGCAAAGGCAAGCGGCAACTCATTTATGAAGGAATTAGTGCCGATTATAAGCAAGGCGATAAACGAAAGTGTAATTTTATCAAAACAATACGAAAAAGCGACAGAACTTACATTAAAAGATCACCGAATGATAATAGATTTTATGAAAGAAAGAAATGCAGAAGGGGCAAAAACTGCGATGAGTTTACACATTATACATACAATCGATAGTTTTGGATTTAAAGATAGATTAGTATAAAAAATAAAAAGTATAATAAATAAGAATTATGGTAAAAATACAATATAGCAGTACAATGTATATTTTTAATATGAATTACAAAAAAATAAAAATTCTCCTCCCAAAATATATTAAATATGTAATAAATCAAGTATAATAAATATTTAGGTTAAAATTCATTAAAATATAAAGGTGAACAAATACATAAATAAAAATATTTATAGGAAAACTATAAACATTACCGTAAATAAGTAAAAATCTCTATGTAAGAATCCCAATATATGAGATAAAATATTAAAAATTAACAAATATTAAAATTTTAACGTCTAAATAACAAGGAAGATAATATACAATTAAAGTAGGACATATAAAATAAAACATATAATGTAAAAAATACTTTTAATGAATTGAAATAAATACAGTAAATGGAGGAATTTTAAATGACACCGGAAATAAAAGAAAAGTTACTAGGTTTAATAAATGAAAAAGCATATAATCCTCTAAAGAAGGAAGAATTAGCATTAATATTTGACATACATTCATGTGAAATGCCAATGTTCAACAATTTTTTAGAAGAATTACAAGATGATGGATATTTAATAGTATCTAAAAAAGGAAGAGTTATGGCGCCAAGTGCTATGGGATATTTTGTCGGAAAATTTATATCTCATAGAAAAGGATTTGGATTTGTAGAATCAGACGAAGAATTTACACAAGATTTATTCATAGGTTCAGATGACATAAATGGAGCGATGAACGGCGACAGAGTTATGGCTGAAATAGTAAAGCCAGCAGAAGAAGGAAGAAGAGCCGAAGGAGCTATCGTTAAAGTATTAAAAAGAGAAAACGAAACTGTTATAGGTCTTTTCCAATTATCAAATAAAAACTTTGGATTTGTTGTACCAGATGATAAGAAATTCACTCAAGATATCTACATTCCAAGCAGATATTTCTCTGGAGCAAAAGACAACGACAAAGTAGTTTGTAAAATCACAGTTTGGCCAACTGAAGGAAGAAAACCAGAAGGTAAAATAACAGAAGTTATAGGTCAAAAAGGAGAACGTGGGGTAGAAATCGACTCAATAATAAGAGCACACGGACTACCAGAAGAGTTCCCACGCAAAGTATTAGAAGAAGCTGATAGAGTTATAGTTCCAATACCAGATGAAGAAATAAAAAGAAGAATGGATTTAAGAGATTTAAAAACATTCACAATAGATGGTGAAGATGCAAAAGACTTAGACGATGCAGTTTCAATCGAAGTATTAGAAAACGGAAACTACAAATTAGGTGTTCATATCGCCGATGTTTCTCACTATGTTAGAGAACATTCAAAACTAGATAAAGAAGCTATAAAAAGAGCGACTTCAGTTTATCTAGTTGATAAAGTAATACCAATGCTTCCAAAACAACTTTCAAACGGAGTATGTAGTTTAAATCCATTTGAAGATAAATTAACTTTATCAGTATTTATGGAAATAAACGCTGACGGAAAAGTTATAAAATACGATATAGCAGAGTCAATCATAAACTCAAAAGCTAGAATGACTTATACAGAAGTATCTGACATATTAGAAAAAGACGATGAAAAATTAAAATCTACTTTCTCTAACTTAGTAGAAGAATTCCATAATGCTGAAGACTTAGCGAGAATTCTTATGAAAAGAAGAGAGAGAAGAGGATCAATCGACTTTGATTTCCCTGAATCAAAAATAATATTAAATTCAGAAGGAAAAGTAGCAGATATCAAGTCATACGAAAGAAGAATATCAAACAGAATGATAGAAGAGTTCATGCTTGTGACAAATGAAACAGTAGCAGAACATTTCTTCTGGTTACAAACTCCATTCGTTTACAGAATACATGAGATTCCTGCAGCAGAAAAAATGGAGAACTTAAGCAAATTTATAGCTACATTTGGATATAGTTTAAAAGGTGATTTAGAACAAATTCATCCAAAAGAAATCCAAAGAGTTCTAAAATTAATAAAAGGAACACCAGAAGAAGAATCAATAAGTACAATAATGCTTAGAAGTATGAGACAAGCGAGATATGCTCCACAATGTGTGGGTCACTTCGGTTTAGCGGCACAATACTACTGCCACTTTACATCACCAATAAGAAGATACCCAGACTTACAAATACACAGAATAATAAAAGAACAATTAAACGGAAAATTAACTCCAAAGAGAAGTGAACAACTTGCAAATATAGTTGAGTACGCATCTAACCAATCTTCAGAACAAGAAAGAGAAGCTGAATTAGCAGAAAGAGATGTACACGATTACTATAAAGCTGTTTATATGGCAGACAGAATTGGCCAAGAATTTGACGGAACGATATCAAGTGTTACATCATTCGGTATGTTCGTTGAATTAGAAAACACAGTAGAAGGATTAATCAGAATGGTCGACATGACTGACGATTATTACAACTACATCGAAAGCAGCTACTCATTAGTTGGTGAAAGAACTAAGAGAGTGTTCAGAATAGGTGATCAAGTTAGAATAAAAGTTAGCAAAGTAAATGTAGACTTTAGAGAAATCGACTTTGAATTAGTTTCTGTAAAAGAAGACAACAGATTAGTAGATAAAGTTGTCGATGGTGAAATAGAAGCTGACGAAAAAGATGGAGAATAATAGATAAAATCTAACGTAATATGTATTTAAAATAGTTGATAAAAATTTATAGAAGGGATATTATAAAATAAATAGCGTTATTTTGTAATATCCCTTTTTAATGTGTAAATTTAAAGGTAAATAAAATGCATTGAAATGGAGGAATGAATATGGTAGAACCAGAGGAATACAGTTATGAAGAATTTCCCGAATCGTCGACTGTAACAAGAGGAATGAATGTAATCGAGTTTGAAGATGATATCGCCTCAGTAGTATGTAAAAGATATGTGAATTATGTTGAAAGGGATGGCAAACAGTTAAAATTGCAATTTCTGATGCCTTATTACACAGTTGAACATATGGAAAAACTGCCATGTGTTGTCTTTGTACAAGGGTCAGGTTGGATTAAACAAAAGTTGTATCTTAACATTGGGAACTTATCAAAATTAGCAGACAAAGGATATATAATAGCAATTGTCCAATACAGATCAGCAGAAGATGCACCTTTCCCAGCACAAGTTCAAGACATTAAAACAGCTATCAGATTTTTAAGAAAAAATGCATCAGAATACAAAATCGACCCCAACAATATATTCTTGTGGGGTGATTCATCAGGCGCACACGTATCATTAATCACAGGAATTACAAGTGGTGTAACAGAATTAGACACAGACGACTACAGCGATTATTCTGACAAAGTAAATGGAATAGTCGATTTTTATGGACCAACAGACATAACAAAAATGAATGATGCACCGACAACAGCAGATTACACAGTTGCCGACAGTCCAGTCGGAATATTGATAGGGAAATTAGATGTCACAAAACACGAAGACAAAGCACAAAAAGCAAACGTATTAAATTACATTACAATGGGTAGGGATATACCGCCGATAATAATTTTCCACGGCAGCAAAGACAGAATCGTTCCATTCGAACAAAGCGCAATGTTGCACGAAAAATTATTGGCAGAACATAAGGAGAGTACAATTTACAAAATTATGGGACAAGACCACTGTGGCCCAGGATTTTGGCAAGATGAGGTTATCGATTTAATCGACGACTTTTTCGAAAAACATATGAAAAGAATATAGTGGTGAACATAGGTATATATTTGGATGGATTATTGAAATTTTCTAAGGGATAGTTCATCCTTTTCTTTTGCTGAGAACTTGACGAAATTGGTAAACTATGATAAATTATAAATCAGTCTAAAATAAGTAATAAAGAAGGTGAAAGTATGGCGGGAACTAAAAATTTAGCGACAAACAAAAAAGCAAGACACGAATACTTTATAGAAGAAACATACGAATGTGGAATCGAATTAAAAGGAACAGAAGTTAAATCACTTAGAATGGGTAGAGTAAACCTTAAAGACGGATTTGCATCTGTGGATAACTCTGAAGTTTTCCTAAAACAAGTTCATATAAGCCCATACGAACAAGGAAACTCTTTCTACAAATTGGACCCGATGAGACCAAGAAAGCTCCTTCTTCATAAATCTGAAATCAGAAAATTAATAGGGGCAACAACAATAAAAGGTTACTCATTAATTCCACTTAACATGTACCTTAAAAACGGTAAAGTTAAAGTAGAATTAGCACTAGCAAAAGGTAAAAAACTTTATGACAAACGTCAAGACATGGCTAAAAAAGATGCACAAAGACGTATCGAAAGAGAAATGTCTGGAAGATATTAATAGTTAACAACATTATTAAATAGAAAAGCTATAGTATTATTGTCCAAATAATGCAAAATATATAGCGATTCTATGATTATGCAACAAATGAAAAATATTTCATTGATTTTTTAATCAAAAAGTATTATATTATTAATACAATAATATTTTAAATATACAACTTAATATGGTGGAACAATAAATAACAGTTTGCAAAAGTCTCAAAGACTCTAAACATCCATGGGGGTGTAAAGGTTTCGACGTGGGTTTGGAACTTGAGGCTGCGTGTCGTGTTACTCCTCTAGATCACGTTAAACCTGGGGAATTAAAATAAACGCAAACGAAAATTACGCTTTAGCAGCTTAATAATTGCTGCTTGTCCCTCTTAGCCCTCCTGCCGGTTAAGACTGGACATCATTTATGCAGGGAACTACTTCTTGGGCGCCTCGACCTGAAGTGGACTAATTGAGGCTGGCTGATGATGTAGTCTGCCACTGGACGACATCAAAGGCGAGACACTAATACAGATGGCTACACACGTAGATGCAGCGAGGAATGGGCTTGCGGACAGGGGTTCGACTCCCCTCATCTCCACCAGTAAATGACCTCGAATATGAGGAAAAGAAACTACTAAGTGATTATCTTAGTAGTTTTTTTATATAATATTTTATTAGTACTTATGTATGTAATTATAATTAGACACAAGATTTAACTAATTTATATATTTAAATATATAAATTAATTGATATTTATAAATATACAAAATAATGATGTATAATTTATAAATATATAGGTAAATTTTCATTATCATTACAGGAAGGGGAAATATAGATGAGTAAAAAAGATATAATATCTACAGAAATAATTCACAAAGAGATAGACTTAGTACAAAATTGCATATCAAGAATGGCAAATAACTCATTTCTATTAAAGGGATGGTCTATATCTTTGATATCTGTTATATTAGCCATTATTTATGAAAAAATTAATCCAATACAAATATCATTGATATTAGCTATCATCATACTATATTTTTGGTATTTAGATGCATATTTTTTAAGGGAAGAAAGAAAGTATAGAAAATTATATGAGTGGATTATTAAAGAAAGACCAAAAAATAATAAAAGATTATATAGTTTAAATGCACACAGATTTGACAACAAAGTTGATAATATAATAGATACGATGAAATCAAAAACATTGAAATGGTTTTATGGAATACCATTTACAATATCTATAATTGTATTAATATATAATTTAATACCCATATTATGCAGATTAAATTGCAAAAAATAGATGTATAAAAAAATAAATCTTATTTTAAAAAATATAAAGAAATAAGTATACTTTTAAATTATAAAGCAACTTTTCATTATATAATAATTATAAGGATAATATATACGGTAATAGAAATATCTAAAAAAGATAATAAAATATATTGCCTAACAAAAAAGATGATTGAATGATATTAGCCATATTATGAATTAATATAATTAATGCATAATATAAGAAAAGCATATACAGAAAGGGGAATTTATAATGGGGCATAAAATTTTTGTATCATATAAATTTGCAGATGATGATGTTTATAATATAACAAATAGCATGGAGGGAAGTACTGTTAGAGATTATGTAGATAAAATAGAGGAAACTTTAAAATCAGATGAATCTGATCATATTTATAAAGGAGAATCAGATGGAGAAGATTTATCATATTTAAGTGATGATACTATATGGCAGAAACTTAGAAATAGAATATATGATAGTACTCTTACTATAGTTATGATTTCACCTAATATGAGAAACAGATATAAAAAAGAGAAACAACAGTGGATACCAAGGGAAATATCATATTGTCTAAAGGAAGTATCAAGAATAGATAAAAATGGAACACCCGTTAAAAGCAAAACTAATGCTATGCTAGCAGTAGTAGTACCAGATAAAAATAATGATTATTCTTATTATACATATGAAAAAATATGTTGTACATCAGGTTGTAGAATGTTAAAAACGGACACATTATTTGAAATTATGAGAAAAAATATGTTTAATTTAAAAGATGCTAATAAAAAGGATTGTGAAGATGGATCTACTATTTGGTATGGAGATAGCTGTTATATATCTTCAGTTAAATGGGAAGATTTTATAAAAGATATGGAAAAATATATTGATAAAGCTTATGAAATACAAGATAAAATAGAGGATTATGATATACATAAAGACGTTTAAGATTATTTATAATATTAGAAGGAGTAGTAATTTATGAATAAAGAAAAACAAGCTATATTAGAAAAAGAGATTGATTTAATTCAAGGTTGTATTAATAGAATGGCTCAAAACTCTTTTTTAATAAAGGGGTGGTTAGTAAGTTTAATTGCAGTTATTTTAGGATTATTACCTGAAAAATTTGACTTGAAGGTATTAGGTATTATAGCGGGATTAGTAACAGTATGTTTTTGGTATTTAGATGGATTCTTTTTAAAAACAGAAAAATTATATCGATGGAAGTATGAATGGATCATAAAAGAGAGAGTTAATAGTGATAAATTTTATTATAACTTAGATCCATATAATAGAAATATGTGGCTGAGAAGTATAGATGGAAAGGAAAAAAAAGAACCAAAAATCCTCAGGATAATGTTTACAAAAACAGTTTGGCCTCTATATATTATGATTTTAGTGGCTATATTAGCTATTGTTATTTTAGAAATAAAGAAATAATAATGGTGAATATTACTATCAGCGTACGATTGGAGATTATAAATGGGAAAAACTAAGAGAAAGTTTAATTCGATGTATAATAAATATAAACAGTCATTTAAAGGTCCTTTAGAGAATGTGGGAAAAGTAATAAGATTAGATTTTTCAGACCGAGATTTTATTAATTTATTTAAAGAGATGTATCCTTATATGTGGGAAGATTTAAATAAAAAATATGATTTTTGGCATTATAAGAATAATGATCTTATTCGAAAAGGTAAAAAAAGTAGATATAATTTTAGAAATCCAACTAATTTTGTTTTGGATTGTTCAAAAGGTATAAGAAAAAAGGCTCGTGAAGGAAATTATAATTTAAATGAGGAAGAAAAAGTAATTTTAAAAGAAGATATATGTAGAAAGTCTAAATTAAAAGTAGAAAGAAATAAACAAAAGCTAGAAAAAGAGTTATATTATATTCAAGAAGTTTCTCCTGAATATGAAAAAGCATATATTTCAAAATATTTCAAGTCACATGATTTACATATTAAATTAGAGATAATAAGAGAACTTTCAAAATATAAGTCTAAAAATATAATAAAATTTTTCTATAAAGTGAATTATTGTACAAGGAATTTTTCTTTAAAACAAGAGTCAAAAAAATATATTCAATCTTTACAATTACCATTTCAATTGAGAGGCAAAAAGAAAGGTAAAAAAAATTATATAGATAATGAAATTGTGAAAAATGAAAGTAGTCCTGAGGTGCTTATGAAAAGATTATATGATGATGAACTTGAAAAATTGAAAAAATTTGATATTTTTATGTCACATAATTCTCTTGATAAACAAGAAATTATTAAAATACGTAAATTATTAAATAAGGATAAATTAGTGGCATATATAGATTGGTCTAGTGATAAATTTGATTTAAGACATGAATGGTGTAACGCAACAACATCACATGTTATAAAAGAACGTATAAAACAAAGTAAGTGTATAATGATATGTATGACAAAAAAATTACTAAAATCTCAATGGTGTCCATGGGAAATAGGATATGCTGATGCAATAGGTAAGAAAATATGTATTTATAAATTGGAAGATATATCGTATATACCTCAATTTTTTGATAGTTATTATGAAGTGAAAATTATAGATAATGAGTTTATAGTGGAACAAGATAACAAAAAAGTGAAATTAAATGATTGGATTACAAATAAGAGTAATTAAAAATATTCTAATAATAAATTTTTAGTTGACCTTATTATTAATTTGTATAATATATAAAAAAAACTCTTTGTTAGATAAAAACAGAGAGTTTTTTATGTTAAATATCATAATAATTATTAGATGTATAAGTTAATTTTATTTTTCAAAAACCTTATATAAAACATCTAATGCATGTATCGATTGATCTAAATATGAATAATTGCTATATTTTTCTTGCCAATTATTTAAATCTGAGATTTTTAAATCTATTAAATGTTCTAAAGAACATCTATATTTAACTTTTAAGTCATTACTAAAATATTCTTCAGCAAGCTTCTCTATAATTGGAGAGAATCTATAGTCAGATATAGGTCTAGTTCTTAGTAGACGAGTTGCTTGTAATTCAGAATATATCCAAGGCGAATATGTACATTCACTTATTATATCAGATGTTTTTTCAACTGAGTTTGGAGTATTAATAAAAAATACACATTCTGTATTATCAATAGTTCTTATTAATGCTGTAGATAACATTAAGTGGATATGACTAGTTGAAAAATTACGTTTGTTATAATCATAAAGGTTAGTACTTTCTGATGAGCAGTATTTATCATCTATTTTTTTTAATAAATCGTTACTATATCCCCAAACACAAGAATCAATAAAGCATTTTAAGTTGAAGTTTTCATAAAGCCAACCAGAAAGTTTTATAGCTAAGTCTTCATCATTATGTGAATGAGATAAAAAGATATTAGATTTTATATTTGGAAACCAATCCTCACAAATTTTATTGGCATCTAGGCTACCATCAATACCTAAATAATCATCTAAATTCCTATTAATTTGTTCTTTATTATTGTCATATAAATCTTTACCTATTTTATAATAGTTTTTATTAGGTTGGTTATTAGAAAAAAATGAGTCATCAATATTTAAATTAAATCCTTGAAACATAAAAAACTCCTTTCTTGTAAAAATATTAATTATATAATATCATACATATAATTGTATGTAAAATATGGTAATATATTGTTATAAGTATAAAAATAGGAGGTTTAATTTATGGAAGTTGTATTTATTTCACCAGTTCTTACAATAGGTGAAGATGAAAAGGTAAACAATTTTTTTGGTAGTGTAGAAGATGAATTAAAAAAATATATTTTGAATGTCTCAACAATAAATAGTATAGATGAAATCAAAAGAAAAAAAAGTAATATAAAACAAGATGCATTAATAATATTTTTTAATTCTTTAAATGAAACATATGATAGTGAAATATTAGACTTTATAGATTATCTTTCTAAAAAGAATATTGAAATTTGGCCAGTGGCTATAAATAAAGATAGTAGAATACCAATACAAAATATAAAATTCATACAAAGTTTTGATGTTTATGAACAATTAAGATGTAGAAATTTAAGTGATGATTACATGAATAGTGTAGGGTTAATACTTGCAAGAAAGATTATATCAAGAGTAAAACCTAATTTTTATAATGAAAAAAATTTATTATTTGTAAGTCATAGAAGAATAGATGGAGAAGATATAGCAGCAAAACTTTGTGATCAATTATTGATACAATCAAAGACTAGTATAAATTTTAGAGATATAACAAATATAGCGGTTGGTGAAGAAGCACAAGAAGAAATCAAATTAGCTTTATATAAAAGTGATATATTAATTTTTATACATACAGAGAAAGCAGCAAAATCAGATTGGATTACTAGAGAATTAATATATGCAGTTCTTAATAATATACCAATACTTTGGATAAAAGTAGGTAATGCAAGTGAGTTAGATTTGCCAATAAAACCGGCAGAAAATCCTCACTTAATATACAATGAAGAGGATTTTTATAATCAAAAAAGTCTTGTTAAAATAGTAGATGATGTACTTAGTAAAAGTTTTGAGTTAATTATGGTGAATTCGGATTCAGTTTATGATTATATAGAAAGACTTGAAGATTTGTGCAAATCTAAGCAATTTAATTTAAATGAAATTGACGAAAGTAAACTTATATATAGGCTTAATATATCTAGAAAAGGATGTACATATCCTCAGCGAGATATAAAACATTATATTCAATATTTTGGAAGAAGGTGTAACGAAAATGATTATAAAAGTATAGAAGAATTTTTAGATAAAAAAACTTGTGATAAAGATAGGCTATATGATTCAGCTATATTATTATCTGATAAAAATAAGATTAGATTATCTAAAAAAGATAAATATATAGTAGAAGAAAATTATGATGATTTTTATGATTCTTGTAGAAATTATTTGAAACAAGATAAGGTATCTAAAGATATAGAAATAGTTATATCAGGTTCATTCCCAGAATGTGATGAAATATATAAACAATCTTTATATGATGCAGTTAATATTCTTTCAAAAGAAATTTTAAAAAGTGGTGTTAAATTAACATTTGGTTCACATCCAACATTCCAAAATATAATTTTTGAAATAGGCAAAAAATATAGACCAAGCGACTATAAAAATGCCGTGAAAATGTTTATATCTAAATACTTTAAAGATAAATATAATATTGAAGAATTAAATGAGAACGCAGAGGTTTATGAAATAGAAAAAGTTGAAAGTAATTTACTTAAAAGCTTAACTCTTTTAAGAGAAAATATGATAAATAGAGAGGAAGTTAAGGCACTTATATGTTTGGGTGGTATTATAAGATCTGAAAATGATTCTAATAAAGGGGTAATTGAAGAAATTGAAATTGCAAGAGAAAATAATATTCCTGTATTTTTAGTTGGTATGGTAGGAGGAAAATCTTCACAAATAGCGGCAAAATACTTAAAGAATAAAAATTGGGCAGAACTTAATAATGCACCTATAGAATTAAATGAAGAATTAGCTCTAAGTTTAGATTATAGGACTGTATTTAAAAAATTAATAGATAATATAGTAAGTTATGGGGAATGAAGAGGAGATATATATGGAAGAAAATAGAGATATTAACCAAGGGGATAATAAAATAGATAAGAACTTTATATTGGCAATTATAGGTATACTTATTACATTGTGGCAAATTATTGATCAATATACAATGATAAGTTATATGGAGGCATATGATTTAATGAATGAGTATGGGAATGCCTATGAATATGCTTTAAAATATAAAGCTGAATATATGGATGCTGAAAGTAATGATGATAAAGACAAGATAGAAGAAAAAGCATTAATAAATTTTAAAAAAATTCTTTCTCCAAAAGCTTTAGATATAGTAGAATATAGCATATTTAAGAATACAGATGAAGTAGAAGGATATATGGATGTAAAAAAGTATGATTATAATGAATTTGAATATACTAACAACATTGAAGTTTCTGAGTATAAAAAAGAAATTATAGTAAAAGATTCGTATTTTGTAAAAACAAGTAGAGGATATCCTAAAAAAGAAGAGAAATGGGGTATACCAAATCAAGTTTTTACATATTCAAGAAAAAATTTTTTTGGAGAACCTATTATAGAAGATTGTAATACTTATAAAGATAATTAATAAATTATTAATTAATAAAAAACTGATAGCAGAAACTTTTATTGACATTTTATTGTATAGAGACCTGTAATAAATTAATTATGGGTCTTCTATTTTGTTTAAAATATATATCGAAATTATGCGAAGCATATTTAAAAACCTCAATCAATTTTAATAATTTAATTGCATATTTATCAACCCATCTGCATCCAACATTCATTCTTCTGTTTATTTCTCTCATTTCTATTTCTATTAAACTATTCGATGTATGTTTTTCTTTATTTACCCAGTCTAAATTACTAATATATATTCCTTCCATCACTTTATACAAATAATTAGTAATATCTTTTAATTTAAGGTTATCAAAAGCCCTATAAAAATACATATATTCACTAATCGATTTATAAAAATCAGGATTTTTGAGTATTTTAGCTAATCCACTTACAAGTGATTGTCTATCTTCTACGGGAACTTTATTTAAATATAACAAATGAGATAGATTTCGGGGAATATGCCAAATACATCTACGATAATTGGCTTGTGAAAATAATTTTTTTAGTTTTGAATAACTATTGTCTCCATCTACAATTATATTATCACATGAATATTTTGAAAGAAAATCTTTGAATTGCCCGTTAGGGCTTCCTATTCCTATACTTACAAGCTTTTTAACATTATAATTCCTTCCATATTTAATTACTTTTTTTATAGGTGCTAAAGCAAGATGAATTTCAGAACCTCTCTCTTTTACTCCAGATTTAATCTTTGTGCCATCTATCAATATAGTATCAAATTTATTTATATCACTATCAATATTAATACTGTCAGAAACTCTTAATATAATTTTTCTAACACTTGTATGGCTTATTGTAGTATTTGTAAGTCTCTTAATATATTCAGAGGTCTTATTATAAGAATTATTTAAGGCTAAAGTAACAATTTTTTCTTCTAGTTCAGTAGAAATTCTAACTCTAGGATTTAAACCTAATAACTTAGAAAAAGGAGAAAAAGTTTTATTACAAGATTTACAAGTAACTTGAAGTAATTTAAATTCAATAGTTCCATTAGATGTTTTTAATTTTCTTTTTCTTGAACCTCTTCGGTTAAAGGAGCTACGCTCATGACAATGAGGGCATACCCATGGAGCAAAATTTCCTTCTATATTGTTCCATTTGCTTCCTAAAAATTCATTTAAAAGACTTTCTTGGATTTCTTCAATAATTTCTGACGATAAATTTAAAGTTAAGTCTTTAAATTTATGATTTACAGACCTAATAACATCGTTGACAGTTATATTATTTTGTGATAAATTTATTTTACAAAAAATAGTATGTTTTTTTGTGAGCATAGAGATCATTCCTTTCATAGGTTTGTGTGCAACTCTATGCTCTTTTATTTTTAACAAAAAGTCAATACTAAATGTCAATAAAAGTTTCTGCTATCAAAAAACTACTAAATTTAAAACTTAGTAGTTTTTTATTATTATATAAACAACAAAAAATTTGTATTTAATAGTAAATACGATTTCAAAATATATTATAATTAATATATTGGAAATAAATAACATAATTAAAGCTATAGGGGGATGCCATGGAAAATAATTATAACGATTTAACCTTTTTTACAAATGAAGAAGGTCATACTTTATATGACAGGTTTAACAAGATATTAAATAACAACGTACAATTTTTTGATATCTTAGTGGGGTATTTCAGAAGTAGTGGATTTTATAAAATGTACGAATCCATGGAAAGGGTAGAAAAGACAAGGATTTTAGTTGGATTAAATTTAGATAAAAAATCATTAGAATTAATACATGAAGCTAAAAATATTAATCAAATAGATTTTATGTCAAATGCTGATACTAAAAAGTATTATTCAGAAGAAGTAAATGAAGAAATTGAAAAATCAGAAGACAGTAAAGATGTGGAGATGGGAATAAAGAAGTTTATTGAGTTTATAAACTCAGGCAAATTAGAAATAAGGGTATACCCACATCATCCAATACATGCAAAGGTCTATATAATGAGAAAGGATTTAAGCAAATCAGAAGACTATGGAAAAGTTATTACAGGGTCAAGTAATTTTTCAAAATCAGGATTAATAGATCAATTGGAATTTAATGTAGAGCTAAAAGATTCTAGGGATGTTAGATTTGCAGAAGAAAAATTTGAAGAGCTATGGAAAAATTCAATAGAAGTTAATGACGAATATACTGATAAGGCTAAAAAAAGTTGGATAAGGGAAGATATTACACCATATGAACTTTTTATAAAATGCTTATATGAGTATTTTCAAGAAGAGATAAATCAAGATAATTTAAATCCTAATACATTAGGTTTACCACCAGGATTTATGAAACTACAATATCAATTACATGCAGTTGTAAGGGCTGAAAAAATACTAGAAACTTACAATGGCGTTTTTTTATCTGATGTTGTTGGGCTAGGGAAAACATATATTGCGGCTATGCTGGCAAAGAGATTAAGAGGAAGAAAATTAGTTATATGCCCGCCAGTTCTTATTGATAATTGGGACAAAGTATTATGGGAGTTTGATGTATCGGCAAAAATTAAATCTGTGGGGAAATTAGATTCTATATTACAAATGAACAGAGATTCTTATGATTATGTATTCATAGATGAAGCACATCGATTTAGAAATGATGATAATGATACTTATACTAAATTACATGAGATATGTAATGGGAAAAAAGTTATACTCATATCTGCAACTCCACAGAATAATAGATTGAGTGATATAGAAAATCAAATATACTTATTCCAAAATAAAAATAACTCTAACATAATACCGAACAGAAAAGATTTAGAAGGATTTTTTAGTTCTCAAAAACACATATTAAAAAAATATGATTTAGGAACGAATGAATATATGGAAGCTTCAAAAGAAGTAGCAGCTGAAGTTAGAGATAAAGTATTAAATCATATTATGGTGAGAAGAACACGTAAAGAGATAACAAAGTATTATAAAAAGGATTTAGAGAAACAAGGACTAGAATTTCCAAATTTAAATACACCTAAGAAAATAGTTTATGAGTTTGATGATGAATTAGATAATATATTCAATAATACACTTGATGTTATAAAGACATTAACATACTCAAGATATAAAGCATTAACATATTTAAAAGTAGTAGCACCTAGATATAAGTCATTATTAGTAGGTCAACGAAATATGGGTGGATTTATGAAGAGCATACTTTTGAAAAGACTAGAAAGTAGTTTTTATGCCTTTAGAAAAACATTAAATAGATTTATCGAATCTTACGAAGCGTTCATAGATATGTATAATTCAGGAACTGTTTATATAAGTAAAAAATACAATATATATGACTTAATGAATAATGGAGAAGAGGATAAACTAGCTCTAATAGTGGAAAAAGAAGATGCATTTAAATTTGAATCAGATATGTTTACTAAAGGATTTATCGAAGATTTAGAATTTGATTTGGCTAATTTAAAAAGAGTTAGACGAATGTGGGAACCTGTAGAGCATGATCCTAAATTAGAAAAATTCTTAGATGATTTAAAAACAAATAAATTATTAAAGAAAAATAAGATATTGATATTTAGCGAATCAAAAGAAACCGCAGAATATTTAGCAGAAAATATAAATAAAACGTTCAATAATCAAGCAATATTATTTACTGGAGATTCAAGTAATAGACTAAGAGCTGAGATTGAAAATAACTTTAACCCAGATGTTACTGAACAAGAACAAAAGAATGATTACAGGATTTTAGTAACAACAGATGTTTTAGCAGAGGGGATAAGTTTGCATAGAGCTAATATAATAGTAAATTATGACTTACCTTGGAACCCTACAAGAATAATGCAGAGGGTTGGAAGAATCAATCGTGTTGGAACAAAATTTAAAGATATTTATGTTTTTAATTTCTTCCCAAGTTCCCAAGTATCTGAAAATATGACTTTAGAAGAAAATATATCATCTAAAATACAAGCCTTCCACGACACACTAGGAGAAGATTTTAAGTATTTATCTGAAAATGAAGATGTAGATACTTACGGAATATTTGGAAAATCACTTTATGACAAATTAAATAGTGATGAAGTGTTAGAAGAAGAGGATTTTGAGGAAGATATATCTCTTAAATATTTAAATATGATTAGGGATATAAGAGACAATAACGAAGAATTATTTATAAGAGTAAAAAACTATCCTAAAAAAATTAGGAGTGCTAAATATTTAGATAAAGATGGAACAATAACTTTCTTTAGAAAAGGAAAGATTAAAAGATTTTTTATTACAAATGAAGAAATGACTAGGGAAATGAAATTTATAGAAGCTATTAGATATTTTGAGTGTAATGAAAATGAGAAAAAGGCTCCAATAAGTAAATTTTATTATGAAAATCTTAAACGAAATAAAGAGGGACTTGTAGCAAGTTTTCAAAAGGATAAGATAGACATATCTCCAAGTAGAAAATCGGGCAAAAATCATAATAAGGAATTATTAAAATATTTGAAAGCTATAAATCATTATCCTAAATTTACAGAATTTGAAAATCAAAGAATTGATAAACTTATGAGTTTATTTGAAGACGGGGTAATGCCTAAAAATAAATTAAAGGAAATAGTAAAAATGATAAAAGGGGTTACTAATCCTATAGAAATTTTAAATACAATTTGGGATATGATTCCTAATTCTTATATAGAAAACAATACACAAAATGATAATATAGAGGAATATAATACAGAAGTTGTTTTATCTTTAGATTTAGTATAATGGGGGAGAAATATTAATGTATAGTGAAGCAATAGTAGATATAAAGGATATTTTAACGGAAGAATTTAGTGAAGAGGGGTTCACACATCTTGCGATAAATTTAGTTAATTTAGAAGGTGAAAATTTATTAAATTCTACTTATTTAAATGAGGATAGTACGGTATATGAAAATCATGTGGATTACATAAAAGATATAGGAAAATATAGAGATTCAGATAGGAAAACAATAGTTTTATCTATTGTAAAATTAAAACATTCACCTGAAAAATCTAGAACTATGCAACGTAACTTTATTGCAAAGCATATGAAAGACATAGGCGCAGATGCAAGTATAGTAGGTTTATATTGTGAAGATACAGATGTATGGAGGATATCTTTTGTCAAACTGGATTATTCAATAAATGTAGAGGGAATACATGAAGAATTAACTCCCGCTAAGAGATATTCTTATTTAATAGAACCAGGATTACATAATCATACAGCATTAGAGCAATTATCAAAATTATATTATGATGATAGCAAAAAGGCAACGCTTCAAGATATTGAGAATGCTTTTAGTGTTGAAGTAGTTACAGATGAATTCTTTAAAATGTATAAAGAAAAATACTTGGACTTAAAAGAATTACTTGAAAAGGATGTTAATTTTATAAGTGAAGCACAAAGACTAGATATAGAGATTCATGATTTTTCAGAGGAATTTGCAAAAAAACTTATGGGACAAATTTCATTTCTATATTTTTTGCAAAAGAAAGGTTGGTTAGGAGTAAAGATTGTTCCAAAAAAAATATCTAAAATAGAATTAAGGGAAATTTACAGAAGACAAGATGAAGAAACTAGAAATATTATAAATAAAGTATATAAACCTAAAAATGAATTTATGGTGTTATCAAGTAGGGCATTAAAAGAGTTATCTAATGAGTATGCTGAAAAACTAGCATGCAGTTTTAAAAATACTATATATGATGAGGAATGGGGAACAGGAACAAAGACATTTATAAGAACTATTTTTGAAACAGCACAAAACCATGATTTCAATTTCTTTAATGAATATTTAGAACCGTTATTTTATAATGCCTTAAATCAAAAAAGAGGAAGTACAGAGTATTATCAATTATTTAATTGCAAGATACCATTTTTGAATGGAGGTCTTTTTGAACCAATTTATAAATATGATTGGCAAAATGTTAATGTGCAAATATCAAATGAATTCTTTTCAAATGAAGATGATAAAGGATTATTAGATTTATTTGATATGTATAATTTTACTATAAATGAAGACGAGCCTCTTGAAAAAGAAGTTGCAGTTGACCCTGAAATGTTAGGAAAGATATTTGAAAATTTACTTGAAGTAAAAGAAAGAAAATCAAAAGGCGCATTTTATACACCTAGAGAAATAGTACATTATATGTGCCAAGAAAGTTTAATTAACTATCTTTCAAATGAAACAAAAATTCCTTCTGAAGATATTAATCTGTTTATAAAATATGGTGAAATCATTAAAGATGTTGATATAAATATTGATAAAAAAGAAGATTATAAAATGCCTCAAGCTATAATAGATAATCTAGAAAAAATAGATAATGCATTAGAAAATGTAACTGTAGCAGATCCAGCTGTTGGTTCTGGCGCATTTCCTTTAGGTATGTTAAATGAAATAGTAAAGGCTAGAAGTATTATTGTTGAATATATGACAAAAGATTTAATTGAATGGCAAAAAGAGGATTTTATAAGAGACAATAAAAGAGATTTATATAATTTAAAGAAGGATGCTATGAAAAAGTCCATTTTTGCTGTTGATATAGAGCCAAGTGCTGTGGATATAACAAAGTTAAGATTATGGTTATCGTTGGTTGTTGACTCTGATGTAAAAACAGTTAATACTTTACCAAATTTAGATTATAACATAATGGTTGGTAATTCTTTAATAGATGAATACGAAGGTATAAAACTTTTTGATGAAGAGTTATTGAAAGATAAACCTAAAAGAAGAATAGAGAATAAATCAAGTCAAATAAGGTATGAATTTGGAAAAGATAATGACCTAATTGGAATTGGTATTGAACAAGAACAAGAGATACTAGAAAATATACAAAATTTACAGTATGAGTTATTTGATGAAAAAAATACAAAAAGAAAAATACAAATAAAAGATGAGATAGAAAATAAAGAATGGGAATTAATAGAGTATAAATTATTAAAAGATAATAAAAAAGAAGAATTTAAAAAGCTTGAAAAGACAAGAAGTGAAAATAGAAAGCCTTATTTTTTATGGAAGATGAATTTTTCAAAAATATTTAAGGAAAAGGGAGGATTTGATATTGTTATAGGAAATCCTCCATACGGTGCAAAATTAGAAAAAAAGCAGAAAGAGAGTATAAAAAATAAATTAAAAAATACAAATAATTTAAATACAGCATCTATATTTATAGATTATGCTAAAAATCAGTGGAGAAACAAAGAAGGTATAATTTCATATATAGTTCCAAAATCATTATTGTATTCAGAGAGCTGGTATAGTTTAATAGAGTCTATGATAAAAAATATGAAAGAAATTATAGATGTTGAGAAGGCTTTTGAAAATGTAAAATTAGAACAAGTAGTTTTTGTGTATAATTCTAAAGAAAATATTAATCAGTATAGAGCTAAAAAATTCCTAAATAATACATTTATAAAGGATACAATGATATCTATTGATTCAGTATATAAACTCAAAGCTTGTATATGTGATATTACAAAAGAAGAAGTAGATATAATAAAAAAGTTAGATAATGATAAGTTTATAGAAATGAAAGAAATTTCTACTACTAAAAGGGGTATTGGAATTCAAAAATTAGTAAATGAGAAGGGGCAAGTAGCTGTACTAGGAGGAAAGAATTTATATAAGTTTGGGATAGACGGTATATATGGAAAAATAAATAATGAAGACTTAGAAAAAAATTTAAAAAAATTGAAATTTATGAAGCAACCCAAAATAATAACTCAGGATATTATAGCTCATATTCAAAATCCTAAACCACATATACTAATAACATCTGTATTTGATGAGGAGGGTAAAGTATTAACATTAGATACATGTCAGAATACAGTTTTAATAAATAATAATTATGATTATAGATATATATTAGGATTGCTTAATTCTGAATTTATTAGCTGGTATACATATAAGTTTATATATTGTTCAGCTATAAGAACTATGCATTTTGATAAATACTATATTGGCAAGATAAAAATACCAAATGTAACTAAAGATAAACAGGTAAAACTAATCGAAATAGTAAAAAAAATTGAATATTATACATCTAAAATGAACAATAAAAGAGATAATACATATAAAAAAGAATTAGATAATCTAATGAAAAAATTAAATGTAGAAGTTTTTCAATTATATAATTTAAATGAGGAAGAAATTCAAATTATTATGGATAATAATTGTAAATAAACTAAATTTACTTTTAATGAACTTTTATGAAGGAAATTATAACAAAAAGAAGAATTTCCTTATTAAATAAAGTTTATAAAGGTGGTAAATAAAAATGGGTTATTCATATAGAGATTATTGTGATTTGACAGATGAAAAATTAGTAGAGATGTGTAAAAATAATGATAATATGGCTATAGAAGTACTTATATCAAGGTATATTGGATTTATAAGGCTTAGTAGTAATTCTTATTTTATAAAAGGAGCCGAAAAGGAAGACTTGATTCAAGAGGGATTAATTGGACTATTTAAAGGCATAAGAAATTATGATATTAAAAAGGGGAGTTCATTTAAAAAATTTGCTGTTATGTGTATAAATAGAAATATATTTACTGCTATAAGAAGTGCAGATAGGAAGAAGTATAATTTTGATAATAATGCAATATCCATTTATAAAGAAGTAAGTCAAGATAATAATAAAAAAATAATAGATGTTCTTTCAGCAGTAAAATCATGTGAATACAGCATTATATATAATGAAGAGCGAGAATTATTAAAAAAAAATATGTTTAAGATATTAAGTGATTTGGAGTTAAAATCACTTATTCTGTATTATAATGGATTTTCTTATGATGAAATAGCAATAAGATTACGAAAAAGTCATAAGAGTATAGATGCAGCTATAAACAGAGCAAAAATAAAATTAAGAAAAAGGTTAACAAAAAATGATTTTTTAGTTATTTTAGCAGCGTAAATAGTAAAGAGTATAATAAATAAAAAATATTATATCAGTAAAAGAGGCTTTAAAGTATAGGGACTTAATACAATTAAGTGAGAATAAAAAAGTATAAAAATAAAGCGGAATCATTAATTGAAAAAGGACAAGATTTAGAAATAATTGATGAAGATAAATTTTTACGTTTAATATAAATTTAGATAAAGGAAGTATTTCATTATAGATATATAATTCTATGAGAAGGCTTCCTTTTTTAGTATATAAATAACTTGATTTATTAATATTTTAGATTTTATAGGTTATAAAAAAGTAAAAATATAAGTTTCAAAATATGACGGAAAATAAAAAACTCCAATAATATGATATATAATTTAGATAAAAGACTAAATATTAAAAAGGGGGAGTTTACATGAGTAAAAACACCATAACACAATCTAAAATGATGGAGGTTTTAGACTGGAGCTATGAAAAAGCTGTCAATGGATTGCCAGGAATGGAAACAGCACAAGAACTAGCTAATAATTATCTTAATAGATATAATTCAGCTGATGAAGCAATAGATAAATTTATTAAATGGCAACAGGTAAAGTGTGCAACAAGTGGTTTTCTAACGGGGTTAGGTGGCATAATTACATTACCAGTAGCTATTCCAGCTAATATAAGTTCAGTTATATATGTACAAACTAGAATGGTTGCAGCTATAGCACATATGAGGGGATTTAATTTAAAAGATGATCAAGTTAGAACCCTTGTTTATGTAGCATTAACAGGGCAAGCAGCTGCAGATATATTGAAACAAGCAGGCATAAAATTTGGTACAAAAATGAGTACAGTATTAATAAAAAGAATACCTTTTGAAGTTATAAAGCAAATTAACAAAGCTGTAGGTTTTAGACTTGTTACTAAGTTTGGACAAACAGGTGTAATTAACTTAGGAAAAGGGATACCATTAGTAGGTGGTATAATCGGTGGAACGGTAGATGCTGTAGGAACTAGTACAATTGGAAAAACAGCAAAAAGAGTTTTTAATTAAAAAAAAGATTGCTAATAATCACAATACATATGGAATTGTAATAAATACATACAATTATATTTAGAATATAATTTATACTATCGCACTTCGGTAACGGAGTGCTTTTATTTTTGTATAAAATAACATAATAAAAATAGAGATTCCAATTACTATACTACTGTCACCTTCTGTTCCTCCATAACATGAGTATATGTGTTTAAGGTAGTTTCTATATCAGCATGAATAAGTAAGGTTTGTACTGTTTTTGGTGGTACTCCTAACTCAAATAACCTTGTTGCGTAAGTGTGTCTTAAAATACGTTAAAAAGCACTTACAAATACAACTACATATGGTGAATTAGCAATAATGTTTGAAGGAAGATTAGTTTAAATCTAGCTCAAAAAATGCTTTTTTAGAGGGATTTTATTAACATGCAATTAAATAAATATTATATTGAAAATAAGGCATAGGCTAAATTAGCAAGCCTATGCCTATATAAAAATTATCATAGAAAGTTATTTACAGAAAAAATTTCAAACTCTCTCTTTACTTATAATAATATCCCAATTAAAGTTATTGCAGAGACAATTTGTAATAACGCTATAAATAATCCATACAGAGATACTGATTTTCCTTGTTTAATTAAATCTTTTACATTAACTCTTAATCCGATAGCAGCTAAAGCAATTATTTCAAATTTATTACTTATTTCTTTGCAAAGAACTGAAACATCAGTGTTTATTATATTTAAAGAGAATAATGCACAAGTTATAAAGAATCCTATTACATACCATGGTATTTTTATTTTTCCTTTTTCTATATCTTGTACTTCTTCTTCTATAATTTCTTTATTTGATTTATGTTTTAAATGACCTAGTACGAAAACAACAACAACTAAGAATATTATACGTACAATTTTAAATATTGTAGATAAATCTTTTACATGTTCATTTACCATTGCTCCACTGGCAACAACTTGTCCTACAGATTGTAATATACCACCAATCATTGCAGATGTTTGAGTAATTCCACTATTATATAAGAATTTAGCTATTGCTGGTAGTAAGAACATAAGAAATATACCAGTTACGTTAACAATAGTTATTGATATTCCTTTTTCATTATCATCAGCTCCAATTACAGGTGCTGTTGCAGCTATTGCAGAAGATCCACACACTGCATTACCACTTGCCATCATATATCTGAAGTTTTCGGAAAAACCTAATTTTTTCCCTATATATAAAGCTCCTATTATTGTAATTGTCATTTGTAATACTATAAATAATACTCCAGAAAATCCGATTTGAGCTATAGTAGATATATTTAATGTTGCACCTAATAATACTATTGAGTATGATAATAAATTAGTTTCTGAAAACTTATATCCTTTTTGAAATATATTCTGATTTAAAAATACATTACCTACAAACATACCTAAGAATATAGCAATAGATGCTGCTCCAAACTTTGGAATAAATTTTGCAATAAGCATACTTAAACATGCTACTAATGTAGAAACTAGAAATCCAGGTAATATACCTTTTATATTTTTTATAAAATTATTATTATATTTTTTCATTATAATGCTCCTTTCATTATGACATAAATTTAATTTTAAATTCATATTTACAATTTGTTAAATATGTTTTTTTTATAATAAATATAAGTATTTGATTATATGTGATATATAATTTACATATTTAACAAATTAAATAAAAATTTTAATGGAAGTGCATTCTTTACAAAAGAAGAAGGTAATATAATATATAAAAAATAGTAATATTAAGAGAGGGGTGAGAATTTATTTTCACCTCTTTTTGTTGAATATAACAATATAGGTATGAGGAGGATATACTTATGAATATTAGAAAATTAGAGATTTTTTATCAAACAGCTAAGTGTTTAAATATGAGCCAAGTAGCAAAGGATATGTATATTAGCCAACCAGCAATAAGTCAATGTATATCTGAAATTGAGTCAGAAATTGATACGAAATTATTTGATAGAATAGGTAAAAAACTGTATTTGACACATGAAGGTAAAATTTTCTATGAATATACAAGGAGAATATTAAACATTTATGAAGAAAGTATAGATGTATTACGTTCATCTAAATCTAATAAAGGACATTTAGTTATTGGTGCAAGTACAACTATAGGTACATATATAATGCCTCATATAATAAATAAATTTAATAAAAAAGAAAAAGATATTGAAATATCTATGATTATAGATAATAAGCAAAATATAGAAGAACTTATATTGAATAATAAAGTAGATATTGCATTTATAGAAGGTACAGTAAGTTCAAAAGAGATAATATTAAAAGATATATGGACAGATGAACTCGTATTTATAAGCTCAATAAATCATGAATGGAATGGAAAAGAATACTTAGACTTAGAGGATTTAAAAAATAATAAATTTATTATAAGGGAAGATGGAAGTGGAACAAGAGAACGATTTGAAGATTTTTTAGAAGATAAAGATATTGAATTTGATTCATATATAGAATTAAGCAATTTAGAGGCTATTTTAAATTATGTTAAATTAAATATGGGAGTAAGTTGTGTACCTTATATGTCTGTTTTATCTGAAGAAAGTTTAAAGTCAATAAATGTATATAGGATAAAAGAGCATAATATTAATAGACCTTTATATAGTGCTATACACAAAGATAAGTATATTTCTAAACCTATAAAATGTTTTATGGAATTTTGTGAAGAAATAACTATTTTAAATAATAATATATAATTAAAATATTATATTTAATGAAAGCATATTGATATAAAAATCAATATGCTTTTTTATTAAACTAATTAAGTAAAAACTCAATTTATTACAAATTTATGTTGATTGAATATAAAAATATATCACATAAAATTTTTCACAAATCAATAATAAAAAAACACAATTAAGCAAAAAATAAACAGAATAAAAAGTTATAAGGCCAACATAAAGGAGTGAAAAATATGACAAATATGAAGCCGACTATGATACATAGTGATAGAGGCTCTGTTTTTTCTGTTTTCAGTGAAGAAGAGCTAAAAAATATGACTAATAATTCTAAAAGAAAAGTTGCTATATGTGGAAGGATAAATAATAGTGGAATAGTTGAGGTGCCAGAGGGTGCTACTCTTGCGGAAATTATAGAATTGGCAGGAGGAATTTTAGACAAAAGAGATTTTAAAGGGGCACATGTGGGAGTTCCGCCTTATGGTAGATTTTTATCTAAAGAAGATTTGGACAAAGAGCTAGACTTTGATTTGTTTGATAATTATATTAGGGCAATTAATGTATTATCAGAAGAGGATTGTATCGTTCAGTATGCTAAGTTTTATACAGATTCAGTAATTGGTTTAATGCAAAATGAAGGAAGCTTAAAGGATTATGCTAAAGTGCAAGAGCCTTTAGAAAAAATTTGGCAAATACTTGATAGAATAAGTAAAGGCAGATCAAATATGAGGGACCTTTATATTCTTAGATCTTTGGCAGAAGAAGTGAAAGAAGAATTAAATCAAAAGCATAATATAATGGAAGAAATCATTGAAAATTACTATGACGAAATCAAAGAACATATTGAAGATGACAGATGCTACACTATGCAATGCAACAATCTGATTAAACTTACTATAACAGGAAAATGTATAGGATGTGGAATTTGTCAAAGGGTTTGCCCTGTTGATTGTATAGCAGGAGAGAAAAAGGAACAACGACGCATAGATTACAATAGATGTACTCACTGTGGTAGATGTTTATCTGCTTGTCCAGTTGATGCGATAACAGCAGGAGACAATACTTTGAAATTTATCAGGGATTTATCAACTCCTAACAAATTAGTAATTACTCAAATGGCACCGGCAGTTAGAGTTGCTATAGGGGAGGCTTTTGGTTTTGAACCTGGAGAAAATGTGGAGCATAAATTGGCAGCAGGACTTAGAAAACTGGGCGTGGATTATGTGTTTGATACATCTTGGGCAGCAGATTTAACTATAATGGAGGAAGCTGCTGAATTGCAAAATAGACTGGAAAGATATTTTTCAGGAGATAAAAGTGTAAAACTTCCAATGCTGACATCATGTTGCCCATCATGGGTTAAATTTATAGAACAAAATTATGGTGATATGTTAGATGTGCCATCTAGTGCGAAATCACCTATGCAGATGTTTGCGACTGTGGCTAAAGATATTTGGGCGAAGGAAAAAGGACTAAAAAGAGATGAGGTGACTTCTGTTGCCATAATGCCTTGTATCGCAAAAAAATACGAAGCATCTAGACCTGAATTTTCTCGTGGCCTTAATTATGATGTGGATTATGTTATAACGACTAGAGAATTAATTAAAATATTCCAAGACTCAGGTATTGATTTAAAAACAATAGAAGGGGAAGAAATAGACCAAGTTATGGGAGAATATACAGGTGGAGGAATTATATTTGGTAGAACTGGTGGAGTTATAGAAGCTGCACTTAGAACTGCCCTAGAAAATATGACAGGCGAAAAAATTGAAAATGTAGAATTCCACAGTCTTAGAGGTTTCGATGGATTTAGAGCTTGTGATGTGGAAGTTGGAGATATAAAACTTAGAATAGGGGTGGCTCATGGTCTAGAAGAAGCTGGCAAGATGCTTGACAAAATAAGAGATGGAGAAGAATTTTTCCATGCCATAGAAATTATGGCTTGCCCTGGTGGATGTGTCGGCGGCGGTGGCCAACCTAAAGTCAGAAAAAATAAAGATGCAATTTTACAAAAACGTGGAGAAGGTTTAAATAATATAGATAGAGAGAAAAATATGAGAGTTTCAAAAGAAAATCCAGAAGTTCAGGCAATTTATGATAAATATCTGGATCATCCGCTAAGTCATAAGGCTCATGAATTGCTTCATACTAGATATTTTGTAAAGAGAAAAAAATAGATTACTACTAAAAAGCTTATAGATTTCTATAGGCTTTTTTAGATGGATTAAAGATAAAAAATATACATGAAAAGAGAAATTTATTTTTATTATTTATAATATGATATTATTATATAAAATATAGAGTGGTCACAATTTTCTGTTAATAATAAATTAATATTAATTGTATCCATAAAAGTTGATACATCTAAATATATTAAAGTAGAAATATTAGACAATATTATGGGGGGAGATATATATGGATAAAGAAGAAAGTAAAAAAAATCAAAACTATTATAAAAATTTATTAGATAGTAATGATTTTAATGAATTTGAAGAAATATTAGAATTCCTTAAAGAAGAACTAAGAAATTATTATGTAAATTTAGAATACAGTGAAAAAATTATTAGGTTTATAGAAAATGAATTCTCTATTGATAGAGTTTTTCCAACACAGCTAATATTTATTAAACAGTTTTTGAATAATGCCTTTGATTCAATGGTTTTAAGTATATATAAATTATATTTTGATAGAGGAAATATAGTTAAAAAAACAAATTGTGGAATTAAATATCTTCAAACTTTTCTTAATAAAAAATTATTACAAACTGAGGAAAGTCAAAGGGCTATTTTGAGGAAAGCTGGCAAGAAAATAAAAGAAACTCAAACTTTAGGAGATAACATAGTAAAAATACGTAATTCACGAATTGCTCATTGTGATATAGGTAAAAAATCAGAGGTTGAGAAAATTGTTTTACAAATAGAAACATTGAAAAGTATATTTGAAAATTCTGTTGAGATTTTAGAATTATTATCATTAAAATATTTTGAATATAAGGGGTCAGATGATCAAGAGATGATAAGAACCCATGGATTTGAAAAATTTTTAATCAAAAATATATGGATAAATAGTGATAGTAATACAGATTTAGATTTATTCTTTAACACTTTACGTTTTAATTTTATGGATAACCTTACTTAGTAGTTTTTTATTTTATGGAAAAATTTATAGTATAATTTTAAAAATTACATATCCTTTATACATAGTTTAAGACAGTATGAGAAGATACATTATGAAGTTCACTTATAATTATTTTGAATTAAACAAAAGAGAAACAAATTTAAAAATTATTTAAAAAATGTTTATGTAGAAAATATAGGGGTATATTTATAATATCTAAGAAATGTATACAAGATACATATTAAGAGGAGAGAGTAATTATGTTAAATCAAAAAACAATAGATATAATAAAAAGTACAGTACCAGTATTAAAAGAACATGGATTAGAAATAACAAAAACTTTCTATAAAACAATGTTTGCAAATAATCCAGAGGTAAAAGAAATGTTTAATATGGATAAACAAGAATCTGGTGAGCAACCAAAAGCATTAGCAATGACAGTATTAGCAGCAGCTCAAAATATAGATAATTTAGAAGCAATATTACCAACAGTAAAGAAAATAGGAAGTGTTCACGTTAACTCATATGTAAAACCAGAACATTATCCAATAGTAGGTAAAAATTTATTATTAGCTATAAAAGAAGTTTTAGGAGATGCAGCAACAGAAGAAGTGTTAAATGCATGGGCAGAAGCTTATGAAGTTATAGCTAAAGTATTTGTAGAGGTAGAAAAAGATATTTATATAGATCAAATTTGTAGAGATAATCAAATACATCAAACATTATAGTTTATAAAAGGGCCCCTTAAGACTTTGATAATTTTATCATTGCTAAAAGGGGCCTTTATTAATAATGAAGTTAACAAATGACTGAAAAGATAAGGACTTTCACGCATAATAATAAATATAATAATATGGAATATATCACTATATTTACAAAAAAATAAAAAAAATATACAATAGATATACTGCCTAGAATATTCAATTATATATTTCTAGGCAAATTAATATTATGGGAGATAGAATATGAAAAAATTAAAACTAAAAAGGTCAATACTAAGCATTATTTTAACGATGATACTTATCATGAATAGTGTTGTTGTTCCAGTATATGCAAGTAGTGTAGTTTCGTATAATTCGCGAAATACTTTTAAAATCAGTTCAGCAAATGATTTTCCTGAAAACATAGAACAAGGTCAGGTTTACGTTTTAACAACTGATATAACCTTAAATCAAGGACAACAGATAAAGAATCTAAGGGGAACCTTAGATGGTAATGGTTTTAACATTACACTTGCAGACAAACCGCTAGCAAACAATGTATCTGGTACTATACAAAATTTAGGAATAAGTAGTTCAGGTACAATAACAAGTGAAGATACTTTCGGAAGTATGGTAGTAACACTTAGTGGTACTATTCAAAACTGTTACTCTGTCGCATCAATAAAATTAAGTGGTTTTTTAGGCGAAGTAGGTGGTCTTGTTGGGACATTAAGTGGTGGATCTATTAAGAACTCTTATTTTGCTGGTACAATTGACAGTTTCATGGCTGGTGGTTATGGAGGTTTAGTAGGAATTAATAATTCTGCTAATTCTGTGATTTCAAATAGTTATTATACTGTTAATAGTATGATGGGAACAGTAAGTATGATTATGCCAAAACCTCAAGAAATAAATTCTGGTAAGAAATCAGAAAATGAATTAAAGTCAGGTGAAGGAATATCACTTCTTAATACAAGTTTACCTGAAACAGGATTTATTTGGACAAGTCCATCAAATGGGGAAAATAGAGGGCTGCCAACTTTAAAAGAAGGAAAAAATGAACCTACACCAGATGTAGTTGATAAGACTAATCTTGAAAAGTATATAAATCAAGTAAAAGAATTAGAAGTAAATAAAGAACAATATACAGAAGAAAGTTGGAATAATTTACAACAAGTTCTTAAAGAGGCTAAGGCAATATTTGAAAAAGATGATGCTACACAATCAGAAGTAGATGGGCATGCTAAGAAATTAAGTGATTCAATAAATTCATTAAAAAAGAAAAAAGCTACTTTACCAGTTGCTATGCCTGAAAATGCAGAAGATGTTAAACACATTAAATCAGTAGAAGATTTAGAAAGAATTAATATATCTGACAAAAATGCATTTTATGTATTAGATAACGATATAGTAATTTCTCCTGATGACTGGTATTTTCCAATGGGAGACTTTGAAGGAACTTTAGACGGTCAAGGTCATACTGTTACATTTAAAAACACAAGCGTAGGTATATTTGAAAATCTAGGCGAATCAGGTGTTATACAAAATGTTCATTTTACTGGAAATTTTGATACATGGGAAGCAATGGGACCTATAAAGAAAGAAATTAAAGGTTCTATAATAAATTGTTATTCTGATGTAACTGGTTCAAATGCATGTGGATTTTCTAAATACTTAAGCGGAGGAATTCTTTCTAACTCTTATTCAGTGAGTAAAGGTGAAAAAGGAGTTCTTTTCAATCAATATAAATCTGGAGATTTAATCAATACTTACTGGGATTCTGTTTTAACAAATCCAGTTAAAATTCCAGGTGAAAACTTAAAAAGCTCTAAATCTATGTCAGAAGATGAGATGAAATCTATAGAGTTTACAAACCTTTTAAATAAAAATCGTGGTGAATATGGAGTTAAATGGGGCCAAAGTAGTACAGGTTATCCGTATTTTGGTGAAAATAAAGAGTATAACCCAGAAAATCCAAGTTTACCAGAAAATAAATATAAAGTTATTTTTGAATCATATGAAGGTGAAGAAATGGAATTAAATAATCAATTAATTCATCTATCACCTGATTTCGTAGATTCTACATTCAAAATAGCAGGTAAATTCAAGTTAGTTGGTGTTGCAGAAGACAGTACAATTGAGTGGAGTTGCAGTGATATTAAACCAAAAAACTCTATAAGTATTGGGTCAGAAAATGGTAGCTTACGTATAGATTCAGAAGGTAGTGCCATTATAACGGCAACAGAGAGAAAAGCAAATGGAGAAACTGAAGTAGTAGCTACTATTAAGGTAGTTGCAAATTCTAAAGAAATAGAACAAATTAAATTAACTATCAATGGAAATGATGTTACAAACGGGAAATATACAGTTGCTGGTTCTGAATGGAAAGATATAAAAGTTGAGGCAAGATATGAAGGATCAGAGGAATATACACCGGTTACATATTCTAGATTCACTTATACAGCAGATGATACTGATATGGTTTACAACATAACAAGTTCACCATCGTTTTATTTTAAAAAGCCTGGAACAGCTTCGATAAAAGTTGTTTCTAATAAAAACCCAAATGTTGCAGCTACAGTAGAAGTTACATCTACATATGTTCCTGTTGAATCAATAGAACAAACTGTTCCAAGTGTAATAGAAATACACGGAAGAAATGCAAATAGCTCAAAAATCGGAGCATTCAATCCACATTACAATGGTATTGTGGTTAAGCCTGAAAATGCTAGTAACCGCAATAAATATACAATCACAAGTAGTGACCCTTCAGTAGGTGAATATGTTGCGAGCATGGCAAATGGATATGTTCCTTACAAAGCAGGAACAACTACTTATAAAGTATCTTTAATAGATGTTAATCCAGATACAAATAAAACAAGAAAAGTTAGTAGTAGCAAAGAAGTTACTTATACTTATCTAAATCCGCTTACTAGTATAACGACAAAAAATGATTCAATTGAATTAGACAATAATACTAAAAGCAATCTTGATTTAACTTTCGTGGGAGAAAAATCAGATGAAGGATATAGCGTAACAGCTCCTGAGCTTATTTGGACTTATGACAAAGAAGGTATTGTTGAGATAGAACGTAAAACAGATGGATTCTGGAAAAAGAACACTGATGAATATGACAAGGCACCAGATAAAGGTCTTTATATTTCTGGTTCAGATTATTATGTAACAGCTCTTTCAGAAGGGACAGTTACTGCAATAGGTACTCCAGCTGATAATACAAATAATGTAGAACCTGTTAAAATTAAAATTACAGTAAAACAAGGAACAGTTGAATCAGTAGAAACAAATAAATTAGTTTCTCAAGGGACAGAAGGAGCAATAAAATTCATTAAAGAAAATCATAAAGATGGATATTTTTATGGGGATGAATGGTTAGTATATAGCTTACTTCGTGCAGGGGAAACTATAAAACAAGATAAATTAGATGCATATTATGAAAGTGTTGTTGAAAAAGTAAAAACTTGGTCTAATTCAAAAAAACCTACAGAGATAGAACGTGTGGCACTAGCTCTTTCAATAATAGGAAAAGATATTACAAATATTGAAGGTATAAATTTAGCTGAGATGATTTATAACAGCAGAAGATTACAAATTGGTGCTAATGAACTTACATATGCACTTATAGCTTTAGATGCAAAAGATACTAATATCCCAAAAGATGCATTATGGAGTAGGAAAAAAATGATATCTGAGCTACTTAAATTCCAAAATTCAAAAACAGGAGGTTTTGGTCTAACTGACAACAAAACTACAAGTGTAGATGTTACTGCTATGGCATTACAAGCATTAGCTAAATATAAAGGTTCTAATGAAGAAGTAGACAAAGCAATCGAAAATGCTTTAAAATATTTAAAATCAAATATGTCTAAAAAGTATGATTTTGGAACACCAGAAAGTTCAGCACAAGTACTACTAGCACTTACAACATTAAAAATTGATCCACTTTCTCAAAATAATGGATTTGGAACAAATAACAGAAATATAATAACACGTCTTATGGAATATTTTGATCCAAAAACAGGTGGATTTACTCGTAACCTTGGTGACAAAAACCCAATGGAGATGACTACTGTACAAGTGCTTCAGGCATTAACTTCATACCAAAGATATATAAATAGAGAAAAATCATATTGGGACCTTACTAATAGCAAAGATGATACTGGAAACAATCCAGGAAATGGGTCGGAAGATAAAGATGACACTGGAAACAATCCAGGAGATGGGTCAGAAGATAAAGATGACACTGGAAGCAATCCAGGAAATGGGTCGGAAGACAAAGATGACACTGGAAACAATCCAGGAGATGGGTCGGAAGACAAAGATGACACTGGAAACAATCCAGGAAATGGGTCGGAAGACAAAGATGACACTGGAAGCAATCCAGGAAATGACTCAGAAGATAAAGATGACACTGGAAGCAATCCAGGAAATGGGTCAGAAGACAAAGATGACACTGAAAACAATCCAGGAAATGAATCAACTGGTAAAGATGATAATGTAAGCACAGGAGATGAAAGTATAATAATATATGTATTTATAATGGTATTAGCAACTTTAGGCTTACTTGTATCTTTTAGTAGAAAATACATAACTAAAAAATAGTAGTTAGTATATTAATAAGTAATTTATATAAATTAAAAAAAGTAACAGTATCTTTAATCTGAAATATATATATTTTAAATGTAAGGATACAGTTACTTTTTTTTAGAAAAGGTAAAAACTTAAAACGGAAACAAATCAGTTACGGATATAGAACGTGTTTCACTTGCTCTTTCAATATTAGACAAAGATATTAGATATATAGGGAGAAATTTAGCTGGAAAAATTTATAATAATCAAGTTATATGATATGAGTGATGTTGAAAAACGAAACAAAAAATAGTGACATAGTTTTATGTTGTTTAAAGAGGTAAAGATATGAATAAGAAAAAAATAAGTATAGTAGCAGTATCTGCTGTTGTAATAGTATCACTAGGGTTAGGATTTAATAGTATTTTTAAAAAAGCTAACACACTTGAAACAGACAATAATGATACAGTAGTTAGTGATCAATCAATTGAAACAGGTGATGAATTAAATACAGAAGAAGCAAAAGTAGATAAGACTGAAACAAAAAAAGAGAACAAAGAAAATAAAAAAAATGAAGATACTACTGATTCATCAGGTAATTCAAATAAAAATAGTAGTAAATCAACAAAAACAGACGGTACTGAAACCAAAAAGCCAAATAATGATGAAGTAGAAAAAGCAGACAATAGTAGTGAGAAACCAGAGCCAAGTAATAACGAAAAGCCAAAACCAGGCAATAGTAGTGAAAAACCAAAGCCAAGTAATAACGAAAAGCCAAAACCAGGCAATAGTAGTGAAAAGCCAAAGCCAAGTAATAATGAAAAACCAAAACCAGGCAATAGTAGTACAAAACCAAAACCAGAGAATAATCAAACTATAACATCGCCAAAACCAAAAAATAAAACAGTTACAATAGCTATAAGTTGCAAAACAGCTATAAATAATGGATTAAATAAAAAACCAGGATTTTCACACTTACCATCAAATGGAGTTATATTACAGAATATGAAGGTTGAGTTTAATGAGGGTGATACAGTATTTGATATATTAGTCAAAGTAACTCGTAAAAAAGGTATACATATGGAGTATAGAGGGTCAGGATCAAATACATATATAGAAGGAATTAATAATTTATATGAATTTGATGGTGGATCTAATAGTGGATGGATGTATAGTGTAAATGGTGTATATCCTAACTATGGAGTAGGTGCATATAAAGTTAAATCTTCTGATGTTATAAAATTCAACTATACATGTAATTTAGGCGCAGATTTAGGAGCTAGAGCAAATTAGTATGGAAAGGGCATTAGCGAGTTATCATCCGATAGTTAGCTTTTTATTTTTTGTAGTAGTAATAGGAATGTCTATGCTTTATATGCATCCAGTACTTTTATTAATATCACTTATAAGTGCAATAATATATTCAACTATACTTAACAAAGAAAAGTTTAAACAGACTTTATCTTTTGCATTAATAATAATTTTAGGTGCAATAATTGCAAATGCAATGTTTGTAAATAGAGGGTTTACAGTATTATTTTATTTCAGACAAAATCCAGTTACTTTAGAATCAATAAGTTATGGTCTTTGTGCAGGCATTATGATGGCATCTGTAGTTGTATGGTTTAGTTGTTACAATGAAATAATAACTTCGGATAAATTTTTATATATATTTGGAAAGACATTTCCATCTATAGCATTGATGATAAGTATGGTATTAAGACTTATACCAAAGTTAACAGAGCAAACAAAAATAATTGCAAAGAGCCAAAAGACTGTAGGACTTGATTATAGTGAAGGCAACATAAAAATGAAAATAAAAAGTAGTATGAGAATACTATCTATATTAGTAACTTGGGCACTAGAGGATGCTGTCCAAACAGCAGATTCAATGAAGGCAAGAGGTTATGGAATAAAAGGAAGAACAAACTTTTCTATATATAGATTTATAAAAAGAGATATGATTATGCTTGGAATCATAGGCACTATAGGTTTATTTTTATTTATGGGATACATAAATGGTTATGGAAATTTAATGTTTTATCCTAGTATAGAAAATATAAGATTTGATGGATTATATATGGCAATATATCTATCGTTTTTCTTGATAACATTGTTACCATCTTTTTTAGAAATAGTGGAGGAATATAAATGGAAATACTCAGAGTGGATGGATTAAAATTTTCATATCCAAATCAATTAAAAAAAGCATTAAATAATATTAATTTTAGTATAGATGAAGGCGATTTTGTATTAATTTGTGGAGAATCTGGCTGTGGAAAAAGTACATTATTAAGACATTTAAAACCAGAACTTAGCCCACATGGTCAAGTTAGTGGAGATATATATTATTACTCACAAAAAATAAATGATTATTCAAGTAAACAACTAGCAAGTGAGATAGGGTATGTTCTACAAAATCCAGATTCTCAAATTGTAACAGATAAAGTATGGCATGAGTTGGCTTTTGGGCTTGAAAATATGGGGCTAGATACTCAAAGTATAAGACTAAGAGTTGCAGAAATGGCTAGTTTCTTTGGAATTCAAGGATGGTTCAGAAAAAATGTAAATGACTTATCGGGAGGTCAAAAACAGCTTTTAAACTTAGCATCTATAATGGCTATGCAACCTAAAATACTTATATTAGATGAGCCTACGTCACAGTTAGATCCTATAGCAGCTAAAGATTTTATAGATACATTAGTTAGGATAAATAAAGAGTTATCTACAACTATAATAATGACAGAACATAACTTAGAGGATATATATTCTGTATGCGATAAAGTTATTGTAATGGAAGATGGAAAAGTTATTTGTAATGATACTAACTACAAAGTAGCAGATATATTATCTGGAGATAAAAATCACAAGATGTTTAAATCCCTTCCGACTCCAAGTAAAATCTATAATCAATTAAATGGATATCTAGAAGGTGCAAGTAAGTCTCCATTAACTGTGAAAGATTGTAGACAATGGTTAAATGATAGTATGGATGAATTAACTATAACAAAATTGGATGATACTGAAACAGAAATAAACATAGATGAAAAAGATAGAGAAATAGCTATAGAATTAAAAGATGTTTATTTCCAATATAATAAAATATCAGAGCCTACTATAAGAGATTTATCTTTTAAAGTATATAAAGGAGAAATTTATTCTATATTAGGTGGAAATGGAACAGGTAAAAGTACAACATTATCATTGGTGGCAAGACAAAGAAAACCTCAAAGAGGTAAGATATTTATAAATAATATTGAGATGAAAAAATATAATAATAAAAGCTTATATGAGAATAATTTAGCTTTACTTCCTCAAAATCCACAATCTTTATTTGTATTTGAAACTGTAAGAGAAGACTTAGAAGAAGTACTTATATTACAAAATAAAGATAGAGAATATATAGATAAAGAGGTTAAAAGAGTAAGTAAATTATTAGATATAGAGCATTTATTAGAACATCATCCTTATGATTTAAGTGGAGGAGAATTACAAAGGGCAGGTATGGCTAAAGTAATGCTACTTAATCCTAAAATTATTTTATTAGATGAGCCGACAAAAGGTTTAGATGCTTACTGTAAAGAAGAAATAGGAAAAATGCTAATGAAATTAAGAGATATGGGAGTAACTATAGTTGTAGTTTCTCATGATATAGAGTTTTCAGCGAGATATTCAGATAGGTGTGCAATGTTCTTTGATGGAAGTATAGTATCAGAGGGAACACCAAAAGAATTCTTCCTAGGAAATAATTTTTATACAACTGTGTCTAATAGAATAGCTAGAAATATTTTTGAAGATACACTTATACATGAGGATGTGGTTAGTTTATGCAAAAAGAATATAGAACTAAAAACCAAAATAAGTTCGTAAAATTTAGAAAGATAGTTTTAATCTCGACAATAGCATTAGTATTTCCTATATGTTTAGGAATATATACATTACTGGGAGGAAGGGCATATGCACTTATGAGTATGCTTTTTGTAATACTAGCAATACTCCCTTTCTTAATGATATATGAAATGAAAAAGCCTCAAGCTAGAGAGTGGATTCCTTTGGCTGTTATGGCAGCTCTTGCTGCTGTAGGTAGAGTTGCATTTGCTCCAGTACCATTTTTTAAGCCGACATCGGCTATAATAATAATTACTGCAAGTGTATTTGGACCAGAGGCAGGATTTTTAACAGGAACAATGGCAGCTCTTGCATCAAATTTATTCTTTGGCCAAGGGCCTTGGACACCATGGCAAATGTTTAGTTGGGGAATGATAGGCTTTTTATCAGGATTCTTGATAAAGAAGAATATTATAAATAACAAAACTAAATTATATATATTTGGTTCACTAACAGGATTTATATATGGTTGGATAATGAATATATGGACGGCTACAGGAACTATGTATGAATTTTCATGGGCTTCATTCTTTGGACTTTATATAGCTAGTTTCTTCCCAGATTTAACGCATTCTATTGCCACAGTAATATTTCTAAGGTTCTTATATGATCCTTGGAGAGCTAAGTTAAAAAGAGTAAAGCTAAAGTTTGGTCTTGTAAATTCTTAAAAATAAAAAATGATAATGTAAAGTAACTATAAATTTCAAAAATAGTCTAAAAAAGTTAAAAACTTAAAATAAGAAAGGGAGATGTCTATGAAGGTTAAATCTTTTATTAAAAATATTATTACAATATGTTTAATTATAGTTATTTGTATATGTGGTTATAAAATTTATAGTAAGTTGTATGAATACAAAAAAGCAGACAATATATATAATGATTTAAGAAAAGAAAAGAATTATACAAATGATAATAGTAGCAATAAAACAAATAAAAATAAAGAAAACAGCATAGATTTTTCACATATAAATAAAGATTTTGTATGTTGGATTAATATAAAAAATACAAATATAGACTATCCAGTTGTGCAAGGAGATGACAATTCTTATTATTTACACCGCGATATTTATGGAAATTATTTATATGCGGGAACGACATTTTTAGATTATAGAAATAATTACAATGATAGTAAAAACCTTATTGTATATGGTCACAATATGAAAAATACCACTATGTTTAGTGAACTTGAGAAATTTAAAAAAGAGGATTTTTTTAATTCAAATCCAACAATAACTTTAACTAATAAAAATGGAGAACGACATTTTAAAGCATTTGCAGTTTTGTTAGTTGATAAGAATTATGATTATAGAGTTCCAGATTTTAAAAATGATGAAGAATATAATAAATTTTTAAATAAAATATGTGATGAATCAATGTTCAAAGTAAAGAATAAACCAACAAGTTCTGATAAAATAATGACTTTGACGACTTGCAGTTATGAGTTTAAAAATGCTAGGACTGTTGTTATTTGTAAAGAAATAGATAATTAATTATGTTTAGAGTGTTAAAAGATATTAATAGAAGTAGAATATTAAATTAAAAAATACAGAAAAAAGACTATCACAATATAAGATTTGTGGTAGTCTTTTCTTATTTTATAATAAGTAAAAATTACTCTCTATTAGTATAATAATTTATTTCTCATAACAGAATCTGTAACTGCATATGAATTTGATAGACTTATAGATTTAAGTCCTTTTTCATACGGAGCAGTTGAACTCTCATATTTTGAACGAGTAACCTTTTTATTATTTATATAATATTGGCATACATAATCACCATTAGAATTGAATTGTCCAATTGAATTAGCAGACATTATTGTTGAAAGTTTAGATCTATTCCATCTGTAATAAGTAGTGTAAGAATTTGAACGAGACCAAGTACTACAAATAACTCCTTTTTTTTCTTGATATTCAAATCCACCCCATTCGCCAAATTCACCAAGATATTTTACTTTTCCATTTACATAAGCATATACTTTTCCACCTGATACATGGTAATCACCATCAAAAACAACAAGCTCAGGAATACTATCATTATTTATATATGCTAGATTAAATCCACGAGTAGAATAACCAGTAGTAAATTTATAAGATTTTAAGAAGTTATAATATGCCTTAAGTGCAGCTTTTTTATTATTAGTTGCTTGTTTTTTTACTGTTACTCTACACTTTAAGTTTTTATTATTTACTCTTGCAGTGATAGTAGCGCTACCAGAAGATTTTGCAGAAATAACTCCTCTATACGAAACTGTCGCTACTTTTTTGTTAGAAGTAGACCAAGTAACTTTTTTACTTGTACCACTTACTTTTAGTGTACTTGTTTGCCCAGTATACATTGTTATACTAGTTTTGTTTAGTCTTATGCTTGCTGCTTCAACAACATCAGTTGAAATTACCATTGAAACACACACTAATGCAAGTGCTAAACTGATTAATAAAGATTTTAATTTTTTCAAAAATTTATCCTCCCCAAATTTGAAATTGTTTTATAGTCAACAAAAATATATAATCTTTAAAATGATTTTAATTATATATTTTTCAAACACCAGATGAGTATATCATACAAATAATACAAAATATGTCGAATATTAGAGAATATATATAAAAAATTTTAAAATAAGAAATAAACCACATCGAATCCCTGTATAAAATTTAAATAATAAGATATAATCATAAAAAAACAAAAAAGGAGCACAAAATGTCAATTGCAATAGAATATCTATACAAATACATAAAAAAATTTGACGTAAACCTACTAGCAGGTGAAAGTGGTCTAAACAACAAGGTGAGATGGACCCACATTGTTGAAAATGAAGAAATCGCGAGTTTTATCCAAGCGGAGGAACTTCTATTTACAACAGGAGTAAGTATAAAAGACGACACAACTTTGCTCAATATAATAAATATTGCAAAGGATCACAATGCGAGTGGGATTGTGGTAAATACGGGTAAGTATATTGAGAAGATAAGCGAGGAAGTGATTGATTATTGTAACGAAAATGAGTTTCCTCTATTTGTAATGCCTTGGAATATTAGGATTCCTGACATTATGAGGGCCTTGACGATTATAATTTTAGAATCAGAAAGGACTTATACAGAGATTTCGAATGCAATTAAGGATGCGATATTTTTGCCGACTCATGAGGAATTATATGTGCAACAGTTGGAGCGAGTTGGATTTAAGTGTGGTTGGGATTATGTTGTGGCGATAATCGAGCTGGAGGATGATGAACATAATACGAATAATATTCCTACTTATGCGGAAAGGGTTAAGTCGTATATAGAGAAGAAACTGAGCTATATACGAAACGACTATTTTGCAGTGAATATAGGAAAATCTGTTGCTATAGTTTTTTATAATAAGACAGATTTGGAAGTTGAGAAGATAATGAAAGAGCTGTATATTTCCATGAATAAGGATTTTAGAAATTTAAAACTTTTTATTGGAATAGGTAAGCGTGTGAACAACTTGAAACTTCTATATAAAGGATACGAAGAAGCTAAAAATGTTGCAAAAATAAATAGATTGATTAGCAATAATAAGGTGCATATCAGATATAGCGAAATGGCAATTTATCGACTACTATTGGAGATGGAAAATAAGGAAATTATAAAGGAATTCCACGACCAAACAATAGGTGATTTGGTTGTATATGATAAGGTCAACAATACTGATTATGTGGAGCTATTAGAGAGTTATTTTGAAAACAACTGCAAGATAAATGAAACTGCTAAAAGTTTGTATTTGCATAGGAATACGGTGAATTATAAGATAAGCAAAATTGAAGAAATTTTAGATATAAATTTAGATGATATCGGCGACAAAAGTAAGATATATTTATCTTTAATGATAAGGTATTTGTTATAGTTATAAAATCTTTAGTTTACACTAAATTCGAGAAAAATGCGATTGTTCAAATACATAAACTTTATTGTGCAAAGTGACATTGAGGACAGCCTTAAATAGTGGCATTATAAATGATGTCAAAAATACAAAAGGAGGTTCGTCATGGGCAATCAAACACTTAGCACTAATAACAAAATCGATAATAAAAAGAAATATTTTATAGTATTTATATGTATGTTTTTACAAACTGTTCCATATAGTATAGCTCAAAACATTCAGCCATTATTTGTACCTTATGTAATTAAACAATTTGGATTTTCACTAGCAGGATTTTCACTTATATTTACTTGTGGGGCAATTGCTTCAGCGATATTTTCTCCAGTTTTAGGGAATGTATTTGAAAAAGTAAATATAAAATTACTATTTTTATTAGGGGCAACGCTATCAGCAGTTGGATTTATGGGATTTGGATTTTCTCATAATCTAGCTCAATTTTACGTATTAGCAGCTATGCAAAAAGTAGGCTGTTTATTATTCTCAGGGATTGGGGTTCCATATTTAATAAATAGCTGGTTCCCAAAAGAAGGTAGAGGTAAAGCTTTAGGTATAGTATTTTCTGGAGGTTCTATAGGTAATGTATTTTTACAACAAATAACTTCTCAAATGTTAGCATCAAGAGGAGTGACTTATAGTTATATATTCTTCGGAGTTTTAGCATTAGTTTGCAGTTTACCAGTAGTAATGATATTTGTAAGATTACCAAAAGCAGGTGAAGTAGAAGTTGTTGAGGAAAATGAAGCAGAAGAAGTTCAAACAAGTGGGTTTGACGGTCTTGGGGCTAAAGCAACTAAAAAAAATAAATACTTCTGGTTATTCTCTATTGGATATGCAATAATAGCAGTTTCTATATCAGCATTAAGCACACAATATGCGACATATTTTACAGGTGAATTAGGATTAAGCGCAACATTAGTAGGAACTTTAGGTTCAGTATTTGCAGCATTTTGTTTAATTGGAAATGTTTCAGGTGGCGCATTATTCGATAAAATCGGAACACTAAAAACAATGACTATATCTATGTTACTTCAAGGAGTTGCAATAGTTGCACTAATATTCTGCGCAAAAGTACCTGCACTAGCATTTTTATTCTCAATAGCATATGGACTTAATGTATATTCATATATGTCTGCACCAGCATTTATGGCTACAGATGTATTTGGCAAAAAAGAATCTAGTAAAATATTCGGGACTATAAGTTTATTATTTGCATTAGGCTATGCATTCGGATCAACTTTAGTCGGCATGATAGTTGATAAAGTTGGATTTGGCGCTGCATGGATTGTGATGCTTGGTTGTGTAGTTGTTGGATATACTTTATTACTTGGTTCTATAAAGAAAGTAAAAGAACAATATGCAGAGATGGAAGTTGAGATATAATTTTTATTAAAAGTACTTTTAAAATTTAAGATAAAGATAAGTGACTACTAAGTTTTAGGGCTTAGTAGTTTTTTTATACAAAAAAATATTAAAATTTTATATTCATTTCATAAATATTTCATATTGGAAACTTAAAATCTATCTTAGATAAATAAAGTGACTGACACAAAGTTTAAAATATTTATTATGAAAATTTCTAAAAATTATAAAACAAGGAGGTAAAAAAATGGGTTCTTTTAAAAGAGCGGTATTATATATAACCCGAAAGAAAAAGAAAAGTATTCTTATGTTCTTTATTCTATTTTGTATAGCTACAGCTGTACTGAGTGGAATTTCAATTAAAAAAGCTACATCAATTGCAAGACAAAATTCAAGTAAGGAGACAGCCAATACATTTGAGATACAAAACAATTTGGCAACAAATTTCACAGGAACAATGCCAGAGAGTTTGGTAAATAAAGTATCAAAAGTAAATGGCATAAAAAATTATGATGCATCAGTTCAGGGTATTGGGCTAGTTTTTAAGCAACTTCAAAATGTGGAGCCAAAAAACAACACAGTTCAATACACTGATAAACAGTATAAAAATCTTTTCCCTGTAGAAGCTCATAAGTTTACAGAATACGACACAAAATTTATGAGTAAATCATTTAGATTAGTTGAAGGTAGACACCTTGTAGAAGGTGATAAAAATAAAGTATTAGTTCACAAAGCGTTAGCCGAAAAAAATAATTTAAAAGTAGGAGATAGGATAATAGGAACTAAAGACAGCTTAGATTATAATGCATCTAAAGATGCACCGTCTGAATATGATCTTGAAATTGTAGGTATTTTTGAAAGTCAAAACACAGACAGAATGGGAAGTAAGTTAGAAATACCAGAAAACCTTATATTATCAGATATGAACACATTAAATGCTTTATATGGTTATTCAAAAGGAAACAGCCAATATACAAGTGCTGTGTTTAATACTAATAAAAATGTAGATGATGTAATATCAGATGTCAATAAAATACAAGAAAATTGGAGTCTTTATAATATATCAAAAAGTGATGATACGTTTTTAGCATTATCTAAGTCATTTGATAGCTTAGAAAAAATCGTAAATATGCTTTTAATCGGTTCAATTATAGTTGGAATAATAGTGCTTTCATTAGTTTTAGCATTTTGGATTCAAGGAAGAATTCATGAAACAGGTATCTTACTTTCTATCGGAGTTGGAAAGTTTAAAATAATTTCACAATATATAATTGAATTGTTACTTATAAGTGTGCTAGCTTTTGGAACATCATATTTTTCAAGTAAGATGATATCACAAAATATAGGAGATGCAATGGTTAGCCAGGCAAGTAAACAAGCTGTTCAGGAGGTGCAACAAGGGTTTGGAGGAATGTCATTAGGATATGATGCAAACACTTCTTTAGCAACTCAAACAGTAGATGGGATTGATGTTGATGTTAGTTTAAAAGAAGTTCTTTATGTTTATGCAATAGGGGCAACTATTATCATAAGTTCTGTAATGATATCTTCATCATCAATAATAAGATTAAAACCAAAAGAAATACTATCGAAAATGAGCTAGGAGGAAGACAAATGTCAATTTTAGCATTAAATAAAGTTAATTATTCATATACAAATGGTAAAAAAATATTAAATAATATAAGTATGGAGTTTGAAAAAGGCAAGTTTTACACGATTTTAGGTGTATCTGGTTCTGGAAAAACAACTTTGCTATCATTGTTGGCAGGTCTTGATGAACCACAAAGTGGTAAAATACTATATAACAATCAGGATATTAGGGAAAAAGGATATGAGAATCATAGAAAAAATAATGTTTCACTAATTTTCCAAAATTATAATTTGATTGATTATATGACGCCATTAGAAAATTTAAAAATAGTAAACCCAAAAGCAGATAAAACTATTTTAAATGAGCTTGGATTAAAAGATGATGAAATAAAAAGAAATGTATTGAAATTGTCAGGAGGTCAGCAACAACGTGTTGCCATAGCAAGAACACTTGTTGCAAATTCACCAGTAATTTTGGCAGATGAACCGACTGGAAATTTAGACAGTGATACAGAAGAAGAAATTATAGAAATATTAAAAACAAGTGCACATAAACATGGAAAATGTGTGATTGTTGTTACTCATAGTAAGGATCTTGCGAGCAAGTCAGATGTTATACTTGAGTTAAAAGATAAAAAGTTAGTTCTTTAGCAAGTAATATAGATATATAGATATTCCCTCATGATATTTTAAATAGAAAAATGGGCAAACGTAAATTTATACGTTGCCCATTTTTTATTTGAAAAATATTAAATTATATATTGAATACCATCCTTAATATACCTAATATTAATATATGAACAGGATAGAACCAGTAATTTATCATTTTATTTTGTCTGCCACGTTTTCCATTGTACATAAGTATAAATCCAAAACCAAGAAGTGCCCAAACCTCCTTGAAAATTGATAAATAACCAAATACACATGATAATATAGGTTTATTATAAAATACATAAAGGAAATATACTATTAATATAGCATGGTAATCATAATCTACTGAAAGGAATAGAGATATAATACACATAACAGCTAAAATTAATACTGTAGTCAAATACCATAGGAAACGAGGTATTTTTTCTAATTTTATTTTTAATGTATCTATAATCCAAATTGTTACAAGTGATAATGCTAGTGCAAATAGTACATTGTTATATCTAGGATTGAAGAATGTACGTGTTGTAAACATATCAAATGGTACTTCTGATATTACTCCAAATATCAATAAGTTTAGAAGATATTTTTTACGACTTCTCGTTTTGAAAAAACCCTCTACTATAAAAAATGCAAATAATGGGAATGCTATCCTTCCAAGTACATCAAATAAATCACTTATTTTTAAAAGTAATCCCCCATTTAAATTTGGATATATTAAGGCTTTATTCACGTGGTCGATTAACATAGATAGAAATGCTATGTATTTTAATTGTGCTCCAGAAAGAACCCTTATTTTATCCAATCCTTTTTTTCTTAATTCAATTGTTTCTGTCATAAATATTATCCTTTCTATAAGTTCGTTTAGATTTTTAATTAATAAATACGATAAATTGGTATGATTACCGCATTTTATATGGTATAATATGCAGAGATTAGAGTTGGCAACTGACTTTTAAAGGAAGAAAATTGCCATATAAATAACTTAATTTCTACAAATTACCGGTAGTGTTTAATATACCACGTTAATAGATGGATTAAAACAAAAACGCAAATTTGTAAAACTTTCGTAAAAATTTCGTAAGATTTATTGAAGTAATGCGAAAGGTATAAAAGTTAAAAATATGTAAATTATAAAATTATAAATGGTCAATTAGAGGTGAAAATATGGACGCAATAACTATGATAAAAGAAAGACGTAGCGTAAGAAAATATAAAGACGAAAAAGTAGACAGAGAGACTATGAGAGAAATTGTCGATATAGCGAGATGGGCTCCTTCTTGGGTAAATTACCAAATAGCTAGATACACATTAGTAGACGACGAAGAAATAATAAAAGAAATAGCAGAGCATGGAGTTAATGGATTCGTATACAATATAGACACTTTAAGAACTGCAAAAGGAGTAGCTGTACTTAGCTTTGTAAAAGGAAAAAGTGGAACATATGACAAAGAATACATAACTTCAAAAGGTAACTCATGGGAAGTTTTTGATGCTGGTATAGCATGCCAAACATTCTGTTTAGCAGCACATGCAAAAGGTGTCGGAACTTGTATAATGGGAGTTATAGACGATAAATCTATAGCAAAAATAGTAAACTTACCGGAAGACGAAACTGTTGCAGCACTTATAGTTTACGGGTATGAAGATGGAGAACATGCAGCACCAAATAAAAGAAAAGACGTAGACGAAATAATGCGTTTTGTAGATAGATAAAACTTTAAAACAGCAATTAAAATTAAACAAAAGAAGAATCGTATAATCATATAAAGGAGAACAAAATGATAGTAGATAGAGATAAGTGTATAGGATGTACTTTATGTAAGCAAGACTGTATCGTAAGCGACATAGAAATGATCGATAAAAAAGCGCACATAAGAAACTTAACATGCATAAAATGTGGTCACTGTATAGCAATCTGTCCAGTAAAAGCAGTATCTTGTGATGATGAAGAAGAATACTCGATGGAAGAAGTCATCCCATATGAAAAAGAAGACTTCACAATAGATGCAGATAAACTAATGAATTTTATGAAATTTAGAAGAAGTGTTAGATTATTTAAAAAAGATGAAATAGAAGAAGAGAAAATAGAAAAAATAATAGATGCAGGAAGATTTACACAAACATCAACTAATATGCAAGATATTTCTTATACTATTGTAAAAGACAGCATACCAGAGTTAAGAAGAATGACTTTAGGAACATTAAACGCAATGGCCGACAAGATGTTGGGAAGTGAAGAAACTCCAAAACACCTTCTAAAATACGCCCATATGTGGAAGCGTATGTATGAGAGTTTTGTAGAAAATCCAGATGGACCTGATCAATTATTCTTCAAAGCACCATTATTAATAATTGTAAAAGCGCAAAATGAGATAGATGGTGGTTTAGCATCAGCAAAAATGGAGCTTATGGTAGATGCACTAGGGTTAGGAACTTACTTCAGTGGTTTCTTTGAAAGGGCAGCGGCAATGAATCCTAAAATAGGTGAAATGATAGGATTAAAAGAAGGCGAAAAAATCATCTCTTGTATGGTAATTGGATATCCAAGGGTAGAATATAAGAGAACAGTACCTAGAAAAGAAGCAAGAATAACTAGAATATAATTATGGATAAAGCTAGAAAAAATCAATAGGAAATATAAGTTCAAAAGTACTGCAACAACTAAAAAACACTGACATTTCCATATGCTGATTAATTAAAAATAAGGCGTCGATTTAAAATATTCGACGCTTTATTTTTATTAGTAAGCTAAGTAGACACTCCTGTTATAACTAGATCATTTTCCGCAAAGAATAAATTCTCGATTCTATTTTGTGGCAATGTAATATCAAATTATTTATATCCATATATGATACCATTTGCTACTTCTTTATATTAATGAGAAATCAAATTTATATTAGAATATCAAACATTTATTTCAATTTTAAAAAAGCTAATAAAATTAATGTCACACCACTTAACCAAGAAAGATTTAGCTCTGTTTTTTCTGCTATTTTATTTCCAACAAAGCAACCACCCAATATTGCAATTATATTTATAATAAGTGAAAATATTATTATTTGAATAAAGTTAGCCGCGACTAAACCTGCTCCAAAACCTGCCGCCAATCCATCTAGCGAGAGTGCTAATGCTAATGAGAATGATTCCTTTGGTGATAAGGTAAGCGAATGATCAACATCGGCTGCTGTATTATCTATATATACATTTAAAAAAAATCTAAAGTCGGAAACTTTAAATTCATAATTGCGTGTTAATGAGCCTTTGGGTCCTATTAAAGCTTTTAAGGTGCTATCAAATAATTTGGTCAATCCAAGCATTAAAAGCATCGCAAAGCAAATACTTGTTGTAAATACGGAGGGAATGAATTTACTTACAAAACTACCAGTAAATAAGGCAATCCCCAAAATAGTAGTAGAAACAACATTAATGATTAAAGCTGATTTAAAGGGTATTTTTATTTTACTTGTGGCATAAGCGAAACTTGCTACAAAAGCATCTATAGATAAAGCGCCTACAAGCAAAATGGAATTAAACGAAGATAAAAAATTCATGGTGTTTGTATACCCCCTTTTACAATAAGCATTGAAACTTATTAATTTTTGCATAGTTTAACTATATATTAACAATATATGAGGGGGTAATTTTTTGGTGACATTAAAAACAGGGGGCGAGATTTTATTTATTAAACTAATGAGCATAATATATATAAAGTAGAAATTATCATAGGAACTATATTTGGAGGAAATATGATTAGATTATTTTTTATATTAATAACATTGTTCGCAGTAGAAAGAGTTGTTTCGAAAAGGATAAATACATATAAAATTAAAAAAGTTAAAACATTGATCCATCAGATAAATAATCAATATAAATATTTATTTAAAGGAAAGTCTGAGTATATTAATTTTTATCAATGGCTAATACTTTTTATTTCACAAGCATTTGTAGTATATGCGCTTGTGAGATATATAGTTAAAAAGATTTTTAGATATGTAGAAGAAAATTATATTTTGTTCGGAAAGACATTAACTATAATCGTTTTAATATTGTTTTTATATTTTGTTATAGGATATTTATTATTGTCGATTTCTAAGATATACAAATTTTTATATAAAATACAAGATAAAATAACAAAAACAGATTTATTGATAAGTTACTTCATAATAAGTATGTATATGACAATTTTAATAATATTTCCCGGAGAATTTGCGAAAAACTACAAAATAGGCTTGGTGGGAGTGACCTTGAGTTACTTTTTAAATTTAAAAGTACTGCTTAGAATAATAAGAAGTCCTGAAATCACCGATTTTAAAGGACAAACTAAGAAAACTGATGGACTTGATAGTGTAGGAGTGATGGCTGTTATTGTTTTACTAATGGTTGTAATAAGTCTTGCACTTGCTGTTTGTTTTATTAGTTGTAGTGGAGAAGGTGTATATACCAACAACCCTACGTTTTTTGATTTATTTTATTATACTATTATCACTTTCGCCACTGTCGGTTATGGAGATATAAGTCCAGTTTCACCTGTAGCAAAATTTATGAGTATTGTAATTTCGATGACGAGCATACTATGTTTGACAGTTTTTATCTCTTCTGTTTTATCTTACAAAGGAACAGAAGATTAGTATTAGAACATTTTAAAATAGATAATTGTATGTAGCTATTATATAAATGTATATAAATGAAAGTTATGTAATAAAAATATTAAATATATAATTTAATTTATTACAAAAAATTGTATTGACTTGGAGTTAACTTCAAGGAATAAAATTATAAATAAGTTAATAACAAAGAAAAATTTGACAGGAGGTTTAACAAATGAATAGACCATATATATTCTGCCATATGCTAACTTCTCTAGACGGTAAAATCATGGGAAATTATATGAGTACTCCAGAAGGAGAAATAGGTTCAAGTGTATTTTATGATTTAGCATTCGGCAAAGACAGATATTATAAACATCAAGGTTGGCTATCGGGTAGAGTTACAACAGATGACAACTTTACATTTTATAAAAAGCCAGATTTAGATGAGGATGCAGAAATAGTACCAGAAGGTGACTATGTTGCAGATTTTGATGAAAACATTCATTATGTTTCAATAGATCCATCGGGAGTTCTTGGATGGGACAAAAATTATATCATATATCAAGATACAAGAGCTCATGTAATAGAAGTTCTTACAAATAAAGCTAGTAATTCTTATAAAGATCTTCTTAGAAAACTAGGAATATCTTATATAATTGCAGGCGATACAACTTTAGATTATGAAGTTTTATTAGAAAAATTAAAAAAACTATTTAATATAGAACTTCTTATGTTAGGCGGTGGAGGTGTACTTAACTGGTCATTTATCCAAGAAGGGTTATGTGATGAAGTTAGTGTTGTTATGGCAGCAAGTTCAGATGGTTCTACAAAAACACCTACACTATTTATGGAAAAGGAAGGACTTAGCGATGATAAGCCAGTTCACTTTAAATTAGAAGACGTAAAGATTATGGAAGGAGATAGTCTTTGGTTACGTTATAAAATTAAAAAATAAAAGGGGTAATTAAAATGGAAAAAGAACTTAGTGTATTTAAAACAGGTCAAACAAATGATGCTTATGCAAAATTTTTTACAGGTCAAAGTTATTTAAACATGTTATCTTTAGAACAAGTTGTAGTAGGTAATGTAACTTTTGAACCAGGATGTCGTAACTTCTGGCATATACACCATGCAAAATCAGGTGGAGGACAAATCCTACTTTGTACTGCTGGAAGAGGATATTATCAAGAATGGGGAAAAGAAGCAGTAGAACTTAATCCTGGTGATGTAATAAATATACCAGCAGGTGTAAAACATTGGCATGGGGCAGCAAAAGATAGTTGGTTCCAACACTTAGCAATAGAAGTACCAGGAGTTGATACAAAAAACGAATGGTGTGAAGAAGTAAGTGATGAAGAATATAATAAATTAAAATAAAAATATAGATGTTGTCAATCCTAGGTTTTAAGCCTAGGATTTTTTTCGTATCAAAATATGATAAAATTAAAAGAAAGAAATCGTTTTTTTGTAGAAAAACAAAAGTTAAAGTAATATCTGAAGGATTAAATGTCAGAAAAGGACCTTTGACACAATATGATTCTATAGGCAAGGTATCAAAAGGTTATGTATTTGATGCCATTGGAAAATCAGGAAGCTGGTATTAAGTAAATTATAACGGACAAAATGCATATATATCAGGAAACTTAAAATATGTAGAGCCAATGTTTATAAACATTAATAACTTCGATTCAATGCCAGTAGATTCTAGTATCGATGAAGTATGTGGATTGCTTGGAGTAAATGGAATGAATGCTGCTGAATATAACACTACTGTAAAGGATATGAAGACTTTGATTAATAAGTTATCTAATAAATATCCTAAAAAAAATTATATACAAAAAGTTTTTCCTATTGGAAGAAAATACTCAAAAACAGTTATTAATAGAATTACAAACTATAATAATGAAATCGAAAAATATTGCAAGACTATATCAAATGTAAAATTTATAGATGCGACTACAGGATTTGTAGATTCTTAAAGTATCCTGATGCTGAGGGGATACATATTATTCTAAGTAAATACCAAATGTTCTTTGATAATATTGGAAAAGCAATGTTGAATATTTTAGCTATTGGATGAACATCAAACTCAGTAGTGCTAAGATAGTTTGTGAAAGGAGAACCTTGAATCGTATCCCCAGCATCTATTATTAACGTATTACCGTCCTTTTCAAATTGATTTATTATGTTTAATAGACCTATATTTTTTTGTGATCTATCAATATAATCTGTTGGGTACACATAACCGTGTAAGTCAGATGTAAAGTAGATTTTTAAGTTTTTCATTGTGACACCTCTTTAATTGTTAATCCGTATATTTATATTACCTCAAAATCTTCATTTTATAAAGATAGTTATTTAATTTCATATACGTTACATATTGAAATTTTAATATTAAACCATAGAAAAGCAAAACAAATAATAATTAAAATATTGAAGTATTAGGAGAATGAATATGAACAGAAAAAGAATAACAAAAAAAGCAACATTAGCATTAGTAGCGATGATGACAGTAACATCAGTAGTAGGATGTTCACAGTCAAATAACTCAAATAAAAACCAACAAGGCTCAAATCAAAAGACTGAACAAAAAACAGAACAAAAAACAGACAAAAATACAAACTCAAGTTTATCATCTAGCACAATATTTAAAGATATGAAAACTACAGATATAGATGGAAATAAGGTAGATAAATCTATATTCTCAAAATATAAACTGACTATGGTCAATGTGTGGAACACAGGCTGCAGCCCATGTATATCAGAAATACCAACATTAGATAGATTAAACAAAGAATATAGAGAAAAAGGTGTTTCGATAAAAGGTATGTTGCTAGAATCGGGAATTGGATTAACTGATGAAGAAAAAGCTACAGCAAAAGAAATATTATCAAAAGCAAATGCAACTTATCAACAATTAACAGTTACAAAAGATATGGTAGAAAAAGATGATACATTGCTTTTACAAGCATTCCCAACAACATTCTTTATAGATAAAGATGGAAATATCGTTGATAGTATAGAAGGTTCTAACGATTATGATGGCTGGAAAGCAAAAATAGATGAAGTATTAAAGAAGGTAGAGGCAAATGAATAATATTATTAAAAAAAATAAAGTAGGTTTAGCAATATTTATTGCAGGGATGCTTTTTGTATCTCTTGGAATTCACAGACAAGAACATAAAGTTGTGTCAAAGAAATCAAATATTATATGTCTTGAATGTATAGGAATTGGATAGGTGATAGTATGGATTTAATAAGAAAGATAAAGTCAAACCTGAGGCTAACCGTTCAAATAGTGTTTACTGCATTGACTAATGGATACTTTTTGGGCTTTGCAAAAGGGAAGATATATCAAGGTGATAGTAAACAACTATGTGTACCTGGGCTGAATTGTTATTCATGCCCAGGGGCGATAGGGTCTTGTCCAATAGGTTCTTTACAGGCCGTATTGGGAAGTAGAAATTTTAAATTTTCATTTTATATAATAGGATTTTTAATGATGGTTGGGGCGTTTGTAGGAAGATTTGTGTGTGGATGGCTATGTCCATTTGGATTAGTACAAGACTTGCTTTACAAAATTCCATTTATTAAAAAAATTAAAAAGGTGCCTTTGGATAAGCCATTAAGATATCTTAAATATGTTATATTAGTAGTATTTGTAATTATAATGCCACTTACATTGACAAACTTTGCAGGAGAGGGTAATCCTTGGTTTTGCAAATTAATTTGTCCATCAGGAACATTGCTTGGAGGGGTACCTCTAGTATCAATGAACAGTTCACTTAGAAAAATAATTGGACCATTGTTTACTTGGAAGATGTTTATATTAGTGAGTGTTGTTATATTATCAATAAAAATTTATAGACCGTTTTGTAAATACTTATGTCCATTAGGTGCTATATATGGGCTATTCAACAAGTATTCTCTTTATAAATATGAAATTGATGAAGACAAATGTACAAAATGTGGATTATGTGAGAGAAAATGTGACATGAATGTCGCAGTATACAAAACTCCAAACAGTGCAGAATGTATAAGATGTGGAAAATGTATAAAAGTTTGCCCAAGAGGAGCTATAAAAACTACATTTACAAAAACAAAAGAAGCAGCTTGTAATTCAAAATGTTCTGGATGTAAGTCAAATTGTGCAAGCAAAAATTAATAAAAGCCTTTAAGTTTAAATTAAAACATAAAAAAGATATTTAATATAATATTTAAATTATAGTATACTATACTATAAAATATAATTAAAAGATGATGAGGTTGAAAAAAGTGAGCACAAAAATATTAATAGTAGAAGATGAGATAGATATAAGAGAAGGGATAAGTGAATATTTATCCGAAGTTGGATATGATGTTATGGTTGCCGAAGATGGGCAAGAAGGTATCGACTTATTCAAATCAAATGAATTTGATTTAGTTTTATTGGATATAATGCTACCAAAAATAAATGGGTTTGGTGTATTGAGCCAAATAAGAGAAATAAGCGATGTTCCTGTTATGATGCTTACTGCAATGACAGATGATTACAGTCAAATCATGAGTTTTAATGAAAAAGCCGATGATTATATAACAAAACCATTTTCGGTTGTAGTACTTCACAAAAGAATTGAAGCTTTGCAAAGACGTATCCAAGGAAGACAACAAAATAACAAATGGATTTATAAAGATGTTGAGGTGGATTTTTTAGGATTTTGTGCAAAGAAAGATAATAATCCAGTAGATTTAAAACCAAAGGAAATAAAGTTATTGGAATTATTAATTAAGCACAAAAACCAGGTGCTAACAAGAAATCAAATGTTAGATAGTCTTTGGGAAATAGACGAGGCCCCAGCTGATCGTGTTATTGATGTATATATTAAAAATCTTAGAAAAAAACTAGATTTAGATTGTATTACAACTGTAAAAGGTATTGGGTATAAGTTTGAGGATAAGTAATGAAAAAGATGAAACTATTCCAAAAAACATACCTATTTACAGTTGGGCTGATGGCAATTATCATCATAATTTCTCACACTTTGTTGTATATGCTTTTGCCGAGTTTTTATACTAATAAAAAGCAGCAAGATTTAGACAACATAAGCTATCAATTAACAGAGCAATTACAAAATAATAATTCAAATAAGAGCGATGAAATAGCTAAGAAATTTGCTGATATGCATAACATAAATATACTGTTGAGTGTAAATGGAAAAAATAAAGTATATGAAGGAATTAAAAGTTGTGATATATATATAAACCCAGATGCTTTAGATGAACAGTCGCTAGTTATCGACAATAAAACGGATTTTATAGAAGATAATAAGAAATCAAATTCAACAGAAGTTAAAAATGATTTTCTAAAAATTAGTGATTCATCATTACTTTACACTAAAAAGTTAAAGACAAAAGATAACGTAGATGCATCAATAAAAGTTGCTATGGATTTACAATATCTCCAAGAAGCGAGAAGTGTAGTATTTATGATATTACCATATTCTATCGGTATAAGTCTTATTATTTCATTATTTGCATCATATATATATACAAAAAAAATAACAAAACCAATAAAACAAATTTGTGACGTTACAAAAGAGATGCAAGTATTAAAAGAAGATGCATATTGTGATATTAACACTGGCGATGAGATAGAGCTTTTAGCGACAAATATAAATAGTTTATATAAAAATTTATTAGATACTATTGATTCTTTGAAAGAGGAAATTGAAAATGTGAGTAAATCGGAAAAAAGCAAGGTAGACTTCTTAAGAAGTGCCTCTCACGAATTAAAAACACCTCTTATGAGCATACATATAATGCTTGAAAATATGATTTTGAATATCGGGAAGTACAAAAATCATGATGTTTATCTCCCAAAATGTCAAGAAGCTGTTGTTAATTTAAGTAGTATGGTTCAAGAGATACTAGACACATCTAGACTTAACTCTTTGAACGGCGAAAAAGAATTGAAAGAAGTAGATTTAAAAATATTGATAGAAAGTATTATTGAGCCATATAAAATTATCGCAAAATCAAAAAAAATCAATATGAACATAGATTATTCAAACTCATTAAATATAAATACTGATAAATCAATGTTAAAAAAGGCATTATCGAATATTATATCTAATGCAGTGAATTATACCGATAATGGAAAAAATATAAATATATATTTTGAAAAAAATTCATTAATAATAGAAAATGAGTGTAAACCAATAGAACAAAATCATCTAGATCATATATTTGAGGCGTTTTATAGAGCGGAATTTGACAGAAATAAAAACACCGGCGGAAATGGATTGGGACTTTATATTGTTCAACAAATTCTAAAAACTTTAAATATCTCACACTCATTTGAAAGTGTTCAAAATGGTATGAAATTTACGATTAATTTTGAAGAAAATAACTTAATATGTTAACAAAAAAGTAGGGGCTAAGCTCCTACTTTTTTGTATTTTTATATAGATAAAATATAAAAATATTGATAAAGTTATTGATAAAATAAAAATCTAAAATAGTAAAGGAAATAATGAAAAAGGCATTTAAATATATGGAAAAATACGAACTTTTTAATATATATATTTTAATATATAAGTGAAAGTAGCATATTTTTTCTTAAAAAATGATTTTTTTATTAATTAAACAACAAATTTTAATTTTTACAATTGTAAATTTAAAAGTTTTATAGTATACTAATTTCATATTAAGTTTACACACATGAAAGGGACACATGATGGAAAAAAGAGAAAAAGTAGTTTCGAGTATTGCAAATATTTATAAATTAGATGGACGAGTGCCATTATCTAAGGCGATTCCTTTTGGATTACAACATATTCTTGCTATGTTTGTAGCTAATTTAACACCAATTATGATGATAGGAAGTGCATCATCTGTAGGACAAGAGCAGATGACTATATTATTACAAAATGCAATGTTTATGGCTGGTATAGCAACTTTAATTCAGTTATATCCTATTGGAAAAGTAGGGGCAAAGTTGCCTATTGTTATGGGAGTTAGTTTTACATTCGTTACAATCTTATCTTATGTTGGAGCTCAATATGGCTATGGTGCTGTTGTAGGTGCAGTTATCGTAGGTGGTATTTTTGAAGGACTATTAGGATTATTGGCCAAATATTGGAGAAAAATAATAACACCAGTTGTTTCAGGTGTTGTCGTTACAACGATTGGCTATTCATTATTAACTGTAGGTGTACGTTCATTCGGAGGGGGATACACTGAAAACTTTGGTTCTCTACAAAATATTATGGTTGGTACAATTACGTTAGTAGCCTGTCTTTTATTTAATATTTTAGCAAAATCATTTTGGAAGCAATTATCAGTATTATTCGGATTATTTGTAGGATATGTAGTATCACTTTGTTTAGGTATGGTAGATTTATCAGGAATTTTATCTAATGGAATTATAGCATTCCCTACAATTTTACCAGTTACACCAGAATTCAATATAAATGCAATTATATCGGTATGTATTATATTTATGGTTTCGGCTGCTGAAACAATCGGAGATACATCAGCAGTAGTTGCAAAAGGTTTAGACAGAGAAATAACAGAAAGCGAAATCTCAGGTTCACTTGCTTGTGATGGTTTTTCAAGTTCTATAACTGGTATATTTGGATGTCCACCAGTAACATCATTCAGCCAAAATGTTGGATTAGTTGCTATGACAAAAGTAGTAAATAGATTTACAATAATGACTGGAGCTATGTTTATGATACTTGCAGGATTTGTTCCACCAATCGGTGCATTTTTCAGCTCAATTCCAGAATCTGTGTTAGGTGGGTGTACACTTATGATGTTCGGGACAATAGTAGTTAGTGGTATAGAGATGCTTGCAAGAGCAGGTTTTACACAAAGAAATATCATAATTATAGCACTATCTTTAGCTATAGGTATAGGATTTACTTCTGTGACAGAAGCAGAAATTTGGGCAATATTCCCTAAAATGATACAAGACATATTTAGCGGAAATTGTGTTGCAGTTGTATTCGTTGTTTCAATTATTTTAAACTTAGTACTTCCTAAAAATATGGAAATTGAGAAGTTGGCTGAAGCAGCTTAGGAAATAATTGAAGTAAAATAATAATAAATTAAAAGCAAAAATGCTACAAAGTAGGTTATCTATTTTGTAGCATTTTTTTATAATGTATAGGAAATTATAATTAGCTTTAAATTGTGGAATATAAATTAATTTATATTGTATTGTTTAAATTTTTAGTATATATTAAGATAAAATATATTTTACCTTTATATGAAAAAATAGGTTATATAATTATAAATAGGTGGAGAAAGAGAATGAATAAAAAAGAAGCAATACTAAAAGTATACAATTGCATAAAAAAAGAAACAGCTAAGAAAGCTATAAGTATAGAGTTAAAAAAACAAAAAACACAACTTATAGATTCAAAAGTAGGAGGGACTCCATATTTACCTGTTGGTGCAGAAATTCCTGTTGATGATGATGGAAGACAACTTACATTATTAGCACAAATAAACTGCGAAGAGCTTGTAGGAATGGAAGATTATCCTCAAAAAGGATTATTACAATTTTTCATACTTATGGATGATTGTTATGGGCTGGATTTTGATAATCAAAATAAACAAAATACATTTAGAGTAGTTTACCATGACAGTATTGATGATAATGTAAAAGAAGAGGATATATTAAAAATATACAATCCTTATATTGAAGATGAGGATTATATGCCATTTGAAGATGAATTCAAGATGGTGTTTACAACTTATGAAGAAGGAATAACATCAGAAGATTTTAATTTTGATGAAATTTTTGTAAAAAAATACAACAAACTATTTCCTAATAATCAAATTCAAGCATTTTGGGACTTGGATGATGATAATGAAGGTGAAGAATCATTTGATGATATTCTAGAAGAAATCAACGATGAGATTTCAGGTTGCGGAAATAAAATAGGAGGATACCCTTACTTTGCACAATCAGACCCTAGAGAATATGACGGTCTTGATGTATATGATACTTTATTATTACAGATAGATAGTATGGACGATTATGAAAATGGATATATAATGTGGGGAGATTGCGGAGTTTGCAATTTCTTTATTAATAAGGATAAGTTAAAGAATTTAGACTTTAGTGATGTTTTATATAATTGGGATTGTTATTAAGAAGATAAATTTGAAAAATTAAAGATTTAATAATAAAAAAATAAACACATGGAATTTATATTTATTTAAAATATACTTTCTATGTGTTTATTTTTTGTAAATCTGTCCTAAAATACTAATAGAAACAAAAAAGCCCACATAAAAATGTGAGCAATTAGTTTCGATAATAATCATCATCGTCAATTCGATGGGAATTATTTTCTAAAAAAGATATCATCATCGTCAATCCGATGAGAATTATCTTTTCTATATTATCCTCAAGATAAAAAAATTTATACATTTATTTTGAAGATTATATAAATAATAATTAATATATCAAAAATTAAAGCGATTTAATTATTTCCTCTAATTTTTCAGATAAACTTCTAGCACGTTCAAAATCAGTATCTCTAAGTGATGAGGCGATATCCATTTCAAGAGCCTTTTTCTTTTCTTCTATTTGAAGATAGTCTTTGTCAAAATGGTTAGCATATATCATTTTTCTGAATTTACGCATGCTCATTTTTCTTATTGTTTTGTCTTCTATTAATAAGACATAGTCGGCACAGTTAACTATGAAATGATAGTCATGTGAAATCATTAAGATTGCGCCTTTATAGTTTGAAATAGCTTTTTCTAATGCCATTTGTGAATATATATCTAAGTGGCTTGTTGGTTCGTCCATTAATAACATATTTGCTTTACTTGCTGAAACTTTTGCAAGTTGAAGGATGTTTTTCTCACCACCTGATAATGATTCGATCTTTTGTGTAAGTATATCTGAACTAAATCCGTATCTTCCAAGATATCTTCTTATTTCACCATATGTTTCGAATCCAATATCATAGAATTCTTGTAAAATTGTGTTTGATTCATTTACAACTTCACTTTGCATTTGCGATAAATATGCTAATTTGATGTTTTCATCTATTTTTATAGCATCGTTGTTATTTTTGAAAATTTGTTTTAATAAAGTAGTTTTACCAACACCATTTGTTCCGATTATTGCAACTTTATCATTAGATTTTATCTCGAAGTTTACATTTTGTAAAAGTACTTCATCAAATGATATACCTAAATTATCTGTTTTTAATGCTATTATTTCTTCTTCGATTTCATTATTTGTTTCTAAGTTGATATATGGTTGTTTGATATCTACAAATGGATGTTTAATTCTATTTGCTTCTAATCTTTCTTGTATTTTAACTCTCGCTTTTAACGCTCTACCTCTAGATGCATCTGCATTGTAAGTTGCTTTTTCTCTTAATATTTTTATTAATTCTTCATTTCTTGCTATTTCCTCTTCATCAGCTATTGCCATCTCTTGTAATTCAATTTTTGTTTGAAGAAGAGAGAAGTTATAGTCAATATATCTTCCATCAAATTCTTGAAGTTCAGTGTTTTCAAGGTGGATGATTTTATTGAAACAATGATTTAATAAATATCTGTTGTGAGTTATAACTAAGATAGTTTTTTTGTGAGAATTAATTAAGTTTTTAAGTGAGTTAAGATTCTCAAAGTCTAAGAAAACATCTGGTTCATCCATAATCATTAAATCAGGATTATTAAGCATTTCTTTTATAACTTGTATAAGTTTGAACTCCCCACCACTAAGCTCAGAAATCATTCTGTCTCTGTGAGTAGTTAAGTTAGCAGCATTTAATTTTTTATTGATGTTGTTTTCATAATTATCACCATCAATCGCATCGAAAGCATCAAGTGCCTCTTGGTATTTTTCTAATAATGTTTCGATATCATCAGAAGTTCCCATTTCAGCACAAAGAGTTGCTATTTCATTTTCAAGTTTTATAAATTCTTCTGCAATATATTCGAAAACAGTTGTTTCTTTGTCTTTATCTCTTTGTGAAAATTGGCTTACGTACCCAATTTTTAAGCTTGGCTCCATTTCAACGTTTCCGTCAAATACGTATTTTTCAGGATCCATTATTATATCTATAAGCGTACTTTTTCCACTACCACTTGCACCGATAAATGCACAATGTTGACCTTCTTCTATTGTAAATGAAACATCAGTATAAAGGTCTTTTTGTGGAAAAGAGTACGACACTTTGTCAAATTTTATCATGTAATTACCTCTCTTTTTGATTCGCTTTTGATAGCATAACATTTTTTAGGGCTAATTTCAATTATTTAAAATTGGGATTTTAGATAATTCTTTATGCATAAATAATAAGCAATTTACAAAACATAAATAAGAATATTATTTTACATAAAAAGGAGGATTTTAACATGTGTACAGCTTTGAGTTTATTAACATTTAAAAAAGAACATTTATTTGGAAGAAATATGGATTTGGAATATACATTTGGACAAAGACCAGTAGTAGTTCCTAGAAATTATGAATACGTAGACAAAGTTTCTGGTGAAAATAAAAAGATAAAATATGCTATTACTGGTATGGCATCAGTTATGGACAATCACCCACTATTTGCTGAGGCTATAAACGAAGAGGGGCTAGGTTGTGCTGGGCTTAACTTCCCTGATGCATATTGGGAAGAGGACACTAAAGAAGGTATGGAAAATATGCCACCATATGACTTAATTCTTTGGATTACTGGTAATTTTGCAACTTTAGAAGAATTAAGACCATATCTAGATAAAATCAATTTAGTTGCAAGACCTTTTGCTGAAAATGTTGGACTTCCAACACTTCACTGGATGGTTACTGATAAGACAGGAAAAGCAATCGTAATCGAAAAAACTAAAGAAGGATTTAAAGTATATGAAAATAAAGTTGGTGTAATGACTAATGCACCATCATTTGATTGGCATATAACTAACTTACGTCAATATATGAATGCAACTCCAGTTCAACCGATATCTGCAAATTGGAGTGATTTAGAATTAACTCCGCTGGGATCTGCAACTGGTGGGATAGGACTTCCTGGAGATTTTTCATCACCATCTAGATTTGTAAGAGTAGCATTTTTAAGAGCACAAATTCTTATGGAAGATATAGAAAACGACGGAATAATTGAATTCTTCCATATCTTAAATAATGTAGCAATGGTAAAAGGTTCAGTAATAACTAAAGACGGAAAAGATGAAATAACTCAATATAGTTCTTGTATGAACCTAGAAAAAGGACTTTATTATTATAAATCTTACAATAATAATCAAATAAATATGCTTGATATGCATAAAGAAGACTTAGATGGAAGTGAAATGAAGATATTCCCTTATAATGATGTTCAAGTTGTAAATTTATTAAATTAAAAAGTATAGAAGAAATTATAAGAAGTAGAATTTTAAAATAAGAGTATAAAATTATAGAGAATTTAATTAAAATTTAAATAGAATAAAAAAGAGATGTTGTATTAAAAGACATCTCTTTTTTAGCAACCTATATTTTTTAAATATCCTTAGAATAAAGATTTCTTTATATATATAGTTAAATTATTGATACTAATTTGTTACACATATCTTGTTGACTCATATAATAAATTAATTCTATAATAAATTAATAATATGTAAAAATATGGGGTGTGAAATGAAGGTAATAAAAAAAATAACAGCTTTATTTTTGATAATGATACTCACAATATCTACTAGTGGATTTGTTAATAAAGTTGAATCAGTTCAAGTTAGTAAATCTCAAATCAATGACTCTCCAATAAGTATGGGAGTATCTGCACATGCTTATGTTGTTATGGATGCAAATTCAGGGGAAATAATTATGTCTCAAGATGCGGATAAAAAAATCTATCCTGCAAGTACAACTAAATTATTAACAGCAGTAGTTGCAATAGAAAACTGCAACTTAGATAGAGAAATAGAAGTAAAACAAGCAGCTTTAGACAAAGTTGATGTAGAATCATCAATTGTAGGATTAAGAGCTGGCTCTACATACACAATGGAACAACTTTTATATATGCTTTTGATTGTTTCAGCAGGTGATGCAGCAGAAGTTATAGCCGAAGAAGTAGCGGGTTCAAGTGAAGCATTTGCTACTATGATGAATGAAAAAGCAAAACAAATCGGAATGACAGATTCATATTTTGATAATCCAGTGGGGATGGATTGGCACAGTAATGCTAAAATACATTCAACTGCACATGATATCGCAAAATTGACACAATATGCTATGGCCAATTATGAAATAAGAAAAATAGTTAGACATAGTTTTTATACAGTAGATAATTTTTATAATGAAAAATCAAAAACATTGGGTTCAACTAATGGTTTCCTTAGAAAACGTAAATATGCTGACAATTTATTTACAGTAATAGGTTCAAAAACAGGTACTACTGATAAAGCTGGATTTGCACTTACAACAACAGCCAAGGATAATGAAGGCAGAGAAGTAATCTGTGCATTTTTCGGAAATAGTACAAGAGATAAGATGTATAAAGATATCAATAGATTATTAATTAATGCTTATACAACTCATAAAGATGAATTACAAAAGGGTATTTTAAATATTAGATATCCATCAGTAAAAGATATTATGGATCAAGAGATAGAAAAAGAGTGCAATTTAACAAAATAATTTAGATAGTAAAAGGGTTGTTTGAATATATAAAACAACCCTTTATTTTTAGAAAAATCACCCGGGTGAAAAGCTGTCAAAATCAAGTTATCATCCAAAATTTAAACTATACTATAATTAACTAGATAAAATATTTTATTTAGACTTATCAAGAAGGGGGATTTTAGGTGAAGAAATTAACTGTTATTATATTATCATTAGTATTATCATTTGGAGTAGTGGGATGTTCATCAAATAGCAAGGATGATAGTACTCAAGAACAACAAGAGCAGCAAAAAGATACAGCTGCAACAGCTTCAGAAATATCAACTTTATTAAAAGATATGTATATAGTACTTAAGGATTCAAACGGGGGAACTAAAGATTGTAAAGATAAGCTAGTTAATTACGGAAAAGATATAAACGATGCTATGTTGGAAAATAAAGAATATGGGTCAGATATGCAAAAATTAAAAGATGCTACAGAAGATTATGATTTAGAAAAAATAGCTAAATATGTATGTGATATTTTAAATGACATAGAGGGAAGCGACAAATACAGCATAGAAATAAAGTCAACAGATAATACAGATAAATCTAATACAGACAAATCAAATAGTAATCAAAATACTAAGTCAAATGGGAATAATCAAAAGAGTACAAATAAAAACAACAATAATAACAAAAATACGAATAAAAATAACGAAGAAGAATATCAAAGTGGGGACTACGGAGATTATACAAAATGTCCAAACTGCAAAAAAATGGCATTCCATCCTGATGGATATTGCGAAAACTGTGGTTATGGAAAATCATCTAATGAAGATGGAGCGAGCCATAGTTCTGAATGCGCAAATTGTGGAAGTGCCACTATAAATGATGATGGAACTTGTCCATATTGTGGATATCAAAATTAGAGCGTGTTTAAAATAAAGATTTATTTTTTATAATGTTAAAATAGGAGCAAATGCTCCTATTTTTTTGTGGGAAATTTTAAAAGAGAATGCTAATCGTGTGAATGAATAATATATAATTAACATATAGGACTTAAAAATAAACAAAACTGAGATTATATATAAATAATAATATAAATCTAGAAGGGAGTTTAGAAAAGGGGATATGGAATATATAAAGCAATATAATACGAATGAAGTTTATGTGAATGAAAAGCTTACAGAGAAAATAGATAAAATAAATTCACATCCACTTACTGTGGTTGAGGCACCGATGGGATATGGTAAGACAACAGCGATAAAAATATATCTGAACAAATTCCATACGAATTACTATTGGCAGAATATCTACACTGATTCAGATATAGCATTTTGGCAAGGTTTTTGTAGAATAATAAGCAAGATAGATTCAAATGTTGGCAGTCGCTTGGAAAACATAGGCTTACCAAAAGATAGTATAAAACTTGAAGAATGTATTGAGCTTATAAATTCTATTTATATAAAAGAGGAAATAGCAATAATATTAGATGATTATCATTTAATAGATAATAAAAATTTAGATGAGTTAATATATAATTTGGTAAAAAGTATGGATAACAAAATCCACCTTATTATAATTACGAGAAATAAGCCAGATATTGAGATTGAAGAACTTCAATTAAAAAAATTGGTGAATTATATTACGAAAAATTGCTTGGAGTTTGAAAAGGATGATATAAAAAAATATTACAAACTCTGTGGCATAAATTTAAATACTTTAAATATAGATGATGTTTATAAAAAGAGTGAAGGTTGGATAAGTGCGATATATTTGATTATGCTAAATTATATCGAATACAATACGATTGAGATAAGTGAAGATATATATGAACTTGTTGAAAAATTGGTATATGAGCCATTTGAAGAGAAGTTTAAAGATTTTTTACTTAGATTATGTGTATTTGATCAGTTTACATTGGAGCAAGTAAAATTTGTTACTGGGGATGAAAAGGTTGATTTATTGATAAAGGAATTGACACAAGTTAATGCATTTGTCAAGTATGACAAGAAGAACAAAGTATATTTATTTCATGCAATTTTTAGAACATGTCTGTTGGAGAAATTAAAAGAAAAAGACGATGATTATAAAAAGGAAGTATATAAAAAAGGCGGACTTTGGTTTTATAAAAAAAGAAAATATGTTTTAAGTATGGGTTATTTTTATAAAGCTAGGGATTATGAAATCTTTTTAAATACTTTGGTACAAGACAAGGGAAACAGCATTACGGGAGAAATAAAGGATACATTTATAAGATGTATGGAAAATTGTCCAAATGAATTTAAACAGAAAAATCATCTGGCATTATTGGTATATGCGAGAAGGTTGTTTACTTACAATGAGATGGACTTGTTTGGAAAAGTTTGTGGACAATTTTATGAAAATATAGCGAAAGATAAAAATATAGATGATAAAGAAAAAAATCAATTACTTGGAGAGATGAAGCTTATACTTAGTTTCACAAAATATAACAATATAGAAGAAATGTCGAATCTTCATAAGGAGGCTTATGAATTGATGTATAAGCCATCTACGATTATGACAAATAAATCCACATGGACTTTCGGTTCACCATCAATTTTATATATGTATTATAGAGAGAAGGACAAATTACAAGAACAGCTACGAATAATGAAAAATGCAATGCCTTATTATTATAAAATCACCGATAATCACGGCAAAGGAGCAGATTATATCATGGAGGCTGAGGTATGTTTTAATCAAGGCGATATATTAAATGCAGAAATAGCGCTAGATAAGGCAATGCTTATGTGTGATAAGTATTCAGGAGTTCTTTGCTGTGCTTTGTTTTTAAAATTAAGGATACTTATACATAGAGGCAAGTATGAAGAGTTTAGGACTTTGATGGATGAAATTGAAGAGAAAATTTATATAAATGACCTTCATATGTTTTCAGATACGTTGGATTTAATAAGGGCATATATATATTCTAATTTAAAAGAAGAAAGCAAAATTCCAAAGTGGATAATAAATGGCAATTTTGAAAATACTAGATTATTATTTCCGACAATGCCTCTTGTAAATTTTATTTACTCAAAAGTACTTATAACAAAAAAGGATTATATCAAGGTAGTTGCACTTTATGATAAGTCTATGGCTATGGCAAGGATATTTCCTAATTTACTTTGTGAGATTTTTGAAAATATGCATATAGCAATAGCATACGACAATTTATCTAAAAGAAAAGAATCAATTGAAAAACTTGAAAAAGCATTGGAAATAGCCATAAGTGATAGACTATATATGGTTTTTGCAGAAAATTATACTGATATAAAAAACTTGTTAGATGAAATATATGAAAAAGGAAATTTTAAAGAAGCAATAGATGAAATTAGAATATTACAAAAGGCTTATGAGGAATTTTTAAAATTTGTTAAAAAAGAAAAATCTAAAGTTGTTGAATTATCGGAAAGAGAGTTAGAAGTTGCAAATTTAGCGGCACAAGGATTTACAAATAATGAAATAGCAAAAAAATTATTTGTATCAGTAAATACAGTTAAAACAATCTTGAAGGCAGTATTTAAAAAATTATGTATAAAATCAAGACAAGAAATCAAAGATGTTCTAAAAAGTCAAAATAACAATTAAGTTTAAGTTATAGCTGTATTTTTAAAAAACTTTTTTTGACAAAAAATACAGCAAATTTAGATAATATCAAACTGGTATTTTGGATAATCTATTAATAAATATTTCTTTATAGAGAGGAGAAATAAAATGACTATTAAAGATAAATTTGAAGAAATGAAAGAACATCATGAAGGTAGAAAAGAATATAGACATGAACTTAGAGAAGAAAGAAAATTAGAACATGAATTAAAACACGATGTTAAAGAAGGTATAAAAGAAGTAGGCAAATTTGACAAAGAATTAGGCCACGAACTAAAAAAAGAAGCCAAAGCAGATTATAAAGAATATAAAAAGGACGAAAAAGAAGCTGAAAAATACGCAAAAGCAATAAATAAAGGAATGAGAGAATTAGAAGACGAAGAAAGAAAACAACAACATGAATTCGCTGAAATGTTGAAAAAACAAATGGAAAATGAATAAAATATAAACTTTAAATGAAAATAAATAGAAATTAAAGAAAATAAAGTAAAGTAGGTATAACAATTTGTTATTATATCTACTTTATTTTTATTATTTACGATATAGTGATAATAAAGTATTATATACATACTAGAAATAATTATAGGGGGAGATAAATAAATGGATTTAAGGCAATTGCAATATTTTATAACAGTTGCAGATAAGAAGAGTATAAACAAATCAGCCCAAATATTGTACACAACCCAACCTAATGTGAGTAAAGTTATTTCATCTTTAGAAAAAGAACTGGACATTAAATTATTTGACAGGAGTAATAGAGGGGTAAAATTGACGAATAAGGGAAAAGAAGTTTATGACTATGCGAATGAGATATTAAAAAATCATAAGATGATATTAAGTTTAAATAAGGAAAAGTCAAGGCAAACACTAAATATATCTAGTTATCCAAGCAATGTAATGTCAGAGGTTATATGTGATTATTATAATAGCTATAATAATAAAACAACAATAAATTTTATAGAAGGACAGATAGAAAACATAACAGAAAATGTTAAATGCCATAAATCAGAAATTGGTATAATATATACTTTAAAGAATAAAAGAAGCTGTTTTAATAATTTTTTGGAGTATGAAAATTTAGAATATAAGGAAATAGCCACTAGAAAAATATGTTTATATGTAGGTAAAAATAATAAATTTTTTAATAGAGAAAACATTACTATAAAAGAGCTTTTAACATTAAAATTTGTTCAAATAGATAAAGATATTTTTTCGATAGAAAATTATTTAGTACATATCAATAAAAAAATAGAGATGAAAAAGAATATTAATTTTGTTACAAATAGTGATAACTTAGTTTTTGAGTTATTATTAAGAACAGATATTGCAACTATTGGTATCGATTTGAAATATTCAGAATATAACAATGACGCTATAAAAAGATTAAAAATAAAAGATCAATTAGAAAATGTGAGTATTGGTTTTGTAAAGAGAAAGGGAGAAAATATAACATCAGAAGCATTTAAATTTATAGAATTATTAAAAACAAAAATTTAAGAAAACTATAACTAAAAAAGTAAAAGATACCCTTAGATATAACAAAATAGAATATACAGGATATACAATAATGATATTATGCAAAAATGTTATGTTAATGTATAATTGCTATGTGATAATGATTATTGATATTAATAAATTGTAAGGGAGTATAGTTATATGATTTTCAAAAGGAAAAATAGTCAAAAACGATTGGGTAAAAAACTATTAAGTATATTATTAATTGGTAGTATGTTATTGACTGGATGCTCAACATCTGGAAGAGGCTCTAGTTCAGCAGAAACATCTAAATTAGTATATGCAAACTTTAGAGATTTAAGGGATTTAAATCCACATCTATATAATGGGGAATTATTTGCACAAAATTTAATATTTGAGTCTTTAGTAAAGATAACTGAAGATGGTGATTTTGAACCATGGCTTGCCGAAAGCTGGAAAATATCAGAAGATGGTAAAGAATATGTATTTAAACTAAGAGAAGATGTAACTTTTAGTGATGGTGAAAAGTTTAATGCAGAAGCAGCTAAGGCAAATTTTGATGCTATATTAGATAATGCTGACAGACATACATGGCTTGAATCAGTGAGGTTGATGCAAGAAGTTGATAATTCAGGTGGAAAAAGTGTTGAAGTTACAGGGGAATATGAGTTAACTCTTAGACTTTCAGAAGCATATTATCCTTTCTTAGTAGAACTAGGTGTTACAAGACCATTTAGATTTATATCACCAAAATGTTTTATAGATGGGACTACAAAAAATGGTGTTAGCGACATAGTAGGTACAGGTTCATATGTATTATCTGAAAATCACGTTGATGAATATTCTATATTTAAAGTTAATGAAGATTATTGGGGTGAAAAGCCTGAAATAAAAGAAATAGAAGTGAAAGTTATACCAGATAACCAAACTCGTGTTATGGCACTTAAAAATGGTGAAGTTGATTTAATATATGGAACAAATATGATAGATGCTGAAACTTATAAAGAATTTGAATCATTAGATGGATTTAAAACATCAATATCAGATCCAATATCAACTCGTATGATGATAATAAATACAACTGATGAAATACTAGGAGATGTAAAAGTTCGTAAAGCAATACAACATGCTACAGATAGAAAAACTATATCAGAAAGTATATTCTCAGGAATAGAAAGTCCAGCAGATACAGTGCTTGCAAAAACAGTACCATATGCAGATATTGATTTAAAAGCTTATGATTATAATTTAGATACTGCTAAAAAGCTTTTAGATGAAGCTGGATGGAAAGAGGTTAAAGGAAAAACTTATAGACAAAAGGATGGAAAAGAATTATCAATAGTATTAAATTACTGTAGTGATAGTGTAACAGAAAAAACTATAGCAGAGTTTTATCAAAGTGAACTTGCAAAAGTTGGAATCAAGTTAGAAATATCAGGTGAAGAAGAACAAGCTTATCGTGACCGTATGAAAGCTGGAGACTTCGATATAACATTTAATATTTCATGGGGTTCTCCATATGACCCACAATCATTCTTAGCAGGTATGAGAATGCCAGTTTATGGGGATTATGCAGCTCAACAAGGATTAAAAGAAAAAACACAAATAGATGAAACTATATTAAAAGCATTAACAAGTACTGATGAAGAAAAACGTCAAGAATATTATACATATGTGCTTACAACTCTTCACGAAGAAGCAGTTTATATACCATTAACTTATGAAAGAAATCGTGCTGTATATAATGAAAAAGTTAAAAATGTTACATTTAACGCATCTCAATTTGAAGTACCTATGGAAAAAATGAAAATAGAAGAATAGTTAAAAATAAGCCGGTGCACTTGAAAAAGTAGCCTGGCTTATTGTTTATTATAAATTTATAAAAGGAGAAAATAGATGAAGAAATATATAGCAAAACGTATACTTTTAGCAATACCAATGTTGTTTGCAATTTCTTTTATAGCATTTATGCTTATAAATATAATGCCATCAGACCCTGCAGAAGTAGCGCTAAGAGTAAATGAAATTATACCTACAGAAGAAGCTATAGAATCTATGAGGATGGAATTAGGTCTAAATGATCCATTTTTTGTGAGATATTTTAATTGGCTAGGAGATTGTCTAAGATTAGACTTTGGTGTTTCTTATACAAACACAACTAGAAAGGTTTTTGATGAAATTGTAAGATGTCTTCCTGCTACTATAGACTTAGCAATTATATCATTAGTTATAGTAATAGTAGTAAGTATTCCAGTTGGAGTTTTGTGTGCAGTATATAAGGATAGTTTATTTGATAGAATTACGAGAAGCTTAATTTTTATAGGGACAGCTATGCCAAATTACTGGTTAGGGCTGTTACTTGTATATGTTTTTTCATTGAAACTGGGTATATTTCCAAGTAGTGGAGCAACGACAATGAAGCATTATATTTTACCAGCTATAACTTTAAGTATGACTTATATATCAACATATGTAAGGCTTATAAGAAATAGTATGCTTGATAATATGAAAGAAAACTATGTATTTTATGCTAAAGTAAGAGGATTGAAAAATAAAGTTATAATATGCAAACATGTACTTAAAAATTCTCTTCAATCGTGTATGACAGCACTAGGGATGAGTATTGTGCAGCTAATGGCTGGAACAGTTATTGTTGAAAATATATTTGCAATACCTGGTATAGGCAGACTTTGTATATCCGCAATATTCAATAGAGATTATCCTGTTATACAAGCATATATACTGATGATGGGGGTATTATTTGTATTTTGTAATTTAGTAGTAGACATAGTTCAATGTTTAGTTGATCCAAGGATAAAAAGAGGGGTGGCAAAATGATAAAAAAACTTTTAAATGATAAGATAGCAATTGGGTGTATTCTGATAATTATGATAACTTGTATTTTGGGGATATTTGCACCACAATTAGCACCAAATGACCCATATTTACAAGATATATCTAATAAATTTATGCCATTTTCTTTGAAATATCCTCTTGGAACAGATAACCTAGGGCGTTGTGTAATGTCTAGACTTATGTATGGTATAAGACCTACAATTTTCTTATCTTTATTAACCATGGTTTGTACAATATTATTAGGAACAATAATTGGAATAATAGCTGGATACAGCCGAGGTATTGTAGATGAAGTTTTAATGAGATTTTGTGATATAATGCTTTCTTTTCCAAGTCAAGTTATGATACTTGCAATAGTAGGGGTACTTGGAGTAGGAATAGAAAATATAATATTTGCAAACATAATAATAAAGTGGACTTGGTATGCCCGTATGATAAGAGGAATTGTTATTCAATATAGATACAAAAATTATATGCTTTATTCCAAAGTAATAAATACTAAAAAAAGTTTTGTTATGTTTAAACACCTACTTCCAAATATATTATCAGAAGTAATTGTACTTGCAACATTAGATATAGGATGGGTTATATTAAATATATCAACATTATCATTCTTAGGTTTAGGTGTTCAAGCTCCAACACCAGAATGGGGAGCGATGCTTAGTGAGGCAAAAAATGTAATGGCTACTAATCCAAATCAAATGATAGTTCCTGGTTTGGCTATATTAATAATAGTCGCAGCATTTAACTTACTTGGAGATAGCTTTAGGGATGCACTAGATCATAAGGAGGTAGCATAATGATATTAAACGTTAAAAATTTAAATTTACATCATAAAGATGGAAAAGAAATAAAACCTATATTACACGATATTTCATTTAATGTTAAAAAAAATAGCTGTCTTGGGATATTAGGTGAATCAGGAAGTGGAAAGAGTATGACTTGTAAATCGCTTATGGGACTTTTGGATAAAAAAAGTTTTAATATAGGTGGAGAAGTCTATTTTAAGGATGAGGATATTTTGAGATTGGATGAAAATGAGAGCAGAAGGCTTAGAGGGAAAGCCATATGTATGATTTTACAAAACCCTATGACAGCATTTAATCCACTTTACACAATTGAAAACCAAGTTATAGAAACCTTTTTAGAACATCTAGATATAACTAAAATTAAGGCAAAAGAACTTGCAGTAATTGCACTAGAAAAGATGAATCTAAAAAATCCAACAGAAATATTAAATAAATATCCACACGAATTAAGTGGTGGGATGTTACAACGTATAATGATAGGAATAACAATAGCCTTAGAACCGGAACTTATTATTGCAGATGAGCCAACAACAGCTATAGACTGTTTAAATCAAATAGAAGTTATAAAAGAGTTTAAGGAACTTAGAAAAAAACTTAAAACTTCAATGATATTTATAACCCATGACTTGGGTGTTCTTGCACAAATTGCTGATGAAGTAGTTGTTATGGATAAGGGAAGAATTATAGAAGAGGGAACAATAAATAAAATAATAAATGAGCCAAAACATGAACACACTAAATATTTAATTAATACTAGGCTTAAATTAATCAAAAAATTTCAAGAAGTAGTTTCATAAAGGGGGATAATAAATGTTACTAGAAGCAAAAGATATACATATGAGTTTTCCTGAAGGAGATGGACTTTTTAGAAGAAAAAGAAAAGAAGTTTTAAAAGGAGTTTCTTTTGAATTACATAAGGGTGAATGTTTAGGTATAATAGGCGAGTCAGGAAGCGGAAAGTCAACACTTGGCAAGGTGATTTTAGGTTTAGAAAAACAAGATAGCGGAAAAATATTATTTGAAGGTAGTGAGTTCAGAAAACAATGGCAAAGCGAAATGAATGTTGTGTTTCAAGATTATACCAGTTCTGTAAATCCAAAATTTAAGGTCTATGAAATAATTAATGAAACATTATTACAATCAAAACTTTCAGGTGAAGATAAAAGAAAAAAAATAATTGAATTATTAGAACAAGTTGGACTTAATGAAGATTTTTATTATAGATACCCGCACCAATTAAGTGGGGGTCAACTTCAAAGAGTATGTATAGCAAGGGCAATAGCTAAAATGCCGAAGTTCATACTTTTGGATGAGGCAATAAGTTCTCTAGATGTCTCAACACAAGTTCAAATACTAGACCTTTTGATAGAATTAAAAGAAAAATATGGACTATCATATTTGTTTATAACACATGATTTAACAGCAGTTACATATATATGTGACAGGGTTTTATTTTTTAAAGATGGACAAGTTGTAGAAACTGTAAATAACACAAATAAATTGAAATATGTTAAAGATGAGTATTCTAAATTATTATTAGGTTCGGTACTTGATATAGAAATTTCTTGTTAATAGATAAAAACTCTCATGTCGATTTTATATTGGCATGGGAGTTTTTATTTATTAATTTTAATCCATAAGAATGGAATATACAAAATTAGAAATATAAAAGCAAAGGTTGTAATATACATATATCATAGTAAAAAAAGAAGGGAATACTATAATGTTAATCACAGTTGTCGGTGTTGTGTTTATAACTTTAGCCGTAGTTTTATTTTCTGTAGGCAATTTTAAATGTGCGAGGGTTCTAGTTCCGATAATTGCTGTGGCTATGAGTATGGGTATTTGAAAGAGTTGGATGCTTTGAGTGAAAAGGGTAAATCTCAACAGATTTGGAATGATGAAATTATGGGCTACATTGATTTATATCGGTGTAGCTTTTTAATTTGTGAAATTATATAAACATTATCAAAAAATTCATTAGATGTTAGATATAATATATATAACAAGATTAATAGCAATTAATATAATAGGGGTTATACTAGGTTAGATTTATTTATAAAGGGGGCAGAAAGATGCAAGAGAGTAGGCTATTTAAAATAGTTTATTACCTTTTGGAACATGAAAAATCAACGGCATCTGAGCTTGCAGAAAAATTTGAGGTATCGGTTAGGACAATATATCGTGATATTGATGCACTTAGCAGTGCTGGGATTCCAATTTGTGCAACTCAGGGGAAAGGTGGTGGAATTTATCTACTTGATAACTTTGTGCTAGACAGATCGGTGTTTTCGGACAATGAAAAAGAACAGATTTTGACAGCACTTAAGGGTATTAGTGCTGCAGATGGGAATAATTTGGACGAGTTATTGACTAAACTAAGGGCATTATTTGAAATTAAAGAGAGTAGCTGGATAGAAGTTGATTTTACAAGTTGGTACAAAAAGAAGCCAAAACAAGATATATTCAGATTACTTAAGGACGCTATTTTCAGCAAGAATGTAGTTAAATTTAAATATTTCAACAGAAATAGAGAAATACTAGAACGAAAAGTCCAACCGATTCAGTTGGTGTTTAAGGATAAATATTGGTATTTATATGGATTTTGCCTTCTAAAAAATGACTACAGATTTTTTAAATTGACGAGAATGACAGAGCTGCAAGTATTGACAGAGAGTTTTTGCAGAAATTTCAGCGAACTTGAAATAGGAAAAACAATTAAGTATTCAGAAAATATAAGTGTAAAGTTGAAGTTCAACAAATCCATAGCTTTTCAGGTGTATGATGAATTCTATGATGAAGTAATAGAATGTGATGATGGAAGTTTGTATGTTGAGGCTGAATTGCCAAATAATGATATATTATATACAGAGCTGTTGAGCTTTGGTGATGATGTAGAAGTATTAGGACCAGAAAGTGTGAGAGAGAAAATAAGAAAAAAATTAGAGAATATGTTTAAAAAATATTTATAACTTGACACTAGATGTCAGGTTATTTTTTTTATAATTTTAATATAGATAAATAAGTGTGAGGGATGATTAAATTTTATTGAAATGCGTTTATCAAAGGGGGCCTTTATATGGATTATGCATTGAAAGAAAGTAGTACAAAGTTTGAAAATATATTAGGAACTGCTCTAAAAGTTCCAGGTGTGAGGGTGGATAGAGAGCAATTTCTTTTACAAACTTTAGGTTCTAAGATAAAGAATGAAAATATTGTAAATTTGGCTATCAAGACTGATCCTGTTACAGCTGGAATATCAATCGATAAATTAGATAGGATTGCAAATTCATTGATAAGGAAAAGAACAACAAATACATCAATGGTATCATTCGCAGCAGGGATGCCTGGGGGATTGACAATGGCTGCAACTATACCTGCTGATACTTTGCAATTTTTGGGGACAGCCATTAAGTTAGCACAGGAATTAGTTTATTTATATGGTTATGGAGAAATCGGAAATGCCAACCAATTAGATGAAGATATAAAAAGAGAGCTAACATTATATTTAGGTGTTATGTTTGGAATTGAAAAATCAGCAGCTACATTGAGAGTTTTCACTACAAATATGTCAAAACAAGTTTTAACAAGAACATCAAGAAGGGCTTTAAGTAAAACAGCATTATATTCAATTACTAAAAAAATGGGCGAAATAATTGGAGTAAAAGTAACAAAGGCAGGTTTTGCAAAAGGTGTTTCAAAAGCAGTTCCTATAGTTGGAGGGGTTATATCAGGTGGAACATCATATGTTTCTATGAATCATATGGGACACAGATTAAGTGAAGTATTAAGGGAGTCAATTTTTTATACGGAAGCAGATTATAATAAAGATTATAAAAATATTTGTAATGAAGTTGTTGATGTTGAATTTAATTAGAGGGACTTATAGTGAGGAGATTTTAATTGAAGTTATGTATTTAAGATAAATTAAAAAATATATGATAAGACTACATTGATTTATGTTTTATGTAGTCTTTTTTTTGTAAGAAACTAAGTTATGACAAGTTGTATTTAGAGTACCTTTATTTATACGAACAGATAAAAATTAATAGACAAAAACAACTAATTAAATTAAACTAAGTTATGTGACTTTACAAATGAAAATAATGATAGTAATTTAAAGAATATCAGCGATTCAAATAATAATGTATCAAATAATCAAAATAACAACCAAAATTCACAAAATACAAAATCAAATAATAGTATAAAAAAATATAATGGGGAGAATTTATGAGTAAAAACAAAAGAATAATAGCTATATTTTTATCACTTATGATGCTAATATCAAGTGGTATATTTGTTAACAATGCACATGCAGCACAAGCAAAACCGACTGTTTATGCACATTCATATACTGTTATGGATGCAAATTCGGGGGAAATTATTATATCAGAGCAGGAAAATAAGCGAATATATCCTGCAAGTACTATAAAATTATTAACGGCAATAGTTGCTATAGAAAATTGCAGTTTGTATAAAAGAATAACTGTTAAGAAATCTACTTTAAATAAGGTTGATGTAGAGACGACCACAGCAGGTTTAAAGCCAGGCTATGCTTATACATTAGAAGAACTTTTAAACATGCTTTTAGTATATTCAGCAGGTGATGCTGCAGAAATAATTGCTGAATCAGTTGGAGGAACTAGAGAAAATTTTGTGGATATGATGAATATAAGAGCTAAAGAGCTTGGTATGAACGATTCTTATTTTGACAATCCTGTGGGGATGGACTGGCATAAAAATGCAAATATTTATTCAACATCAAGTGATATAGCAAAATTGACAAGATACGCTATGACAAATGATACAATAAGAGCAATTGTCAAAAAACCGCAATATGTTATAAAAAATTACTATAAGGGAAAATCAAAGACATTATATGCATCAAATAATTTTTTAAGAAATTATTCTTATTCTAAAAACTTATTTACAATAATCGGATCAAAAACAGGAACTAGTGATAAAGCTGGATATGCATTATCAGCAACAGCAAGGGATAGTTCTGGTAGAGAGGTTATATGTGCATTCTTCGGAAAAAGTACACGTATGCAAATGTTCCAAGATATAAATACTTTATTGACATATAATTTTAATAATTATAAAAATATTTTAGAAAAAAGTTTTTATGATATTAGATATTCTTCTACAAAAACTATTATAAATAAATATCTTGCCAATGGAGTATTAACAATGACTTCTTCAGGCAAATTTTCTGGAAGTACACAAGTTAGCAAAAAAGAATTTATGACTACTACGAATAAGGCACTAAAAACTTCATATGTTGTAAATGGTGGAACAGCAAAGATAACATTATTAGATGTTGCAAAAATATTCAAAGATTATAATAGCAAAGAATATAGTCAAGAAATAAAAAACAAATATAAAAATAGATTTAAAAATCTAAATTCAACTGATTTTAATAATATGGTTCATTTATATGAATTAAATATATTACCACATGATTACGGATATAATGCAAATGCTAAGATTTCGAGACAAGAGATGGTATTAATGTTAAATAATATGCCACAAAGAGTACAATCTCTGAAAACATTCTCGATATTTATAGTAAACAGAATAAGACATACATCAACAATCATAACAGGAAAAGGGTTGAAAAATGCTATAGTAAAGGCTTCTGTAAACGGAAAACAAATAGGAAAAACAGTTACAGTTGATATTTATGGAAAATATAAAATAAAAATTCCAAAACAGAAAAAGAAAGTAAAGATAGTCGTTACTATCAGCAAAACAGGGTATAAATCAAAATCAAAGACAATTATTGTAAAATAAATCCATTTACTTGTATTTACTATTTTGATAGTATATTAGATTAATAGATAAATATTATTTATAAATTTTCTAACATAGTATCTAAATACTAGAAAAACAAATAAAAGGAGAATTTACATATGGAAACAAGTTTACCAATAGAAAAATATAAAAAAATAAGAATGGCTCAAGCAGAGGGAGCAAGAACTGTAGAAGATCTTAGAAGAATGACTGATTTAGTTATCGAAAACGAAGAAGAAGCAGCAGAAATGCAAAGGATATTAAAAAATGCATGTGGATGCAACAACGTATCTGTTGAAGAAGTTGCAAGAGCAGTTAGAAATGGAGCAGACACAGTAGAAAAAGTTACAGCAGCTACTGGTGCTGGAGCAAATTGCGACAAATGTAAAGGTGGCGTGCTTCAAAGTATAATAAAAAATAGAGGATAATAAATAATTTTATTTATCAAAAAGCTACTAGACAATTAATCTAGTAGCTTTTTGATTTATGGATAATATTATTTTATAAATTATTTTTCAGAATCAAGTAGAGCACCTAAAGATTCAAGTTCTTTTATTGCTGATTCGTTGTTAGCTAAATCATCAGTTTGAGTTGCTGAGTAAGCATTGTAGAATAGAAGATCCCATGATAAATATCCAGAGATACAATCGAATTGACCTTTGATTAATTCATATTGCTTATCATTAGTTTCTGCACCACCAACTACTATGATACCTGCTTTTTTATTTTTAAGGTATGCACCTTTACAATAACATTTATCTATTACCATTTTCAGTTGAGCAGTTATTCCCCACCAATATACAGGTGTAGCAAATACAAGTAAATCAGCATCAACAATTTTATCTACTATCATGTTAGAGTCGTCTTTTGCAACACATCCTTTGTAACATTGACAGGCTCTACAACCAGTACAAGGAGATACATCTAGTTTGTAAGTATCTACAACCTCAACTTCATGTTCACAACTAACTCCTTTAACAAATGAATTGATTGCAGTTAAAGTGTTCCCTTTTCTTGGACTTCCGTTTAATACTAATATTTTCATAACGATAACACTCCTTTTTTTATTTTAAATAAAATTAAGCAACCTATATTATTTTCACTTTATTATATCCAGTTTACAACAGCATCTTTTCTTGGAACTGTTCTTTGGTATTTAACATTAGGATATCCTATTACTAGACATGATAATAATTCATCAGAGCTATTTATACCAAGTAAATCTAGGATAGGTTGATTATCTTTTGCAGCAACTATTGAGAAACCACTGAAGAAAGTACCAAGACCTAATGCATTAGTTATAAGCTCCATATTTGAAGAAGCTAAACCAGCATTTACGTTGTTTGGAGAAGCTACAAATATGGCAACTGGTGCATTGAAGAATATTTTATCATTTTTAACTGGGTCTTGTTTGTACATTTCATAAGAAGCAACCCACATTCTTGCATATCTTTCTAAATGAGCAGTTTGAGGTGTTAAATTAGCTAAAATTGCTTCACCTTTCATTTTTAAACTTTCATAAACTAAATCCCTAAGTTCATCAAGTTTTTCTCTAACTACTACATAAGATACATCTTGACTGTTTGTTGAAGTTTGAGTAAATCTTCCTGCTTCGATTATCTTTTCTATCTTTTCTTGTTCAACTTCTTTATCTTTGAATCTTCTTACACTTCTTCTAAATTTTATGAAGTTAAGTAAGTTGTCAGCTTCAACTGTGAAACTGTCATTATCAT
>ERZ857965.248-NODE-248-length-85300-cov-8.711643_pt1 | contig 85300 bp, 76 predicted proteins | sample MGYA00519758_ERZ857965 | MGnify/ENA primary metagenome ERZ857965 (study PRJEB31778, sample SAMEA3449381) | human gut metagenome | biome: human gut; feature: human-associated habitat; material: faeces | place: United Kingdom | collected 2010/2012 ...
CCTGTCACGCTGGAGGTCGAGGGTTCGAGTCCCTTCCAGGTCGCCAATTTAATATGCTGGTGTGGCTCAATGGCAGAGCAGCTGACTTGTAATCAGCAGGTTGTAGGTTCGACTCCTATCACCAGCTCCAATTACGGAGGATTTCCCGAGTGGCCAAAGGGGGCAGACTGTAAATCTGTTAGCATCGCTTTCGGTGGTTCGAATCCACCATCCTCCACCAGAAAAAATAATATGCGGATGTGGCGGAATTGGCAGACGCACTAGACTTAGGATCTAGCGCCTTTGGCGTGGGGGTTCGACTCCCTTCATCCGCACCATTATTTTAAAATGCGGGAATAGTTCAGCGGTAGAGCGCAACCTTGCCAAGGTTGAAGTCGCGAGTTCGAATCTCGTTTCCCGCTCCATATATATGTGGGTGCATAGCTCAGCTGGATAGAGCAACGCCCTTCTAAGGCGTGTGTCCGGGGTTCGAATCCCTGTGCGCTCACCATTTTAAAAGTTTCACATTAGTGAAACTTTTTTTTTATAAAATAAACTATATATTAAATAGTTTGTATATACTTAGATGAATATAGTATAATACATAGTGTAATAGTGCAAATTATTAATAAATCTCAAATAGGAGGAACAAATTGTGTTGGATATAAATTCCTTTTTCGGTGGATTTTTTGATATGATATTTAGTATGAGTCTAAATGATATTATAGATATATTAATAGTAGCGTACATATTTTATAAGATATTTATGTTCATTAAAGATACTAGAGCAGAACAGGTTTTAAAAGGAATTGTTTTGTTATTTGTAGCTACACAAATTAGTGAAATTTTAAAGCTACATACATTATATTGGCTATTAATAAAAGCTCTTGATTTAGGTTTTATAGCTGCATTGGTAATATTTCAACCAGAACTTAGAGCAGGGCTTGAACATATAGGAAGAACAAAATTTAATTTCTTTTCGAAGAATAGCATAAGTACATCAGAAGAAATTTTTAATAAAACAATAGAAGAGATCGTAGAAGCATTATATTCTTTATCTAGACAGAAAATAGGGGCTCTTATTATATTAGAGAGACAAACTAAAATAGGAGATATAATAAATACAGGTACAAGTATTGATGGTGCAATATCAAGACAATTATTGATAAATATTTTTATACCTAATACTCCTTTACATGATGGAGCAGTTGTTATAAGGGATGCTCAAATAAAAGCAGCGGCATGCTTTCTTCCGTTAACTCAATCGAAGGATTTGAGTAAGGATTTAGGTACTAGACATAGAGCAGCAGTAGGAGTAAGTGAAGTTTCTGATTGTATATCATTAATAGTATCAGAAGAAACTGGAGATGTATCTATAGCTAAATCAGGTAAACTATATAGAAATATATCAAAGGAAAGAATGATTAATATATTAAGAAGTAATCTAAAGGTTACTACTCAAGAAAAAGGCTTTTTTAAAGGTGGGATATTTAAATGATAAATAAATTGAAAAATAATTCTAAAATAAAGATTATATCCCTATTAAGCGCTATGGTACTATGGATGTATGTTATGGCAATTGTAGATCCAGAGGAAACTAAATTATTTGAAAATATACCTGTTACAATAACTAATAAAAATGAATTAAATGAAAGAGATCTTGTTATTTATCCAGAACAAGAACTTACAACTAATATATATGTTACTGGGAAATTATCCAATCTAAAAAAAGTAACAAAAGATGATATAAATGTATATGGACAAATAAATAATCCTCTGGAAGGAAATAATGAGATATATTTAAAAGTATCTACTTCTCAAAGAGTAAACTATGATTTTAAAAATCCAGTTATGATTGTTACTTTAGAAAAAATTATTAGTGAAGATAAAAGTATAAAAGTAGATATAACTGGTAGTGGAAAAAATAATGTAGACAATATTATGTTACAAGATAATATAGATAAAGTTAGTGTATCTGGACCAAGAAGTTTGGTTAATAAAGTAAAAAGAGTCGTAGGAACAGTTAAAGTTAATGGAGAACTTAATGATTTTTCACAGAGTATAAAGTTAGAGCCAGTAGATGCTAATGGTAAGGTTGTAGAAGGGATAGAATTAGAAAAAGATTCAGTTAACGTTAATATAACCTTATTAACTCAAAAGACTGTTCCAATAACATTAAAGTTATCTGATAATAGCGAATCAGGTGTAAATTATACAATGAGTCAGAATACAGTAACTATAAAAGGTAAAAAAGATATTGTAGATTCTATAAATGATATAGAAACTCAACCTGTAAAGTTATCTGAAATCTTACCTGGAACAAGTAAAGATATATACTTACAAGTTCCGAGTGGGATAACTATAGAAACAAAGTATATTACAATAAAAAAGAATTCTGAAGAGAATGCAGTAGCAGAATATACGTATACAGCTGAGAATATAGAAATAAGAAACAATACAGAAAATATAGATAAAAGCAAAATAAAAATTCCTAACAGTATTAATGTTAGTATAGAATACTTACAAAGTATAGGCTCAATAAATAAAGATGATATAAAGTTATATATTGATTTAAATGAAGTATCCTTAGAAGATAATACTTGTAAGATAAAATATGAATCTATATATGAAATAGAAAAAATAAATATAGATCCGGATATTGTAACTATAGAAGAGTCATAGACTTAGTAATAAGATGCAACAATAATCATAAATAATTATTGTTGCATCTTATTTATTATATATGCTATAAAATTGTATATTATAAAATAAAGTAATATAATATTAATCGTTTAACTTTAAAGTATATGAATTACTCTATAGTGTAGATTTTAAATAATTATATTGTTCTTTTTCCCTATCTGTATTAAAATGTCTTTATGGATTAAACTAAGAGAATAATACAATTTAAATATACATAATAATATACTTATACGTTTTTTCTTTTTGAAAGGAGATCTTTAATGAGAAAATATTTTGGAACAGATGGAGTAAGAGGGGTAGCAAATACGGAACTTACTTGTGATTTAGCATATAAATTAGGTAGAGCTGGTGGATATGTATTAGCTCAAGGAAAAGATAAAGTTAAAGTAATAGTTGGTAAAGATACTAGAGTTTCAGGGGATATGTTAGAAGCAGCATTAGTTGCAGGTCTTATGTCTGTAGGATGTGATGTTGTTACAGTTGGAGTAATACCAACTCCTGGTGTTGCATATTTAACTAAAAAATATGAAGCTGATTGTGGTGTTGTTATATCAGCATCTCATAATCCAGTTGAATACAACGGTATAAAGTTCTTTAATAAAGATGGATACAAACTAGATGATGCAGTTGAGTTAGAAATAGAAGGGTATATAGATAATATAGAAAAAGTAGATTATCATCCAGTTGGTGAAAAAGTTGGAAGAAAAATATTTGTTCATAACGCTCAAAGAGATTATATAGACTATTTAAAATCTATAGTAAATGTTGATTTTAAAGGATTAAAGGTAGTGCTAGATTGTGCTAATGGAGCAGCATATAAAGTTGCACCAACAATATTTAGCGAATTAGGAGCAAATGTAGTAACTATAAATAGTGAACCAGATGGAAATAATATAAATGATAAGTGTGGATCTACACATCCAGAAAAATTACAAGAGGCTGTTGTTAAGCATAAAGCTAACTTAGGTCTTGCATATGATGGAGATGCAGATAGATTAATTGCTGTTGATGAAAATGGAAACATTGTAGATGGAGATCATATAATGGTATTAAGTGCTATACATTTAAAAAATAAAGGTAAATTAGCACAAGATACTTTAGTAGTTACAGTCATGAGTAATATAGGACTTACTATAGCGGCAAAAGAGCATGGTATAAATCTAGCTACTACTGCTGTAGGAGATAGATATGTATTAGAAGAAATGAAAAACAGTGGATATAACCTTGGTGGAGAGCAATCAGGGCATATGATATTCTTAGACTACAATACAACTGGAGATGGAGTTTTAAGCTCTTTAGTATTAGCTCAAATAGTACTAGAAGAAGGCAAAAATTTATCAGAACTTGCAGCTGTAATGACTCAATACCCACAAGTATTAGTTAATGCTAGAATAAAAAATGAAAACAAGAATAGATATATGGAATATCCAGAGATAAAATCTGAGATAGAAAGAATAGAAAAATTACTAGATGGATGTGGAAGAGTCTTAATTAGACCATCAGGAACAGAGCCATTAGTAAGAGTTATGTTAGAAGGTAAAGAGGAAGGTCAAATAAAAGAATTAGCAACAAACTTAGCTAATCTTATACAAGAAAAATTATCATAATTTTTAAGGTGAGTACAAAAATAAAATTTGTGCTCATCAATAAGCGCCAGAACTTAGTTACTAGCGACAACGAATTGATATTATAAAACTAAGTTGACGAGGTCAGAGTTTATCGAATTGTCGGCGGATGCTCTGCGGTGAGTTCACCATCGAAAGAACTTTCTTAAAATATAGGAGTAATTCTATACACAAAGGGAAGCTTAAGTGAATAATATATGACCTAACTCTAAAAATATAAATAATAATATTTTTAGGAGGAATTTAATATGTGTGGAATAGTTGGATATTTAGGACACAGACAAGCAACAGAAGTTTTAGTAGAAGGACTTTCTAAATTAGAGTACAGAGGATATGATTCTGCAGGAGTTGCAGTTAATACTGGAAATGAATTAGAAATAAGAAAGTTTAAAGGAAGATTAGCAATACTTGCTGAAGATTTAGAAAAATCTCCAATATTAGGTGGATTAGGAATAGGACATACTAGATGGGCAACTCACGGAGAACCATCTGATGTAAACTCTCATCCTCATTTTAATATGGATAGAACAATAGCTGTTGTACACAATGGTATAATAGAAAACTACATGGAGTTAAAAGAAGAATTACAAGCTGAAGGTGTTGTATTCTTATCTCAAACAGATACAGAAGTTGTAGCTCATTTAGTAGATAAGTACTATGAAGGAAATTTACTAGATGCTGTTTATAAAGCAACTGAAAGATTAAGAGGAGCATATGCTTTAGGTGTTATATGCAAGGATAACAACAATGAATTAGTTGCAGTTAGAAAGGATAGTCCATTAGTTGTAGGTCTTGGAGAAGGTGAAAACTTTATAGCATCAGATATACCTGCTATATTAAAATATACAAGAAATGTATACTTTTTAGAAAATGGTGAATTTGTTCATATAGTTGGAGATAAGTTAACTATATTAGATGAGAATAGAAACGTTGTTGAAAAAGAAGTTACAGAGATAACATGGGACGTAGAAGCTGCATCTAAAGGTGGATATGAGCACTTCATGTTAAAAGAAATATACGAGCAACCAAACGGTGTTAAGGAAACATTAATAAGAAGATTAAATGATAATGGAGAAATACAATTAGATGATATAAAAATGACTAAGGAAGACTTAGATAAAATAAATAAAGTTTATATAGTTGCATGTGGTACTGCATATCATGCAGGTCTTGTTGGTAAATTTGCTATAGAAAAGTTTGCAAAAATACCGGTAATAACAGATATAGCATCTGAATTTAGATACAGAGATCCATTTGTTGACGAAAATACTTTATTAATATTAGTAAGTCAATCAGGTGAAACAGCAGATACTTTAGCATCTTTAAGATATGCTAAGGAAAGAGGAGCTAGAATATTATCAGTAACTAATGTTGTAGGATCTTCTATAGCTAGAGAATCAGATGATGTATTCTATACTTGGGCAGGTCCAGAAATATCTGTTGCATCTACTAAAGCTTATACAACTCAATTAGTATCATTCTATATGATAGCATTAGATTTTGCTATAAAGAAAGGTACTATAACAAGAGAATTCTACAATGAAATGATAGATAAGTTAAAAGAAATGCCAGAAAAGGTATCGAAAGCTTTAGAGCAAGAAGAATATATAAAAAATGATGTTGCAAAAACATTAAAAGATGCAAATAGTGCTTTCTACTTAGGTAGAGGATTAGATTACAACTTAGCTATGGAAGGTGCATTAAAGATAAAAGAAATATCTTATATACATGCAGAAGCTTTTGCTGCTGGTGAATTAAAGCACGGTACAATAGCATTAATAGAAAAAGGAACTCCAGTAATAGCGATAGCAACTCAAGAAGAGTTATTCGAAAAAATGGTATCTAACATGGAAGAAGTTAGAGCTAGAGGAGCGTATGTAATAGCTATAGCTCAAGAAAAGAATACAGAAGTTGAAAAAGCTGCTGATAAGGTAATATATATACCAAATGTAGATGATATAGTATCTAGTATATTAACAGTTTTACCACTTCAATTATTATCTTACTATGTTGCAGTTGAAAGAGGTTGTGATGTAGATAAACCAAGAAACTTAGCTAAATCAGTAACAGTTGAATAGATATAAAAATAATTTATAAAAGTATATCCTCCTTAAAGTTGTCAATAATTTAAGTATGAAATGATAATTTTAAGGGGGATTTTTAAATGAAAATAGTTAAAGTTATAGCTAGTTTTTTTATACTAATGTTAATAGGCATATTTATTTCATATGGGGACACTGATAATAGTGGATATGATAAATTTTTGGAAACATTTAATAATACACAAGCAGATTTTAAATTTTATAATATAAAAGCTAATGGATTAATAAATTATGATATAACTAAGAATGAAATAAAAGATATATGCATAGATATAATTAATGACTTGGGTTTAGAAGAAAGTGATATAAAGTGGGAAGAAAAATGGGGTGAAAAAGAAAAACAGATATATATTCAATCAAATAATTCTAATAAAAGCATTTCTATAATTGGGATTAAAAAAAATAGTAATGAATCATATATAATTGTTGACATATTGGACAATAAGGTATATAAAAATATAGTGGATATTTATACAATTCTTGAGAAATCACTATATAAATATTCAAATATCGTTGATATAAGTACATGTATATCGGGAGAGTTTTCTAAAAAATTACAATTTAGCAAATATGATGATATTTTCCAAGAAATATTATATAATATGAGTGCTGAAGAAATAGATAGAGTCGAAAGCGAGAACATGGTATCTATTACAGCATATAGTGAACTATTTGATGAAAATTATTTAGAGTATTTAGGAAATAAGATAAATTTAAATATAGGAATTAGGTATAGCGAGGATGATGATAAAACATTAATATACATAGCTACACCGATTATAAAACTAGATTATTGATAATGAGGAGAGAATAAAAATATGCCTAAGATATTAGTTAAAAAGAGTAATCCGCTTAAAGGAAGCGTTAAAATAGATGGAGCAAAAAATGCAGTATTACCTATAATAGCAGCAACATTATTAGCAAAGGGAAAGTCTACATTAAATGGAGTTCCAAATTTAAAAGATGTACATGTTATATCTGATTTATTAAGACATTTAGGAGCAGAGGTAGAGTATAATAATAATACTTTAACTGTAGATGCTACTAATATAACAACATGCGAAGCTCCATATGAGCTTGTAAGAAAGATGAGAGCATCTTTCTTAGTAATGGGACCATTACTTGCAAGATTTAATCACACAAAGATATCTATGCCAGGTGGATGTGCTATAGGAACTAGACCAATAGATTTACATCTAAAAGGATTTAAGCACTTAGGTGCTAAAGTTGATATGGATCATGGATTTGTAGAAGCTACAACTGAAAAATTAGTAGGTAACAAATTATACTTAGACTTCCCATCAGTTGGTGCAACTGAAAATATAATGATGGCAGCAGCACTTGCAGAGGGAACGACTATAATAGAAAACGCAGCAGAGGAACCAGAAATAGTAGATTTAGCAAACTTCTTAAATGAAATGGGTGCTAATGTAAAGGGTGCTGGAACAAACACTATAAAAATAAAAGGTGTAAAAGAATTAATAGGAACAGAGCATAATGTAATTCCTGATAGAATAGAAGCGGCAACATATATGGTTGCAGCAGCTATGACTAAAGGAGATATAACTATAGAAAACGTAATAATGGATCATTTAAAGCCTGTAACAGCTAAATTAATAGAAGCAGGTTGTGAAATAATCGAAATGGAAAATGCAGTTAGAGTAATAGGTCCAGAAGTTTTAAAACCTATTGATATAAAAACTTTACCACATCCAGGATTCCCAACAGATGTTCAAGCTCAATTTATGGCTATGCTTACTGTTGCAAATGGAAGTGGAACTGTAATAGAAACTGTATTTGAAAATAGATTTATGCACGTTGCAGAGTTCAATAGAATGGGTGCAGATATAAAAATAGAAGGTAGAAGTGCAATTGTTAAGGGTGTTAATCAACTATACGGTGCTAAAGTAAATGCTACAGATTTAAGAGCAGGTGCTGCACTTATATTATGTGGTCTTATAGCTGAAGGGGAAACTCAAATAGGTGAAATATACCACATACAAAGAGGATATGTAGATATAGATAAGAAGATAACTGCATTAGGTGGAAACATACAAATAATAGAAGATTAATAAATAAAATTTTATAGTAATATAATATAAAGGGTTATTCATATACTTTAAAGATAAGTAATCTAAGGAGGAAAAGTATATGAATAACCCTTTAAGAATTTTAGCAGGAGTAATAGTATGCTCAGTTACATTACCAATATTTTTAAGTGTAGTCTCTTATGATGATATAGAAACAAATACTCCTCAAAAACAAGAACAACTAATAGAAAAAAAATCATCCTCAAAATATATAAATTATGAAACGGTAGATAAAGATTCACCTAAAATTAATATATACAACCATAAAACAGGAAAAACACAACAAATGGATATAGAAGAGTATTTATATGGGGTACTTTCAGGAGAAATGCCTTCAGATTTTAATATAGAAGCATTAAAGGCACAAGCTGTTGCAGCTAGAACTTATGTTATGTATAATCAAGAAAATGAAACATCTAAGCACAAAGGTGCAGCTGTATGTACTGATTATACTCATTGTCAAGAATATAAAAGCTATGAAGAATTAAAAAAATCCAAAGGTGAAGATTGGATAAAAAACTCTTATCCTAAAGTAAAACAAGCAGTAAATGAAACAAAAGGACATATCATAACTTATAATGGAGAACCTATATTACCATTATATTTTTCAACATCATCAGGAAAAACTGAAAATAGTGAAGAGGTATTTTCAACTGAATATCCATATCTAAGATCGGTAGATAGTCCATATGATAAATATGCACCAAAATACGCATCTACATTAAAAATAAGTAATAAAGATTTTGTAAGTAAATTAAAAAGTACATATAGTGATATAAATATAACTCAAAATAATCTTAGCTCTCAAATTAAAATATTAAATAGAAGTGATGGGGGATCCGTTGAAAAAATAAAATTAGGGAATAAAGAACTTACAGGTAGAGATATAAGAAATATATTAAATTTAAACTCAGCAAACTTTGAAATAAAATTTGACACTAACTCTCTAGACTTTGTAGTAAAGGGATATGGACATGGAGTAGGAATGAGCCAGTGGGGGGCTAATGGAATGGCAGAAGAGGGATATAAATACTATGAAATACTATCTCATTACTATAAAGATACAACAATAAAGGATTTATATTAAAGCATTAAAAATAAATGTAAAAAAGTGATTAAATTGTATAAAATTAGAAAATAAGGCCAACAATACAGATACACAATATATTTGGAGGTGCTGTATGAAGAAAAAACTATTAGAAAAAGATGGTTTTTACTTGGCTTTATTTGTATGTATATGTTTAGTAGCTATTGGTGGGGTTTGGTTTACAAAAAATAATGTAGATGAGTTAACTTCAAATGATTTATTTGTAAATAAGACTAACGAAAATAGCAAAAGAGACGAAGATGAAGTACATTTAATAGAAAAAGAAACAGAAAAAGACGACTCTATACCTACTTCAACTGGGTCAAAGGAAAACTTAGAAAAAGCCAAAGAAAAACAAGAAAATAAAAGTTCAAAATTAAGTTTCTTAGGGACTAAAGTTGTTAGAGAATACTCTGAAAAAGAACCAAGTTATTCAAAAACATTAGATTTATGGGAAATACATAAAGGTTTAGATATAAGTGCAGATAAAGGTTATGAAGTAAAATCTCTATTAGATGGAAAAGTAGTTAATGTATTTAAAGATGACAAACATGGAATATCAGTAAGAGTAGAAGGTGCTAATAACGTAGTAGTTGTATACTCTAACTTAGATGAAAAAACTAATGTTAAAAAAGGACAGGAAGTTACAGAAGGTCAAGTATTAGGTACAGTTGGAAATACTACTTCAGTTGAAAGTGAAGATGGAACACATGTACATGTAGAAGCTTTTAAAGGTGAAGAATCTATAGATCCTATGACGCTTCTTAAATAAAAATAACTTAGCTTATATTGTCAACAAATATACGTTACTAAAAAATATAACAGACTTTAATCAAAAATGATTGAGTCTGTTATATTTTTTGCTTAACTCACATATATATCATTAAGGTTAGTATGTGAGGAGGGAATGTAGTGAGGTCTCATATAGAGGAGCGAGCAATCGTTGTAGCAAAATATATACTAGAAAAGAATACTACAGTAAGACAAACCGCTAAGACATTTGGTGTGAGTAAAAGTACTATTCACAAGGATGTTACTGAACGATTAGAGGAAATAAACCCAACCCTTGCAAAAGAGGTTAAAATGGTTTTAGAAAAAAATAAATCTGAGAGACACATCAGAGGTGGAATGGCAACAAAACTTAAATATGAAAAAGAAACGAAAAAAGATGTAGGGTGATACCTACATCTTTTTCTTGACTTAAATAAAGTTTTTGTATATTTTGTATAATAGGAGTTAAAAATAAAAAAGGAGTTGAAGAAATGTCTAGAGCAGATATAGGTATAGATTTAGGTACGGCAAATGTACTTGTATATGTTAGTGGAAAAGGAATTGTTCTAGAAGAACCCTCTGTTGTAGCAATAGATAAGAAAGATAATTCTGTATTAGCAGTAGGTGAAGAAGCTAGGAGAATGATAGGAAGAACGCCAGGGAATATAGTTGCAATAAGACCTTTAAGAGATGGTGTTATATCAGATTATGATGTAACTGAAAACATGTTAAAGTATTTTATAGATAAAGTCGTAGATAAAAAAGGATTTGGTAGATTCTTTATGCCTAGAATAATGGTATGTGTGCCTACTGGAGTTACAGAAGTTGAAAAAAGAGCTGTAGAAGAAGCAACAAGACAGGCTGGTGCAAGAGAGGTATATATAATAGAAGAGCCTATAGCGGCTGCAATAGGGGCAGGAATAGATATATCTCAACCTCATGGAAATATGGTTATAGATATAGGAGGAGGAACAGCAGATGTAGCTGTAATATCTCTAGGTGGAGCTGTAGTAAGTGAGTCTATAAAAATAGGTGGAGATAAATTTGATGAGGCAATAGTAAGGTATATGAAGAAACAACATAACCTTCTAATAGGAGAAAGAACTGCAGAAAAAATAAAAATAGAAATAGGTTGTGCATATAAAAGAGAAGAAGAGAAAACTATGAGAGTAACAGGTAGAAACTTAATTACTGGATTACCTTATGCCATAGAAGTATCTTCTTCAGAAATGTTAGAAGCTTTGGATGAGTGCGTTGAGCAGATAGTGGTTACGGCACATGTAGTACTAGAAAAAACACCTCCAGAATTAGCGGCAGATATAAGTGATAGAGGTATAATTATGACAGGTGGAGGATCATTATTATACGGATTAGATAAAAGAATAGAGGAAAGAACAGGTATAAAGGTAATAGTTGCTAATGAGCCATTATCTTGTGTAGCTGCGGGAACAGGAAAGGCACTTAGTTCAATAGATTTATTAAAATCGGGTGGAACATTTAATAAAAAATAAAATATAAATAAAAATCCTGCTTTAAATGGTATGCACTATTTAAAGTAGGATTTTTTTATTTTGGTATTTAATTTATGTTGAGAGTAAAAGTGATAAAGATATAATCTCAGCTAATTCTAGAATAAAGCTAAGTCTAACATTATTAAATGAAAATCTATTATTTTCATCTATTTTATCTACTATACCTACTATTGAATAGTGTCCTATTTGAGGTAATTTTTTACCTACTCCTTTTCCGGGCAAGATAGGGCCTTCTCTTATTTGTATATTGCCTATACTGGTTTTTGAACCTAAACACGCATCTATAGCTAGAAAGTTACCTTTAGGATGGGATTTTTTTATATGTTCAATAGATTCATATATATTTAAAGCATGGATAGGGTTATCTAATGTACCGTAGACAGGGTATTTGAAGTCGCTGTTTTTTAACATTGTTCCAACTAAAGGTCCAAGTGCATCACCTATAGCTCTATCTGTTCCTATACAAACTATAACTGTATTTTCATCAATTACATCTTTAATAATTGAGCTTAACACCTGTACTACATTTTCTTTTTTATAATTTATTTTGGCTAAATACATAGGAACCCCCTTTCCAAAAAAATATATGAAAAATTTATATAAAAAATACCTATCTTTAAGGTTTAATAAAGTAAATTTGAGAGTTAAATTTATATATAATCAATTTGCAATAGATTAAGAATTAACTAGTTTTATAGTATAAAACTAAAATATATAAAACTAAAAAATAAATTATTATATAATATATTGACATTAGAATAAAAAGGTAGTAAAATTTATTATATTAACATAAAAAATAAATATTTCTTGATTACCTTATCAAGAGAGGCGGAGGGACAGGCCCTATGAAGCCCAGCAACCACCCATTAGGGAAACGGTGCTAAATCCTACAAGATTTTATATCTTGAAAGATGAGGTTAGTTAATTAATGTATTTATATACGAAAATTAACCTCTTCTTACTAAGAAGAGGTTTTTTTATTTTCAAGATACGTATGAAACTAACCACCTTGTGATAATAAATATATGTGAAAAATTTTAGGAGGATGGATTATGGCAAGACATTTATTTACATCAGAATCAGTAACAGAAGGGCATCCAGATAAGATATGTGACCAAATATCTGACTCAATATTAGATGCATTATTAGAAAATGACCCACATGCTAGAGTTGCTTGTGAGACAACAGTAACAACAGGATTAGTATTAGTAGCAGGAGAAATAAGTACTAATACTTATGTTGATATACCAAAGTTAGTAAGAAAAACAGTAAAAGAAATCGGATACGATAGAGCTAAGTATGGATTTGACTGTGACACTTGTGCTGTTATAACTTCTATAGATGAGCAATCAGGAGATATAGCTATGGGTGTTGATGAAGCCTTAGAAAACAAAAAAGGTGAAGTAACTGAAGATGAAATAGAAAAAATAGGAGCTGGGGACCAAGGTATAATGTTCGGTTTTGCTTGTAATGAAACAGAAGAATTAATGCCTCTTCCAATATCATTAGCTCATAAGCTATCTAGAAGATTAACAGAAGTTAGAAAAAATGGAACTTTAGAATACTTAAGACCAGATGGGAAAACTCAAGTTACAGTTGAATATGATGGAAATAAAGTAGTTAGAGTTCATACTATACTTATATCAACTCAACATGGAGAAGAAGTTGATAATGAAACAATAAGAAGAGATTTAATAGAGCATGTAATAAAAGCTGTTATACCTGCAGAATTACTTGATGAAGAGACTATAATATATATAAATCCAACAGGAAGATTCGTTATAGGAGGTCCTCAAGGAGATACAGGTCTTACAGGTAGAAAAATAATAATAGATACTTATGGAGGATACTCTAGACATGGTGGTGGAGCATTCTCAGGAAAAGACCCTACAAAGGTTGATAGATCAGCTGCTTATGCTGCAAGATACGTAGCTAAAAATATAGTTGCTGCAGGACTTGCAGATAAGTGTGAGATAGAATTAGCTTATGCAATCGGTGTTGCTAGACCATTATCAGTATTTATAGATACTTTTGGAACAGGAAAAGTTTCTGAAGAGAAATTAGTTGAATTAGTTAATAAGAACTTTGACTTAAGACCAGGTGCAATAATAAGAGATCTAGATTTAAGAAAGCCAATATACAAGCAAGTTGCTGCGTATGGACACTTTGGAAGAAATGATTTAGACTTACCATGGGAAAGAACAGATAAAGCAGAAATATTAAGAAAAGAAGCATTAGGAGAATAATTTAAATAAATCCTAATTTATACACCCCTTAGAGTAAATTTACTTTAAGGGGTGATTTTATTTATTATAATAAGGTATAATAATTACAACTTAAGACAAGTATAGAAATAGTAATTATTGTAGGAGAATAAATATGGAAAGAATAGAAGGAATGATAAGTGATATAGTATTTAAAAATGAAGATAACGGATATACTATAGCTCACTTAGCTAATTCAGATAATGAGATTGTTATAGTAGGATGTATGCCTACTTTATCTGTAGGAGAAAGTATTGAAGTAGAAGGAAAATGGGTAAATCATAAGACATATGGAACACAATTTGAAGTAGAAAAATTTATGCCTATAACTCCATCTTCCTTAGAAGGAATATATGTATATTTATCATCGGGAATGATACATGGTATCGGAGAGAAAATGGCAAAACGGATAGTAGATAAATTTGGAGTTGATACTTTAAATGTAATACAAAATGCTCCCGAAAGATTAAAGGAAGTAGAAGGTATTGGAAGTAAAAAAATAGACCAAATAGTAAAAAGCTATGAGGAAAATAGAGAACTTAGAAATATAATAATTGAACTATCTCCATATGGAATTACTCCAAATTACTGTATGAGAATATATAAAAAATATAAAAATAAAGCAATTAAAATAATAAATGAAAATCCATATAAATTAGCAGAAGATATAAGGGGAATTGGATTTAAAATAGCAGATAATATTGCTAATAAAATAGGTATTGAAAAAGACTCTAAAGATAGAGTATCACAAGGAATTTTGTACACACTAAATCAATCGTTAGGAAATGGGCACACCTATCTACCAAAGCATATTCTTTTACAAGAAGCATCAAAGTTACTAGAAGTAAAATCTACAATAATAGAAGAATGTATAATTTCATTAGCATATGATCAAAAAGTTCATATAGAAAATGTTAATGGAGAACAATTAATTTATTTAATACCATATTATTTATCAGAAAATGGAGTTTGCAAACAAATAATAAAGTTATCACAGTTTGAATTTGAAAACTTAAATATAGATATAGATGAAGAAATTAAGTATGTAGAAGAAGAAAATAGTATAAAACTGGCTAAAAATCAATCATTGGCGGTAAAAGAAGCTATAGAAAATGGAGTAGTTATAATTACAGGTGGACCAGGAACTGGTAAAACTACAACTATAAACACAATAATAAAAATATTCGAAAATAATAAAAAAGAAGTTATATTAGCGGCACCAACGGGAAGAGCTGCTAAGAGAATGAGTGAAACATCAGGAAGAGAAGCAAAAACTATACATAGACTACTAGAAATGGGATATGCAACAGATAGTGAAGAGCTTCAATTTATGAAAAATGAGGAAGACCCTATAACTGCAGATGTAATAATTATAGATGAAGTATCTATGGTAGATGTTTTACTTATGTATAGTTTACTTAGAGCGATAAAGCCAGGAACAAGACTTATATTAGTTGGAGATAGCGACCAGTTACCATCAGTAGGTGCAGGAAATGTTTTAAAGGATATGATTGATTCAAATGTAATAAATGTAGTTAGATTAAATGAAATATTTAGACAAGCTAGAGAAAGTATGATAGTAGTGAATGCTCATAAAATAAATAAAGGAGAGCCATTATTTTTAAATAGTAAAGGTAAAGATTTTTTCTTTTTAAGAAAAGGAACTAATGAAGAAGTTATAGAGGAAATTGTAGGGTTAGTAAGTGAGAGGCTTCCAAAGTTTTATAAATTAGATAAACTAAAAGATATACAAATACTTTCGTCTATGAGAAAAGGTGATTTAGGAGTAATAAACTTAAATAATGAATTACAAAAATATCTAAATCCACCACATAAGTTTAAAGTAGAAGAAAGTTTTCAAAAGCGTATATTTAGAGTTGGCGATAAAGTTATGCAAATAAAAAATAACTATACTAAAAAATGGGAAAATGAAGATAAAAGTGAGAGTGGTGAAGGTATATACAACGGGGATATAGGATATATTTATCATATTGATAAAGAGAATAAAAAAATATATGTCTTATTCGATCAAGTAAAAATCGTATCCTATGGATATGATGAATTAGATGAACTAGACCATAGCTTTTGTACAACTATACATAAAAGTCAAGGAAGTGAGTTTCCAGTAGTAGTTATACCTATAACATGGGCTCCACCAATGTTACTTAGTAGAAATTTATTATACACAGCTGTAACAAGAGCTAAAAAGTTAGTTGTACTAGTTGGGGATGTAAAATATTTAGAATATATGATAAAAAATAATAGAACTAATGATAGATATTCCAATTTATCGTATAAATTAAATAAATTTAGGGAAGAGGGATTATTGATAAAATAAATATGATACAAAATATTTTTTTGAATTTGATTACTAATTTAATTAATGTATTTTTAGATTTTTTATACCCTGAAAATATAAGTTGTATATTATGTGATTGTTCCATAAGCAAAAATACTACATACTCTATGTGCAAGGATTGTTTTAGTAATATAAATTTTATATTAGACGGATGTATTAAATGTGGTAAGCCTATAATTAATTATTCTTTAGAAGAACAAAGTATAGATGGTTGTAGTTATTGTTTAAATAAGAGTTTTTACTTTGATAAAGTAATATCTTGTGTAGAATATACAGAAATTAGTAAAAAAATAGTTTTTGGACTAAAATATAATAATAAGACTTATTTGAGTAAATATATTGCAACTATAATGAAAGAGAAATTAGATTTAGAAAATATTAAATTTGATTATATATTATTTGTTCCATTACATAAAAAAAGATTAAGACAAAGAGGGTTTAATCAAGCTGAAAAGATAGCTATGGATTTAAGTAAGATAGTAGATATACCTACTGTAGATAATATATCAAGAAAATATAATACAAAAAGATTATATAAATTAGGTAAAGAAGAGCGAATTAATGAATTAAAAAATGCATTTATGATAAAAAATAATATAATTGATTTAAAAAATAAAAATGTATTACTTGTAGATGATATATTTACGACAGGCTCAACGGTTAATGAAATATCAAAAATTTTAAAAATAAATGGAGTAAATAAAGTTTTTGTATCTACTTTCTTAACTAGAACAGATACATTTTATGTTAAGGCATAATTTTCTATTGACATAATTCATTTAAAATATTAAAATAAGTTAGTAATATTTAGGTCTGTGGTTGAAAGTCCAAGCCAGTCGCAGGCAAAGGGATCCACGTAAGTCAACACTAAAAATGGGGTTGATGATCATGGTGCGGCTTAGAAGTAAGACCTACCGGTATAAAATCGAGAGAGCTAGTAGTGCGGCAAACCCAAGCGAACCCTCCAGTAGGCGAGTGTGGGGTCAAAAACCAGGTCAGCTAAATATTCAAAAGTACCTTTTTAGGTGCTTTTTTTTACAAAAAATTTGATTATATATTATAAAATTTGACATAAATACACAAATTAGTAACAACTTAAGTTGAAATTTGTGGATATATATAATGTTAAAAATAGCTAGAAATACACAAAAGTAAGACTTATTAACAATTTTATCCACATTATCAACAGGTATATTAGTGGATAATAATCCACATTGTTAACAGTTATTATTAAATTAAATAAATCTTTATTTAGTTGAATATATTAAATTATAAAAGCTAACAATAAAATAAAGGGTTTTATAACAGATATATAGAATATAAAAATAAAGTATAAATATTTATACTGGTATAACTGAAGGGAGATGTTCTTATGAATATAATAATATCTGGAAAACAAATGGATTTAACAGATGGAATAAAAAATGCCATAGAAGAGAAATTAGGAAGATTGGATTTCTACCTTCATCCAGCAACAGATGTAAAGGTTACAGTGAGTGCTAAAAAAGCAAGACAAAAAGTAGAAGTTACAATAATACCTATAAGTGGTCCGATAATAAGAGCAGAAGATATAGAGGAAAATTTATATGCAGCTATAGATGTTGTATATGACAAATTAAATAAGCAGTTAAGAAAATATAAAAAGAGACTACAAGATAGACATCAATCAAATGAAAGTATAAGATTTGATGCGATAGAGGATATAGAAGAAAATGATTATTCTTCAAATGAAGATAATTTAGATATAGTAATAAAAAGAACTAAGAAATTTGGCGTAAAACCAATGAGTCCGGAAGAAGCTGTTTTACAAATGGATTTATCAGAACATGATTTTTATATGTTTAGGAATTCTGAGTCAAATGGTATATCTATAGTATATAGACGTAAAAATGGTGGATATGGATTAATAGAATCGGAATAATATAGTATAAATAATTATAAGAGCTATTGATAAATTTAATTGTCGATAGCTTTTTTTGATCAAATAATATTACATAGAGTATTTTTATGGTAAAATATATAGATATTATATAAATGTACGAGGAGAGATTTTAAACATGGGTTTTTTAGATAATTTATTTAATATGGCAGATAAAAAAGAGCTAAAAAAATTCAACAAGATAGTTGATAGCATAGATTCATTAGAGCCAAAATTTGAATCTATGTCAGATAAAGAGCTTAAAGACATGACAAATGTATTTAAAGAGAGATTGGCAAATGGAGAAACATTAGATGATATACTACCAGAAGCTTTTGCCGTTGTAAGAGAAGCCTCTAAAAGAGTATTAGGAATGAGACACTATAGAGTTCAACTTATAGGTGGAATAGTTCTTCATCAAGGTAGAATATCTGAGATGAAAACAGGAGAAGGTAAAACTTTAGTTGGAACAGCTCCAGTTTATTTAAATGCTCTTACAGGTAAGGGTGTACATGTTGTTACAGTAAATGATTACTTAGCAAAGCGTGACAAAGAGCAAATGGGAAAAGTATATGAGTTCTTAGGAATGACTGTTGGGGTAATAGTTCATGGACAAGATCCACAAACAAGACGTGCACAATATCAATGTGATATAACTTACGGAACAAATAACGAATATGGATTTGACTACTTAAAAGATAATATGGTAATTCATAAAGAGCAAATGGTTCAAAGAGAATTAAACTATGCTATAGTGGATGAGGTTGACTCAATACTTGTTGATGAAGCAAGAACACCACTTATAATATCTGGACCTGGAGATAAATCTACTCATTTATATTCAGATGCTAATACATTTATATTAACATTAAAGCCAGATGATTATGAAATTGATGAAAAGCAAAAATCAGTTGCGTTAACTGAGTCAGGTATACAAAAAGCAGAAGTTTACTTTAATGTTGAAAATATAACAGATATAGCTCATATGGAATTATATCATCACATAAATCAAGCATTAAAGGCTCATACAAATATGAAAAAAGATGTTGATTATGTAGTAAAAGATGGAGAGATAATAATAGTTGATGAATTTACAGGAAGACTTATGTTTGGTAGAAGATATTCAGAAGGATTGCATCAAGCTATAGAAGCTAAAGAAGGATTAAGAATACAAAGAGAGTCTAAAACTTTAGCTACTGTAACATTCCAAAACTATTTTAGAATGTATAATAAACTTGCAGGAATGACAGGTACTGCTAAAACTGAGGAAGAAGAGTTTAAGGCTATATACAAAATGGATGTAGTTCAAATTCCTACAAATAAGCCAGTACAAAGACAAGATTTATCAGATGCAGTTTATAAAAATGTAGTTGGTAAATTTAATGCAGTTGTTGAAGATATAATAGAAAGACATAAAAATAAGCAACCTATACTTGTAGGTACTGTATCAATAGAAAACTCTGAATTAATATCTCAATTATTAAAGAGAAGGGGAGTGAAGCATGAAGTATTAAATGCTAAATACCATGATAAAGAAGCTGAAATAATAGCTCAAGCTGGTAGATTAGGTGCTGTAACTATAGCAACTAATATGGCAGGTCGTGGTACAGATATAGTACTAGGAGGTAACCCAACATTCTTAACTAAAAAAGAAATGAAGAAGTTAGGATATGATGAAAGTGTAATAAATAAAGTAGATGCTTCTTTAGAAGGTATAGATAGAGAAGGTAACGAAGAGTTATTTGCAGCTAGAGAAAAATACGAAGAATTATATAAAAAATATAAAGAAGAAACAAAAGCTGAGCAAGAAGAAGTTATGAAAGCTGGAGGGCTTGCTATAATAGGTACAGAAAGACATGAATCTAGAAGAATAGATAATCAGTTAAGAGGACGTGCTGGTCGTCAAGGAGACCCAGGTAGCTCAAGATTCTATATATCTTTAGAAGATGATCTTATGAGATTATTTGGAAGTGAAAGAATATCTAGTGTAGTAGAAAAAATAGGTCTTGAAGAAGATATGCCTATAGAACATAAAATGTTAACTAAATCTATAGAAGGCGCTCAAAAGAAAGTAGAAGGTAGAAACTTTGGAATAAGAAAGCACGTACTTCAATATGATGATGTTATGAATAAACAAAGAGAAATAATATATGCTGAAAGAAGACGTGTTCTTGAAGGTGAAAACTTACAAGAGCAAATAGAAAATATGATTCATTCTTTAATAGAAGAAGGTGTTATGTCATACTCTCAAGATGGATTTGATGCAGAAAGATTTGTAGAGTACATGTATAATTTATTCATGCCAAGAGGAAGCATAGAAGTTTCTGATATAGAAAATCTTAAAACAGAACAAGTTATAGAAAAAGTATTTGAAATAGCTATGAAGATATACAATGGAAAAGAAGAAAGAATAGGATCAGATAGAATGAGAGAAGTGGAAAGAGTTGTACTTCTTCAAGCAGTTGATAGCCATTGGATAGATCATATAGATGCTATGGATCAATTACGTCAAGGTATAGGTCTTCGTGCAATAGGTCAACAAGACCCTGTAATAGCATATACTGATGAAGGATTTAATATGTTCAATGAAATGAATGCTCATATAAAAGAAGACACTATAAAATACTTATTCAATATAACTATAGAAGAACCAGTTGAAAGAAAGCAAGTTATAGATGTTGACCATTTATCATCTAATGTAGATGAAGATGCTAACAGTAAAACAGTTAGAAAAGAAGATACTACAGGAAGAAATGATGACTGTCCATGTGGAAGTGGTAAAAAGTATAAAAAATGTTGTGGAAGATAATTTTGGAGGACCAAAATGTTAAATATACAAGAGTATAGAAGTAGTATGGAGTGTATGACTTCAAATATAGAAGAATTGAGGGATTCTCTTTGACATTGCTTCATTATTAATTAAGATACAAGAAAATGAAGAGAAAATGAATCATCAAGATTTCTGGAATGATAATGAGTTAGCTCAAAAAGTGCTACAAGAAAACAAAGGTTTAAAAGAAACTGTAGAAGAGTACAATCAATTAAAAGAATCTTTAGAAGAGATAGAAGTATTAATTGAAATAGGCTTAGAAGAAAGTGATGATTCAATAGAAAAAGAAATAGAAAAATCTATATCAAATCTTGAAAAAGAAATTGATAGGGTTAGAATAAAAACTCTTTTAAGTGGAGATTATGACAAGAATAATGCGATACTATCTATAAATGCAGGAACAGGTGGACTTGATGCTCAAGATTGGGCTCAAATGTTACTTAGAATGTATATAAGATGGGCAGAAGCTAAAGGATATAAAGTTAAAACATTGGATTTACTATCAGATCCAGAAGCAGGAATTAAAAGTGCAACACTTCATATAGAAGGGCTTAATGCTTATGGATACTTAAAAAGTGAAAAAGGAGTTCATCGTATTGTTAGGATATCTCCTTTTGACCCTTCTGGAAAAAGACATACATCTTTTGCATCTATAGATGTTATACCAGAATTAGATGATAGTATAAATATTGATATAAATCCAGCAGATTTAAAAATAGATACCTATAGAGCATCTGGAGCAGGAGGTCAGCATGTAAATACTACAGACTCAGCTGTAAGGATAACTCATATACCTACAGGTGTAGTTGTACAGTGTCAAAATGAAAGATCTCAATATAAAAATAAAGATACTGCTATGAAGATGCTTATGGCTAAACTTATAGAATTAAAAGAGCTTGAACAAAAAGAGAAAATTGAGGATATACAAGGAAAGTATTCTCAAATAACTTGGGGAAGCCAAATAAGATCATATGTATTCCAACCATATAAGCTTGTAAAAGATCATAGAACAAACGCTGAAATTGGAAATGTAGATAGTGTTATGGATGGAAACTTAGATTTATTTATAAATGAGTATTTAAAAATGAATAAGTCTAAAAATAGTTAAAATAGGGGCTTGAGAATTTAATTCTCAAGCCTTATTTAAAAGTATAAATTTAAACGAAAGAAGAGTGGGTTTTATGAATATAAATGATATTCTAAAAAAGGAATTTAATCTTAGAGATGAACAAATAAATAATACAATAAAACTTATAGATGAAGGAAATACTATTCCTTTTATAGCTAGATATAGAAAAGAAATGACTGGAGAAATGAGTGACGTTACTCTGAGAGCTTTTTATGATAAATTAATATATTTAAGAAATCTTCAAAATAGAAAAGATGATGTAATAAGAATAATTGAAGAACAAGGAAAGCTTACATCAGAAATAAAAGTAAGTATAGAAAAGGCGAATACTCTTCAAGAAGTAGAAGATATATATGCGCCATATAAACAAAAGAAAAGAACTAGAGCAACTATAGCAACAGAAAGAGGATTAGAACAACTAGCATTAGATATATTAAATAAAAATATATCTAATATAGATGAAGAAGCATCTAAGTATATAAATCCAGAAAAAGAAGTAAATTCAGTTGAAGATGCTATTAAAGGAGCTAATGATATAATAGCTGAAATAGTTTCTGATGATGCTAAAATAAGAAAATATATAAGAGAGCTTGCATTAAGAGAAGGTGTAATAGTAACAAAAAATTCAAATGAAGAAAAATCAGTTTATGATATGTATTATGATTACAGTGAGTCAGTAAAAACTATAGCACCACATAGAGTATTAGCAATAAACAGAGGAGAAAAGGAAGATTTCTTAAAAGCAAAAGTAGAAATCAATAATGAAAAAGTAATAAACTATATAATAAATGAATATGTAAATGATAAGAATTTAAAAAATAAAGAAGTAATAGTTAGTGCAATAGAAGATTCATACAAGAGATTAATTTTCCCATCAATTGAAAGAGAAATAAGAAATACTCTTACTGAAAATGCACAAGAAAGAGCGATAAGTGTATTTGGAAAAAATGTAAAAAGTTTATTACTTCAAGCACCAGTAAAAGATAAGGTTGTTATGGGATTTGACCCTGCATTTAGAACAGGATGTAAGATAGCTGTAGTTGATAAAAATGGTAAATTATTAGATACTACAACTGTTTATCCAACAGAGCCACAAAATAAAGTAGAAGAATCAAAAAAAGAATTAAAAGCATTAATTGAAAAATACAATATAGATATAATCGCTATAGGAAATGGTACAGCTTCAAGAGAATCAGAAAAGTTTGTATCAGATATGATAAAAGAAATAGATAGAGAAGTTCAATACATAATAGTTAGTGAGGCTGGTGCATCAGTTTACTCTGCATCAGAGCTTGCAAATGAAGAACACCCAGACATAAACGTATCTTTAAGAGGAGCCATATCTATAGCAAGAAGACTACAAGATCCATTAGCTGAACTTGTAAAAATAGACCCTAAAAGTATAGGTGTAGGTCAATATCAACACGACTTAAACCAAAAGAAATTAGAGGGAGTATTAGACGGAGTTGTAGAAGATTCCGTAAATAGCGTTGGTGTAGACTTAAATACAGCGTCATACTCTTTATTAGAGCACATAGCAGGTATAAGTAAAACTATAGCTAAAAACATAGTAGCTTATAGAGAAGAAAATGGAGATTTTACTTCAAGAGCTCAAATTAAGAAAGTAAAAAGACTTGGACCACAGGCATTTACTCAATGTGCAGGATTTATGAGAATAGAAGGTGCTAAAAATCCTCTAGATAATACAGGTGTACATCCAGAAAGCTACGATATATGTAAAAATATGTTAGATATGCTTGGATATTCATTATCTGATGTTGAAAATAAAAATATATCAGATATAGATTCTAAAGTAGAAGCTATAGGTATAAAGGAACTAAGTAGTAAACTTCAAGTAGGAGAAGTTACTTTAAAAGATATAATAGCTGAAATTAAAAAGCCAGGAAGAGACCCTAGAGAAGAAGGCATAAAGCCTATACTTAGAACAGATGTATTAAAGATAGAAGACATAACAGAGGGAATGATACTAAAAGGAACTGTAAGAAATGTAGTTGATTTTGGGGCATTCGTAGATATAGGTATAAAAAATGATGGATTAGTGCACAAATCTGAGATGAGTAAAGGATTTGTAAAAGACCCTATGACAATTGTAACTGTAGGAGATATAGTTGATGTAAAAGTTATAGGAGTTGATATGAATAAAAAGAGAGTAGCTTTATCTATGAAAATATAGTTAAAGCAGAGGAGATTAAGATGATATTTATAAAAAACGGAACAATTAATACAATTACCAATGGAATAATAAAAGGTGATATTTTAATAGAAAATAAAAAAATAAAAGCAATAGGAGAAAATTTAGAAGTACCTAAAGATGTAAAAATAATAGATGCAGAAGGAAAACTAGTTTTTCCTGGATTTATAGATGCACATACTCATTTAGGTTTATGGGAAGATGGTATGGGATTTGAAGGTGCTGATGGTAATGAAGAAACAGATCCTATAACACCTCATCTTAATCCTATAGATGGTATAAATCCTATGGATAATACATTTAAAGAAGCTAGAGAAGGTGGAATTACATCAGTATGTACAACCCCTGGAAGTGCAAACGTAATGGGTGGAGAATGTATAGCTATAAAAACATATGGAAAAAGAATAGATAAAATGGTTATAAAAAATCCTGTTGCATCAAAAATAGCTTTTGGAGAAAATCCAAAATCTTGTTATGGAAGAGATGAAAAAATGCCACAAACAAGGATGGCAATTGCAGCGCTTTTAAGAGAACAATTAAAGAAAGCTGAAGAATATTTAGAACAAATTGAGTTATACATGGAACATGAAGATCACGATAAGCCAGAGTATGATATGAAAATGGAATGTTTAATATCTGTTTTAAGACGAGAAATACCATTTAAAGTTCATGCTCATAGAGCAGATGATATGTTTACTGCAATAAGAATAGCAAAGGAATTTGATATAAAACTTACATTAGACCATTGTACAGAAGGTCATTTAATAGCAGATGAACTTGCAGAAGAAGGATATCCAGTAATTGTAGGGCCATCTTTATCAGAAAGATCTAAAATTGAATTAAGAAACTTAACTTTTGAAACTCCAGGGATTCTTTCAAATGAAGGTTTACAGGTATCTTTAACTACAGATCATCCAGTAATACCAGTACAATACTTACCAGTATGTGCAGGGATAGCTATAAAGCATGGTATGAAAAAAGGAGATGCATTAGAAGCTATAACTATAAATCCTGCTAAAACCCTAGGTATAGATGAAAGAGTTGGGTCTATAGAAGTTGGTAAAGATGCAGATATAGTTATATGGGATAATGATCCATTTGAATTACAAAGTAATGTATTAGTTACTATAATAGATGGAAAAATTGTATATGAAAAATAAATTTTAAGCTATAGATGCTTTATTAAAATTTTACTTAAAGTGAGATAAAGTATATAATTTGATTATATAAAATGTTTTGCTGATATATAGATTAATTTAATTAAAATTTTTATTGAAAATTCTGAACTATTTTATTAATATATAGATATAAGGAAAATTAAATAGCAAGAAAGATCTTCGGGGCAGGGTGCAATTCCCTACCGGCGGTATAGCCCGCGAGCTACTTATGTAGCATGATTTGGTGAGATTCCAAAGCCGACAGTATAGTCTGGATGAGAGAAGAAAAGTTAATTTTTTGTATAGACATTTATATGTATTTTTATGCATATTATATAACTTGTACTCAAAAAATAAGCTCGAAGAAGAATCTCTTCGAGCTTTTATTTTTCCCTAATGAATTAAAATTAGGAGGAGTACAAAATGCAACAAACTATGAAAAAAACTAAATTTTTATCAACATCAAAACTTGTAAAGATATCAATACTTTCAGCAATTGGATATATACTTATGTTTATATCAATTCCATTACCAATGTTATTTCCAGATTTTCTAAAAATAGATATATCAGATTTAACAGCATTATTAGGAGGTGTAGCACTAGGGCCTATGGCAGGTGTTACTATAGCACTTCTTAAAAATTTACTTCAATTTGTAACAGGTATGTCAACTACAGGTGGAGTAGGAGAATTTGCTAACTTTTTAATAGGTGGATCTTTTGTTTTTACAGTTTCATATATATACTCTAAAAAAAGAGAGTTATCAGGAGTAGTTATAGGTCTTATAAGTGGAATGGTAATAATGACTATAGTAGGATGTATATCTAACTACTTTATAATATTACCTTTTTATGAAACAATAGGATGGCCAATAGAAGCCGTAGTTGCAATGGGTTCAGCTATAAACCCAGTTATAGATAGTAAAATGAGTTTTGTAATATGGATGATAGCTCCATTTAATGTATTAAAGTCTGGGTTAATATCTTTGTTAACATTACCGATGTATAAGAAAACAGAAAAAGTTTTAAATAGATTTAAGTAATAAAAAATACCAAGTACTTTTATAAGTACTTGGTATTTTTAAATTAGAAGGGGATTATGATGCCTTAAAAATTGTGAAAATATAAGAAATGGATATATTAAATATAAATGTTTAGAATGCAAAGAAGAGTATATTTATGGACTCACATGTAAAACTGTAGTAAATGTGCAAGATTGTATTATTTAAAATGGCCAGATAAGCAAATAGATAATATGTTAAATGTAGCTCATAGACATGCTGTATATGGAGTGGTATCAAGTTATTATCAAGGAAGTTATGAAGTAGGATTAATAGCTGTAGTTCATACTTTTGAATCTGATTTAAAATCGAATTCACATATACATGCATTATTTACCGAAGGTGGAATAGGTAAAAATAACAAGGGGTTTAAGAAAGTATCCTATTATATATTATAAATTTATGAGAAAGTTTTGGCAGTAATTAGTGTTAGATATAATAAAAAAGAATTTTACAGATATAAGGACTAAAAGATTGGTAAATAAGTTATATAAAAAATATAATGAAGGTTTTTATGTAGATGCAAAAAGAGATTTAACTAATATAAAACAAGCTACAACATATATAGGTAGATATCTAGCAAGACCAGCTATCGTTGAATATAGAGTAAGTAGATATAATGATAAATCAGTTACATTCTGGTATGAAAATAAGAAAACTAGAAAGAAGATAACTGTAATTATAGATGTTTTAGAATTTATAGGTAAATTAACACAACATATACATCAGAAGGGGTTTAGAGTTATAAGAAGATACGGATTTTTTACATGCATATCGGTCTCTCCATTTTGTTCAATTTGCAATCTCGTTTACAATAATATCCAAATAACTCTATTTAACAATAAATTTACGCATAGATATATATTTTTGAGGATTTTATGATACACTAAAAAGGTAATTTATTACAATTTAAAATTTAAATACTAATATATAAAATAAGGGGGAATTTTATGTCTAAAAATTTTAAATCATTTATTATATCTTGTTTAATTTCTATATCAACTATAGGAGTTATGGGTACTACCTCATTTGCAGATGATATAGAAGGTAAATATAGGTCTTTTCCTGCGGGACTGCATACAATAAGTATGACAGTAACAGATAAATCTTCACCAAATTCAGGCATGCCAAATTATTGTAAAGTAACTTTATAAAAATCTAAATTAGGTGGAGTAACTTCTTTAAGTAGCAAAAAAATTGATTTACATAATGTTGGAAAAACATATTCAGCTTCTTTTACAAATCAAAGTGCAGGAACGTATAGATATGTATTTGATAATAGAGCTAGCACAATAGGAAATTGGGACCATATAGATTGGTTTGAATGTAATCCTGTAAAAATGTATGTTAAATAATACAAAATTAAAATATGTAACTATAAATCATTATAGGTACATATTTTTTTAATAAGGAGATAGAAAATGATAAACATATCATTAAGAAATATAAATAAATATTATAAAGATAAAATTATTTTAGATAATATTAATTTAGATATAGAAAGTTCTAATATTTATATGATTTTAGGAAAATCTGGAGCTGGTAAATCGACATTGTTGAATATAATAGGACTTCTAGATACACCTAATTCTGGAAATATATCTATCAAAGGTAAAGTTATTAAAAATTTAAGTGATAATGATAAAGCAGAAATACGTATGAAAGAGTTAGGCTTTGTATTTCAAGGATTTTTTTTAAATCCTAAATTAAAAGCATATGAAAATGTAACTATTCCAATGTATATAAATAGCCTATACAAAAATATAGATTTAAAAAATAAGTCTATAGAATTACTTAGAATATTTGGTTTAGAAGATAAATATAATAGTTTTCCAAATGAACTTTCAGGTGGAGAACAACAAAGAGTAGCCATAGCACGTGCAATAGCTAATGATGCCTCAATAATAGTTGCAGATGAACCTACTGGAAATTTAGATAAAGAAAATGAGCAAAAAGTTATGGAATATTTCCAATACCTATCCAGTATTGGGAAATCTATTGTAATGGTTACTCATAATGAAAATTTATTGGAATATTCAGATAAAGCTTTTTATTTAAGAAATGGTAAACTGGAGGAATTTATATTATGATATTAAAAAACTATATAAATATCTCTATAAAAAACATAGTTCGTAATAAAAAAAATACTCTTAAGATTTTTTCTATTACTCTTTTTTCATTTATATTATTTATTTTAACTACATCACTATCAGGTTCTTTAAATGATTTCATAAAAAATTCTATACTAAACACTATTGAACATAGAACCATAATGATAGATTATAGCTCTGTTCAAAATATAAATATTGAAAATAAAATAAATAATTTATTAAAAAATGACAGTTCGATAGTTGAATTTTATGAATATGAGCCACCAATTGCAGGAGATATAAAAAATTCTAAAGAACTTTTTAATAATAATAACAATAATGCTATATCTTTAATATCTGGATTTGAACAAAAAATGCCAGATATAATTGAAGGAAATCTTTTTAATAATAATGACCAAAATGTTGGTATAATACCTAAAAATTTCGATCCAACTGGAACTAATCAAGTTGAATTTAAAAAAGAAAGTATAAATTATTTAGATGGAAAAGATTTTTTAGGAAAAACTATGACTATAGAATTTAAAAATCCAATAGATGAACTATCAGGTTTTGAGTATAGTTTCAAAGTAATAGGGGTTTATGATTCAATAAATAATAACGACTTTCCGAGTGATGTGTATATACCCTATAATGATCTAAAAATAATTAATGAAAAGTACAACAATATGATTGATGAACATTATATAGATAATTCTAATGACTTTAAAACATTGATAGCTCTAGTAGATAATCATACGTCTGTTAAAAATGTAGTAAATAAATTAAGAGGAGAAGGAATAGATGCATTTCCAAAATCAACTGTAGGTTTATTAAATGAGTTATATAAAACAATCATTTATATAGGTACTATTATTTCTATTGTTATATTTATAATATCTATAATTAATATATCTCTAAACCATGTAAATGATTTAAAGAAGAGACAAAGTGAATTAGGAATGTTAAAAGCTTTTGGATATAAAAATAGACAATTAAAAAAGATAATCATTTATGAATCTACAATTATAAATATATTTAGTTTATTTATAGGATTAGTTGTTTGTAAGTTTATATTCTTGTTATTAAATACTATATTAAAAAACTATTTAAGTATATATATGAGTGATCTTAACTTTGAAATTAATTTTATTTCTATTATAATTGGAATTTTTATAATGATTTTTAGTATTATATTGTCAAATTTAAAAAGTATTTCATATATAACAAATTTAGATCCAATACGTTCTATAAAAAGTAAATATTAATTATAGAGAATAGTATATGAAAAATATAATAAATTTATCATTATTGAATATTAAAAGAGATAAATCCAAAATAAAGATATATATTATTATAATGACTATCTTTATATCTTTAATTAATATTTTATTAAATACATCTATAATTTTAAATGAGAGTATTAACAGCATTTATATAAATAAAAAAAATATATATGTAGATTATGAAATGATAACTACTGTAAAAGATATAATTAATTCACTTACTTTATTAATAATTTTACTTACATTTATATTAATAAATATTTTATTAAAACAATCTATAAATGACAAATTTTTTGATATAGCAATTTATAAAAGTATTGGATATAAAGATAAATATATATTTCAATTACTTTTTTATGAATTATTTCTAATAACTACGCTTAGTTATTTATTTTCAATTGTTCCCTCATTTATAGGTATAAATTCTATTAATTTAATATTTTCAAAATTTAATATTCATAATAATTTTATTAATATAATGTGTGTATATCTAGCACCATTAATAAATATATATTTCATAATATATATTTCTTCATTTAATGCCTTTAGAAAATTAAAAAAAATACAGATTAGTACACTTTTTAGAGAAAAATAAAATTAATAATCTAAAATATAAAAAAGACTTTAAAAAATCCAAAAATATATCTAAAAGTTTTTAACTATATTGTAAAAGTAATTACAAATTTTATGTAACAACAATAAATAAAAAATTTACTTTGATTAATCGACACGCAATTGAAATATATCATGTTACCAAAAACTTCGTCAGTTGATAAGAAAAGAACTCTAAATATTTAGAGTTCTTTTCTTAATTATAAGTGGATTAGAGTGATTTTAACTCTGTGACAAAATTATAAAAAAATATTATAAAATAATAAGGTCATAATTGTTATATTTTTTTAAATAAAGTAAAAGGGGTTGGTATAAAATAAAGGAATCAAGGAAAAATAAAGATTAATATTAAAATGATAATTATAGGTGTATTTTCTGTAATTATTAATTTTATATTATCAAGATTATTTGTTGGGTATATTGATGAATTATTAAGGTCTAATTGGCAATATCACTTATTTGAAAATGAAAATTCATATATAGTATTTGCCAATTGTATTATGTTCTTAAATATATTATTAGAAATATTCTCAATGTATATTTATATTAAAATTAGAAAAATCTAATTTTAATATAAGGACAGTTTTAAGAAAATACGTTTTAAATAAGTTAAAAAATTTTAAATATATTAGAACATAAAATACTAATGCTTATATGGAAGCGATTAAATGGAGTTCAATCCATTGATAGGTATATCACTTAATAATACAATAATTTTTGTTTTAATTTTAATTGCAATATGTTATGAAGCAATAAAATTTATAAAAAATATATTAAAATAATAATTAAGCATCTATAATTGAGATGCTTTTTTTGCGTACAAGGAAATTATGATATGGAATTTTTTTAAGGATAATCTATAAATATAAATTAAAAAGCACTTACTTTCCGATAGTAAGTGCTTTAGGGGGAATAAGGAATATTTTAATTTGGGGGAGTAAATATCCCTTGTATCTTAAGTATGGTCACATAAATAAAATTATATACATAATTTAATAAAAATTTTTAAAAGTATATAATTAACAGCAGAAAGTATATATTATTGAATAAATAGTAGTCAATTGATATCAAAAAGTCAACAATAGCATGAACATAAACTAGAAGTACTTTATAATAATAAAATGTTATACTATAATAATATCTAGTTGATAATTATACTAAAGAAGACTCGGAACTTAATGGAGATGAAAACAATGGTTAAAATATATTTAGAAGATGAAAATAAAACTAAAGAAATTGGATATAAATTAGGAAATTTACTAACACCAGGAAGTGTAATATGTTTAATTGGAGATCTAGGTGCAGGAAAGACTACAATGACTCAAAGTCTTGCTAAAGCACTAGAGGTAGATGATTATATAACAAGCCCTACATTTACAATAGTAAATGAATATGAAGGAAAAATGCCTCTATATCATTTTGATGTATATAGAATTGGTAGTAGTGATGAAATGTATGATATAGGGTATGAAGAGTATATAAATGGTGATGGTGTATGTATTATAGAATGGGCAAACTTAATAGAAGATATACTTCCAGATGAGTATTTATATATAGAGTTAAAATATAAGGATATGTCTAGAGAAATGATACTAAATCCAGTTGGAGAGAAATACGAAAAAATAGTTGAGGAGCTGACAAAATAATGAATATTTTAGGTATAGATACATCTTCACTAGCTACAAGTGTAGCAGTTATAGAAGATAATAAATTAATATGTGAATATACAGTAAATACTAAAAAAACACATTCTCAAAAGCTTATGCCAATGATAGAGAATATGCTAAATATAAGTGATTTGAATATAAATGAAATAGATTTAATAGCAGTATGTAAGGGCCCAGGATCATTTACAGGATTAAGAATAGCTATGGCAACTGCTAAAGCTATAGCACATGTAAATAATTTGCCTATAGTAGGAGTAAATTCAGTAGAGTTATTAGCAGGAAATATGAACTTATGCGATAAAAAAATATGCTCTATATTAGATGCTCAAAGAACTCAAGTTTATATGGGACAATATAAGTTTGAAAATAATAGGTTAGTTGAGTTAAAGAATGTAGATGTAGTTGAAATAGATGATCTTATAGAGGAATTAAAAAATACTAATGAAGAATGGATTATAGTTGGAGAAGCTGTATATAAATATGAAGATAAACTTAAAGATATATCTAATATATATATACCAGCACCATCTCATAACGTAAGTAAGGCTAGCAGTTTATGTTCAATAGCTATGGAAAAATATAAAAATAATATAGATGTTTATGATTGTTATAGTATAAATCCATTATACATAAGAAAATCTCAAGCAGAAGTTCAATATGATGAAAAAATGAAGAGGTTAAATGATGGTAAATAATATAGTGATAGAGCAAATGACATCTAAAGATATTGATGGAGTATTTGAAGTTGAAAAAAATTGTTTTGAACATCATTGGTCTAAAGATGCATTTAAAAAAGAACTAAGTAATGATGTAGCAAGATACTTAGTAGCAAAAATAGATAAAAAAGTTGTTGGATATGTTGGTATATGGTTTGTAATGGATGAAGGTCATATTACTAATGTAGCTGTTCATAGCGATTATAGAGGAAGAAAAATAGGAGATAAATTAGTACAAGCTTTAGTTAACCTTTGCAAAGATAATAATATAGTATCAATGACATTAGAAGTTAGAGTTTCTAATATAGTAGCACAAAATCTTTATAAAAAATATGGATTTAAGCTAGCTGGAATAAGAAAAGAATATTATAGCGACAACAAAGAGGATGCCATGATAATGTGGAATGATATAAAGGTGGTGTAGATATGAAAGATATAATAACATTAGCTGTAGAAAGTAGTTGTGATGAAACATCTGTTGCGGTTTTAAAAAATGGAAGAGAAGTTTTATCAAATATAATAAATACTCAAATCGATTTGCATAAAAAATTCGGAGGAGTAGTACCAGAAGTTGCATCAAGAAAACATATAGAAAATATAGATGTTGTATTACAAGAAGCTTTAGATAATGCTAATATCACATTAAATGATATAGATCATATTGCAGTAACTTATGGACCGGGATTAGTGGGTGCTTTATTAGTTGGATTATCATATGCAAAAGCACTTGCATTTACTTTAAATAAGCCTTTAGTTGGAGTTAATCATATAGAAGGCCATATAAGTGCAAATTATATAGAGCATAAAGATTTAAAACCACCATTTATAACATTAATAGTATCTGGAGGTCATACTCATTTAGTAGAAGTAAAAGATTATGGAGAGTATGAAATATTAGGTAGAACAAGAGACGATGCATCAGGAGAAGCATTTGATAAAATAGCTAGAGCTATGGGACTTGGATATCCAGGTGGACCGATAGTAGATAGATTAGCTAAGGAAGGCAATAAAAAAGCAATAGACTTCCCAAGAGCATATTTAGATGAAGGATATGATTTTAGTTTTAGTGGATTAAAATCAGCAGTTTTAAATTACTTAAATGCTAAAAAAATGAAAAATGAAGAAATAGTTGTTGAAGATGTTTGTGCATCTTTCCAAGAAGCAGTTGTTGAAGTATTATCTCAAAAAGCTATAAAAGCAGCTAAGGAAAAAGGATATAATACTATAACACTTGCTGGAGGAGTTGCATGTAATTCAGCACTTAGAGATAAACTTACTGAATTAGGAAAAGAAAATAATATAGATATAAAATATCCATCTCCAGTTTTATGTACAGATAATGCAGCAATGATAGGTTGTGCAGGATATTATAGTTACATTAATGGAAGAAGAGATGATATGAGTTTAAATGCGGTTCCAAATTTAAGAATAGGACAAAAATAAACTTATATATTAGATTTTATAAAAAGTTATAATACTCATACATTAAAAGCTAGATGAAAATATACATATTTCGTCTAGTTTTTTTTTATTATATTAAATTCCAATATAATAAATCTACGTTACTATAATTAAATGTCAAAATATGTAGAAAAATGTATTATTTTACTTTTAAAAATAGTATAATTATATAAAAACAAATTAGGAGGAAGAATATATGAGTTTATTACAAAAAATAGAAGAAAAAAGAAATAGACAAATAAAAAAAGATAAAAACAAAAAAATAGCTATAGCAACTGCAGGTGTGGCAACAGGAGCTGTAGTAGGAACAATTGCAGGTGTATTAATAGCACCTAAATCAGGAAAAGAAACTATAGAAGATGTAAAAGAAAAATCAAATCAAGTAAAAAATAAAATAAATGAAAATATAGAAGATACTAAATTTAAGGTAAAAGAGTCTAAAGATAAAATAAAAGAGTATTTAGCGAAAAGAAAAAATGAGAAAAGTGAAAACGAGATAGTTGAAATAGAGCCATTACAACTAATAGAAAATACTGAAGTAGCTGAAGAAAATACAGAGGCTTAAAATGTACATAGATTTAAAGATAATATATTTTATACTAGCTACATTAGGCTGCATAGCTCTGATATACATAATAATAACTTTATCTAATTTAAATAAACTTATTAAAAATTCTAATGAATTAGTAATAGATAATAAAAATAATATAAGAAATTCGTTATTAAAATTACCAGAAGTAATATCTAATTTCAATGATGTTAGTGAAAATATGAAGGATATAACTGAGGTAGCAACTGATGTTACAGCAGATTTTATTGTGACTAAAGAAAATATGAAATCAAATATTGAAGTAGTGACAGAAATACTTAATATTCTTAAAAGTATATTTGGAAAATAAAAATTGAAATATATTTAAGATTAATTTTAAAGATATCGTAAAAATATAATTAGTAGATTAAATAAGAATTATAAAACCTATACAGTAAATTTATATAATTTTACCGTATAGGTTTTATTTAATATTTTAATTCATTTCTTTAACTATATTATTAGCCCATTTTTTAGATAAAGCCCTTGGTACACCAAATATAAACTTAACTATCTCTTCAGAATAGCTAAGAAGTACTAAAATATATATAGGAGCTCCTTTGAAAGCTGCTACAAAAGTAAGTGGAATAGAAGCAAACCACATACATCCTAACTCTAGATATAAAGAATACTTTGTATCTCCACCGCTTCTTAATATACCTATTACAATAAGAGTATTAAATGCTCTTAAAGCTAACATTATACCCATTATAAAGAATATTTTTGTAATATCAGGGGCTAAATCACTTGATACACTAAACATTTTTAATAATATAGGAATATTTAATATTAATAATCCACCACAAATTAGTCCTACTATAACTACTAGTTTAGAAAACTTTTTAGCATAAATTATAGCAGTATCTATTCTATCAGCACCTAGTTCATTACCTAACATAATAGATGCACCAATACCGATACAAACAGAAGTTATAATAAAGAAATTACCTGTACTTGTAGCTATTTGGCTAGCGGCTATTGCTGAAGTACCAGCTTGTGAATAAGCTACAGAATATAGAATTGTACCAATTGCCCATGTAGTATCATTTATAAATACAGGTAAAGTTTTTGATATAAAGGTATTTATAAAATCTTTGTCTATAAGTTTAAAGTCTTTTAAATTGAATTTTAATATATAATCCTTTTTTATAAAGTATACATAGCTAATTATTAGAATAAATTCTATAATTCTAGCTATCACAGTAGCTAAAGCTGCACCCTTAACACCTAAAGCTGGTAAACCTAAATTACCAAATATTAAACAATAGTTTAATATGATATTAACTACTAGAGCTATAGAACTACAAATCATACCTAGCTTTGGATTTCTAACACTTCTAGAACCCATACTAAATACAGTACTAATAGCTATAAGTGGATAACAAAATACTATTATACTAAAATATTCTCTACATAATTTAATGACTTCAGGGTCTTTAGAGAAAATATTTATAATGCTAGTTGGAAACATAGTAGCTAAAAGTACAAATATAGAACTAAGTCCAACCGATAATAAAGTAGTAAAGCTAGTAGTCTTTTTTATATTAATTCTATCATTTTTTCCATAGAATTGAGAGATAAATACTCCTGACCCTCCAACAATACCTGATAATGCCATGTTAAATAAAAAGAAATATTGATTAGCAACCCCTATTGAGGCTACAGAAGTTTCGCCTAAACTACTAATCATGACTGTATCTATTATATTTACAGATGTAGATATAAGTTGTTGTATTATTATGGGGATACATAAGGAAATAAGTAATTTATAAAATTTTTTATTATTATCACTTAATGTAAATAATACTTCCATTTCATCACCTCTTTATATAAATTTTTATGATATAAATCATAACATAATAATGGTTTTATGTAACTATATAAAGACTATAATTAAAAAAGAATCTCGGAACAATAATTTAATATTGTTCTGAGATTCTTTTTACTACATTAGTGACTCCCATTCTTCGTAAAGAGCTGATAATTTTTCTTCTAGACTAGCTTTTTGCAGGCTAACATCTTTAGATTTTTCAGGATTAGAGTAAACTTCTTCTTGGCATAAAAGAACATCCATCTCTTCTATCTTAGCTTCAGTTTCTTCTATTTCTTTTTCTATATTTTGTCGTTTAACTCTATTTTTTTTCTCAGCTTCTCTTTGTTCTCTTTCTTTTCTTTTTTCTTCTTTAAGTTGAGTTTTTGTTTTTTCTTCTATTACTTCAACTGTATTCATTTCTTGAACTTGTTTTTTCTTTTCTATATAGTAATCATAATTTCCAAGATATTCAGTAATTCCATTTTCATCTAAAACCAATACTTTATCAACAACAGTATTTAAGAAATATCTATCATGAGAGATTGTAAATATAGTTCCTGTATAACTAGATAGGGCTTCTTCAAGAACTTCTTTAGAATCTATATCTAAGTGGTTTGTAGGTTCGTCTAGCAATAATAAGTTTGAATTTGATAATATAAGCTTAAGTATAGCTACTCTAGCTCTTTCACCACCACTTAAAGTTGATATCTTTTTAAATACTTCTTCACCTTCAAATAAAAATGCACCAAGCATAGTTCTTAAAGATGTTTGAGTTAATTGTTTGTTATCTTCCCAAATTTCATCAATAATAGTATTATCTAGATTAAGTGTTTTTTGCTCTTGGTGGAAATAAGACACATTAACATTAGTTCCGAATTTTATGTCTCCAGATAAAGGAGTAATCTCATTCATAATTATCTTAAATAAAGTTGATTTTCCAATACCATTAGCACCGATAAGAGCAACCTTTTCTCCTCGGTATATATCTAAATTAAGATCTTTAAATAAAATTCTTTCTCCATACCTCATAGATATATCTCTTAATTGTAGAACATCATTTCCACTAGTAACAGAAGGGTTAAACTCTATTTTAGCTTTTTTTCTATAAGCCTCAGGTTTATCTAATACATCAACTTTTGCTAAAGCTTTTTCTTTACTTCTAGCTCTCTTTAAATGTTTTTCTCGACCGAAAGCTTTAAGTCTTTCTATTGATTCTTCTTGTTTCTTTATATCCTTTTGTTGATCTTCAAACTTCTTTAACTCTAGTTCTTTTTCTATAGCTGAAGCTTTAATAAAATCAGAGTAATTACCATTGTAAGTTTTTAATTTTTTATTATGAATTTCGAAAATTCTATTTACAACTTGATCTAAGAAATATCTATCATGGGAGATTAATATTACAGTCCCTTTATATTGCTTTAAGAAAACTTCTAACCATTCTATAGCTTCCGAATCAAGGTGGTTAGTAGGCTCATCTAATAAAAGTAAAGTAGGTTTCTTTAAAAGAAGTTTACCTAATAAAACTCTAGTTTTTTCCCCTCCGGAAAGAATACTAATAGGTTTATCCATATCTTCATCGCTAAAACCTAATCCTTTTAAGACACCCTTTGCTTCTGATTTATATCCGTACCCATTCATATCAGAAAATGCCTCTAATTTATTAGAATACTCATTCATAAGCTTTTCTAGAGTGGTAGAGTTTGTATTTGAGCTTTCTTCAGAAATTTTGTGTTCTAAATCCCTTAGGTATTTTTCCATTTCTATTACATCTTTGAAAACTTCAAGAACTTCTTCAAGGATTGTATTTTCAGAATGGAAATTTGTATTTTGCTCTAAATAGCCAATTTCACAATCTTTAGAAGTATATATATCTCCGCTATCATAACCATATATTCCAGAAATTATTTTAAATAGAGTAGTTTTTCCCGTACCATTAACTCCAATTATACCGATTTTATCGTACTCATTTACTGTGAAATTTACGTTTTCTAATATAGAATCTATTCCAAAACTTTTATTTAAGTTATTACATGACAAAACAATCATAAATTTCTACCTCCTTAAACTACCTAAAATTATAATGTTTTGGTATAATATAATCAAGGATATATATTTTTTGTTTGGGAAACATAAAAAAAATATTAAAAATTAACTATCGGGAGGTGACAATATGGCAGAAAAAAACATATCTATGGCAGTAATAAGAAGATTACCTAAATACCATAGATACTTAGGTGATTTATTAGATAAAGATGTTCAAAGAATATCTTCTAAAGAATTAAGTGATATAATAGGATTCACAGCATCTCAAATAAGACAAGATTTAAATAATTTTGGAGGCTTTGGGCAACAAGGATATGGATATAATGTAGAAGCCTTACATAATGAGATTGGAAATATATTAGGTCTTAACAAAATATACAATGCAGTACTTATAGGAGCTGGAAATCTTGGTCAAGCTATAGCTAACTATGCTGGATTTAGAAAATCAGGATTTGAAATTAAAGCACTATTTGATGCAAACCCTAGAATGATCGGACTAAAAATAAGGGACTTTGAAGTATTAGACTCAGAAAATTTAGAATCTTTTGTTGAAGAGAATAATATTGATATAGCAATATTATGTATACCTAAAAATGGAGCACAAGATGTTGTTGATAGATTAGTAAATGTAGGAGTAAAAGGTATTTGGAATTTTGCACCTATAGATTTAGATGTTCCTAAAGGTGTGATAGTAGAAAATGTAAATCTAACAGAGAGTTTATTTACATTATCATACTTAATGAAAGAAAATGAATAAATAAAAAAGCTATCTTTATGTATAAATATACATCTAAGATAGCTTTTTATTTTTATTACTCTGGTTGAGGAGCGTCAACTGGACAAACTCCTGCACAAGAACCACATTCTATACAAGTGTTTGCATCTATAACGTATTTGTCATCTCCTGAAGATATACATTCAACTGGACATTCAGCTTCGCAAGCACCACAGCTTATACAAGCATCGTTTATCATGTAAGCCATTGTAAAATCCCCCTTATCATAAATTTAATATAATTATAGCAAAAAAAATATTTGTTTACAATTAATTTGTTGAATGTATGAAAGCTATTTATTATTATAGCGTTGGTATTTCATTAAATTAATAAAAATTATTATAAATAACTCATTGTGCTAGTTAAATTTTACAATAATAAAACTCTAACAAATATAGACCCGTAAGGTTAGCAGCATTAATCTAAATGTGGGTTAATATAATGATGGAGCTTAATAATTATTATATCTAAGAAATTGAAAATTTAATTTACTTATTTACTATAATTTATACATAAGAAGTATAAGTCAAAACTTAAATCAATAAAATAATGATTATTTAGTTATTCTTGATTTGTTAACAAATAGCATATTTTCCAAAATGTAAAGGATGCTATATTTATATAATTGATTAAAAAAATATATATATTATGCATATGAACGATATTTAACAGATACAGTTAAAAAACTTAAAGTTTTTTAGAAAGTTTTTAAAATTAGTTTATAATATTAAGGAGTATTTTCTATTTTAAAATGAATTAATTTTCGACATAAAAAAACACATAAATGTGGAATTTATGTTATTAAATGACTTGAGACCCATAAATATCTTTACTTATAGGCATAATTGATATATAATATTAATTAAAGAATGTATTTTTAGGTGATACATTGGATAAAATAATTAATTTAATTAATTACAAATATTATATTTATACAAGATGTAAATTTAAAAATTATTATTAAAAATAGTCAGTTAATTTGTTAATATAAGAATACTATAGAAATTAAAAAGATAGATTACAAAAAAGTTACAAAAAATGTTACATATTAAAAATTTACAAAAGTCTTGTGTATTAGTATTTTATCCTAAATGATAATAGCACCTATAAAAATAACACATAAGGATATTATTTATGGTTAATTTTTGGAGGGAGAAATATTATGAAGAGAAAAATATTAGTACCAATGTTTGCATCAGTAATGGCATTATCAATGAATACAGTAGCAAACGCAGATCAAGTAGAAAACAATAACGAAAATGATAAAAATTCAGATAGAACTTTAGATTTAGGAGAATACCAAGAAACTACATATAAAACAGCAGTTGTTAAAGATGGAGTTGCTGTAAAGATAAGAAATAGTGGAGATGTTAAAACTGTTGCTTATACAGGAGATGAATTTAAAGTTATAGGAACTCAAGGAGAATGGGTTAAAGTTTCTTTAGAAGATGGAGAAGGATGGTTAGCTACTAGATACGTAGACATAAAAGAATCAATTGGATACGTTACAGGAGAAAAGGTAAACTTCAGAAAAGAAGCAAATACTGAATCTGAGGTAATAAAAGAGTTAGAGATAGGTTCTACAGTAAAGGTATTAGAAGCTAATGAAAACTGGTTGAAGGTTAAAAAAGGTGAAGATGAAGGATATATAAGAGCATTATATGTATCTGAAGAAGCACCAGTTATAGAAGTAGAAGAACCAGTTGTTGTTAATGAAACTCAAACTTCTAACACTCAAAGTAATAGAACTCAATCTTCAACAAGTTCATCGAACTCATCAAGTTCTAATAACTCTACAAATAGCAGTAATGGACAAGCTCAAAAGCCTGCTAAAAAACCTGCGCAAAATAACAATAGCTCATATAATCCACCAGCATCAAGTACATCATCTGTACAAGCTGTTTTAAATTTAGCGTACTCTAAAATAGGATGCCCATATGTTTGGGGAGCAGAAGGTCCAAACTCATTTGATTGTTCTGGATTCACATCTTATGTATTTAGAAATGCAGCTGGAGTAAGTTTACCAAGAACATCTAGCGCTCAGTCAGGATACGGAAGAACTGTAAGTAAGTCAAACTTACAACCAGGAGATTTAGTATTCTTCAATACTAGTGATAAAGGAGTTAGCCATGTTGGTATATATGTAGGTGGAGGAAACATGATACATTCACCTTCATCAGGAAAAACAGTTAGTGTAACTAGTATAAACTCATCTTACTATAGTGCGAGATTTGTTACAGCGAAGAGAGTTTTATAATAATATGATATTACAGCCACCTATTTTTATAGGTGGCTTTTTTATATAACAATGAGAGATTATATATATTTATAAAGTGTTAATATATAAATATTAATAGAAATAATTTAATAATATGATTATAGAAATATTTATCTAAAATACTAATATAGAGAGATATTTTATTGGAATGAATTGGAATTAAATATATTGACTTTATAAAAAAAAGGTGTTAAGCTACTATCAGAATATAAAATTACATTATAAAAAAAACTTTTAAATTTAGTCCAGAGAGGCTAAAAAAGGAGGATATAATATGTTATTAAAAGGAAGAAATTTAGTCAAATCAGAAGACTTTTCTGTTGAAGAAATAGATCAAATATTATCACTATCTCAAAATATAATTGAGAACCCATCAAAATATTCTCGTGTGTGTGAAGGTAAATTATTGGCTACATTATTTTATGAGCCATCAACAAGAACAAGATTAAGCTTTGAATCAGCAATGTGCAGATTAGGTGGAAGCGTAGTAGGTTTTTCAGAACCTAATTCATCATCTGTGTCAAAAGGAGAATCATTAGGAGATACTATAAGAACAGTATCATGCTATGCAGATACAATAGTAATGAGACATCCAGTAGCAGGTTCGGCTGAAGAAGCGACAAAATATACAGAAGTACCTTTTATAAATGCGGGAGATGGAGGAAATCAACATCCAACACAAACACTTACAGATCTACTTACTATAAAATCACTAAAAGGAAGTTTAGAAAATCATACAATCGGATTATGTGGAGACTTAAAAAATGGAAGAACAGTACATTCTTTAGTAAAATCTATGTCTAGATATAAAGGAATTAAGTTTATATTTATATCTCCAGATGAATTAAAGATGCCAAAGTATATAAAAGATGCTATACAAGAGCAAGGACACGCTTATTATGAAACAGATAACTTAGATGAAGTTATAGGTAGTTTAGATATTTTATATATGACAAGAGTACAAAGAGAAAGATTTGAAAATCAAGAGCAATATGAGAAATTAAAAAATTACTATATACTAAATAAATCGAAAATGCAAAATGCTAGAGAAGATATGCTTGTTATGCATCCATTACCAAGAGTAAATGAAATAGATGTAGATGTAGATGATGATAAAAGAGCAGTATATTTTAAGCAAGCTAAATATGGAATGTTTGTAAGAATGGCATTGATAATGAAGCTTTTAGGAATTAAAGAAGTTCAAAATGATTTAGAAGAAGTAGCAATAGATTAAATATAAATTTAGACAAAACGTATGATGACAAGGGGAGAATGAATATGTATAAAGTGATTGAAAATAGATACATAGGGGAAGATATGTATATTATGAGGGTTGAAGGTAAGTTTGAAGGAAAAATGGGGCAATTTTATATGTTAAGAGCATGGGATAAGTTTCCACTTCTTTCAAGACCAATAAGTATACATGATATAGATGAGAATAGTATAAGTTTTTTATATAAAGTTGTAGGAGAAGGTACTCAAATACTAAGCAAAGTAAAAGTAAATGAAACTATAAAACTAGAAGGTCCATATGGAAATGGATACGAAAAGGTTAAAGGTAAGGTTGCTTTAGTAGGTGGAGGAATCGGAGTGGCGCCACTTTACTTAGTTGCTAAAAATATAGAAAATTGTGATGCATATTTAGGATTTAGAAAAGAAGCTATATTAGAAGAAGAATATAAAGAAGTTTGTAAAGAAGTTCATATAGCTACGGGGGATAAATTTGTAACGGATATTTTAGATATTGAAAAATATGATTATATATTAACTTGTGGTCCGACACCTATGATGGAAAAGTTAGTTAAGATGACAGAAGGAACTAATACGAAGATAATGGTATCTTTAGAAAATCATATGGCATGTGGAGTTGGGGCATGTTTAGTATGTACTTGTAAGACACAATTTGGAAATAAGAAAACATGTAAAGATGGACCTGTATTCTGGGGAGAGGACGTGATATTTAATGGCTAATTTAGGTGTAAAATTCGGGAACATCGATTTTAAAAATCCAGTTGTTATGGCTTCGGGAACTTTTGGATTCGGTAAAGAGTATAATGAAATTTATGATATACAAAAATTAGGTGGAGTAAGTAGTAAAGGTCTTACTTTAGAAAAAAGAGATGGAAATAAAGGAATGAGAGTATGGGAGACTCCATCTGGAATGATGAACAGCGTAGGACTTGAAAACCCAGGTGTTCAAGGATTCATAGATAATGAACTACAATTTTTCAAAGATTTAGATTTAGTAAGAATAGCTAATTTAGGTGGATCAACATTAGATGATTATGTAAAAGGGGCAGAACTTTTAAATAATCAACCTATAGATATGATAGAGTTAAATATATCTTGTCCAAATGTAAAAGCTGGTGGAATGGCATTTGGTATAAAAAATGAAGTTGCAAGAGAAGTTGTAAGGGCAGTTAGAAAAGTTACAGATTTACCTCTTGTAGTTAAATTATCACCTAATGCTGAAGATATAGTTGGTATGGCTAAAGTTTGTGAAGAAGAAGGTGCAGATGGTATATCTTTAGTAAATACATTTAAAGCAATGGCTATAGATATACATAAGAGAAAACCAGTATTTGAAAATATATATGCAGGTTTATCAGGTCCTGCAATAAAGCCAATAGCTCTTAGAATGGTCCATGAGGTATGTAAAAATGTAAGCATACCAGTTATGGGAATGGGCGGAATAACTACAGCTCAAGATGCTATAGAGTTTATAATGGCTGGGGCGACGTGTATTCAAGTTGGAACTGCCAACTTCATGAATCCTAAAATAGGTCTTGAAATAATAGATGGAATAGAAGAATTCATGAAAAAAGAAGGAATAAAAAGTTTAGATGAAATTAGAGGTATATTATAATAATTAAAATAAACATATGAAAATTTTGGAGGACGTAAATATGAGTAAAGTTGATGTAGTAGAAATATTAAAGAAAAGTGATGCATTATTAGAAGGACACTTCTTGCTATCTTCAGGAAAGCATAGTAATAGATACGTTCAATGTGCAAAAGTATTAAGATTTCCTCAATATGCAGAGCAAGTATTAAGTACGGTAGTTGAGCAAATAAAAGATTTAGATATAGATTTAGTAGTAGGGCCTGCAATGGGTGGAGTTATAGTTTCTTATGAATTAGGAAGACAATTAAACAAGGAGACTGTATTCACTGAAAGAAAAGATGGAGTAATGGAACTTAGAAGAGGATTTGAAGTTAAGCCAGGAGCTAAAATAATAATAGCTGAAGATGTTGTTACTACTGGAAAATCAACAATAGAAACTAAAGAAGCTTTAGAAAAATTAGGTGGAGAAGTTATAGGGGTAGCTTGCATAGCAAATAGAACTTCTAAAGATATAGGTATGCCTATATATAGTGCAATAAAGTTAGATATACAAGTTCATGATGCTGATGAGTGTCCTTTATGTAAAGAAGGGAATATAGAGTTAGTTAAACCTGGTAGTAGGGAGTTTAAAGAGCTAGGAATGTAATTAAATACAAAATGATAAAAGGACTTAGCAATTGCTAAGTCCTTATTTTTATTAAATAATATGGTTAAATTAATAAAAATATATCTATACAATTAATAAATTTACTTAGTAATGGTTAATAAATAGTTTTTAAATTCTTGTAAAAATATTTCAGTAGCTTTTGTAACATTTATATTTTTAGGTAAAATATAAGAGAAATTACGATTATAAGATTTGTCCAATTCTATAGTAATTAACTCTTTATTTTTAGCTGCAGGAGCAGCTACAAAATTAGATATTAAAGTTATACCAAGACCATTTCTAACAGCCTCTTTAACAGCATAATTGCTGCCTAAAATCATTAAATTTTTTGGAAGTATTTTATTTGAGTTTAAAAATAGATTTAAGTATTCTCTAGTTCCAGAACCTTCTTCACGAGCTACCCAATTTTGATTTTGTAACAAATTAAAGGTAAATTTGTTATTAATCCAGTGAGGGTCATAAGGAACTGCTAAAACCATTTTATCTTCTGATAGATATTCTTGATTTAAATTGGGGTAAGAGGATACACCTTCTATGAATCCGATATCTAAAGTTAAATCTTTTAAATTCTCAGCAATTAAAGTCGTATTCTCGATAAGTAGATCAACTTCTATATCTGGGTATTTTTTACGAAAAATAGTCAGAAATCCAGGAAGAATATACTCTCCAATAGTTAAGCTAGCACCAACTTTTATAATACCTTTAATAGAATCTGAAATATCTCGAACTTCCATATATGTAGTATCTAAGATATGTAGAATTTCTTTTGCCCTGTTATAAAGTTTATAACCATTTTCAGTTATAACAATTGATTTATGTTTTATAGATCTATTAATCAAAGTAACACCATAGTAACTTTCTAAATTTTTTATATGTGTACTGACACTGGGCTGAGATAAATTTAAATATTCACCAGCCTTTGTGAAGTTTTTATGCTCTACTACAGCAACAAAAGTTTTTAACTCTTCAAACAATATAATACCTCCCAAACTTGATTTAATGATTATATCTATATTATACATATAATCATTAAAAATATTAATAATTATCATATATTTTATCTATTTTACTTATAATAAGTAAACTTATATAATAATATGTGCTTAGTTTTAGAATTTATATTTATTTGATAATAATATGGAATGAATACAAACACAAATAACATTTTAAGAGGTGAGTCAGAATTTATGAGGAAAAACAATAAAATATTAAATGAAATAAAAGATATATTACCAGGACTTATAGTATCTATATCAATATCTTTAATTAGTATGGGATTATCAAAGTTTGCTCCGAGTTTAGGTGCAGGAACTATAGCAATATTTTTGGGTATGTTAGTAGGAAACTTATTCTTAGGACAAAAAGTGTTCCAAAGTGGATATAAATTTTCTGAAACTAACTTATTATCATACTCAATAGTATTGCTTGGAGGTACTTTAAGCGTAACAAAGTTAATGGAATTAGGATTTAGCGGAATAATTTTTGTTGTTATACAAATGGCAATTACGATAGTTGGAACTATGTATATAGGTAAAAAATTAGGTTTTAGTCAGAATTTTAGAATGCTTATGGCAAGTGGAAACGCAGTATGTGGTTCGTCTGCAATAGCTGCAATAGCTCCAGTTATAGATGCAAATGGTGATGATAAAGGAATAACTATTACAATAGTAAATATAACTGGTATATTTTTAATGTTTTTACTTCCTGTTTTATGTGGATGGTTATATAACCATGAAGTTGTAAAAACATCAGCTATGATAGGTGGAACACTTCAATCAGTAGGACAAGTTGTTGCCAGTGGAGAAATGGTAAATGAGCATGTCAAAGAAATGGCTATGATATTTAAAATAGTAAGGGTTATATTATTAGTTGTAGTAGTATTTACACTTGGTCATATAAAACATAAAACTAACCACGAAATAATAGAAGAAGAAGTATCAGATGTTAAAAAAGGTAAAATAAAAATACCATGGTATGTTATAGGTTTCTTTATAACATGTGCATTATTTACAGTAAATATAATCTCTCCAGAGGTATCAAGTTTATTTAAGGCTATAAGTAATAAACTTGAAATAATAGCATTAGGTGCAATAGGACTTAGAGTTAATTTAAGAGAATTAATAAAACAAGGTAAATCTGTATCATTATATGCTCTATTTGTAGGTTTATTACAAGTAGTAACTGCTATAATATTAATATCTATATTCTTATAATAATTAAAAATAATGTAATAAAAAGAATAAATAAAGTATTTATTGAAACTATATGTATAAAAAGAAATACTAGGAATGTATATATCTACATCCCTAGTATTTCTTTTATTTTATCACATAACATATCTAAATGTTCTGGATTATTTATTAGATCAACTTCATTTATATTAACATATAAAACTGGTGATTGGTCATACTCAGTAATCCATTTTTCATATCTATCATGAAGATTTTTCCAGTATTCTATATCGACTGTTTTTTCCATATCACGACCTCTAAGATTTATTCTATGGATTATAGAATCTAAAGATCCATCAAGATATATCATTAAGTCAGGTCTTCTTAAATAAGGAACCATATCATTAAATAAATCTCTATAAGTTATATAATCCCTTTTAGTCATTTTTTCATTATCATATAAATTTCTAGCGAATATTTCTACATCTTCATATATACTTCTATCTTGTATGTTATTTAATCCGTTACTGTCTATTTCTTTTTGCTGCTTAAATCTTTGAGCTAAGAAGTATAGTTGTAGATGGAAGCCCCATTTTTCTTGATCCTTATAAAAGTCTTCTAAATATGGGTTACCATCAACTTTTTCATAATGAGCTTCAAAACCAAGTCTTTCTGCAACTAATTTAGTTAAAGTTGATTTACCAGCACCAACATTACCAGCTACTGTTATGAATAAATCTCTATTTAAAGGCTTATTGCATTGATTTACTAATTTGAACATGTCGTTTTTCCTCCTAAAGTTGAAATTGCTTCCTCTACTTTATCTATGATAAATTTTCTATCTTCTTCTTTATTTAAGAAGTCTAAATTCGAATTATCAATTTCTATTATTATAGGTTCTTTACCCATAAAATTGTGTTTTATAGATAATGGGTTGAAATAATATTTATATTCCGTGCGTAATCCATCAATATAGTTTCTATCCATTTGTCTTTCAAAGCTTCTATCTCTCATTGCTATTCTTTTCATCAGAACATCTGTATTAGAATTTAAATATATTATAATATCTGGTTGAGGTAAGTCATTAACAAATATGTTGTATACCTGTTTATATCTATGGAATTGCATCTTATCAAGTGTTATACCTGCAAATATAAGGTTTTTTATTATATGATAATCACTTACAACTCCTTTAGATTTACTTAACACATTTTTTTCAGTATCTTCTAATTGTTTAAATCTATTAAATAGAAAAAATGCTTCTGTTTGCAAAGCATATTCTTTAATATCTGTATAAAATTTTGATAAAAAAGGATTTTCTTCGACTATTTCTCTTAAAAGAGTATAGCCAAAATGCTGGTTAAGTATATTAGCTAATGTAGTTTTTCCTACACCGATAGGACCTTCAACAGCTATAAATATACCTCTGTTATTCATATAAAATCACCCTCTAAAAATAATGTCTTATGTATTTTAGCAGAAAAGAAATTAAAATACTACTCTAGACTTTTTATTTTGCAGCATAATTTAAATTAATTCATTTAATTTATGAAAAATATGGGTAAATTAAAGATATAATAAATTTATAATAATTTACATTGAGGAGTATCGATTTATGAAGGTTTATGAACAAGATAATACAGTTATATTAGAAGATATAAAAGATTTTAATCCAAAGCACATATTTGAATGTGGTCAGTGTTTTAGATGGATTAAAGAAGATGATGAATCATATACAGGTGTAGCAAAAGGAAGAGTTATAAATGTTTCAAAACAAGGAGATAAAGTTTTTTTAAAAAATACTAATTTAGATGATTTTAATAATATTTGGTTTGAATACTTTGATTTAGGAACAGACTATGGAAAGATAAAAGATATATTAAGAAATATGGATGAACATTTAGAGAAAGCGACAGAATTTGGCGAGGGTATAAGAATTCTTAAACAAGATGGATGGGAAATGCTTATATCGTTCATAATATCATCAAACAATAGAATACCGATGATACAAAAAGCCATAAATAATTTATCTAGAGAATTTGGGACATATATTGGTGAATATAATGGAAAAGAATATTATGCTTTTCCAACTCCAGAACAATTAAGTAAGGCTAGCCAGGAACAAATAAGGGCATGCCAAACAGGATTTAGAGATAAATATATAAAGAGTACAACAGACAGTGTTATTCTAAACAATAAAAATATATCTGAATATACTAAGTTAAATACAGAAGAGTGCCTAAAGGAATTATTAAAATTTAATGGAGTTGGTCCTAAAGTAGGGGATTGTATAGCACTATTTGGAATGCAAAAGTATGATACTTTCCCTGTAGACGTATGGGTTAAAAGAGTTATGCAAGAATTCTATGTAGAAGAGGACCTAAGTTTACCTAAAATAAGAGCATATGCTATAGATAAATTTAAAGAATTATCTGGATTTGCACAACAGTACTTATTCTATTATGCAAGGGAGCTTGGTATAGGAAGATAATAAAAGGAGAATTTTTATGAGTGTTGGAGGTGTTTTGTTTTTAAGCTATTTAATTATATCTTATATCGCTGGTGCACTAATATCTATGACTATAATACTTGAAAATAGGGACCCTGCTAAAACTATGACTTGGCTATTAATATTTATATTATTGCCAGGCATAGGAATTGTGATATATGCCATATTTGGTAGAAATATAAGAAAAATAAAGATGCTTAGAACTCAAAAACTAGCAACAGATATAAAGGATAAAAATTTATTTGAGAACTTAGAGGAAATAGAAGAATTAGTAACATTAGAACAAAAATCTATAAGGAATAATATAATACTTAACGACGTAGAGGAGGAAGATTCTGCTAAGAAAAGAGTTATAAGTTTGCTATTAAATACAGGGGTATTTCCATTTACAACTAATAATAATATAGAAGTTTATACTGATGGAAATCAAAAATTTGAAAGACTTCTTAAAGATATAGAAAATGCTAAAGAATATATACACTTAGAATATTTTATAATAAAAGAAAGTGAAATAGGAACAAAGATAAAAAATGCATTAATTAAAAAAGCAAAGCAAGGCGTGAAGGTGAGAATTTTATATGATGATGTAGGATGCTGGAGATTTTGGTTTCATAGAAATTTCTTTAATGAAATGAGAAAGTATAATATACAAATTGAACCATTTATACCAAATAAATTTCCTATACTAGGAGGAAAGTTAAACTATAGAAATCATAGAAAGATAGTAGTAATAGATGGTTATATAGGATACACAGGTGGCATAAATATAGGTGATGAGTATTTAGGAATGAATAAAAAGTTTGGTTATTGGAGAGACACTCATATAAGAGTAGAAGGTACTTCAGTATATATGCTTCAAATGATTTTTTTAACAGATTGGTATTATACAACAAAAGAAATTCTTTTAACTAAAAGATTTTTCCCTAAAATAGGTCACTGTGGAAACAGTATGGTTCAAGTTGCAGCAAGTGGTCCCGATAGTGACTGGGAGGCAATACATTATGCTTATTTTTCAGCCATATGCCAAGCTAAAAAAAGCATATATATAGAAACACCATATTTTATACCAGATGAAAGTTTATTAAAAGCTTTAAATAGTGCAGCTTTAAGTGGAGTAGATGTTAGAATTATATTCCCTAAAATAGCTGATCATAAAATTGTAAATACAGCATCTTATTCGTATTTTAGTGATATATTAAAATCTGGAGGTAAGGTTTATTTATACACGAAAGGATTTATACATTCTAAAGTTATAATTATAGATGATAAAATAACTTCAACTGGATCAGCTAATATGGATTTAAGAAGTTTTATGTTAAATTTTGAAATAAATGCATTTATATATGATAAAGAAGTAATAGATATTATGACTAAGGATTTTTTAGAAGATATGAAAAATAGTGAAGAGCTAAAACTAGAAGAGTTTAACAATAGAAGTATGATTAAAAAAGTTAAAGAATCAATAGCTAGGTTATTTTCACCTATATTATAAAAAAGTTATAAAAACTATTGAAAATTGGATATAATTAATATACTATAATAATTGTTAGCACTCTCAACTAGAGAGTGATAAAAATATTATAGTATATTTTTATTTTTACATATAAATATTTACTAGGAGGTAAAATATGAAAATAAGACCATTAGCTGATAGAGTAGTTATAAAAAAATTAGAGGCTGAAGAAAAGACTGCAAGTGGTATAGTTTTACCAGGAACAGCTAAAGAACAACCACAAATGGCTGAAGTTATAGAAGTTGGACCAGGTGGTATAGTGGACGGAAAAGAAATAACAATGGAGTTAAAAGTAGGAGATAAAGTTATATTCCAAAAGTATGCAGGTACTGAGGTTAAGATAGAAGGAAATGAATATACAATATTAAGACAAAGCGATATATTAGCTGTTGTTGAATAATTTAAGGGAGGGGTTAATCATGGCTAAAGAAATAAAATTTGCTCAAGATACTAGAAAAGCGTTAGAAACAGGTGTAAATAAATTAGCAGATACAGTAAAAGTTACTTTAGGACCAAAAGGAAGAAATGTTATATTAGATAAAAAATTTGGAGCACCTCTTATAACTAATGATGGTGTAACAATAGCTAAAGAAATAGAGTTAGAAGATAGATTTGAAAATATGGGAGCTCAATTAGTTAAGGAAGTTGCTACTAAAACTAATGATGTAGCTGGTGATGGTACTACAACTGCTACAGTTTTAGCTCAAGCTATAATAAGAGAAGGGCTAAAAAATGTAACAGCAGGAGCTAACCCAGTTTTAATAAGAAAAGGTATACAAAAAGCGGTTGAAGTAGCAGTAGAAGAATTAAAATCTCAATCTAGAACTATAGAAACTAAAGAATCTATATCTCAAGTTGCTTCTATATCTGCAGGAGATGAAGAAGTAGGAAAATTAATAGCAGAAGCTATGGAGATAGTAGGAAAAGACGGTGTAATAACTGTTGAAGAATCTAAGACTATGAATACTGAATTAGATGCTGTTGAAGGTATGCAATTTGATAGAGGATTTATTTCAGCATATATGGTTACAGATGTAGATAAAATGGAAGCCGTATTAAATGATCCATATATACTAATAACAGATAGAAAAATATCTAACATACAAGATATATTACCTATACTTGAGCAAATAGTTCAACAAGGTAAAAAAATATTAATAATAGCTGAGGATGTAGATGGAGAAGCATTATCTACATTAGTAGTTAATAAATTAAGAGGAACATTTGAAGTTGTTGCAGTTAAAGCTCCAGGATTTGGTGATAGAAGAAAAGCAATGCTTGAAGATATAGCAACACTTACTGGAGGAGTTGTAATATCTGAGGAATTAGGATATGACTTAAAAGAAGCAGATGTAACTATGTTAGGTAGAGCAGGTTCTATAAAAGTAACTAAAGAAGCTACTACAATAGTAGATGGATTTGGAGATAAAGTTGCTATAGAAAATAGAGTTAATCAAATAAAACATCAAGTAGAAGAGACTACTTCAGAATTTGATAAAGAAAAATTAATGGAGAGATTAGCTAAACTTGCTGGTGGGGTAGCTGTTATAAAAGTAGGAGCTGCTACAGAAGTTGAAATGAAAGAAAGAAAATTAAGAATAGAAGATGCACTTAATGCTACAAGAGCAGCTGTTGAAGAAGGTATAGTTGCTGGTGGTGGAACAGCTTTAGTTAGTGTAATACCAGCTTTAGATAAGTTAGTATTAGAACTAGAAGGAGAAGTTCAAATAGGTGCTAAGATAATAAGAAAAGCATTAGAAGAGCCATTAAGACAAATAGCTATAAATGCAGGTCTTGAAGGTGCTGTTATAACAGAAAGAGTAATTAATGCAGAGCCTGAGGTAGGATTTGATGCATTAAATGAAAGATATGTTAACATGATAGAGGTTGGTATAGTTGACCCAACTAAGGTTACTAGAAGTGCTTTACAAAATGCAGCGTCTATAGCTGGAGTATTCTTAACTACTGAGGCTGCAGTTGCAGATTTACCAGAAGCTGAACCTGCTATGCCAGGAATGGGCGGAGGAATGCCAGGAATGATGTAATAAAAAGAGTAGCAATTCGCTACTCTTTTTTATTTTCAAATTTTAAATAAAATATATTTTAATAAAAAACATATTTCTTTAATAAAAGTTAGAATAATTGGAAGATAATTTGCAAAATATATATTTGATATATTATAAATATCATAAAAGTTCATCTTAGGGAGGCATAAAATGAGCAAATTTGTTGATGATTTAAAAAAAGATATAGAAGGTATGGAAGCTCGTCATGAGCAGCATAAGGAATTAAGACATGAAAAGCATGAAGAAAAGAAATTTGCTAGAGAGTTAAAACATCAAATGAAACATGAAGAACATGAAAAAGTTAAACAAGGTCGTAAGGTAGCTCATGAAGAAAAAAAAGAAGAAAGACACGAAAGACATGAAGAAAAGAAATTCGAAAAAGAGTTAAAACATCAGATGAAGCATGAAGAATAAAGGAAAAAAGATGGTTATACAAAATAGTAGAACCATCTTTTTCATTACATAAGATTATTTATTAAAGTATCTATAAGTAACTTTGTTAAATTCTTTAATTGGTTTATACAATTATTATTGAAATCTAACATATACTACTTTTAATCTAAACTAGTAGTGATATAATTTTAATATGTAATATATTGGGAATTTATTATTAGGAAAATTAACTAGTACAATGAATTAATTTTTTAATAATTAAACAAATACTGTAGAATATCAATAAGAGGGGAATTGTATATGGATTTAAGGAAATTATTACAAGATGTTAAAGATGGTTCTACTAATATAGACGATGCATTAAGTTCACTTAAGAACTTACCTTATGAAGATATTGGATATGCTAATATAGACCATCATAGACAAATAAGAAATGGATACCCAGAAGTTATATATTGTGAAGGTAAGAATGATGAACATATATTAGGAATCATAGGAAAAATGATAGAAAAAAAATCAAATATACTGGGAACTAGATGTAGAAGAGAAACTTTTGAAAAAATAAAAAATATTTATCCTAATTGCGAATATGAAGAAATATCGAAAATATTAAAGATTAGGAATAACGAAATACATAACAATGGTAAAGGGAAAATTGTAGTAGTTAGTGGAGGAACATCTGATATACCTGTCGCAGACGAAGCTTACCATACGGCAAAATTTTTAGGCAATGATGTTGAAAGAGTTTATGATGTTGGAGTTGCTGGAATACACAGATTACTTAATAAAAAACATATATTACAAAGTGCTAGAGTAGTAATTGCAGTTGCAGGAATGGAAGGAGCACTTCCGAGTGTTGTAGGGGGACTTGTTGATGTACCTGTTATAGCAGTTCCTACATCTGTTGGGTATGGAGCTAATTTTGGTGGCTTATCTGCACTTTTAACTATGTTAAATAGTTGTGCATCTGGTATATCAGTCGTTAATATAGATAATGGATTTGGAGCAGGATATTTAGCATCGATGATAAATAAACTAGATTAGACTTGAGATAGAATTAAGGGGGAATATATGGAAGAAAGAATACTTTATTTTGATATAGTTAATGGTATATCGGGTGATGTGACTATAGCTACATTATTGGATTTAGGAATATCTAAAGAAGTTTTTCTAGAAGAAATAAATAAGTTAAATTTAGGTGATGAATTTAATATAAATATACAAGAGGAAAATGAAAATGGAATAGTAGGAACAAAGGTAGAAGTTATTACAAAGGAAGTAAATGCCCATAGACACTTATCCGATATATATGAGATTATAGATAAGTCTTCTCTTAATGAATATGTAAAAGAAAATGCTAAAAAGATATTTATGGTAATAGCTGAGGCAGAAGCTAAAGTTCATGGTACGACTATCGATAAAATACATTTTCATGAGGTTGGTGCAATAGATTCTATAGTAGATGTAGTAAGTGCATGTATATTAGTAGACTTACTATGTGTAGATAAGATATATGCAACAACAGTTCCAGTAGGGTCGGGATTTGTAAAATGTGATCATGGTATTATGCCAGTACCTGCACCTGCAACAATAGAAATTCTAAAAGATGTGCCTATAAAGTTGAATACAGTTAAAGGTGAGTGTACAACACCAACAGGTGCAGCCATAATAAAAACTCTATGTGATGATTTTGTAGATGTATTAGAACTTGAAGTTAAGCAAATTGGTTATGGAATAGGTCATAAGAAGTTCGAAATACCCAATATATTAAGAACTATTTTAGGTGTAAAAAAAAAGAGGAATTTATATATGAGATAATCGCTAATATTGATGATATGTCTTCTGAAGTATATTCGTATATATACGAAAGATTTATAAATGATGGGGCACTAGATATTTATACTCAAAGTATATATATGAAAAAAAATAGACCTGCAACTAAATTATGTATTTTATGTAAGGAAGAGGATTTAAATAAATTTATTGATTTAATGATATTACAAACTAGTACATTTGGAATAAGATATAGCAAGTATAATAGAGTAACGTTAGATAGAAAGTTTACTAAAATAGAAACTGAATATGGTAAAATAACAGTTAAATTAGGCTACTATAATGGTCAACTAATCAGGATTACTCCTGAATATGAAGACTGCAAAAAGATATCAATAAATAAGAATATTCCTTTAAATAGTTTAGTAAATAATATAAACTATTTGATAAATAAAAAATTTAATATAAATTATTGACATAAGGAATAATTTTTGATAAATTAATACTCAACTTAGTAAATACTTAATTAAATAAAGAATACGTCACTCGTATATACTCAGAAATAAGGTCTGAGAGTTTCTACCGAGATACCGTAAATATCTTGACTATGAGTGAAATTATTATAAATAGCATTAATTAAGTAAATATGTAGGCTGATGAATATCCCTATATATTGGCTACAAAAATGCTTAAAAAATCTGTATAGTAATTTCACTTTAAAAAAATGAAATTACTATGCAGATTTTTTTTATAACCACTTTAAAAACGAACGAAAATAATGTAATATTATAAATATATTCGTAAATTTAAGAAAAGGGGAGAAATAAAGATGGCTAAAATACTAAAAGAAGGCTTAACGTTTGATGATGTTTTATTGATACCACAAAAATCAGAGGTATTACCTAAGGATGTAGATATAACAACTTATTTAACAAAGAAAATAAAATTAAACATTCCCCTAATGAGTGCAGGGATGGATACTGTTACTGAATCTAAAATGGCAATATCTATGGCAAGACAAGGTGGAATAGGTATAATACATAAAAATATGTCTATAGAAGAACAAGCATTAGAAGTTGATAAGGTTAAGAGAAGCGAAAGTGGAGTTATAGTAGATCCTTTCTATTTATCAAAAGACAACACTTTACAAGATGCAGATGATATAATGGCTAGATATAAAATATCAGGAGTGCCTATAGTAGATGAAAGTCATAAATTAATAGGGATAATAACTAATAGAGATATAAAGTTTGAAGATGACATGACAAAGAATATAGAAGATGTTATGACAAAAGAGAACTTAGTTACAGCTAAAGAAGGAGTAACTTTAGATGGAGCTCAACAAATATTAAAAACTCATAAAATAGAGAAGTTACCTATAGTAGATGAAGAAGGACACTTAAAAGGATTAATAACTATAAAAGATATAGAAAAGAAAATACAATATCCTAATTCAGCAAAAGACGAACGTGGAAGATTATTATGTGGAGCTGCAGTTGGAATAGGTGCAGACCTTATGGATAGAGTAAGAGCTTTAGTTAAAGCTAATGTTGACGTTATAGTTTTAGACAGTGCACATGGTCATTCAAAAGGTGTTATGGATGCACTTATAAAAGTAAAAGAGACTTATCCGAACCTTCAAGTAATAGCAGGTAACGTAGCAACTCCAGAAGCAACAGAAGATTTAATAAAAGCAGGGGCTGATTGTGTAAAAGTTGGTATAGGACCAGGTTCTATATGTACAACGAGAGTTGTTGCTGGTATAGGGGTTCCTCAAGTTACAGCAGTTATGGACTGTGCAGAAGTTGGTAAAAAATATGGAGTACCTGTAATAGCAGATGGTGGAATCAAATATTCAGGAGATGTTGTTAAAGCATTAGCAGCAGGAGCTTCAGTATGTATGATGGGATCATTGTTTGCTGGAACAGAAGAGAGTCCAGGAGAAATAGTACTATATAAAGGAAGATCTTATAAAACATACAGAGGTATGGGATCTATAGGAGCTATGGAAAAAGGTTCTAAAGATAGATATTTCCAAAATGATGCTAAAAAATTAGTACCTGAAGGCGTAGAAGGAATGGTTGCATACAAGGGAAAAGCTGAAGATATAATATTCCAAATGATAGGTGGAATAAGAGCTGGTATGGGTTACTGTGGAGCACCTACACTAGAAGATTTAATGGATAATGCAGCATTTATAAAAATAACAGCAGCATCTTTAAAAGAAAGTCATCCACATGATATAACAATAACTAAAGAAGCACCGAATTACAGCACACAAGGAGAAATATAGCATATGAAGCATGAGTTAGTATTAGTAGTTGACTTTGGAGGTCAATATAATCAATTAATAGCAAGAAGAGTAAGAGAAAATAACGTATATTGTGAAATAATACCTTATACTACAGATATAGAAAAAATAAAATCAATGAATCCTAAGGGGATAATATTCACAGGTGGACCTAACAGTGCATACTTAGAAGATTCACCTAAGATAGCTAAAGAAATATTTGAAATAGGAGTTCCTATACTTGGTATATGTTATGGAATACAAGTAATGTCTCATATATTAGGTGGTAACGTAAGAAAAGGAACAAATGCTGAAAAAGAATATGGAAAGACTGAAATAACATATAAAGAGTCTGCTATATTTGAAGGAATATCTACAAATATAGTATGGATGAGTCATACAGACTTAATAGATAAACTTCCAGAAGGATTTAAATCTATAGCACATACTAAAGATTGTCCTGTAGCAGCTATGGAAAATACAGAGAAAAAATTATATGGAGTACAATTCCACCCAGAAGTTGAACATTGTCAAGATGGAGATAAAGTACTTAGAAACTTCTTATACAATGTTTGTGGGGTAAGTGGAGATTGGACTACAGACTCATTTATAGCTGATAAGATAAAAGAATTAAAAGAAATAATAGGTGATAAAAAAGTACTTTGTGCTTTAAGTGGTGGAGTTGACTCATCAGTAGCAGCAGTACTTGTTCATAAAGCTATAGGTGATAACTTAACTTGCGTATTCGTAGACCATGGTTTACTTAGAAAAAATGAAGGTAACGATGTAGAAAGAATATTCAGAGATAAGTTTGATATGAACTTAATAAGAGTTAACTGTGAAGATAGATTCTTAGGTAAGTTAAAAGGAGTAACAGAACCTGAAGCTAAGAGAAAAATAATAGGTGAAGAGTTCATAAGAGTATTTGAAGAAGAATCAAATAAACTTGGAAAAATGGATTTCTTAGTTCAAGGAACTATATATCCAGATGTAGTTGAAAGTGGACATGGAGAAGCTGCAACTATAAAGTCTCATCATAACGTTGGTGGAATACCTGAAGATATAGAATTCCAAATAGTTGAACCTTTAAGAGAATTATTCAAAGATGAAGTAAGAAAAATAGGTTTAGAATTAGGAATAGATGAAGATTTAATATTTAGACATCCATTCCCAGGACCAGGACTTGGAATAAGAGTTATAGGTGAAGTAACTAAAGAAAAATGTGACATATTAAGAGAAGCAGATGCTATATACATGGATATATTAAAAGAACATGGTTTATACAAAGAGATATGGCAAGCATTTGCTACATTACCAGATGTAAAAACAGTTGGAGTTATGGGAGATGAAAGAACATATGCTTACTTAGTAGGTATAAGAGCTGTTACATCTTCTGACGGAATGACTTCTGATTGGTACAAGATGCCATATGATGTATTAGAAAAGATATCAAATAGAATAGTAAATGAAGTTGACGGAGCAAACAGAGTAGTTTACGATATAACTTCTAAACCACCAGGAACAATAGAGTGGGAATAAAAAATATACCGTATGATTCTAACTTAAATGTATTTTAATGAAGAATATAAAAAGAACTTTATAAAGTATTACTCGAAAAAATAGACAGTATTAGGAATATAAAATATGAATATTATGCAACCTATAATATATGAAATATTTAAAGACACTAGGAGGAAATTATGAAATTTAAAAAAATAGCAGCATTAAGTACTGCAGTAATAATGTCAGCATCTATGTTAGTTGGATGTGGTAATAATAAATCAAAAGAAAATACAGATAAAAGTTTTAAAATTGGAATGGTAGCTGATATCGGTGGTATAAATGATGAATCATTTAACCAAAGTGCATGGGAAGGTCTTCAAAAGGCTGAAAAAGATTTTGGAATAGAAGTAAAGGTAATAGAATCTAAGCAAGCATCAGAATATCTTCAAAATATGGAAAGTTTATTAGATGAAGACGTAGATATGGTAATAGGTGTAGGATACACTATGAAGGAAGATATAGAAAAACAAGCGAAAAACTATCCAGATAAGCAATTTGTATTAATTGATGAAACATATGATAGTATACCTGAAAATGTAACACCTATATTATTTAGAGAAAATGAAGCAGCGTACTTAACTGGACTTGTAGCTGGTAAAATGACAGAAAATAATAATGTAGGATTTATAGGAGGTATCCAAACTCCTGTTATATCTAGATTTGAATATGGATATAAAGCAGGTGTAAAAGAAGCAAACAAAGATTGTAATGTTAATGTACAATATGCAGGAACATTCTCAGATGCAGCAAAAGGTAAATCTATAGCTAATCAAATGTACGGAAATGGTTCAGATATAATACTTGCTGCAGCTGGAGGAACAGGATTAGGATCAATAGAATCTGCTAAAGAACAAAACAAGTATGCTATAGGTGTAGATAGAGATCAAAGTGACTTAGCACCAAAAAATGTATTAACATCAGCATTAAAGAAAGTTAATGTAGGTGTATATGATACAGTAAAAGAATTTGTAGAAGGTAAATTAACAGGTGGACAAGAAAAAGTTTATGGACTTAAGGAAGATGGTGTTGGTATACCAGAAACTACAAAGAATTTAGTACCACAAGATATAATAGATTATGTTAACTCTATGATAGAAAAAATAAAGAATGATGAAATAAAAGTTCCTTCAAATGAAGAAGAGTATAAATCTATGCAAAAATAAATTAATAAGTTATAAAAAAAAAGCCCAATTAAGATTGGGCTTTTTTTTTATGTAAAAATACGAACTATTTATAATTAATACATAAAAACATATATACAAATGTAAAAAAATGTTGAAAAATAATTTTTATTATAATATAATTATCCATGCAATTATAATAAAATACGAATTATATGACATATTAAAAATAAAATGTTAGGAGGATGACTATGCAAGCTACTCAAGTAACGAAGCAGAGTTTTCTAGATAAAACTTTCAAATTAAAAGAAAACAAGACAAATATAAGGACAGAGGTTTTAGCAGGAATAACAACATTCATGACAATGGCGTACATATTAGTTGTAAACTCTAATATACTTGCTGATGCGGGAATGGATAAAGGCGCAGCTTTTACTGCTACAGCAATAGGGGCATTCATAGGCTCATGTATAATGGGTATATTAGCAAATTATCCAGTAGCTCTAGCGCCTGGTATGGGGCTTAATGCATTTTTTGCATATACAGTAGTATTAAGTATGGGATATAGCTGGCAGTTTGCACTTTGCGCAGTATTTATAGAAGGTATAATATTTATATTAATGTCTGTAACAAATGTTAGAGAGAAAATATTAGATTGTATACCTAATGTTTTAAAGGATTCAATAACGGCTGGTATAGGGCTTTTTATAGCTTTTGTAGGATTAGCAAATTGTGGACTTGTTACAAATGGAGCAACAATACTTCAATTAGGTAATTTACAAGATCCATTAGTACTATTAACTATATTTGGTTTAATAGTAATATCTATATTACTTGCTAAAAATGTAAAAGGAGCATTCCTTATAGGAATGTTAATAGTATCAGCGGTAGGAATGGCTATTGGTTTAGTAGATGTGCCAAATGCAGTAGTATCTAGTGTACCTTCAATGAAGCCAGTATTCTTACAAGCATTATCAATTCCTTTTGATCAAATATTTAGTTTCGATATGTTTATGGTAGTACTTACATTCTTATTTATGGACTTATTTACTACAGTAGGATGTTTAGTAGGGGTAGCATCAAAAGGTAATATGTTAGATGAAGATGGAAAGTTACCTAGAGTTAAACAAGCACTACTTTCAGATTCGATAGCAACAACAGTTGGAGCATTACTTGGAACATCTACAGTAACATCATATGTTGAAAGTGCCGCAGGTATAGGAGAAGGTGGAAGAACAGGATTAACTGCAATAACAACAGGATTTATGTTCTTACTTGCATTATTCTTTGCACCAATATTTACATCAATACCAACACAAGCAACAGCTCCAGTACTTATATTAGTAGGAGTTATGATGGCAAGTTCACTTACAAAGATAGATTTTGATGATTTTACCAATGCAATACCAGCATTCTTAACATTTGCTATGATGCCACTTGCATACAATATAGCAGATGGAATAATATTTGGTATAATATCATTTACAATATTAAAATTAGTTACTAAGAAAAAAGAAGAAGTGAATATATACTTAATAATACTTTCTATTATATTTGTATTAAAGTTTATATTCTTAAATTAATAATTCAAGAGCTATCTCTATTGAGATAGCTTTTTTATATTTTATAAAGTTTTGATGTCATTATTTAAGTATTAAAAGATAATAGTAATATCGTTAAATGTCTAAAAACATATTTTAATTTATAATTCGTATTTTTAGATGATAATAAGTGATAAAGTTAATCAAATGATGAAAAATATAAAAATTAAATTATAATTACGAACTATAATGTGAAAAAAAAATAAAATACTTGCAAAAAATAGAACTATATAATATAATTACTAATGTAAGATTAGTTAACAAACGAACTATAAATTGGACGGAGGTAAAAATGCAGGCAATTCAAGAAAATAAAAAAAGTTGGTTAGATAAAACTTTTAAATTATCAGAGAATAACACTTCTGTAAAAACAGAAGTAATAGCAGGAATAACAACATTTATGACTATGGCGTACATATTAGTTGTAAATGCTAACATACTTTCAGAAACAGGTATGGATAAGGGTGCAGTATTTGCTGCAACAGCAATAGCAGCATTTATAGGAAGTTGTGCAATGGGACTTTTAGCAAATTATCCAATAGCTTTAGCTCCGGGAATGGGACTTAATGCATTCTTTGCATATACAGTAGTTCTAGGAATGGGATATAGTTGGCAATTTGCTTTATGTGCAGTATTAATAGAAGGAATTATATTTATATTACTTACAATAACAAACGTTAGAGAAAAAATAATAGACTGTATACCACCTGTATTAAAACATGCGGTTACAGCTGGAATAGGATTATTTATAGCATTTATAGGATTAGCTAATGCAGGTATAGTAGTTAACGGAGCTACAATACTTCAATTAGGAAACTTAACAGATCCATTAGTATTATTAACTTTATTTGGTTTAATACTAGCTGGGATATTATTAGCTAAAAATGTTAAAGGAGCATTCCTTTTAGCTATGGTAGTTGTATCAGCAATAGGTATGGTAGCAGGACTTGTACAAATACCAAATGCAATAGTATCAGCTGTTCCATCAATAAAGCCGATATTTATGCAAGCTTTATCAGTTCCAATGGATCAAATATTTAGCTTTGATATGGTTGTGGTTGTATTTACATTCTTATTCGTTGATTTATTTGATACAGTAGGATGTTTAGTAGGAGTTGCTTCAAAAGGAGATATGTTAGATGAAAATGGTAAGCTTCCAAAAGCTAAGCAAGCATTATTTGCAGATGCTATAGGAACTACAATAGGAGCTTTAATTGGGACATCTACAGTAACTGCATATGTTGAAAGTGCATCAGGAATAGGTGAAGGTGGAAGAACAGGACTAACATCAATAACAACAGGAGTAATGTTCTTACTTGCATTATTCTTTGCACCGATATTTACATCAATACCAACGCAAGCAACAGCGCCAGTTCTTATATTAGTAGGAGTTATGATGGCAAGTTCGCTTACAAAGATAGATTTTAACGATTTTACAAATGCAATACCAGCATTTTTAACATTTGCTATGATGCCACTTGCTTATAGTATAGCTGATGGAATAATATTTGGTATAATATCTTTCACAGTTTTAAAATTAGCTACTAATAAGAAGAGTGAAGTAAACTTATCGTTAATATTACTTTCAATATTATTTATATTAAAATTTGTATTCTTAAAATAATAAACTAGCCTAGCACTAAAAAGTGCTAGGCTTTTTAATTTTTAAAATTAATAATAATATACGAATTATTAATAAAGTTTTAAAGTTAAAGTTCGTAAAACACTTGATAATTTATGAAATATATAATAAAATATAAATATAACATTACGGAATATAAAGAATATTAAAATATTAATACTTAATAATATTCGAATGGTTTCAACAAAAATGAATGACACATCATATTTATGGAGGGGTAAACATGAAAGTAGCTGTAATAATGGGGTCAAAGTCAGATTATCCTAAATTAGAAGAGGGGATAAAGTTATTAGAAAGATTTGGTGTAGAAGTTTCTGTAAGAGCATTGTCAGCACATAGAACACCAAAGCAATTAGTATCATTTTTAGAAGAAATAGAAAATGATACAGACGTAATAATAGGAGCGGCAGGAAAAGCAGCACATTTACCTGGAGTAATAGCTTCTCATACATTAATACCAGTAGTAGGCTTACCAATAAAATCATCGACAATGGATGGTTTAGATTCACTTTTATCAATAGTTCAAATGCCGCCAGGTATACCTGTAGCAACAGTAACAATAGATTCAGGTATAAATGCAGCATTAATGGCACTTCAAATTATAAGTATTAAATATCCAAAAGTAAAAGAAGATTTAGTTTTATATAGAAAAGAAATGGAAGAAAAAGTACTAGAAGATGATAAAAACTTAAGGGGGTAATTTATTATGTTATTATATGAAGGAAAGGCAAAACAAGTATATTCTACAGAAAGTGAAAATGAGTTTATAGTTTATTTTAAAGATGATGCAACAGCATTCAATGGGGAGAAAAAATCTCAAATATCATCAAAAGGTATTTTAAATAATAAAATTTCTACAATAATATTTGAAATGTTACACGAGAAACAAATCAAAACTCACTTCGTAAAAAAAATATCAGAAAGAGAAATGTTAGTTAAGAAAGTTGAAATACTACCACTTGAAGTAATAGTAAGAAATATAACAGCAGGATCATTCTGCAAGAGATATGGGGTAGAAGAAGGTATAGTTTTAGATGAGCCAATATTCGAATTATCTTACAAAAATGATGCATACGGAGATCCTATGTTAAATGATGACCATGCTGTAGCAATGAAATTAGCTACTAGAGAAGAATTACAATTCCTAAGAAATGAAGCCTTAAAAATAAATGAAATTATGAAGGAATTTTTCTTAAAAATGAACTTAAAGTTAGTAGACTTTAAATTAGAGTTTGGGAAAGATAGTGAAGGAAATATAATATTAGCGGATGAGGTATCTCCTGATACTTGTAGACTTTGGGATGTAGACACAAATGAAAAATTAGATAAAGACAGATTCAGAAGAAATCTTGGAGATTTAGTACAAGGTTATGAAGAAGTTCTTGCTAGAATGAGCAACTAGGAGGACATTTTATGTGTGGTATAGTAGGGATTTATTCAAATAAAGATATAGCTAAAGAATTATATTACTCTTTATATTCAATTCAACATAGAGGCCAAGAAAGTTGTGGAATGGCAATATCTAATGATAACAATATAAATTATAAAAAAGATATGGGCTTAGTTGGAGATGTATTTAAAGAAAATGAACTAGCAAATTTAAAAGGAAATATAGGTATAGGGCATGTTAGATATTCAACAGCTGGAGGAAGCCATTTAGCAAACTGTCAACCGCTTGTTGGAAGATGTAGAAAAAGAGAATTAGCTTTAGCTCATAACGGAAATCTAGTAAATGCAAATTACTTAAGAGATATGCTAGAAGAAGATGGATATATGTTTCAAGCAAATTCTGACACAGAAGTGATTTTATATATATTAGCTAGATACTATAAAGGAGATATAGTAGAAAGTATAAAAATAACTATGGACTATATAAAGGGAGCATACTCTCTTGTAATAATGGGAGAAGATGAGTTAGTAGCAGTTAGAGATCCACATGGATTTAGACCTCTAGTATTAGGTAAAAAAGGTGATGAGTATATATTTGCTTCAGAAAATTGTGCAATAGATATACTTGGTGGAGAAGTAATAAGAGATGTTGAACCTGGTGAAATAATAGTTGCAAAAGATGGTAAACTTAAATCTTATTTCTACTCTGAAAATTATAAACCAGTTAAGAAAAGTTGTATATTTGAACATATTTACTTTGCAAGAAATGATGCAACTATAGATAATGTAAATGCATATGACTTTAGAGTTAAATGTGGAGAAGTATTAGCTAAAGATGAGGATATAAAAGCTGATATAGTAGTACCAGTTCCTGATTCAGGATGGGCAGGAGCAGTAGGTTATTCTAATGAAAGTAAACTTCCTTTAAGTGAAGGCCTAGTTAAAAATAGATATGTAGGTAGAACATTTATAAAACCTACTCAAGAAGAAAGAGAAATAGGGGTTAAGATAAAATTAAATCCATTATCAAATGTAGTAAAAGGTAAATCTATAGTTTTAGTCGATGATTCTGTAGTTAGAGGAACAACTTCTAAACTAATAGTAAAATCACTTAGAGATGCAGGTGCTAGTGAAATTCACTTAAGAATAACATCTCCTCCAGTACAGTACTCTTGTTACTATGGTATAGATACACCACATCGCTCAAACCTAATAGCTTCAGGTAATGATGTAGAGTATATTAGAGAATATATAGGGTGTGATTCTTCAAAATTCTTAGATATAGATTTAATGATAGAAGCTACAGAAAATAAAGCTACTTTTTGCAAAGCTTGCTTTGATGGAGATTATCCAGTTAAGAAATTAGATAGGGAGGAACTACTTTCATGTTAACATACAAACAATCAGGTGTAGATATAGACGAGGGAAACAGAGCAGTAGATCTTATAAAAGGGAAAATAAAATCTACTTATGATAATAATGTAATAGGTGATTTAGGAAACTTTAGTGGACTATATAGCCTAAAGGGATTTGTAGGCATGGAAGAACCAGTTTTACTTTCTTCTACTGATGGAGTTGGTACTAAATTAAGATTAGCTCAAATGATGGATAAGCATGATACAGTAGGGATAGATTTAGTTGCAATGTGTGTCAATGATTTAATATGTCAAGGCGCTAAACCATTATTCTTTTTAGATTATATCGCTACTGGAAAACTAGTTGCAGAAAATATAGATCAAATAGTTGGTGGTATAGTAGATGGATGTAAAATGGCAGGATGTGCGTTAATAGGTGGAGAAACTGCTGAGATGCCAGGAATGTATGCTGAAGATGATTATGATTTAGCAGGATTTTCTGTTGGTATAGCAGATAAGGCGAAGATAGTTTCAGGTCAAAATGTTAAATCAGGGGATGTTTTAATAGGGATATCATCAAGTGGGGTACACAGTAACGGATACTCTTTCATAAGAAAAATATTCTTAGATACATATAACTATAACCTAGATCAATATATAGAAGAATTAGGAATGACTTTAGGAGAAGCTTTATTAACTCCAACAAAAATATACGTTAAGTTAGTATTAGATTTATTAAAACGATATGATATAAAATCGATAGCTCATATAACTGGTGGTGGAGTTATAGAAAATATACCAAGAGTTATACCTAAAGGTTTAGGAATAGATATAAATAAAAATTCTTGGGAAAAGCCAGCAATATTTAAAGTAATAGAAAGCTTCAATGCTATAGATGAAAGAGAACTACATAAGAGTTTTAATATGGGAATCGGATTAGTTATGGTAGTTGAAAAAGATAAAGCTAAAGAAGTAGTTAATTTTATAAATAATAGAGAAGAAGAAATACATGTAGATGCAAAATATACTGAATTAATGAAAGATAGGGCTTATATAATAGGTGAAGTTGTTGATACTCATGAAGGAGTAAATTTATGTTAAACATTGGAGTTTTAATATCTGGTGGAGGTACAAATTTACAAGCTATTATAGATGAAACAAAATCAGGTGGAATAAATGGTACAGTAAAGCTTGTTATTTCAAATAAAGAAAATGCCTATGGTTTAGAAAGGGCTAGACTAAGCAAAATTAAAGCAGTTTATGAAACTGATGAAGATAAAATAATAGGACTATTAAAAGAAAATAACATAGATTTAATAGTTTTAGCAGGATATTTAAAAATAATAACTCCTAAATTTGTGGATGAATTTAGAAATAAAATAATAAATATTCATCCATCGTTAATACCTTCTTTCTGTGGAAAGGGGTATTACGGTGAAAAGGTACACCAAGGTGTTATAGATTATGGTGCGAAGGTAACTGGAGCTACAGTACATTTTGTAGATGAGGGAGCAGATACTGGAGCAATAATAATGCAAGAAGCTGTAAATGTAGAACAAGATGATGATGCAAAGTCTCTTGCAAAAAGAGTTTTAGAAGTTGAACATAGAATTTTAAAAGAAAGTATAAGATTGTTCTGTGAAAATAAATTAAGTATTCAGGGTAGGAGAGTGTTTATAAATGAGTAAAAGAGCATTAATAAGTGTGACAGATAAAAGTGGAGTAGTTGAATTTGCTAGAGAATTAAACAATCTAGGATATGAAGTTATATCTACTGGTAATACATTTAAGATACTAAAAGAGAATGGGGTAAATGCAATAACAATTGACGAAGTTACAAAATTCCCAGAAATGCTAGACGGAAGAGTTAAGACATTAAATCCATATATACATGGTGGAATACTTTATAAAAGAGATGAAAAATCTCATGTGGATACTGTAAATGAATACAATATAGGTTCTATAGATTTAGTAGTAGTTAACTTATATGATTTTGAAGGAACTTTAAAGGCTGGAAAAAGCCATGAAGAAATGATAGAAAACATAGATATAGGTGGGCCATCTATGATACGTTCTGCTGCTAAAAACTATAAAGATGTAACAATAATAGTTGATGTAGCTGATTATGACACTATAATAGAAAAACTAAAAAATAATGAGTTAACTTTAGAAGATAGAAAAAGGCTAGCTTATAAGGCATTCTCAACTACAGCAAGATATGATGCTCTTATATCTACTTATTTTGCTAATGAAGTAGGTGATAAGTACCCAGAAATACTTAATTTAACTTTCCAAAAGGAACAAACTTTAAGATATGGAGAAAATCCACATCAAGCAGGTATTTTATATAGCCAACCAAATGCGAAAAATCCAATATTAAATTATGAACAATTAAACGGAAAAGAACTTTCTTTTAATAATATAAATGATTTACATGGATGCTTAGAAGTTATGAGAGAATTTAAAGATAGTGAAGAAGTTGTTTCAGTAGCTATAAAACATACCAATCCATGTGGAGTAGGAATTGGAGCTAATGCTTTAGAAGCTTATACAAAATGTTATGAAGCTGATACAGTTTCAATATTTGGTGGAATAGTAGGGATAACTTCAACAGTAGATGTTGAAACTGCTAAGAAGTTAAATGAAATATTCCTAGAAATAGTAGTAGCTTATGATTTTACAGAAGAAGCTTTAGATGTTTTAAGACAAAAGAAAAACTTAAGGGTATTAAAATTAGCTAAAATAGAAGAGAGTTTACAACCATACGATATGAAGTATTTAGATGGTAAGTTATTAATACAAGATAAAAATAATGTATTAGCTGATAAGTATGAAACAGTAACAAAAGTAAAACCTTCTGAAGAGCAACTTAGAGATATGGAATTTGGTATGAAAATAGTTAAAAACATGAAATCAAATGCCATAGTTATAGTTAAAGATGGTCAAACTTTAGCATCAGGATGTGGTCAAACATCAAGAATATGGGCACTTAAAAATGCCTTAGAAAATAACAAAGATAAAGATTTCAAAGGTGCAGTGCTTGCTTCAGATGCATTCTTCCCATTTGATGATTGTGTTACATTAGCTAATGAATATGGAATAAGTGCGGTAGTTCAACCAGGTGGTTCAATAAAAGACCAAGATTCAATAGATGCTTGTGACAAATATGAAATGACAATGGTGTTTACAGGAACAAGACACTTTAAACACTAGGGGGTAAATTATGAAAATATTAATTGTAGGCGGTGGTGGAAGGGAACATGCCATAGCTTGGAAATTAAGTAAAGAAAATAATGTTGAAAAAATCTATTGTGCTCCAGGTAATGCAGGGATAGCCAAAGTTGCACAATGTGTAAATATAAGTGATAGCGATATAGAAAATTTAGTAAAGTTTGCAAAAGAAAATAACATAGATTTAACTGTAGTTGGACCAGAAGTTCCTCTTGTAAATGGTATAGTAGATGAATTTGAAAAAGAAGGACTTAAAATATTTGGACCAAACAAAGAATGTTCTACATTTGAGGGAAGTAAATCATTTTCTAAAGACTTTATGATAAGACATAATATACCAACTGCTAAATATAAAGAATATACAAATTTAGATGAAGCTATAAGCGAAATCGATAGTTTTGGATATCCAGTGGTCATAAAAGCTGATGGGTTGGCAGCTGGAAAAGGTGTTGTAATACCAGAAAATAGAGAAGATGCTATAAATACTTTAAAGGAAATGATGAGTGATAAAAAGTTTGGAAGTGCTGGAGAAAAGATAGTAGTAGAAGAGTTTTTATCAGGTATTGAAACTTCTATATTAGCATTTGTAGATAACGATACAATAGTTCCTATGGTAAGTGCTAAAGATCACAAGAAAGTATACAATTTTGAAAAAGGTCCAAATACAGGAGGAATGGGTACTTTTTCTCCAAGTGAAATCTATACAGATGAGTTGTCTAAAGAAATAAGCGAGAAAGTATTAAATAGAACTTTAGAAGGTTTCAAAAAAGATAATTTAAATTATAAAGGAGTATTATTTATAGGACTTATGATAACTGAAGATGGTCCAAAGGTACTTGAATATAATGTAAGATTTGGAGATCCTGAAACTCAATCTGTTTTATTCAGATTAGAAACTGACTTACATAAAATAATGGAAGCTATATTAGATAACAAATTAAAAGATATAGAAATTAATTATAAAAAAGAAGAAGCTGTTTGTGTAATGCTTACATCAGGTGGATACCCAGAAGATTATGAAAAAGGTAAAGTGATAACTGGTCTTGAAGATTTAGATGAAGATATAGTTGTATTTCATAGTGGAACTAAGATGTTAGACGGAAACTTAGTTACTAATGGTGGTAGAGTTATAGGAATAACAACAAGTGCAGGCAGTGTAGAAGAAGCTGCTAAAAAGGTATATAAAAATATAGAGAAAATAAACTTTGAAGGAATGCATTATAGAACTGATATAGGGATTAAGTTTTGTGAAGAAATATCTTTCTAAGTATGAATCTTAAAATCAGATAAAATAGTTAGGGATTTAATTAAAAAATAGATTTTATGGCTTAAATAATAAAATTTAAGTCATAAAATCTGACTTATAATAAGTGACTCGTTACCAGGTTGTTTAAATCATATATTTGAGCAATGTGTTAACGAGCTACCTAGTTAGTATTGTCATTTTAATTATATAAAAAGGGAGAAAAGATATGTTAAGTACTATAAGTTTAGAGTCAAGTGTTAGAAGAATATTAGTTGAAAAAAGACAAGGATTTGACCTTGAAGCTAAATCTTTAAAAAAGGATTTAATAGAAAGTTTACACATAGATACTATAGAAAACGTAAGAATTTTAAATAGATATGACATAGAAGGAATAGATGGAGAAGTATATGAAAATGCAGCAAAAACAATATTTTCAGAGCCTAACTTAGATATTGTTTATCATGAAACACTAGAGTTTAATGAAGGGGAAAGAGTATTTGCTATAGAATATCTTCCAGGTCAATATGATCAAAGAGGAGATTGGGCAGCTCAATGTATACAAATAGTAAATGAAGGTAATAGACCAGAAATAAATACTGCTAAATTATATATATTAACAGGAAACATAACAGATGAACAGTTTGATAAAATAAAAGATTATATAATAAATCCAGTTGATAGTAGAGAAGCTTCTTTAGAAAAACCAGAAAGTTTAAAGATGGAAACAGAAATTCCTACAGAAGTAGAAATATTAGATGGATTTATAGATTTAAATGAAGAAGGGTTAAAAGTATTTTTAAAGAATAACGGACTTGCTATGACATTAGGGGATTTAGCTCATGTTCAAGGATATTTTAAAAATACTGAAAAGAGAAATCCTACAATAACAGAGATAAAAGTATTAGATACTTATTGGTCAGATCACTGTAGACATACGACATTCATGACTGAAATAGAAGATGTAAAAATAGAAAGTGGTAAGTACACAGATATAATAAAAGAAGCTTATGATATGTATCTTGAATCAAGAAAAAATGTTTATGTAGATAGACAAAAAGATATATGCTTAATGGATATAGCAACTATAGCTATGAAAGAATTAAGAAAACAAGGTAAATTAGAAGATTTAGATGTAAGTGAAGAAATAAATGCTTGTAGTATAAATGTTGATGTTGAAATAGATGGAAAAGTAGAGCCATATTTAGTAATGTTCAAAAATGAAACGCACAACCATCCAACAGAAATAGAACCATTTGGTGGAGCTGCAACTTGTTTAGGTGGAGCAATAAGAGACCCATTATCAGGAAGAAGTTATGTATATCAAGCAATGAGAGTAACAGGAAGTGCAGATCCAAGAACAACTTTAGAAGATACATTGCCAGGTAAGCTTATGCAAAGAAAAATAACTACTGAGGCTGCTCATGGATATAGTTCATATGGTAACCAAATAGGACTTACAACTGGTCAAGTTGCAGAAGTTTATGATGAAGACTTCGTTGCAAAGAGAATGGAAATCGGTGCAGTAATAGCTGCAGCTCCTAAAGAAAATGTAGTAAGAGAAGTTCCACAAAATGGTGACATAGTTATACTTCTTGGAGGAAAAACAGGAAGGGATGGATGTGGAGGAGCTACAGGTTCATCTAAAGAGCATAGCGAAGAATCAATACTTACTTGTAGCGCAGAAGTTCAAAAAGGAGATGCACCAAATGAGAGAAAGATACAAAGATTCTTCAGAAATAAAGAAGTAGCACAAATGATAAAAAGATGTAATGACTTCGGAGCAGGTGGAGTATGTGTTGCTATAGGAGAAGTTGCAGATAGCTTAGATATAAATCTAGATTTAGTTCCTAAAAAATATGATGGACTTGATGGAACTGAAATAGCTATATCAGAATCGCAAGAACGTATGGCAGTAGTTATAAATGCTTCTAATAAAGATAAATTCATAGACTTAGCAAGACAAGAAAACTTAGAGGCAACTCATGTAGCTACAGTAACTGATACTGGATATATGAGAATGTTCTGGAATGGTAAAGCAATAGTTAATATGAGTAGAGATTTCATAGAAACAAATGGAGTTAAACAAACTACTAAAGTTCATGTTGATAAAGTTAACGAAGAAAGCACATTCTTTGAAAGTGAGTTAAAAGAAAGAGAAAGAGAACTAGCGATAGAAGAAGATATAAAAGATAAATTTATGGAAGTATTATCAGACTTAAATGTTTGTTCTAAAAAAGGATTAGTAGAAAGATTTGATAATACAATAGGTTCAAATACTGTACTTATGCCATTTGGTGGTAAGTATCAAGCAACAGAAGCTCAAGGTATGGTAGCAAAAATACCAGTACTTGGTGGAGAAACTAATACTTCAACAATAATGACATATGGATATAACCCTAAAATAGGAAAATGGAGCCCATTCCACGGTGCATTATATGCAGTAGTTGAATCTGTGTGTAAAGCTGTGGCTATTGGGGGTAAATATGATTCGATAAGACTTACTTTACAAGAGTATTTCGAAAAACTTGGGGATAACCCTACAAAATGGGGTAAACCATTTGCAGCACTTTTAGGTGCATATTATGCTCAAAGTAAACTTGGGATACCTGCAATAGGTGGAAAAGACAGTATGTCAGGAACATTTAAAGATATAGATGTACCACCAACATTAGTATCATTTGCTGTGGATACTGTGAATGCAGAATATGTAGTATCACAAGAATTCAAGAAAACTAATTCACAAGTTGTAATGTTATCAACAGATAGATTAGAAAATGATGTAGTTGACTTTGAAATGTTAAAGAAAAACCTAGATAAAGTAACAGAACTTATACACAATAAACAGGTATTATCAACATATGCACTTGGATTTGGTGGTATAGGGGAAGCTATAAGTAAAATGGCATTTGGTAATAGAATAGGATTTAAGTTTAATGAAGGTGTAGAAGATTTATTTAAACCGAACTATGGAAATATAGTACTTGAATTAGCAAGTGAAGATTTAAGTTTATTAGATGGATATAACTATATAGTACTAGGGTCTACAACAGAAGAACAAAGTATAATAATAGAAAATGAAGAAATATCATTAGAAGAATTATATAATGCTCATTGTGAAACACTAGAGCCTATATTCCCAACTAAGTCAGTAGATATAAAAGAAAAGATAGAGACTATAAACTTTATATCTCAAGGTGAGGCTAAAAAATCATCTATAACTATAGCAAAACCAAGAGTATTCATACCAACGTTCCCTGGAACAAACTGTGAATACGACTTACAAAGAGCTTTTGAAAAAGCAGGAGCAAACACAAATATAGAAGTATTTAAGAACTTAACATATAAAGATATAGAAGACTCTATAGAAACTATAGTTAAACAAATACGTAAGTCACAAATAATAATGTTACCAGGAGGGTTCAGTGCAGGTGATGAGCCAGATGGTTCAGCTAAGTTTATGGCCACAGTATTTAGAAATCCTAAAGTCGCTGAAGCTGTTAATGAATTCTTAACTAAGCAAGATGGATTAATGCTAGGGATATGTAACGGATTCCAAGCACTTATAAAACTTGGATTAGTTCCATATGGTGAAATAAGAGAAACTACAGTTGATGCACCTACATTAACTTATAATAACATAGGTAGACATCAATCTAAGATAGTTAGAACAAGAATAGCATCGAATAAATCTCCATGGCTTAAAGCTACAGAAGTTGGAGATACTCACAGTATAGCAATATCTCATGGAGAAGGTAAATTTGTTGCTAGTGAAGAAGTTATGAGACAGTTAATAGCTAATGGTCAAATAGCTACTCAGTATGTAGATTTCAATGATAATGCTACGTATGATATAGATTTTAATCCAAATGGTTCAACTTATGCAGTTGAAGGTATAACAAGTGCTGATGGTAGAATATTTGGTAAGATGGGCCACTCTGAGAGAATAGGAGAGCATGTTATAAAGAATATAATAGGTGAAAAGGATCAAAAGATATTTGAATCTGGAGTAAATTACTTTAAATAAGAATCAAGAAAAGAATAGTATATTGATTTAAAAGAATAGTATATTGATTTATCAATATGCTATTCTCAGAACGTAGACAAAGTCTACGTTCTTTTATTGTATTAGGAATACCACAGGTTATACCTGTGGTTCTAAAAAGCTTTTAGCTATGAGTAAAAATAAAAAACCTCCATAAAATTATAGTAGGTTTGCCGACCAATACTATAAAATTTAAGGAGGTGTGTCCTGTTATGGACAATAATAGTTTAGCACATAGTAAATGGAATTGTAAATATCATATAGTTTTTGCACCAAAGTATAGAAGGCAAATTATTTATGGAAAAATAAAAGCAGATATTGGAGTAATATTAAGAAAACTTTGTGATCATAAAGGTGTTGAAATAATTGAAGCAAATGCATGTAAAGATCATATACACATGCTGGTAAGTATACCACCAAAACTTAGTGTAGCTCAATTTATGGGGTATTTGAAAGGTAAAAGTTCATTAATGATATTTGATAGACATGCCAATTTAAAATACAAATATGGCAATAGGCAGTTTTGGTGTAAAGGATATTATGTTGATACAGTTGGAAGAAATAAAAAAGTAATTGAAGAGTATATAAAAAATCAAATTCAAGAAGATATAATTCATGAACAAATGAGTTTAAAAGAATATATTGACCCGTTTACGGGTGAGCCGGTAAAAAAAGCAAAAAAATAAGCACCTTTAGGTGCAGCCAGTAATAGCATGCGGTTGGCAAACTGTTCAGTGTGCGAGTAGCACAGCCAGAAACAAAGCCTTATAGGCGTAGAGCAAACCACCCGTTTTACGGGTGGTTATGATTAGCAGGTGGGATATTATATACTATAGGAGCTATTATATATGGACTTAAATCTAAGGCATTAAGATTTAAAAATTTAGGATTTCATGAGATATTTCATATTTTTATTCTTTTAGGAAGTTTATGCCACTATATAGCAGTATTTGAATATGTAATATAAAATAAGTTAATATAAATAATGTACCCTGTCGGTAAAGTCGACGGGGTATTTTTATAGATAAATAAAATGATATATAATACTAATTTGATATTAAATATTAGGGTAAAATTATATAAATTGTAAAATTTAAAATAAATATTAAAAATATCAAGGGGTATTTTATGAAATATAGAACGAAAAGAGGAAGTGTAGGTAGACCACTGGTAATAAAAAAGCTAAAAAGACCAGAAGGTACAATAACCATAAGATATAAAAAGATAAGAGAAAATAGGTTTGCTAAAGATATTATAAATATGATAAATGATGGAAAAAAATATGATGAGATAGCAAAAAATTTAGGTATTACAAAACAAGAAGTAATAACAATAAACCAAAATAATACACTGAGACATGGAAGTAAAATTAATAAAGCAAATATAAAGGATATGATAAACTTAGGGCTTACGACTAAAGAAATAAGTAAAATATATAGATGTAAGGAAAGTGCTGTAATAGCAATTTTAAGAAATATAGACTTAAAGAACAATATAAAATATGAAAAGGAAATAGATATTTCTATAAGTTTTAGAGATATGCTTAATAAAGGATTTAATTTTAATGATATATCTAAAGAGTTAAATATAAAGAGGTATAATCTTTTTAGTGTTTATAATAAATACTTTAAAGTATATAGTAGTGAAGTTATTGACTTTGATATTATTGATAAGCTTTTAAATATTAAATTGAATTATAGTGATATATCAAGATTTTATAATATACCTAAAGAGTATTTAATGATGATTATAAAGATGAATGAAGAACATAAACTTGAAAGAAGTAAGAAGAAGGAAAAGAAAGTTATAATAGATGAAGAAGATATATTAACGAAGTCTTATAAGGCAAGTGATATAGATTTTTATTCTAGTAAATATATTAGATAGACATTGATATATTAAATAATTATATTATTGTTTAATATATCAACTTTTTATGCAAAAAATATATTTTTTCTACAAGTTATAATAAAAAATTATTAATATACAAAAAAATATAAAGTATAATATTATTAATAATAAATAATACCAAATTATTAAATACAGATAAATATTATTAGGGGATAGGAATAGAATTTTATTATTATAAAGGGGTACATCAATGTTAAAAGTAAATATATTAAAGTATTTAAATGATAAAACTGAAAACTATATTAAAGATAAGAATAATGAGGAATATACTGCTCAATATATATCAGATATATTTGGTGTAAAAAGAAATACTATTAGTCATTATATAAACCAAATGATTGATGAAGGAAAAGTTATAAAAATAAATACAAGACCAGTATATTTTTTTCACAAAGATAGCTTTGAAAGAAGATTTTTTAAAATATCCAAGAATACGTTTTCTAGTATTGAAGAATTATTTAATGAATATAGTGAAGATGAGAATAAAGATGATATTTTTAAAGAATTGATTGGATATAATGGTAGTTTAAGTGAATCAATAGACAAAATAAAAACATCAGTACTTTATCCAACTGAAAATGGTTTACCGATTATGTTAAGTGGACCAACTGGGGTAGGAAAAAGTTTTATTGCAGATCTTATTTATAAATATAGTATAGAACAAGGTGTAATAAAAAAAGATGCACCGTTTATAATATTTAATTGTGCTCAATATTATAATAATCCAGAATTATTATCGAGTAACTTATTTGGTTATGTAAAAGGAGCATTTACAGGAGCTGATAAAAGTAAAGCAGGTATGATTGAAGCTGCAAACGGGGGAATATTATTTTTAGATGAAGTACATAGATTAAATAGTGAAGGTCAAGAAAAATTATTTACTTTTATGGATAAAGGTTTAGTAAGACGGATGGGTGAAACTGATGGATGGCATAAATCAAATGTACGTTTAGTTTTTGCAACAACAGAATCTCTTTCTGAAAATTTCTTAGAAACTTTTTTAAGAAGAGTACCTATAACAATTAATATACCTGGATTAAATGATAGAGATATTTTAGAAAAAATGCAGTTTGTGTATACATTTTTAATAAATGAATCAAAAACATTAAATAAAGATATAATTATATCTCAAAGAGCATTAGATATATTAGCATCATATAGTTATAAAGGTAATGTTGGTGAACTAAAAAATACTATTAAATATATATGTGCATACTCTTATTCTAAAAATATTACATCAGATAAGATAACAATAAAGTTAAAGGATTTACCAGAAACATTTTTAAGAGATGCATCTATTATAGGTGAATCTAAAATAAAAAAGAAAGGTGATATATTAATATCACCTAATTCTAATTATAATGAATTATTTTTTTCAAATATTAATTCAAATAATGAAATTAAAGATTTATATAGAAATATTTTTACCTTATATAGAAAGTATAAAGATAATAATGATAAAGAACAATTTGAAAAAAATATATTTTTAGAAATTAATTCTTTTATAGATAAAATAATATTTGATAAGTCTAAAATTAATGAAAATATAATGCTGCAATTTATTATTTCATCGTTACAAGATGTATTTAAATATATAGAAAATAATTATAATATAAGGCTAAATGCAAACTGTGTATATACTATGGCATATTTTATTTATTCAAAAGGATATGAGAATATTAAATTTAACAAAGATGAAGAAAAATTAATTGATAAAATTTATAAATATGCACTAGATAATAATAAAGAAGAATTTAAATTAGTTTCTAAGTTATCAAGTTTAATGGATAGTAAAATGGATGTTAATTTACAAAAGGAAGATGAAATTTTCATTTCTTTTTACTTTAAAAGTTTAAAAGTTTTTCAAGATAAGAAAACTATAAAATCAGTAATATTAGCACATGGATATTCTACTGCAAGTAGTATAAGTAGTGTGGCTAATAGAATTTTAGAAAGTAATCTATTTGAAGCTTTTGATATGCCGATAGATATTTCTGTGAAAGAAATTGGAGAAAGGCTAATTGAATATATAAATAGAACTGATATTACTAAAGGTCTTATAATTCTAGTTGATATGGGATCTTTAAAAGATATTCATAATCAAATAAAAGATTATATTAATTATCCTATAGCTATAATCAATAATGTTTCAACACAAATAGCATTGTACATCGGAAGTTTATTAAATAAAGATTTATATATAGAGGAAGTTATTGAGAAAGTTAAAGAGTATAATGAAACTGAATATAAGATAATATATCCAGAAAAAGTTAAAGAAAAAGCTATAATAACTTCATGTATTACAGGTATAGATACATCTAAACAGATACAAAAATTACTAGAAAAAAGTATTCCTAAGGAATTAGGAATAAACATTGTAGCTTGTGATTATGCAAGACTTAAAAATGATGGTGTAAAAGATACATTGTTCCAAATGTATGATGTACTAGCTATAATAAGTACACTAGACCCTGAAGTGAGTGATATAAATTATATATCATTAGATGATTTGATTTCAGGTCGTGGTGAAGAACAGATGAAAAAGATATTTAATCTTGTAGCAGATGAAAATACTATTATTACTATAAATAACAATTTAGTACGTAACTTATCTTTAGAAACTATTGTTAGTTCAGTTACTATATTAGATAGTAATAAAATTTTAGAAAATGTTGAAAAATGCTTAAATGAGTTAGAAATTCTTATAGGTAAAAGAATACCTAATGATAAAAAAGTAACTTTATATATACATATAAGTTGCCTTGTTGAAAGACTTATTCGTAAAGTTCCTATAGAAAATTATAATAATCTTGACACTTTTATACAGTGTCAAGAAAATATGATAAAAAATATAAAAAAAGCCTTTAGTGGGATTGAGGAAACATATAATGTCAAAATCAACATAGAAGAGGTTGGTTATGTATATGATATTATAACCGCTAAAACAGAAGCTTTAAATGAATTTTAATAAAAAACTATTGAGCGTGCCACTAAGTTGGCACGCTTTTTGCTTTATATAAAGTTAAGAAAATAATAGGAAGGAGGAATAGATATGGTAAAGATATTACTTGCTTCTCATGGGGACTTAGCATATGGAGTGTATAGCTCTTTAAAGATAATCATGGGAGAACAAAAAAATATAGATACATTATGTGCTTATAAAGAAGAAGACTTTGATTTAAAGAAAGAAGTATCTAATATATTTGATAATTTATCAAATGAAGATGAATTAATAGTTGTTACTGATATATTTGGTGGTAGCATTAATAATGAGTTTATGAATTATATAGAAAGAGATAACTTTCATCTAATATGTGGACTTAACTTGCCTTTATTAATGGAGTTAATACTTATTCAAGATGATAAAAACATAACAGAAAAAATAAAGAATGCTTTAAATATGTCAAAAGAAACTATTAAATACTGTAATGAAGCTGTAACATTGTTAGCTTTAGAAGATGATGCATTTTAAAAAATTATATTTCAATAAACTAGGGAGGTAAAATATGATTAAGTTATTAAGAGTAGACCATAGATTACTACATGGACAAGTAGCATTTTCATGGACACAGTTTTTAGGAGCAGATTGTATATTAATTGCAAATGACTCACTTATGCAAGATGAACTTCGTAAAACAACGATAAAATTAGCAAAACCACAAGGTGTAAAGGTTGTTATGAAAAATATACAAGATTCTATAGATGCTATAAATAGCGGAGTTACTGATAAATATAAATTATTTGTTGTTGTAGAATCAATAGAAGATGCAAATAGGCTTGCTAAAGGTACTAATAAATTTACAGAAATTAACCTTGGAGGGATTAAATCTAGGGAAGGTACAAGAAATATCTCTAAAGCAATAAATGTTACTCCAGAGGAAGAAGAAACATTAAAAGAGTTAATTAACTCAGGAATTATAGTTGAAATTAGACAAATACCAAATGATCAAAAAATATTAGCACAGAATGTATTAAAATAATAATTTAAAGGGGAGTTAGATTATGTTAACGGCTATATTACTTGGATTGGTAGCTATGTTTGCCAATGCAGAATACTTATTGGGAACATCTTTACTATCAAGACCTATTATTACAGGTGTTTTAACTGGTCTTGTATTAGGCGATTTACAATCAGGACTAGTATTAGGGGCAACTTTAGAGCTTGCATTTATAGGAGCATTTTCAATAGGAGCAGCAATACCACCAGAAATTATTTCAGGCGCAATACTAGGTACTGCATTTGCTATTACAACTGGACAAGGTCCAGAAGTTGCATTAGCATTAGGAGTTCCAATAGCAGCATTAGCACTAGTAATAAAAAATGCTTGTATGATATTTATACTACCACTATTTGTACATAAAGCAGATAAATATGCAGAAAAGGGAGATTGTTCTGGAGTAGAAAGAATGCATTTATTAGGGGGATTCTTTTCAGTTAACCTACCTATAGGATTAATAGTATTTTTATCGTACTTATTAGGATCTTCATCTATTGAAAAAATATTAAATGTTATACCTAGTTTTATACAAAATGGTCTAGCAATATCTACAGGATTATTGCCAGCATTAGGATTTGCATTATTAGTTAAAATGATTATAAATAAAAAAGTTGCAGTATTTTATTTCTTAGGATTTGCATTATCAGTATATCTAAACATACCTATAACAGGAATTGCAATCTTTGGAGTAATATTAGCAGTTATTTTAGTAAATTTAAATAAGCCAGCTCAAGTTGCTATAGTAGGAGGTAATGATGATGACGACGACTTCTAAAGAAAATAAAATTTTAAATGCTCAAGGTGATAAAAATATAACTAAGAAGGATTTAATGAAAGTATTTTGGAGATCATTTACGATGGAATGGTCTTGGAACTATGAAAGACAATCAAATATGTCTTATACATATGCAATGATACCAATAATTAACAAATTATATAAAACTACTAAAGATAAATCTGATGCACTAAAGAGACATTTAGAATTCTTCAATACAACTCCACATATATCAACTTTAATGCTAGGTATATCAACAGCAATGGAAGAAATTAATGCAAAATCAGATGGTTTTGATACTTCATCAATAAATAATGTAAAAGTAGGTCTTATGGGACCATTAGCAGGTATAGGAGATTCATTCTTTTGGGGAACTCTTAGAGTAATTGCAACAGGTATAGGTACATCTTTAGCATTACAAGGAAACATATTAGGTCCAATATTATTTTTACTTGTATTTAATGTACCTCATATACTAGTTAGATATTTATTTATGTTCTGGGGATATAAGTTAGGTGCAGGAGTATTAGATAAAATACAAAAATCAGGATTAATGGAATCATTAACATATGGGGCAGCTATACTAGGCTTAATGGTAATTGGAGGTATGACAGCAGAGATGGTAGCAGTAAATATACCACTTAGTATAGGTAGTGGAGATAGTGCTATGCCAGTTGCAGATATACTTAATGGAATTGTTCCTGGAATCTTATCACTTGGATTTACAGGATTTATATATATGCTATTAGGTAAAGGATTTAAAACAAGTACGATACTAGTAATAATAGCATTAATAGGAATCTTAGGTGCATTCTTTGGAGTATTAGCATAGGGGGATAACTATGACAGAAACAATGTTTACTTATATAAATGAGGAATATGAAACTAATAAAAGTGTATTAAAAAACAGAAAAAAAAATTTAAATGAGTTTATAAAATTAACAAAAAATAAAAAGTATGATGAGTGGGTAGTTTTAGCTACCGGCTCATCAGCAAATGCAGTTGAATGCGCAAAATATTACGTAGAAAAAATATTAAAAATTAATATTGAGATGAAGATGCCTTTTGTATTTAGTAACTACAGCACAAGTATAAATGAAAATGCATTATATATAGGTGTTACTCAGGGTGGACATAGTTTTTCAACTATTGAGGCATTAAAAAAAGTTAATAATACTAATGCGAATGTTGTTTCTTTAACTGCAAACTTAAATAGTGAAGTTTGTGAACTTTGCAATGCTGTTATTGATATTGGATGCGGTAAAGAAAAAGTTGGATATGTAACAAAAGGTTTTAGTGCTACAGTTTTAACATTCATGCTTATGGGATTAGAATTAGCATATGAAAATAATATTATTACTGAATTAAAATACAATGAAGAGTTATGTAAATTTGAAGAGGCTATAAATAATATTGAGAATATTATTAAAAAATCTTTACATTGGTATGAGGATAAGAAAAATGAATTAATTGATTCACAGAAAATGGTATGTATAGGGTATGGTCCTGGATACGGAGTTGCAAGAGAAGCAGATACCAAAATAACTGAAACAGTTAGAATACCTATGAGTGGACATGAACTTGAAGAATATATGCATGGACCTTACTTATCATTATCAAATAAAGATCATATTATATTTATAGAAACTAAAAATGAACTAGAATATAGACAATCAAAACTAAGACTATATTTAAGTGAGTATACTGATTATACTTATAAAATTACATATAAAAATTATAGCGATAATAATAGAGATTTACCACTTGGAGTAGATATTGATGAATTAATAAGTCCATTGCTATTTGCAATACCAATTCAAATATTATCTTATTTTCTTGCAGAAGATAAAGGAAATAATTTAAATAAAAAAATATTTGAAGACTTTGATGATAAATTAAAAAGTAAAATATAACAATATTATAGAGGGGGAGAGTTTAAATGTTAAAATTTAAGGAAGATGAATATAGAAATAGTATGAAGTTAATATGTGAAGCAAGAGTTGATGCTGAAAGAGCAGCAGATGAATTAAGTAAGAGGGGTTATAAAAATATTTTCTTTACAGCTGTTGGTGGAAGTTTAGCACCAATGATGGCAATAGGAGAGATGGCAAAACAAATAACTACACTACCTGTATTTATAGAGCAAGCAGCAGAATTATTATTAAGAGGACATAAGAGCTTAGGTAAAGATTCAGTTGTAGTTACAATGTCTAAATCAGGAGACACTAAAGAAACTGTTGAAATAGCACAGTGGTGTAAAGAACAAGGTATAACAGTAGTTTGTTTAACAAAAAATCCAGAATCTCCATTAGCACAGTCTAGTGAATACTTAATACCAATGAGACATGAAAATGGAGTTGAATATGAGTACATGCTATTATACTGGTTATTCTTCAGAATGTTAAATAATAATGGTGATTTTGAAGAATATAGTGAATTTGCAGACCAACTTGAAAAATTACCTGAAAATTTATTAAAAGCTAAAGCTAAATTTGACCCAGTAGCAGCACAAATAGCTAAGAATTACTATAAAGAGCCATACATGATGTGGATAGGAGGAGGAGAAACTTGGGGTGAAACATACTTATTCGCTATGTGTTTATTAGAAGAAATGCAATGGTTAAGAACTAAGTCTGTAACTTCTGCAGAATTCTTCCATGGAACTTTAGAATTAGTTGAAGATGATGTTTGTGTATTCTTAGTTAAAGGGGAAGGTAAGTGTAGACCGATAGATGATAGAGTTGAAAGATTTGTTGAAAAGTACACTAATAAATTCACTGTAATAGATAGTAAAGATTATGAATTAGAAGGTATAGATGATAAGTTCCGTTGGATATTAGCTCCAACTATAATTTCAACACTTTTAGTAGACCGTTTAGCATTTCACTTTGAAGATAATACAGGACATTCATTAGATATACGTCGTTACTACCGTCAATTTGCTTATTAATAAGCATTAAAATAATAAAAATAAAAAAGATTAGCATTTAAAAATGCTAATCTCAGAGCGTAGACAAAGTCTACGCTCTTTTATTTTTGTCAATACTCTTTATGA